>Ga0197142_1002181_pt1 | contig 17326 bp, 13 predicted proteins | sample GBS60_MetaG_FD_148614 | JGI IMG/M metagenome (GOLD analysis project Ga0197142, IMG submission 148614) | Sediment microbial communities from Great Boiling Springs, Gerlach, Nevada, United States - GBS 60_MetaG | ecosystem: Environmental > Aquatic > Thermal springs > Hot (42-90C) > Sediment...
ACTGTGAGACTTGATAGCCTTTTGTGGTCTATTGCCCAGGCCCAGTGTGAAATTGAGAAGAATATCTTTATGCACATCCATGAGGTGCGGGGAATTTTTGATGCAACTCAATTGCAGGAGTTTTATCAACAATTAGAAAATAATTTGTGCCCAAGACAGGTGCATAGATTATATCCTGAATGCGAAAGGAGGTAGTATGTGTGAAAGAGATTCCTGTCACACCGGCTTTTATCAAAGACCAATGGTCTGTTGTTGTGGTGGATTTCATCGTCATTTCATCAGTAAAAAAGAGCGACTCAATCAACTTGAGGCATATCGGCAAGAACTACTTGATGAAATCAAGGCGGTTGAAGAAACAATAAAAGAACTTAAAAACAAGAAATAACAAGGAGGAATAATGACAAGGGATTCTAAGATAATTTTTGCGGTGTTTGTGTTAGCACTTTTGATCTCTATCCCGGCATTCGCTCAGCATCCAGAACACCACGGCAAGACAGGTTGTGGGTCTGGAACAAAACCGGAATTGACCCTTGAACAAGAAAAACAGTTGGCGGATTTGAAGATGAAGTTACTAAAAGAGACTGAACCTATAAAGACTGAATTGAAGATTAAGCAGATGGAACTCCAATCTTTGTGGAAAGAGGATATTCCTGATGCCCGAAAGATACTTAACAAGACGAAAGAGATAAGTGCACTTAAGGTAAGCCTTCAGGAAAAACTCATTAATCATAGAGTTGCGGTCTATAAAATCCTCACGCCCGAACAACGTAAGATGATGAAGGAAAAAATGGGTATGCACGGTATGGGTTGTTGCGATGGGGATGGTTGTGGAATGGGCAGTGAATGCGGCGGGCATGGTGCGAAAAAGTGCGGTGGATGCCATTAGTGATGGATAGTAAATATAAAAGAAATAGGGAGCGGTTGTGAATACCGCTCCTTTTTTACCCTGACTTACAGACACATCTTTTCTCTCAGTATCTCTCTCCGCTTGCGAAATAAGGGGATGAGCACAAGCCCCCATCTGTCATGCTGAATTTATTTCAGCATCTTATAGAAATAATACTTTTGAGACCCTGAAATAAATTCAGGGTGACAACAGAAGAGAGGAGGTTATGAAATCCGCCATCCGACACGATGCTTGGCGGATTGGTAGATTGGCGAAAAGGATGAGGAGCAAACTCAATCACAATACCCCCCTCTCCCTGCCCTGCGGGGAGAGGGTAAGGGTGAGGAGCAAAACAGAGAATGTTCCCCATAAAAATTACGCGACTAAAGCACGCCCTGATGTAAATCAGTGGCGCTACTCCAGTCTCCATACTCACTTCTTTATCCAACGACCAAAGGCCATAGACGATACGGCCGCGAAATCATCCAACGAAAAACGATTTTTTGTAGAAGGCACTCCCAGTGCCGATAAATACTAGCGGTTGGAAACCGCTCCCACAAAGATTGGCTAAATGGTAATTGGTTAAATGATTCAGTCCTTTTTGATTTCGTTGATAAAAACGGATTCAAACGGATACCCTTGCCCTTGAATGAGCGGATATGATTGGTAAAAATGTTCTTGACAGAAGCAAAATTTCGGATATAATGTGCTTATGAAGATTATTTTTAGAGACATTATAGATGACCTGCGCAAATTCTTAGATTCTGATGAAATATTACTCCTTACCGGCGCTCGCCAGGCCGGGAAGACCAGTATATTGAGGTTCTTACAGGAGGAATTAAACGAAAAAAAGGCAAGGACATTCTTTTTAAATCTTGAAGACCCCGACTACTTAAGGTTGATAAATCAAACTCCCAAAAACTTATTCAAGATTTTTCCAATTAATCTAAAAGAAAGGTCTTTCGTCTTTATTGATGAAATCCAATATTTGAAAAATCCAACAAATTTTTTAAAATACTTTTATGATGAGTATCAGGGAAAGATAAAAATCATTGCCTCTGGGTCATCCGCTTTTTATCTTGATAAGAAATTTAAAGACTCACTGGTGGGAAGAAAACTCATCTTTCCTGTGCGGACACTGAGTTTTTGTGAGTTTTTAAGATTTAAGGGCGAAGAGGAACTCATAGAGATTCTTCCTAAGAAGTTCAGTCCCCAGAACTATCACCTTCTAAAGAAAATTAGTTTAAGTGAGATTGAGAAGATAGAAAACCTGTATTTTGAATTTTTACTATTTGGTGGCTATCCAAGGGTTGTGCTTGCACCACTATCTGATAAAACACTTATTCTTCAGGACATTGCCTACTCTTACATAAAAAGGATGTTTATGAGGCAGAGATAAGGCAGGATGAATTTTTTTACCGATTGTTAAAAATCCTTGCCGGGCAGATAGGGAAACTTGTAAATGTAAATGAATTGTCCATCACCCTTGGCATTTCCAGAAAGGCAATTACAAATTATCTATATGTAATGCAAAAATCTTTTCACATTTTATTGCTCAGACCATTCTATAAAAGTGTCCGCAAGGAACTAACTAAAATGCCCAAGGTCTATTTTTATGATACGGGCTTAAGAAATTTTTTGACTAATAACTTTGAAACATTACTGAACCGTCAGGACAGAGGAGAGATATTGGAAAATGCTGTTATGCGCCAACTTGCAGAAAGGGCAGGACTCTTAACTGAAGAAAAAATAAAATTCTGGCGCTACCGCACCGGGGCTGAAGTTGACTTCATATTTGAAGAAAAAATCGCATTTGAGGTTAAGTTTGATGCCCGTATCTTCAAAAAGAGTAGATATGCCGTATTTATGGAGAAGTATCCGGACATAAATTTTAATCTTGTTTCATTCTCTGAAGGACCAAAAATAAAACTACCAATCTGGAAACCCTGGCTATTATAACATCATATTTTTTAATCTCACCTCACTGTCCCTACATTTTTTGAAATTTTCCCGGAATTTATCAAATGTTGATTCTTAAAATATTCTGGTTATAATATCATAATGTTATCAGTAGAAATCCTATTATTGATTGTTTCAATTTTGATCGTTCTCTGTATTCTGATATTTAAATTTTTTGATTATTTTGGAATACCAGCACTCCTTTTGTTTCTTTGTATTGGAATGCTTGCTGGTTCTGAAGGAATTGGTGGTATACATTTTGACGATGCAAAACTGGCGCAATCCATCGGTGTTGTTGCCCTGATTTTTATACTATTTGCTGGTGGATTGGATACAAACTGGACTATGGTTAAACCAATAGTAAAAAATGCTGTAGTTCTTTCTACCTTTGGGGTTTTTTCTACAGCAGTTCTTATCGGTATTTTTTCTTCATTGGTGCTAAAAATACCAATTACACACGGATTGCTCCTTGGTTCAATTATTTCATCCACTGATGCCTCAGCAGTCTTTGCTGTTTTACGTTCCAAAAATGTCCAATTGAAAGGAACTTTAAAGCCATTGCTTGAATTAGAATCTGGTAGTAATGACCCGATGGCAATCTTTTTGACGATTGCAATGATTCAAATTATTACATCTCCTGAAGATGGCATTTTACCACTAATTATTTTGTTTCTACTCCAGATGGTCTTAGGAGCTTTGATTGGCTTAATTTCTGGGAAACTTGTTGTTATGGTCTTTAATCGTCTCAAACTTTATTATGAAGGTTTGTATCCGGTATTCTGCCTTGCTTCAGCATTTCTAATATTTGGTTTTACATATTTATTACAGGGCAGTGGATTCCTTGCAGTCTATATTGCAGGTATAGTCATAGGCAATTCACAGATTGTCAAAAAGAAAAGTCTTTTAAGATTTTTTGATGGACTTGCCTGGCTCAGTCAGATTACTATGTTTTTGACCCTTGGGTTACTTGTTTATCCATCGCATCTCATCCCGGTTGCAGGAATAGGAGTTTTATTATCATTATTTTTAATGTTTATCGCCCGACCAATGAGTGTCTTTTTATCACTTATCTTCAGCAAATATAATTTATATGAGAAATCTCTAATTGCCTGGGTAGGATTGCGCGGAGCAGTTCCTATAATTCTTGCTACATTTCCTTTGCTTGCTGGAATTCCATATTCAGAACTCATTTTTAATCTTATTTTTTTCATTGTATTGACTTCAGCATTGTTACAGGGATGGTCTGTTCCGCTGGTTTCTAAGATTTTAGGTGTAAGTGCACCACTAAAAAATAAATGTGCCTCGCCCATTGAATTTGAACCACCCCCTGGACTTGATACTGAACTTATTGAATTTATTGTGCCATTTGAATCTGAGGTGGTAAACAAGCCAATTGTAGAGGTAGGTTTTCCAAGGGATTGCCTAATTGTTCTAATTGTCCGCGGTGAGCATTATATTGTTCCCAGTGGTGGAACCGTCCTTGAACCAGGTGATACCCTTTTATTTTTAGCAAGCAAGGGTAGTCTTAAAGAGATAAATAATATTTTACAAAAATGGAAAGCAGAAAACAACGGACAATGTATTGATAAAAATTAAAAATCAACAATGAGAAACATTCACACACAGATTGATGTTGAGTAAGGGCGAATAGACCTAAAATTTTTTTAACGGAGCATTAAAAATGCAATTCCCAAATAGATTCCTGTGCCGATAATATCAGCCAGGGTGGTTATCAAAGGTGTGCTTGCAGTTGCCGGGTCTTTTTTGAATTTTGTAAAAATAAACGGCAACAGGATACCGATAAGACTTCCGACTATTACATTTACAACCATTGCTAATACTACAACCGAGGCAATCGTCATACTTCTACCTCTGAGAATTCCCATAAATGAAATTCCTATCCCCATTGTAATCCCCAATGCACCAGCAACGAGTAGTTCTCTGCCCAGAAGATATAGCCAATCCTTCATCTGAATAGTACCCAGTGCCATTGCTCTGATGACCAGGGTTGCGGATTGGGCACCTGCGTTTCCTGCGGTATCTACAAGCACGGGCAAGAATGTAACCAGCACCACATATCGGGCTATTGTCTCTTGAAAACCCTGAATTATACTTCCGGTGACTAAATCCATAATCAAGAGAGCAAGAAGCCAGGTCACCCTGCTTCGGTACAATTTATTCAATGGAATTTCTTTAAGTTTGGTAATAAAGTCCAGTTGCGTTGGTTTTGTGGTAATAGCAGAAATCTTTGTAAAATCCTCAGTCTGTTCTTCCTGTAAGACATCCACAATATCATCAATGGTTACAATCCCTAATAACTGGCCTTCAGCATTCGTTACGGGCAGAGAGATGAGGTCGTATTTCTGCATAACTTTTACTGCCTCTTCCTGGTCTGCATAGGCATTTATTGAGACGAAATTGCGGTCCATTATGGATTCAATAGTCTGATTTGGTTCAGCAAGTATCAATCTTCTAATTGGAATATCATCAAATAGATGACCTTCATCATCAACAACATATATGACATTTATCGTTTCAGCATCCTTTCCTATCTTTCTTATATGCTGAAGGGCATTTGCAACAGTCCAGGATGGTTTTACAGCAACATAATCAGGTGTCAATAATCTACCAACGCTTCCCCTGGGATAGGCAAGGAGTGTAAGGAGTTCTTTTCTATCTTCAAGAGGAAGGATGTCAAGGAGTCTGCGCATAAGTCCCGGAGGCAATTCTTCAAACAACTCAGTGCGGTCATCGGGTTTTATTTCAGAAAGGATTGCTTTAACCTGCTGGTCATTCAAACTTTTAAGAATCTGCTCCTGGGTCTGAGCATCAAACTTTGCAAAAACCGCAGACTGCAATTGAGTAGGTAATAGAAGAAAGATAATGAGCATATCTTCGGGATTTAACTCTTTAAATAAATCTGTTATATCAACGGGTTCCCAGGTGGAAATAAAATCTTTTAAAATATACCAGTCCTTTTTGCTAATCGCTTCTCTTATCTCTGGCATCACCAGGGCAACCAAAGGATTATATTTAAATTTTGGCATCAACACTCCTTTTATCGTTTAATATAATAATCTGATATCCTTCCATAATTTCTTATTATATCCAAAAAAATTACTTTGTTAAGTAGGAATTTGACTTTAATGAATTTTTCTAAAAATGTCTTTCAAATCCCTTTTTCTTATGCACAATGAATTTTTCAAGGACAATGTGGTCATCTTTTTTTCGATAATAGACCCGAAAAGAAAATGAAACATAGAAGTGATACAGGTCCCCCATCTCTTTGATTTTTACATCCTGGAGCCCGGAACTGGGGATTCTATATACAACCTTGGTCAGGGCGTCAATAAATTGTCTTTTTAATTCATTGGTTGTGCAGTATCGCTCCACCGCCTTTAAAAAATTTTCCGAATATTCAAAATCAAGCGGCTCTTTTAAGACATTGTGGTACTGCTGCATTGCAGGACTGATCTTAAAATATATCTCCACACATTTTTTTAAATCCGGCCAGAGCTCACAGGGATTTTCAATCTGTTCTGGTTCATTATCAATCTTAATCTTTCTCTGTCTATGATAAAGATATTTTTTTACACTTTCCTTCATTTATCCTTCCTTTCATTTAATTTTAATTTTTTCCTGTTAAAAAATTTCTCAATAGATGTTTTTGTATTTTGTAATATTCATAATTGATTATATCGATTAATACAAAAAAATCAAGATAGATATAAACCTGATAAAAATAAAAAACCCGGCGACGACCTACTCTCCCGTACCGTTACCAGCACAGTACCATCGGCCCTGACAGGCTTAACTTCTCTGTTCGGAATGGGAAGAGGTGTTTCCCTGTCGGTATTGCCGCCGGGACAATTTATTTAACCAATTTCTAATTCAATGGTAAAAGGCGGAAGGAAGTTCAAGTCGCTCGACTGATTAGTACCACTCGGCTCAATGCATTACTGCACTTACACCTGTGGCCTATCGAACCGGTAGTCTACCGGTAGTCTTTAGGTCAACTCAGAGTTGCCCCTGAGTTGAACGGGAGACCTAATCTTGAGGCGGGTTTCCCACTTAGTTGCTTTCAGCGGTTATCCCTTCCGGACTTGGCTACCGAGCGGTGCCATTGGCATGACAGCTCGTGCACCAGAGGTCCGTCCATCCTGGTCCTCTCGTACTAAGGACAGCTCCTCTCAAGTCTCCTACGCCCACGGTGGATAGAGTCCGAACTGTCTCACGACGTTCTGAACCCAGCTCACGTACCGCTTTAACGGGCGAACAGACCGACCCTTGGGACCTTGTCCAGCCCCAGGATGCGATGAGCCGACATCGAGGTGCCAAACCGGGCCGTCGATGTGAACTCTCGGGCCCGATCAGCCTGTTATCCCCGGAGTACCTTTTATCCGCTGAGCGATGGCCCTTCCACACAGAACCACCGGATCATTAGGCCCCACTTTCGTGCCTGCTCGGCCTGTCGGCCTCACAGTCAGGCTCCCTTATGCCCTTACACTCCACGTGCGATTACCGACCGCACTGAGGGAACCTTTGGGCACCTCCGTTACATTTTAGGCAATTATGTTCACCAAGAATGAGGTAATTTATACAACATTGAATCAATGATGTGGTCTTTGACAATCGCATAAAACCTTTCAAAGCAAAAGCCAGAAATGTATATTTGAAATCCTTCTCTCTGCCTGCGTAACTTTGAATCCAGATCAAATTTTGTCTTTAGTAGATTTACGAGTATTTTGACTTCGGATTTTGAAAAAGATTGGGTATTTATTATTATCCCTCTTGATTCCTTTGACTTAATTGAACCATCATCCATAAACCAGTATGCAAGACTACGAGGAGTTATTAACCTTCCAATTTTTTCTGGTACTCTTTTTCTTCCATTTAAGTAGAACTGATGAGCGTAAAATCTGAATGCACCATGACTAAGAGTTGAAAATCTGTAGTTTTGTGTTAAAATACCTTTCGTGACTACAGATCGTATACTCGGTGGAGTTAGAACCCATTCATGGAATACTGTATATAGATGTTCAACATAATCCCGATGTTCCAAACTTTGCTCTATCTTCAATCTGTATGTCCTTCCATTGTTCTGAGTCTCCAGATGCGCATCGCCGAGAAGAATACCTACAAGAATTTCTCGTTGTATCCCTGTCAATTTCAATCTTTTTTTGTATTCTCTTATCTCTTTGGTATTCACATTACCTCACTTATATACTTGGCGCCGAATTATCGGCTTCCAGTTGCCTGGAAGTTCAGACTGTATCACCATCCGTTACATTAAGTAGCGGATGTCTGGCGTGCAGTCGTTGAGGGGTCTTAATTAAGACTTCCCTGCTGGTTGTCCGCACTTTAACATTTTTACCATTCTATTCTAAATTTGGATGGTAGTTAAAGCTCTCACCCCTTCAGGAAATCACGGAGTTGAATTTCCTTAAGGAGACGGATTTTCCAGCATATAGCCAGATTTGCCTCTGATGTTACCATCAGAGCGCCCCAAAATTGAGGCGACCGCCCCAGTCAAACTGCCCACCTGCCACTGTCTCCTGACTTGCAAGGTCGGGATTAGAACCTCCGACAGAACAAGGGTGGTATTTCACCGACGGCTCCATCCCAACTAGCGTCGGGACTTCATAGCCTCCCACCTATGCTACACATGTCCTGCAAAGATTCAATAGCAAGCTGCAGTAAAGGTTCACGGGGTCTTTTTGTCCTACCGTGGGTAGGCGGCATCTTCACCGCCACTACAGTTTCGCCGGGACCCTTGTTGAGACAGCGCTCTCGTCGTTACACCATTCGTGCAGGACGGAACTTACCCGCCAAGGAATTTCGCTACCTTAGGACCGTTAGAGTTACGGCCGCCGTTTACCAGGGCTTCAGTCGGAAGCTTCACCCTGAGTTGCCCCAGGATTAACTTCCTTCTTTAACCTTCTGGCACCGGGCAGGTGTCAGTCCCTATACTTTGCCTTACGGCTTAGCAGAGACCTGTGTTTTTGTTAAACAGTCGCGAGAGCCCTTTCACTGCGCCCCGCTATTCAGTATAGCGGGGACCCCTTCTCCCGAAGTTACGGGGTTAGATTGCCGAGTTCCTTAACAAGGGTTCACCCGAGCACCTGTGGATCTTCACCTCGCCCACGTGTGTTCGTTTCCGGTACGGACATCCATAGTCTCTCCCATAGAGGTTTTTCTCGACTGAATCTCGAGGCGGGTTTATGGCCTTTTGGGCCTCCCCATCATACTCCAGGGTTAAGAACCTCCGGATTTGCCTGGAGATTCCCCTGCAGTATTTGGATCCTGTATTCCAACACAGGAACCGCCTCTACCATCAGTGTCACCCCATAGGTAATAACGAAACTACAGATGGTAGCCGAATGTTGACGGCTTTCCCATCACCTACGCCTTTCGGCCTCGGCTAAGGATCCGACTAACCCTGGGAGGATTAACCTTCCCCAGGAACCCTTGGGCTTTCGGTGTCCGGGTTTTTCACCCGGATTATCGCTACTCGTGCCGGCATAATCACTTCCGTTTCGTCGATCCCGTCTCGCGACGAGACTTCAACCTACAACGGAACGCTCCCCTACCCCTCTTGACCAGAGGTCAAGAAGCCACAGCTTCGGTGGTTGGCTTGAGCCCCGGTAAATTTTAGGCGCAAGATAACTCGGCTGGTGAGCTGTTACGCACTCTTTAAATGATGGCTGCCTCTAAGCCAACATCCCAGATGTCTGAGTCATCTTACATCCTTTCCCACTTAGCCAACTCTTGGGGACCTTAGCTGGTGGTCTGGGTTATTCCCCTTTCGGCGATGAAGCTTAGCCCCCACCGCCTCTTTCCTGGACTTTTAAGTAGTAGCATTCGGAGTTTGATTAGATTTGAACCCCGAAGGGTTCTCTTCTATTCAGTGCTCTACCACTACTACTGAACATCCAAGACTGCCCCTAGAGGCATTTCGGGGAGAACCAGCTATCACCCGGTTTGGTTAGCCTTTCACTCCTACCCACAGTTCATCCGAGGATATTTCAACATCCACCGGTTCGGGCCTCCATTCCGTGTCACCGGAATTTCACCCTGACCATGGGTAGCTCACCGGGTTTCGGGTAATGCCCCAACCTACTAATTCGCCCTATTTGGACTCGGTTTCCCTACGCCTTCCCCTGCTACTTTCATAGCAGGATTAAGCTTGCAGGTTAGGACAACTCGCCGGCTCATTATGCAAAAGGCACGCAGTCATTCAACACATCTACCCGATTGCTCAGGTAGAGGTCAAACTCCTGCTGATTGTAGGCGCATGGTTTCAGGTTCTATTTCACTCCCCGCCAGGGGTTCTTTTCACCTTTCCCTCACGGTACTGGTGCACTATCGGTCATCCAGGAGTATTTAGCCTTACCCAGTGGTTTGGGCAGATTCACACAGGATAACCTATCCCGTGCTACTTGAGAATCCAGCCAGTGAAGACCTCTAAGATTTCGCCTACTGGGCTATCACCATCTACGGCTCTCCTTTCCAGGAAGATTCGGCTATTCTGAGGTTTTGTAACTTCACAACCCTCAGGACAGATTGGGTTCGGCTGGACCTCGCAACACCGACTGCACAACGCCTGTCCGCTTTAACATGCAGTTCGGTTTGGGCTTTTCCGATTTCGCTCGCCGCTACTCTCGGAATATCTTTTCCTCAGGGTACTGAGATGTTTCACTTCCCCTGGTTTGCCTTCCGTCCCAATGAGACGGAATATCCTGACTTTCATCAGGATGGGTTTCCCCATTCGGGAATCGCCGGGTCAAAGGATGTTCGCTCCTCACCGGCGCTTATCGCAGCCTACCACGCCCTTCATCGCCTCTGGATGCCAAGGCATCCCCACATGCGCCCTTAGTAACTTGAACCCACGTTCCTTCCGCCAATTCTAATAAATTTTCAAAGACCAGAATATGGCTAAGCGCCATATTGTCAGCAGAACCCATTTTTAAGTTAGATATTAGAAATGAGTATCTGCTTAGAAAATCTTTTTATCCCCCGCAATATATATTATATTCAACTTTTTAAAAAAGTCAAGGGCAAAAAAACACGAACGCAATTATAATCAATTTTTATTTAAAGTCAATACCTTATCTTTATTTAAAAATAAATTCTTGCGCCCAGCCCACCTTCAATGTCAAAATCTGTAGATGGAAGGACATTCACCACAGGATATATCTCCAGGAAGATACCGAATCTGGAAATCTTATACTCTGCACCACCACCAAGACGAAGGCCAATATTCAATTCAGTATTATCCGCAGGTTCATCCTCTTTGAATCTGAATCTTCCACCAATTCCTAAATATGGAGTAAGATTCTTAATCTCTCTTGGTTCTCCGCTCATATCATCGGTCCAGCGTAAAACAGTTGGAAAGAGAAATTGATAATCACAGGTGAAATGAAGTTTTGGATTATCTCCTAATGACCAACCTATGTTGGCTGCAATTGCAGAATTTTTTGTCATTATAAATTTTGCCGTGAATCCGGTTGGGCTACCAATGATTATCCCAACACCCAAATGCTGGGCTGAAGAAACGTTTATAATTGCAAAAATTCCTATTAAAGAGAATAAACTTATTTTTCTAATCATATGAATCAATCCTCAGAGGCATTAATAAATATATTAAATTATCTGTGTTCTTTGGTTTTATTAATGAAGCAGTTGAGGGCGATGTTAAATGGAAAACAATGTCGCTTGAAGAAAGATGCCTTATGATTTCAAGAAGAAAACCCGCATTGAACCAGATGGATATTTTTTCACCTTCGTAAATACAGCTTATCTCTTCTCTGGCTTCCCCGAAATCCGGAGATGATGCCGATAATAGTAATTTATCACCGACAAACTCGAATTTTACACTTTTTATGGTTGGGCTTGAAACAAGAGAAACTCTTTTCAGAGCACCATCAAGGATATCCTTTTCCATTGTGCAGGTGCTGGGAAAAACCTTTGGAATAACGCTTTCATAATTTGGATACGGACCTTCAATAAGCCTTGCAATGATTGCGGTTGAAGAAAATTTCAATCCGATCATCCTTTCTTCTATAAAAATCTCTACTGGCTCTTCTGGTTGATTTATATCGAGCAAGTCAAATACCTTGGGCGGAATTATCAATTCGCCATTTTCGGCTTTCAATTCTTTTTTGTATAAAGCAAGACGTGCTCCATCAGTCGTTACCATATTTAAATTGTCCTCTTTTAATTGTAAGAATACACCATTCATTGCTCTTCGGCTCACATCTTTTGAGACCATAAATATTGTTGAATCTACCATTTCATTTAATTCACCTGCATTTATGGTTATCCATTTTTTCTTGGGAAAAGAGGGGGTTTCCGGAAATTCATTATAATCAAGTGCTGGAATATTGAATTGTGCATTTCCGGCATTTATTTGAAGATTTAATTCCTTTAGTTTGAATGTTATTTCATCAACATTTGATTCCCGAGCTATTTCAAGAATTTTTTTCCCGGGTAATAGAGCCTTACCTTCTTTTTTGACATCACATTTCATTGATTTTCTTATAAAAATGTCAAGATCTGTTCCTTCTATACTTAAATTGTTATCTTTCACATCTATGATGACATTTTGTAAGACAGTATGTGTACTTTTAGGCGGAATCAATTTCACAATGCTATTAAGCATTTTTTCAAAATAAATTCTGCTGACTTTAAATTCCATTTATGCCTCCTTATAAATCAACAAATTTTTTAAATTAATAAAAAAATAGTTGTTGTTGTTAGGTATGTGGATATGTTGATAACTATCAAAATAAATGAAAAATCTATATAAAATATAGTTTTCTGTGTTGATAATCAGGTTTATAAAGTTTGATAAATTAAAAAAATTTTTATTTTTAAAAAATATCAACATTTTATCCACCATTTATCTTGGAATTTATCCGCTCTAATAATCGTGAAAACTCAAAATCTTTTTCTTTCAGATGCGTAATCTTTTCTATAGCATGAATCACCGTGCTATGATCCTTACCACCAAGAAATGCGCCGATCTCAGCGAGTGATAAATTTAATAAATTACGTAAAAGATACATCGTAACCTGTCTACCAAGGGCAAGTCTCTGGGTGCGTCTTGTCCCTTTTAAATCATCCTGGGTGCACCCAAACTCATTACATATCACCTGCATTATCTTTTCTTTACTCACTTTATATCCATTACCGAGGAGGTCTTTTAATGCCTCCTCAGCAAGTGCCTCATTGATTTCCTGGCCAGAGAGAGAAGATATGGCAAGGAGTCTGATGAGACAACCTTCTAATTCTCTGATATTTGATTTTACCCTGGTTGCGATATAATAAGCAACATTATTAGGTATTTTTACATTTTCCATATCTGCTTTCTTTTGGAGAATTGCAATCCTTGTTTCAAGGTCTGGAGGTTGAATATCAACGACAAGCCCGCCCTGGAACCGTGAAGTGAGCCTTTCTTCAAGTGTTGATAGTTCCTTTGGTGGCCGATCTGATGTAAGGACAATCTGTTTACCCTGGGTATAAAGATAATCAAAGGTATGAAAGATTTCATCCTGGAGCCTTTCCTTGCCGTAAATAAATTGAATATCGTCGAGCAATAAGATATCCTTATTTCTATATTTCTTCTTAAATGATAATTGATCCTTCTTTTGAATGGCATCTATAAGTTCATTCATTATATTCTCTGCCTGGGTATAATAAACATTTAAATTCTTATGTTGTTTGTGAATAAAATTTCCTATTGCCTGCATTAAATGGGTCTTTCCCAGACCAACCCCACCATATAAAAAGAGTGGATTATATGCCTCTCCAGGTGCTTCAGCGACTGCCAGGGCTGCGGCATGGGCGAGTTCATTATTTTTTCCCACGACAAAATTTTCAAATGTATATCTTTCCTGGAGTTTCGTCACATCATGGGAAAGAATTATTCTTTTTTTCTTGACCACAGGACGATTAGCCTCCTGATTTGCCGCCTTGAAAGAGAGCCTAATGTTTGTTCCATTGACCGAACCAATTGCTTCTTCAAGAATCTTTGAATAATGCATCGTTATCCAATCAATATGAAAATTGGTCGGCATTTCAACGAGCAAAACATCATCCTTTATCTCAATACCTTTGCTCTGGTTAAACCAGGTGGCAAAAGATTGCGGATGTATCCGCTCTTTTATATATGCAAGTATATTATGCCAATATATTTTTGCCTGTTCACCCATAATTAGTTATCCACATTTATCCACAAAGTTATCCACATTTTTTCCTAAAAACTCCTTGAAATTTCATATGTTTTTAAATTAGAGAAAAATTTACAAAATTAAAAAATTTAAGCAGGATAAGTTTATCCAAAAGTTAGAAAAAGTCAAGCAAAAATAAAAAAGTAAAAAAATTTTTTTGGCACAAGATTTGCATCTCTTGAGTTTGAAGTAGTTTTTAATAAAAAACTTCATTGACAAAATGATAAATTCCAATATAATAAATTATGAGTTTTTTTTATTTCTTATTCTCCTGCTGCATTGTAGGACAGGCACAAATGGATTTTGTTGAATATGGAATGGCGAGTTATTACAGCGATGACTTTCATGGAAAAAAAACTGCATCTGGTGAGGTTTATAATAAATGGGCTTACACCTGTGCCCACAGAACACTTCCTTTTGGAACAAAACTAAAAGTGATTAATCTGGAAAATAAAAAAAGTGTTATCGTAAAGGTGAATGATCGGGGACCATATAAAAAAGATAGAATAGTTGATCTATCTTACATTGCCGCGAAGGATATAGATATGATCACAAAAGGGATTGTTAAGGTCAAAATAGAGGTTGTTAAATGATACGAATAAATGCTTATGCAAAAATAAATATCGGACTTACAATACTTAACAAAAGGGAAGATGGTTATCATAACATTGAAACTACACTATCCACAATCTCTTTGAGCGATAAGATACTTCTTGAGAGAACAGAAAAAGGAATAGAATTAATATCTCCGGGATTGAAGATCCCGGTAGAAGATAATCTGTGTTATAAAGCGGCACAATTATTTTTAAAAACCTATGATATAGATGAAGGAATAAAGATAACACTCCAGAAAAATATTCCAGTTGGTGGTGGTTTAGGTGGTGGCTCTGCAGATGCTGCAGGTGTTTTGAAAGGGATGTGTGGGGTCTTTAATTTAAATATTTTAGACGAGGAATTGATGAAATTGAGCAGAGATTTGGGATGTGATGTTCCATTTTTTATAAAAGGCGGTGCAGCAATCGCCCGGGGGGTTGGCGATGAATTGAAGTTTTTTAAATTACCAAAAATGAATTTAATAATATATTATCCTGGTTATCCTGTTTCAACAAAATGGGCTTATGAAGAGTATGATAAATCAGTCTTGACATCAGGTATAGATGTGGATAATATACTTTTGGAAAAAAAGAAGAGAGTAAGAAACGGGTTAAATTTAATTAATGATTTTGAAAAGATTGTATTTAAGGCTCATCCAGATCTATTAGATATTAAAACAAATCTGTTGAGTTTTGGTGCTTATATGGTTTCATTATCAGGTAGTGGTTCCTGCCTATATGCAGTTGTGGATGAGAAGATAAAGAAAAAGGTGATAAAATATCTATCTGGTATTGGTGCGATGTATTTTGATGTAGAAACGATTTAGTGCGAAGGTATGTATTTTTTTGTTTTACGGTATGGCTGCCTGTATCGTTATAGGCATAGTAAGACGGTTAAAAACCAAAGACGATAGACAAATAACGAAACAGGCAGCGACACCGTATAATTTTTAACCATAGCCTTTTAAGAATTGGGGCGTCGTCTAATGGCAGGACCCAGGATTTTGGATCCTGTTGCGGAGGTTCGACTCCTCCCGCCCCAGATTTGGTTAAATGGTAATTGGTGAATAGTTAAAAATTAAATCAATTTGACTTTTTCGTTTCTAACAAGGGGGTTGATTGGACAGGATAATGTTATTTGCAGGAAGTTCAAATAGCGAATTAGCACAGGAGATAGCAAGGAATATAAATATTCCCTTAAGCAGGAATACGGTAACAAAATTTGCTGATGGTGAGTTGAAGATAAAGATAGAAGAAAATATCCGTGGACAGGATGTCTTTATCATTCAGTCAACAAATCCACCAGCCGAAAATCTACTTGAACTCTTGCTTTTTCTTGATGCTGCCAAGAGGGCATCTGCAGAAAGGATAACAGCAGTTATTCCTTATTATGGATATGCAAGGCAGGATCGTAAGGATGAGCCACGGGTTCCAATTTCTGCAAAATTGATTGCAGATTTACTTGCTGTAAGCGGTGCAGACAGGGTTTTGACTATAGACCTCCATGCCGAGCAGATTCAGGGATTTTTTAATATTCCTGTTGACCACCTCTATGCAGTCCCTGTATTTATTGATTATTATAATGAAAAAAGAATAGAGAATTATGTTGTCGTCTCACCTGATGCAGGAAGGGTAAATAGAGTTCGGGCATTTGCCCGTCGTATGGGGAAAGATATTCCAATTGCAATCATTGATAAAAGGCGGACCGGACCGAATCAATCAAATGTCATCAATGTTATAGGAGAAGTCAGGGGTAAAAACGCAATAATATATGATGATATGATTGATACGGGCGGAACGATAGTCGATGCTGCAATGGCGCTTGTAGATAAAGGGGTTAGAGAAATATTTGTTTGTGCTGTGCACGGACTTTTTTCCCGAAATGCAATAGAAAAAATAGAAAAGTCTCCTATAAGAGAGGTTGCAATAACCAATACACTTAAAATTGCCAGGGAGAAGATGGTGGATAAATTGAAGATACTATCAATTGCCCATCTTCTTGCTGAGGCAATAAAAAGAATTCACAACAATGAATCAATAAGTTCTTTATTTAAGGAGGTAGCAGAATGAAAATGGAACTTGAAGCCTATTTATATGAACCCCAGAAAAAGGGTGATGTGAGAAGGATGAGAATGGAAGGCAAAATTCCTGGTATTTTATATGGGCACAAAGAGAAGAGCAAAAGGATCTATGTGTTAAAAAAGGAATTTGAAAAGATTCTTGAAACATTAAAGAAAGAAACAATCACCATAGAATTGAAGTTAAAAGAGAAGACCTATCCCTGCCTTATCAAGGCTATTCAACATAATCCTACAGATGGAAGGTTATTACATATTGATTTTCAACACATAAGCAAAAAAGAGAAAATAAAAGCAACAATTCCAATACACCTAATCGGTGAGGCACCAGGTGTGAAAAAAGGTGGACTCCTTGACCAGCACTTGCATGAAGTTGTTATTCGTTGTCTTCCTGATGATATGCCCTCGCATATTGATGTTGATATTTCAAATCTTGATATAGGAAAGACGATCCATTTAAGGGACATAACCATTTCAAACATTGAGTTTGAAATAAAACCAGAGACTCCAATCGTTTCAATCCTTGCACCAAAGGTTGAAAAAGTAGCACCGGCTGCAGCACCAGCTGAAGGGACAAAA
>Ga0197142_1002182_pt1 | contig 17308 bp, 16 predicted proteins | sample GBS60_MetaG_FD_148614 | JGI IMG/M metagenome (GOLD analysis project Ga0197142, IMG submission 148614) | Sediment microbial communities from Great Boiling Springs, Gerlach, Nevada, United States - GBS 60_MetaG | ecosystem: Environmental > Aquatic > Thermal springs > Hot (42-90C) > Sediment...
GCGGCGAACCCTGCGTGCTCGCGGAGTCCGACAACCTCCGCTCCCAGGCTCGCGGCCGCCTCCGCGCTGCCGTCCGTCGAGCCGTCGTCGGCCACGACGATCTGCGCCGGCGTCAGGGTTTGCTCGCGCAGGCGATCGAGCAGGGCGACCAACCGCGCCCGCCCGTTCCAGTTGGGGATGAGGACGCTGACCGGCGCCATAAGTCAGCCGCTGCGCGGCGCTCGTCTCTTGCTGCGGCTGAAGCGCTTCTTCAACAGAAACCACAGGTTGTAGATCCCGTCCCGCCAGGGGTTCAGCTTCTTCTCGCCCAGCCGCGAGGAGTACAGAATGGAAATCTCGCCGAAGCGGATGCGCGGATTCTTCAGAGCCTCGATCTTGATCTCCTCGGAAAAGGCCATGCCGTCGGCTTCCAGCGTCATCTCCTCCAGGATCGAGCGCCGGAAGACCCACATGCCGGACTGCGAATCGCGCACCCAGCGCAGGTAGAGCAGGGACATGGCCAGCGAAAGAATCAAATTGCCGATCTTATGTTTCAGGCTCATCGCCCTGGGATCGCGCACCGGAAACCGCGAGGCATTCAGAAAATCCACTTCCAGATGCAGAAAGGCTTCGATCAGGTAGGAAATGGCGTCCACCGGGTAGCTGTGATCGCCGTCCAGCGTCACAATCAGGTCGCCGGTGGCGTACGCGAATCCTCGGCGGTAGGCGCGTCCGTAGCCGCGCACGTCCTCGCGGATCACTTCCGCCCCGAAGCTGCGGGCCACTTCGGAAGTGCGGTCGGTGGAGCCGTTGTCCACCACAATGACCTGATCCACGAAGGCGGGCATGCGTCGCAACACCTGTTCGATGCCCTGTTCTTCGTTGAGGCAAGGGATGACGACGGTGATGCGATGATCCTTGTACACGACTCTTGTTGCGCGTCTTCGAAGCTATCATAGTGAATGTCATGAAACGTTGGTTGTGGTGGCTGGCCTTGCCGCTGGTGGCGGCCCAACCCTCCGATCTCGCCCGGGTGCAGACGGTGTACCTGTTGCCCATGGGGTATGGTCTCGACCAGTATCTGGCGGGGCGTCTGACGCGCATGGGCGTATTTCAGGTGGTGGCCGACCCCAAACAGGCCGACGCCGTGTTCACCGACCGGCTGGGCGAGGCCTTCGAGCAGCGCATGAACGAGCTCTACCCGCCCGAGCCTGCACAGAAGCCCGCGGACACGCAAGAGGAAAAAGAGAGCACGGCCGCCGCTCGCCAGGAAGCGCCGCGCGCTTCCACCTGGGGACGCGGCCGCGGGACCATCTTCCTGGTGGACACGCGCACCCGCACAGTCCTGTGGTCCGTCTACGAGCGACCTCGCGATGCTTCGCCTGACGAGGTGGAGCGCACGGCCCGGCGCATCGCCGAGCAACTCATGCGCGACTTGAAGAAAAAGTGACGACCGCCGCCGGCGTGACGCCGCGCTTGCGCCGCAGCCCTTCCCGATACTCTTCGGCCAGCCGCGCCGTGATGAGGGCGCTGTCCCAGCCGGCGACCACTTCCTGCCGGGCGCGCTCCACCATCGCGCGGGCGCGGCCGGGATCCTCCAGGATCTCGACCACGCGCCGGGCGAACGTCTCCGGGTCGTCCGCCAGATAACAGAACTCGCCATCCCTGCGCGCCAGTCCTTCCGCGCCGAGCCGCGTGGAGACCACGGGAATCCCGGAAGCAAAAGCTTCCAGCAGCTTGACGCGCACCCCGGAACCGCTGAGGATCGGGCACACGAACACGGCGTAGCGGCCCAGCGGCTCGCGCACGTCCTCCACGCGCCCGCGCAGCTCGATGGCTCCCAGCGGCCCGCTCAGCCCGTAACGCGGCGGCGGGTCCGATCCCACCACAACGAGCCGTGCCGAGGGCCGCAGGGCCAGCACGCGCGGCAAAACCTCGCGCACGAACCATTGCAGGGCGGCCTGGTTGGGCAGATGCCGGAAGCTGCCCAGAAAGAGCATCGTATCCGGCTCGCGGCCCTCGGGGCGGAAAGGATAATGGCTGGTCTCGATGCCGGCGCGCAGGCCATCGCGAACGCGATCCGCCAGCCCAGGCAGGAAGGAAAGCAGGTACTCGCGGTTCTCGCGACTGCATATCTGGATGTGGTCGAAGCGCGGCAGCGTGCGCAGCTCGTAGCGCAGGGCGCGCAGATATTCAAACGCCGCGCGGACTTTCCATAAGGCGCCCCGCTTCTCCCGCAACGCCCGTCCCAGCGACTGGAAATAAATGTCGTGCTCGAACAAAGCGCAAAGCAAGTTTCGGTAATCGCCGTGATACTGCGCCAGCGGCGTGTACTCGAGCTGGATCACGTCGCAGCGGCCCAGATAAATCTGCCGGTGGATCAGCCAGTGCAGATCCGGGAGCGCCAGTTCCCGGACCGCGTGAGGGATCAGGGAGGCCGGACCCGGGCTGGAGGGCGGCCGCACCAGAAATTCCATCGTTGCGCAAAACGGGCGCAACTCATCGTGCGCCTGGCGTTCCTCTTCTTTGTCCAGCAGCGCGATCAGGTGCACCTCGGCATGGCGCGCCAGCGCTCTCAGCGTGTGCAGCATGAATACGCCGCCGCCATGCACGGGCGGGCAGATGGGATAGGGCGAAACGAACAGCACACGCAGCCTGTCGTCGCCGTCCGGCGCCTGGAAGCGATCGCGGAAGTAGCCGCCGAGAGGCCGCCGGAAGGCTTCTTCGTCACCAATGGCGGAAGCCGAACGGGCGCGCCAGCGAGCCACCAGCGCGGCGGGCAGCCGGCCGGCAGCTCGCCACAACGCACTCACGTTCGAGCGTTCCGGTGAATCGCCTGCCACGGCGCTCACCAGGCCGTCGGCCAGCGTGAACAGGAAATGCCCCGCCAGCCGCCGCCAGTCGTGAATGTTCTTCCAGGCAAAAAGCAGGAAATTGCGTTTGAGAATTCGTTCGATTTGCGCGGGCCGGAAGTGCTTCCCGATGGTGCCGCGGTGCTCGTGCCACACCACGCTGCGCGGCTGGTAGAGAACTTTCCAGCCGCGTTTCCACGCCCGGAAACCAAGATCCGCGTCTTCCAGGTAAAAGGGCGCGTAAAGTTCGTCGAAGCCGCCCAGCTCCAGGAACTTGCGCCGGTCAAAGGCGCACGAACCCCCACCCCCGTAAAAGCACGGAAACAGCTCCCGGATGCCGTCATCCACCCGATGACGCACGCGCAGCGAGCCGTTCTCCCACCATCCCTCGGTAAGCCCCGTTTCCTCGCGGCGCCGCGCGGGATCGCTGAAAAAGATCTGGCAGGAGACGGCGAAAACGCGCTCGTCCTGAAAGCCCTCCAGCAAGGGCGCCAGAAAGCGCGCGTCCACGCGCATGTCGTTGTTGAGCAACACCACGATGTCGTTGCGGGCCGCGCGCACGCCCGCATTGGCGCCGCCGGCGAACCCCAGGTTGCGTCCGGGCTGGATCAGGCGGACCTGCGGAAACTCGCTCCGCAGGAACTCGGCTGTGCCGTCGGTGGATCCGTTGTCCACCACAATAATCTCGTTGTCGGGATGGCCGTCGAGGGCCGCGACCACCGAAGGCAGGTTGCGCGCCAGCAACTCACGCCCGTTCCAGGAAGGGATGACCACGCTGGCGGCGCGAGTCGCGGGCCGCGATTCGGAACGGGTGTTGCCCAACCGGCGCCCCGCGATCCACCAGAGCAGATCCGTCAGCGCAAGGGCAACAGCCACAGCCAGCATCAGAAGGGCCGCGCCGATCGTAAGCGGCAAGGCCAGCAGCAAGCGAAGCAACACCCGCATCATTCTTCTTCACCCAGCGCGGGACCCAGGCCGAATGCCCTGCCCAGTCGCACCCAGCGCGAGGCCCGCACCGCCGCCAGCCGCGCTTCCAGCTCGCGCACCTGCGCATCCAGCCGCTGGGCCCACTTGGTGCGCTCGACCACGGTGGCCTCGGCTCGGTCGAGCAACCGCACGCACTCGGCCAGTTCGCGGGAGCGAGCCTCCAGCTCCGCTCGTGCCGCGTTCAGCTCGGCGCCGAGCTGCTCTTCCACCTGCCGCGCCCACTGCGTTCTCTCCGCCAGCTCCCGCTCCAGTTCGGCCACCTTTTCTTCGTAGCCGGCCACAGCGCGGCGCGCGGCTTCCTGTTGCTCGGCCAGTTCCCGTTGCAGCTCGGCGATGCGTTCCCGCGCCGCCGCCAGCTCCTGATCGAGCGATGCGGCCCAGCGATTGCTGCGTTCCAGCTCGACCGTCTGCGCCCGGTACATTTCGAGCAATTCCTGTTTTTCCCGCCGCGCCTCCTCCAGCCAGGCGTCCTTTTGGCTCAGCTCCTGCTCGAGCGCCGCGATATGCTGCTCGCGCTCACGCAACAGGTTGGCCGCGCGCGGCATCCAGACAAGACCCGCGGGCGCCGCTCCTTCCTCCAGCCGGCAGACGGCCAGAAGGAAATGCGCTTCCGCGGGGTCGGGATGCGCCTGCTCGATGGCGCTCTCCACCGCCGGTCCGGGTTCGACGGGCACGATGGCGATCGCGGCCTGGTGGTTCTGCACGTAAAGGGAGACGAAGGGGAAGAACGCAGCCAGCTCCGTGTGCAGTTCCTGCCAGTTGAATTCGCGGTGATGATAGGGATTTGGCCCGGATGCCCCGCGAGCTTCGGCGTAGTAAAGACGATTGGGCGTGGAAATCAGGCACTCGCCGCCTGGCGCCAGCACGCGACGCAATTCGGCCAGCAGGCCGCGCCAGTCGGCCAGGTGCTCGATCACTTCGAAGGCGACGATCAGGTCGAAGCCGGCGTCGGGGAAGGGCAGCGCCGTTGCGCTCGCCCGCACAAAGGAAAGATTGTCGCGCTGGTAGTGCGAGCGAGCGAACTCGACGGCTTCGGCGGCCACGTCTACGCCGCACACCCAGCGGGCGCGCTCGGCGAGCACGGCAGCACCGTAGCCGGCGCCGCAGCCGGCATCGAGCACACGGCGCCCCTGGGCCCTCCGCAATGCAAACATATAGCGGGCCAGATGCTCATTCCACAGATCGGGCTCGATGCGGCCCGGAATGGCGCGTTCGCCCGTGAATTCAACCAACGCGAGACTCCGCGGGTGGAGCTGTCCGGAGCCGGGCGTTGACTTCCACCCGGCAAGGCAAGTGGATATAACCGTAGATCTGGCCTTCGCTGTGGCCCATCTGAACGGCGATGGCGTTGTCAATCCAGTCGCACATGCGGTAATGCAGCAGCGTTCCGTCGGCGATGGCAGGCGAAAACGAAAACGAGGCCGGGTAAAGTTCGGGCAGGTCCAGGTGGAAATCCACGGTGTAGATATCGCCGGGCAACATGGGCGGCAGCTCGACGCCCTCGCGCGCCGTGTTGGTGCCGGAGAAATCAATACCGAGGTGATTGCGCAGCATGAAGCCCACGATGGGCATCGGGATTTCTTCTTTGGCTCGGACGCTGATGCGCACCACAATGCGGGAATTCGGCTCGATCAGTTCAAGCGGGCGGCCATATTCGTCGAGCACCGCAATCCCGAGCACCTCGGCCCGTCCGTCGCCGTAACGGTGATCAATGTTGGGGATGCGGTCTGCGATCTCGGGAGCGAGAATGCGGCCCGCGGCGCGATCGCGTTCCGGACGCTTTTTCAGTTGCAGGTACGCCGAGTCTTTCTCCACCATCGCCGCCAGATATCTGGCCACGACGGCGTCGGCGGGTCCCAACTCGCGCATGCGGCCCTGGTCCAGCCACAGCGCCCGGTCGCCGATGGCCTTGACGTCGCCCATCGAGTGCGAAACGAACAGAATGGTGATGCCGCGCGAGCGCAGTTCGTGCACCTTGCGCATACACCGCTGGCGAAAGTAGATATCGCCCACCGCCAGGGCCTCGTCCACCAGCAGGATCTCGGGATCCACGTGGATGGCTACGGCGAAAGCCAGCCGCACGATCATGCCGCTTGAATAGGTTTTTACGGGCTGGTTGATGAAATCGCCGATCTCGGCGAACTCCTCGATCTCGCGATACTTCTGCTCGATCTGCCGCGTGGTGAAACCCAGGATGGCGCCGTTGAGAAAGATGTTGTCGCGACCGGTGAACTCGGGGTTGAAACCAGAGCCGAGCTCGAGCAGCGCCGAGACACGCCCGTTCACCTTGATCTCGCCCTCGGTGGGCCGCAGGATGCCCGCCACCAGTTGCAGGAGCGTGCTTTTGCCCGATCCGTTTTCGCCGATGATGCAGAAGGTCTCGCCCCGCCGCACTTCGAAATCCAGATCGCGCAGCGCCCAGAAATCGCGGTGAAAGCGCAGGCGGTTGAAAGTCAGCAGCTCCTTGAGGCGGTCCAGGGGCGAGTCGTAGATCGGGTAGCTCTTGGAAAGACGTCGTACTTCGATGGCGTTCACGGTTCCGAGTTCAGCCGCTGGGGCGCCGAGATGCGCTCTCTTTACCAGAATCTAGCGTGGGCGGGGACCTGTGTCAATCGAAGGGGCGGGCGGAAAGAAGAATGGGCGGCTGTGCGTCGGGTCGTCTCGCGGGCTTTCGGTGCGCCATCCGGGCGCTTCGCCCTCTTTCTGGCTGCCTCTCCTGGATGCGGTGCAATGTTCCGCGGCGCGCGGAGCGCTCAGGCTCTCGCAGGCGTCTCAGGTTTCAGCCAGCGACTCTCCCTTCGCCAACCGCCCACCTGTGTGGACGTTCGTGATGTTCCACCTCCCAAGGAATTCCGGGGACTTTTCATTCCCCGGCCGCCCCGGCCCCTGTGGACCGGAGCAAAAGCCGGCGTCCTTGAACGCCGCGCTTTCACTTTTAATATGCACCCGACCGGGCGCGCTGTCAAGTCAATTTTGCGCGGGCGCTGCATTTTCAGTGCTTTCTTTAAGCGATTCGACCGAGGGCAAGAGTCGAGATTTGGCGCACTCGCGTGGGGCCGGCGTGCCTGACTCACTCCGGCTTCGTCGAGTATGCGGCCGAGGCGCGTCTCTATTTGCCTGATCCTGCATTTCGAAGCGAACTGCGGCGACCGCCATAGCGCCTTCCTCCGCCATCCTTTCCCAACAGCCCGAACTTCGGCCTGATCTACCTGAGCCAGTCCTCGCTGACCAACAGCGGCTACCCGCGGCAGGTCCAGTTGCGCCTGAAGTTCTACTGGTGGTAATTGCAGGGCGGGGCCGCGGTCGCGCGACGCAGGCGATCAGGGTCCCGCCTTCAACAGTTCGCTCAACGTCACCAGGGCGTAACCTCGCTCGCGCAACAGAGGAAGGAGACGGCGGACCGCGTCGGTGGTCGCCGCAATGTCGGGGCGGGGGTCGAGCTCCCGACCATCGTGAAGGCACAAAATCGCGCCGTTGCCCGCGCGGCCCGCCAGGCGGCGCGCCACCCGATCGGAGGGCAGCTTCCAGTCGCGCGCCAGCGCGGTCCACATGACCAGAGTGAGGCCCAGGCGACGCAAGGCCTCACGCAGGCCCAACCAGCGAACCCCGTAAGGAGGGCGGAACCAGTGCGGGGGCTTGCCCGTGACCGCTGTGATCGCGCGCTGCGCCGTCGCGATTTCCTCGTAAATGAAGGCGGGATTGCGCAGCCACAAGCGCGCGTGCGAGTAGCCGTGATTGCCGATTTCGTGGCCGGCCTCGACCGCGGCGTGCACGATTTGCGGGTAGCGCTCGACGTTGAGGCCGCACACGAAAAAGGTCGCTCGCGCCTGGTGCTGCGCCAGAATCTCCAGCAGCTCGAGGGTGCCGGGGCCGGGACCGTCGTCGAAGGTCAGCGCGACGGCCGCACGGTGGCGCGGGCCGCGGTAAACGCACGGCGCCAGCCACTGGCAAGACCGGCCGCGCACGGCGTAGGTAGCTGCGGCCAAGGCAGCAGCGGCGCCTGCGGCGAGTTCCGGCCACATGGTTCGTCAGCAGCATTCACCCTTGTCCGACCCACTTGACGCTATGGTCGGAGCTGACGTACAGGGTCTGCGGCGGGGAGTCCAGCCGGAACCAGGTCCACGGCCCGGGGATCCAGGGATAGCGCTCGATGACTTCTTCGTTGACTTGCACGCCCAAGCCGGGCCGGGAAGGGACCAGCAGCTCGCCTCTCTCCACTACCAGCGGCTCCCGCAGGATTTCTTCCGCCAGCGGGAACGGGTACATGCCCGGACGCTTGCCGTTCGAGTAGCAGGGGTATTCCAGCCACTCCACCACACTCTGAGGCCAGCAGATGCCCAGGTGCGCCGCCGCAATCAGCTCGAGGGCCGTGCCCCAACTGTGGAAGGCGAAACGCAGTCCCTCGCGAGCGATTTCGCTGAGCAGCAAACGCCCGCTGGGATAGCCTCCCTGGCAGCAAATGTCCATCTGCACGTAGTGGACGCAATTGTTTTGGATCAGATCGAGGAAGCTGTCGTCGCTGGGTTCGTGCTCGCCGGAGGCCAGCGGCACGTAGCCCTTTTGCTTCAGACGCCGATAAGCCTCATGATCTTCGGGCGGCCAGGGCTCTTCCAGCCAGGCGATCCGGTATTCCGCCATTTGCTGCGCCAGACGCTCGACGGTTTCCCATGAATAGCTGCGATCGCCCATGCGCCACCAGGCGTGCGCATCCACCATCAGCTCGATGTCCGGTCCGACGGCCTGACGCATCCGGCCCACGGCGTCGAGATCCCCCTCCGGCCCGAGCGCGGGTCGCATCTTGTAGGCGGGAAAACCGAGGGCGGCAATGGCAGCCGCCTCGCGCGCATAGCCTTCGGCAGACTGGTACATGCCGGCGCTGCCGTAGACGCGAATGCGGTCACGCACGCGGCCGCCGAGCAACTCGGATACGGGGACGCCGAGCGCCTTGCCCAGGGCGTCATACAGCGCGATCTCGACCGCGCAATAAGGCTTGACTGCGTCGGGGCGCCGGCGCGCGGGACCCTCCAGGAACAAGACGCGCAATGCGTCGGGATCCGCCAGCGTCTTGCCCTCCAGAAACGGCGCTACCACGTCGGTGATCGCCTGATGCGCGGTTTCGCTGGCCGGCCCGGGCCCGTAGCCAACAATGCCGGGTTCGGTCTCAACCCGGATCAGCATCGCGTCCCGCTTGACGATGGTTCGTTCTCCTCCCCAGAACGGGAGGCGCAAAGGCTCAGGCAAGGGCGAACTCAGAAGGAAGGACCGTACCGTGGCGATGCGCATCGCAGTTTTCAGCTTTTCGCTGCGCGCGGGCCGTTGTCAAGCAGGAAAAAGAGCCGGGCGCCGCGGGGGAGGCGCCCGGCTGAGGAGCATCCACGGCGCCCTCCGAGGTGAGGGCGCCGCGGCTGTGGAGGAGACTTTCTCAGGCCAATAAGCCTCCGTGGCCGAGGCAGGCGACTTCCCAACCCGAAACCCGGTACCGCGCCAGCAACGGAGGCAACAGCAAGTCTACCACGTTTGGCTTCGCGGAGCGGTAGCAGCCCGGCGCCGAAACGATGGGGATGTCGTCCGCGTACGCCAGCAGCAGCAGATTGCCCGGCTCGACCGGCGCCAGGAACTTCTCCAACTGCGCTCCCACCTGGGTCAAGGCGCGTCCGACGGCGTCCGAGGGCCCGGCCGGCGCTGTGGTCGAAGCCACCAGCAGCAACGTGGGCCGCGCCCGCAACAGGTGATGCAGGGCTCGCGTCAGCGGCGCATCTTCTTCGATCGCGCACAGGGTGAAGGCCGGCGCGATCCCGAAACGCTCGAGTTTCTGCCGCACGATGCTCTCGAACAGTTGCCGCGCGCGTTCCGCATAAAGGGGGTCACTGTACAGGAGGCCCACCGTGGGATTGCGGATCGGTCGGGCCTGCAACAGCGGCCCGCGCTCGCGCAGGACCGACAGGATCGCCTCCAGTTCCTGTTGGGCGACGGCGAACGGCGCGCTCTTGACGGTCGCGATTCGCTGACCGGCGCGGGCAAAACTGAAATTGGTCACCGTGGCGATCACGACCGAAAAGGTGCAGTTGATTTGGCGCAGCAAATCTTCATCCAGCAGGACGCAGCAGTCTTCGGTGGCGATCAAATTCACCCGGCCCCCGGGCGCGAGCCGAATTTCTGCGGCTCCGCAGGCCATATCGGAGGCCACCGCCAACACCGCCTGGTCCTCGGGAATTTCACCGTCTTCCAGCTCCGTGACCCAGATTTTGTCCAGGCCTTCGGTGGCCAAAAGTTGGACATCCTGCTCGCTGATCACATGACCTTTGGCCAGCAACTTCTTGCCGCTGGCCCGAAAAATCGTGCAGGAAAGAATTCGTCCCGCCGCCTCCCGGACATCTACGGTCTGCGCTCGCATGTTCGACCTCTTGTCGTGCTATGGCGCGCCGATGGTTCGATTTATATCAGAATAGACGCCGCTGCAAGCTCTGTTTCTCGCGGGTGCCAATAAATCTTTTGCGGGGACGGGCGCACCTATTTTCGGGGTAGGAGGCTTATTAAATTAAATTTTACAAACGTTTGTAACGACTTCGATCCCGTCACCCGCCGCCGGATCCCGCAAGTTGAACCTTGCGGGCGTACGTCCGCCTGCGCCGGATCCTCAGAGGTTTTTCAATACCGCAATCTCATCACAGCACTGGAATTTGGGACAACGCAGGCAGTCTTTCCAGGCTTTCAGCGGCAATTCCGAACGGTCTACCTCAAAATATCCGAGCTTGCGGAAGAATTCGGGAATGTACGTAAAAGCGAAGACGGTCCGCAACCCCAGTTCGCGCGCCTCTTGCTCGAGGGCCGCCACCAGACCGCGTCCCAGTCCGCGACCCTGCGCCGAGGGATCCACGGCCAGCGAGCGGATCTCGCCGCTCGAAGGGGAATAGATGTGCAGCGCTCCGCAGGCCAGGAGCCTCCCCGATTCGCGAACCACCGTAAAATCCCGCAGGTTTTCCGCCAGTTCCAGCTCCGTGCGGGGCAGCATGATGCCTTTGGCCGCATAAGAATTGATGAGCCGCAACAGCTCGGGAATGTCTGCGACCACCGCTTTGACGCAGGCGGCGTCCAAGCTGAAGATGCCCTCGGACAGGGCGGCGGGACCAGGTTTCACGGATGGACCTCCTGCCGGACGAGCCGGGTGCCGATGCCTTCGCCGGCAAGCAGGCGCGCCACGACGTTGGTTTCCGCTCCGGGGGCGATGAACACCCGGCGCACGCCCGAGTGCAATGCGCCCAAGGCGGCTTCCAGCTTGGCCTGCATGCCGCCCGTGGCGACGCCCTCGGCGATGAGCTGCCGCGCCTCGGCATCACTGAGCTGCGCCAGCGGCCGGCCCTGCCCATCCAGCACGCCGCCCACGTCGGTGAGAAAGACCAGGACATCGGCGCCGAAACCCGCGGCAAGCCCCGCGGCCATTTGATCCGCGTTCACGTTGTAAATGGCGCCGCGCCGGTCCGCCGCCACGCAGGCCACCACCGGCATGTAACCACGGTGCACCAGCAGTTCCAGCAGGTCGGAGTTGGCCCGCACCGGGCGTCCTACGGCGCCCAACTCTTCGCTGAGCGGTTCGGCTTCCATCAAGCAGCCATCCACGCCGCTCAAGCCGACCGCCATAGCGCCTGCCTCGATGAGCGCCGCCACCAATTGGCGATTGATGCTGCCGGCCACGACCATCAGGACTGCCTCCAGCACTTCGGGCGTAGTGACCCGCAAGCCGTTCACGAAGCGGCTGCTGACGCCGCGCTCGGCGAGGAACCGGCTCATCTGTTTGCCGCCCCCGTGGACCACAACCAGACGCGCGCCGTCGCGCGCCACGCCGGCCAGCTCGGCAGCCAGTCGCCGCCGGGACGGTTCGGTCTCCAGCAGCGTACCGCCCAGTTTGACCACCGCCTTCAAAGCAGCCCCTCCGTTTCCGCAAAGCCGAGCATCAGGTTCATGTTCTGCACGGCCTGGCCCGCGGCGCCTTTGACCAGGTTGTCAATGGCGGCCACCACCACGCCGCGCCCCGTGCCCGCGTCGAAGACCACGCCCAGATCGCAGAAATTGGTGTGCTGGACGGCGCGCAGATCGGGCACGTGCCCCGGCTCGTAAAGCCGGATGAAGGGCTCCTGCGCGTAGCGGCGCTCGTAGATGCCCAGCAGGGCTTCGGGACCGTTCAATTCCAGGCCCCGGAAATAGATCGTTTCCAGGATGCCCCGGTCCAGAGGAACCAGTTGGGCGGTGAAGCTCAGCTCGCCTTCCTCCAGGTCGCAATTCAGCAGGATCTCGGGAACGTGCCGGTGCTCCAGCAAGGAATAGGCGCTCAGATTCTCGGTCACTTCGCAAAAGCTGGTGCGCAGCGTGGGCTTGCGCCCGGCCCCGCTGACGCCGGATTTGGCGTCGCAGACGATGCCCGCGTAGCGGTCCACCACGCCGGCTTCCACCAGCGGGCGGATGGCCAGGCTGGCCGCGGTGGGATAACAGCCCGGATTGGCCACCAGGCGGGCGTGGCGGATGCGGTCGCGGTGGAACTCCGGCAGCCCGTAGACGGCCTCGGCCAACAGGGACGGCTGCGTGTGCTCGGCTCGGTACCAGCGCCGGTAGGCCTCGGGCAGGCGCAGTCGGAACGCGCCGCTCAGATCAATCACGCGCGCGCCGGCCTCGAGCAGGCCCGGCGCCAGTTCGAGCGATACCTCGGGCGGGGTGGCCAGGAACACCGCCGCCAACTTGTGCTCGCGGACCGCCTCCGGCGCAAGCGGGATGCGCGGGGGACGCGTCTGGCCCCGGATGCGCGGCGCGTCGTCGCTCTCGCCCCGGTGCTCCAGCAACCAGGGTTCGACGTGGCGATGCCGCTTCAGGATGCGCAGCAGCTCGGCGCCGCTGTAGCCGCGAAAACCCACGATGCCCACGCGCCGCTTCATGGTCCGTTTAAATATTCAGGCGACTGAATAAATATAACACACCGGGGCGGCGCCCGGAAACTCTCCCGGCGCTCCTCAGGATTCCGCCGCCGACTTTTCCGCCAGCTCGCCCAGGATGGGCAGCGAATACGCCTCGTCCCGGCTGGTCTTGATCATCATGAAGATCCAGACGGCCAGCAAACCCAGGCTCAACCACTTGTCCGGGCGCAGCGCCGGGCCGGGAAGCGCGCGGAAAAACGGCCCCACCACCCACTCCACGATCAGGTAGGCCACGAACAGGTACAGTCCCTGAAAGGCGTGAAAGCGCACCGTGCGGTTCTGGCGGAAACGCTGGCTGGCCAGCACGCCGATGGCCGCGATCCATCCGAGCAGCGGCACGTAGCACAGGACGGAGGCCGTTCGCGGGCTGATGGCTTCCAGCGGCGGCGGCACGCGTTCCGGCGCCGGCTGGCGCGCCCCGCAGCGGCGGCAGTAAACGTCCGTCTCCGCCACCTGATTCCCGCACTGGCAACAGTAGGGCATGGCGCCTTCTTACCCGAGACTACGAGCAGCGGCGGAAGCAAGTTCCCCCGATCCGCCGGCTCTCTATGATACGATTTCCGCCATGCGGCGAGTCTTGCTATGTCTGGCCCTGCTCGCGCTCGTCCCTGTTTGGCCTACCGCGCGCGATTTGCGAATCTACTTCGTGGACGTCGAGGGCGGCCAGGCCACGCTGATCGTCAGCCCCGCCGGCGAGTCCCTGCTGGTGGATGCCGGCTGGCCCGGCTTCGAGGATCGGGACGCCAAACGGATCCAGGCCGCCGCCCGGCACGCCGGCATCCAACGCCTGGACTACCTCCTGATGACCCATTACCACCTGGATCACGTGGGCGGCATCGAACCTTTGCTGAATTACCTCCCGGTCGTCTGTTTCGTGGATCACGGCGACAACACGGAAACGGGCAAGAGCGCCGACGCCCTGTCGGAGTCGTACCGGCGCGCCCTCGCCAAGGGCCGGCGGCTCATTGTGAAAGCGGGCGACAAGATCCCGCTCCGCGGCGTGGAAGTTCTGGTCCTCTCGGCCCGCGGCGATCTGATCCCGCGGCCCTTGCCGGGCGCCGGCGCGCGCAACCCCTACTGCGAAGGCGTGGGGCGCAGGGATGACGATCCGACAGAGAACGCCCGTTCGGTCGGCTTCCTGCTGCGCTACGGCAAGTTCCGTTTCCTCAATCTGGCCGATCTCACCTGGAACAAGGAAATCGAGCTGGCCTGTCCGGAGAATCGCGTCGGCACGGTGGACGTCTACCTGGTCAACCACCACGGCCTGAACCTCTCGAACGCACCGCCGCTGGTGCAGGCAATCCGGCCCCGCGTGGCCATCATGAGCAACGGCGCCAAAAAGGGCGGCTCGCCCGAGGTGTTGCGGCTGCTCCGCAGTCTGAAAGACCTCGAGGATCTCTGGCAGCTTCACCTTTCGCTGAACGCAAGCCGCGAAGAGAACGCGCCCGAGGCGCGCATCGCCAATCTGGAGACTCCCTGCCAGGGATACTGGATCGAGCTGCGCGCCGAGCCCAGCGGCGCTTTCACCGTAACGAACCACCGGACAGGCGAAAGCAAGCGCTACTTGCCGCGGTGAGTCTCAGCGGCCCGTGGCCAGGTAGTCGCCGGTCGCGGCGTCCACGAAAATCGAGTAGCCGCTGGTGGCCACGGACCGACCCCAGATCACGCGCCAGGCTGGGTTGGGGAAGCGCTTGGTCTTCTCGAGAAGGTAACTCATGGGCATGTCCGGATTTTTCTTGGCGTAATCGGCGCCTTTCTTCATGGCCAGCTCGTGGGCGGCCGTGGCGTCCACTTTGAAGGCTGCCACCGGGAACGGTTCGGCCTGCCCCCGGGGCCCCGTCCAGGTCTCTTCCAGCCCGGCGAAGACGCCCTTGTGCAAGTTGCCCTCGGCTTCGATCACCGAATAAGTGAGCCGACGCGCGCGGCCCAGCCGCGGGGAAACGAAGACCGCTTCCCAGGCGCCGCACTTGCCTGCCTTGCAGGGCACCTCGCTCAGCTCGATGCTCGCCAGCCGCAGCGGCGTCGCATCGGGCGCCCAGCTTCGCGCGTACACGTACATTTGATGGAAGGCCCACTGCGCGGAGACCGGCTCGGGGGGCTTGGGCGGCTCTTTGGCCTTTTCCGCCGTTTTGGGGGCTTGCCCGCAGGCGGCCAGCAGAAGGAACGTCAGGGGTATCAAGCAACGATAGCCTCTTCGCATGGCGGGAACCTTTCGCACGGGACTATTCTAGCCCGAAGACCCACCCGGCCAAACCAGGTCGGCGTGCGGCTGGCCGGCCCCTGACAGTTCGCTGCTTACCGGCGAAATCGGTAACCGATGCCGACCTCGAACGCCGTCGAGCCAGGCGCATCCGTGTAGGTTCGTGCATAGCGCCAGCCCGTCCGCAGGACCAATCGCCGGCCCATCCCCACGATCAGCCCGGCGCGCAGGTTGACTAACATGGGTTTGTTCTTCCCACGTCTTTCATCAGAGCGTTCATACAAGAGGCGACCGGGCTCAGCTTCGATGGCGAAGATCCTGAGGCGCGTGCGCTCCCAGTCGCGCTCCAGGCCGCTACCGGCTCCGGCATAGACGGAGAATCGCTGCCTGCGCCAGAGCCGCACCAACGACGGCGTAACTGAGAGGCGGCTGACATGAAAAGACATGTCCCCGCGACCGTCCGCGATTCCGAGAAAGTTGGGGTAAAAGCCCCATAGCCGTTGGCCCACCGCTCGGCTCGCGGTGAGATCGCACAGGACAGCCCAGCGCCTGCCCAACGGCGCCAGGAACCCCAGCCCGAACTCGGGCCGCCACCAGAGCGGGCCGTCATTACCGAACCGATAATACGCGGCTGTGGCGTAGATCTCCGCAGCAGGTTCGGTTTGCTGTGCGGCCGCGCCGCCGGGGGTAACCATGACCAGCACCAGTCCCGTAACGCGCAAGCCGCGGCCCAATCGGTCCGGCCGCGCGCGCTCCGCCGGGCTAGCGCGCTTGGACCCCATGAATCCTCCTGCACATCCCAAGCTTGCCCGTTTTCACCGAAGCACCCGATAGCGTCGCAGGATTTCCACCGTCGCCTCGATGGGCAGCGCCTCCACGGTGCGGCCCCGTCCCGTCGTGGTCACCGCGCGGAACAGGGAGTTGTAAACCGCCTCCTCCGTGGCTTCGATCACGGCGAGGAACAGCGGCGACATGGCCTCGTTGGAGAGCAAGCGCGCCGGCGGGCGCATGCGCTCCGGGCGGATGCGCAGCTCGGGCGCGGTGCTGAAAGCGATGGCGTAATCGCCGCTGCCGTTGGCGCCTGCCGATCCGGTTCGCGCCAGTCCCATCATGGATCGGGCAGCCAGCCGCTTGAGATTGCGGGCGTCCACCGGCGCGTCGGTAGCGATCACGACGATCACGGATCCGTCTGCACTGCCGCCTCCGGTTCGCAGCTCGCGCCCCACCGGCGCGCCGCAGATTCGCAGGTCGCCTCCGTAATTGGTCTGAACCAGCACGCCCACCGTCCAGCCTCCCTGCGCCTCGGGCAGCTTGCGCGACGCCGTGCCGATGCCGCCCTTGAATCCAAAAGCGATGGTTCCCGTGCCTGCGCCCACGGCGCCTTCCTCGACCGGACCGCCGCGCGCATTGCGCAGCGCCTGGAACACTTCTTCCCGGCCCACGGGTCGGCTGCGAATGTCGTTCAGCGCGCCGTCGTTGGTTTCGGCCACCACCGGGTTGATCGAGCGCACGTTCTCGTTCCCGGGCAAAGCCAGCATGTACTCCACCAGCGCGTCGGCTACCTTCCAGACGTTCAGCGTCGAGGTCAGCAGGATCGGCGTCTCGATCTCGCCCAGCTCGTTGACTTGCGTCGAGCCGATCAGCTTGCCGAAGGCGTTGCCGATGAAGACCGCGCCGGGAACCTTCTCGTGAAACAGATTGCCGGCGTGCGGCAGGATGGCGGTGACGCCCGTGCGCACGTCATCGCCGCGGATCAGCGTGGCGTGACCCACAGCGACGCCGCTGACGTCCGTAATGGCGTTGAGCGGGCCGGGAGGCAGGCTTCCTACCACGATGCCAAGATCGCGGGCGCGCGGGCGCGGTGGCGCGGCCAAGATCATGCCTCCGCACAGCAGCATGAGCACCAGGGCGCGCACTCCCTCATCTCCTGCGCCTGCTTGGCATCGGGGTGGGCTGCTCCTGGCCCTGCGATCCCGTCCCTGTCGCCGCCGGCGTGGGCGCGGGCTGGCCGCCCACCACGCCCATCCGTCCGACCCGCAGCGGATCCTTGCGGAAATCGTAGATGAACTCCCACTCGTTGTATTTGGTGCGCTCGTTGTAGACCATAATGGACTCGCCTTCGGCGGTGCTCGCCACGCCCGCGATGCCGCCGCCCATGATCTGGCCGGCCAGGGTGGGCGCTTGCTGTTGCTGTTGGACGCCGGACAGACCGCCGGGACGGGGCTTGGTCAGCAGATCCCGGATGAGCTGGAGCGCGGGGTTCTTCGCGGGCTCGGTGGGAACGGGCTGGTAACCCGGCTGGGGGAACGGGCTTTGCCCGCTCCCGG
>Ga0197142_1002184_pt1 | contig 17299 bp, 15 predicted proteins | sample GBS60_MetaG_FD_148614 | JGI IMG/M metagenome (GOLD analysis project Ga0197142, IMG submission 148614) | Sediment microbial communities from Great Boiling Springs, Gerlach, Nevada, United States - GBS 60_MetaG | ecosystem: Environmental > Aquatic > Thermal springs > Hot (42-90C) > Sediment...
GAGGCCCTGGCGGCGGCGGGGGAGGAGGTGGCCGCAGTGGTCACCCAGCCGGATCAGCCCCGGGGGCGGGGCCAGCGGCTCAGTCCGCCGCCGGTGAAGGTGCGGGCCCAGGCCCTGGACCTGCCGGTCCTGCAGCCCACGCGGCTGAGGGATCCCGGGTTTCTGGCCCGGCTTCGGGACCTTAGGCCCGATCTCCTGGTGGTGGCCGCCTATGGCCGTCTCCTGCCGCCGGAGCTTTTGGCCCTGCCCCCCCTGGGCTGCCTCAACGTCCACGCCTCTCTGCTCCCCCGCTACCGGGGCGCGGCCCCGGTGCAGTGGGCCCTCATCAACGGAGATGAGGCCACCGGGGTCACCATCATGTGGATGGTGGAGGAGCTGGACGCCGGCCCCATTTTCCTCCAGGAGCAGGTGGCCATCCGGCCGGAGGACAACGCCGGCACTCTGGCGGCCCGCCTGGCGGAGGTGGGGGCCCGCCTTCTGGTGGAGGCCCTGGCGCACCTGAGGCGGGGGGAGGTCATCAAAATCCCCCAACCCGAAACCGGGGTGACCCTGGCCCCCCCGCTGACCCCGGAGATGGAGCGGCTGGATTTCCGCCGCCCCGCCCGGGAGGTGGCCGGCCTTATCCGGGCCCTGGACCCCAGCCCCGGCGCCCACAGTTTCCATCGGGGGGAGCGCCTGAAGCTTTTCGGCGGCCGGGTGGCCCACCCGGAGGGGCGCCACGGCGCCCCGGGGGAGGTGCTGCCGCTGACCCCCGCCGGCCTGGAGATCGCCTGCGGCACCGGTACCGTCACGGTCAAGGAGCTGCAGGCGGCCGGTCGCCGGCGCCTGCCGGCGGCGGAGTTCCTCCGGGGCCGGCCCCTGGTAGGACAGATCCTAGGACGGGATTAAATGCCGGACGCACCCCCTCTCCTGGACGGCGGCAATTCCCTCAAACCCCAGAAGCGCACCTTCCTGGGCCTTTTGGTCCTCACCGTTCTTCTCTTCATCGGCCTTTTGGCCCTGCTGTGGTATGTGCCCTATGTGGGCTTCCGGAATATCCACCCCCGCCTGCCTCTGATTGTGGGCCTGTGCTTTGCCGGGGTGGCCCTGGCGGTGTGCACTGCGGTGGGGATCCTGGCCCTCACCGTGGCCCTGGGCCGGGATCTGCCCTTCTCCCGCCCCCTCCGGGGCGTGCTGGTCAAACTCCTTTTGCCGTTGATGAGCGGCGTGGGGCAACTTCTGGGCATCAGCAAGGATCAGGTGCGCCGCTCCTTCATCGAGATCAACAACCAGCTGGTGCTGGCGCAACGGCCCCGGGCCACCCCGGATCAGCTCCTGTTGCTCATGCCCCACTGCCTGCAGTTTCATGAGTGCCGTTTCCGGATCACCGGCAATGTGCTGCACTGCAAGCGCTGCGGCAAGTGCCCCATCAAGGGCCTGGCGGAGCTCTCGGAGAAATACGGCGTCGGCCTGGCGGTGGCCACCGGCGGCACCCTGGCCCGGCGCATCGTGGTGGAGCGCCGCCCCCGCCTCATCATCGCGGTGGCCTGCGAACGGGATCTGGCCAGCGGCATCCAGGACAGCTATCCCCTGCCGGTCTTCGGGATCACCAACCACCGCCCCTTTGGCCCCTGTTACGACACCCAGGTGGATCTTGCCCGGGTGGAGGAGGCCCTGAACACCTTCCTGATCCCCGCCGCCTAGTTCGCCGCTCCCCCTGCGGCCCGGGGACGCGCCTCTCCCCGGAATTTCGCGCACATTGACGCAGTATTCGCCGCCCATTAAGATGAGATGAGGAGGCCCCCGGGAAGGACGGGTGCCTGGTGAGTTCCCAGCACGTCGGCGAGGAGCAGACACGCATGCGCTTACTGAAGAATGCCCGGGCTCTGGTGGAGGAAGCGCTGGCGAAAGCGGACATCCGGATCAACGGCAGCCGTCCCTGGGACATCCAGGTATTTGACGAGCGTCTCTACGGCCGTCTGGTGCGGGAGGGCTCCCTGGGACTGGGGGAGTCCTATATGGACGGCTGGTGGGATGCCCCCCGCCTGGATGAGTTCTTCGCCAAGGTCCTGGCCGCCGACCTGGAGGAGGAGAATTTCGGCCGCCTGAAGAGACTCTTTCTCAGCGTCGGGCAGGTCCTCCTCAACCCCCAGCGCCGCTCCCGGGCCTACCGCATCGGGGAGCAGCACTACGACATCGGCAATGATCTCTACCAGGTCATGCTGGACAAGCGTCTGGTCTATTCCTGCGCCTACTGGCGGGAGGCCCGCAACCTGGACGAGGCCCAGGAGGCCAAGCTGGACCTCACCTGCCGCAAACTGAGGCTCGCCCCCGGTCAGCACGTCCTGGACATCGGCTGCGGCTGGGGGAGCTTCGCCAAATTCGCCGCCGAGCGCTACCAGGTCTCCGTCACCGGGGTGACCGTCTCCCGGGAGCAGATGAGCCTGGGGCAGGAGCTGTGCGCCGGCCTGCCGGTGGACCTCCAGTTCCGGGATTACCGGGACATCACCGGCACCTACGACCACATCGTCTCCATCGGCATGTTCGAGCATGTGGGCTACAAAAACTACCGCACCTATTTCCAGGTGGCCGCCCGGCACCTGAAGGATGAGGGCCTCTTTCTCCTGCACACTATCGGCCGGAACACCTCCACCCGGACTCTGGACCCCTGGTTTGAAAAATACATCTTCCCCAATTCCATGATCCCCTCCGCGGCGCAGATCGCCAAGGCGGTGGAGGGCCTCTTTGTCATTGAGGACTGGCACAACTTCGGGCCCCACTATGACAAGACCCTCCTTGCCTGGTTCGAGAATTTCCACCGGGGCTGGGAGTCCCTGAGGCCCAAATACGGCGAGCGCTTCTATCGCATGTGGAAGTATTATCTCCTCTCCGCCGCGGCCACCTTCCGCACCCGGAAAAACCAGCTGTGGCAGATTGTGCTCTCCAAACGGGGGGTGCCCGGCGGCTACGAATCCGTGCGTTGAGCCCTCCGGCCATGAGCCGCCGTCCGCCCCCGGCCCGGGATCTGGCCGTCCGGGTGCTCTCCCAGGCGCAGACGGAGGGGCGCTGGGTGGAGGACCTTATGGCGGAGGTGCTCCGGCGCCACCCCCATCTTCCTCCGCCGGAGCGGGCCCTCCTCCTGGAGCTGGTCCAGGGCGTGAAGCGCTGGGAGATCCGGCTGGACTGGGTCCTGAGCCGGCTCCTCCCCCGGCCCCTGGGAAAGCTGCACCCCCGGGTGCGGGTGATTCTCAGGCTGGGGGCCTACCAGCTGCTCTTTCTCACCCGCATCCCGGCCCACGCCGCGGTGCATGAGGCGGTCGCCCAGGTGCGGGAGGCCCGGCTGCCCGAGGCGCACGCAGGGCTGGTGAACGCGGTGCTCCGCCGCCTGGCCCGGGAGGGGCCGCCGCCCCTGCCCCCCCTGGAGGCCAACCCCGTGGCCCATCTGAGCCTCGCCCACGCCCACCCGGAGTGGCTGGTGGCCCGCTGGCTGAAGCGCTTCGGCCCGGAGGAGACCGCCCGGCGGCTGGCCGCCAACAACCGCCTGCCCCCCTTCACCCTCCGGGTAAACACCCTGAAGATCTCCCGGGAGGCCCTGAGCCAACGCCTGGCCGCCGAGGGCCTCACCGCCCGGCCCCTCAGGTATTACCCTGAGGGCCTGCAGCTCACCCACTGGCAGACCCCGCCCCCCCAGGCGCCCTCTTCCCGGGAGGGCCTGTGGCGCTTCCAGGATGAGGGGGCCATGCTGGCGGTTCTGCTCCTGCCCCTGGCCCCCGGGGCCCGGGTGCTGGAGATCGGCGCCGGCCGGGGCGGCAAGACCACCCACCTGGCGGAGCGCCTCCGGAACCAGGGCCTGGTGGCCGCAGTGGAGCGGAATCGGGCCCGGCTGAAGGAGCTCGGCCGCACCCTGGGCCTCTGGGGGGCAAAGACTGTCTTTCCCGTGCGGGCCGACGCCACCCGGCCCTTGCCTTTCCGGCCGGCCGCCTTCGACACCCTCCTCATCGACGCGCCCTGCTCGGCCCTGGGCATCCTCCGGAGGCACCCGGAAATCAAGACCCGCTTGACGGAAGCCGATCTGGCCTCCTTTCCGCCCCGCCAGCTCGCCCTGCTGGCCCAGGGAGCAGCGGTTCTCCGGCCCGGCGGCCACCTCCTCTACCTCACCTGCACCACCGAGCCGGAGGAGAACGAGGCGGTCATCGCCGCCTTCCTGAGGGAGCATCCGGAATTCCGCCGGCTGCGTGACCCTTCCGGATGGCCGGAACCGGTGCGGCCCTTTTGCGACTCCGAGGGCTACTTCCGCACCTCCCCGGCGGACCACGGACTGGACGGCTTCTTCGGCGCCCTGCTGCACAAGGGGCGGTTTCTTTGAGCACAGGGCCAGGGAACGGGGACGCCTCCGTTTCGTCAGCGGGCCGGGGCGGATCGCAGCGCCAGATAGACCAGGGGGATAAGGGCCAGGCTCAAAAGACCGGAGAGGAGGAGGGGATAAGAATAGCCCCAGGCGGCGCCCAGGGGGCCGAAGATGAGGGAGCCCGTCAGCACCCCCAGGGTGGTGGTGAGGGAGATGAGGCCGGAGTTGCCCCCCACCCGGTCCACGTGGAAGAGCCGGGCGATGGTGGAATAGGTGAGCATGGCGATGAGGCCGTCGCCCACCCCGTGCACCAGCCGCCAGGCAAAGGACCAGGCCACCGGCGGCCAGGTCATGCCGATGTGCCCGGCGCCGGAAGCGGCCAGACCCAGGATCAGGACCGCCAGGGGAGGCAGCCGTCCTTCCCCGAAGCGTCCGTACAGGTAGGCGGTGAGGGCCACCACCCCGAATTCCCCCGCCAGATAGAGGCCCATGCCCCGGGGCGAGAGGTGCAGCTCCTGGGTCAGGAAAAGCCCCAGACTGGTGCCCTCCGCCCCCCAGTGCAGGGTGAAGAGGAAAAGCCAGAGGGCAAAGAAGAGCACCGCGCCGCTGGCAAAGTCCTGGCCATACTGCCGCCAGAGGACCCGCTGGCCCCGGGTCCGGGGGAGGAAGAAGGTGAGCCCGAAAAGGGCCAGGATCCCCAGGGCAAAGAGGCGGAAAAGGGTGGGGAAGGGGAGGTACTGGAGGATCACCCCCCCTGAGAGGATGCCCACCAGCATGCCGCTCATGCGCCAGGCGTTGTAGCCTCCATAGCGCCGGGCATCACCCCCGGGCGTGTCCTTGAAAAGGAGGATGTCCAGGGACTGGCGGAAAAGCTGCAGGCTGAGGCCGAAGAGCCAGAAGACCGCCAGGAAGGGCCAGAAGCGTTGCACCGAGGCGAGCCCCCAGAGGCTGGCGGCGGTGCACAGCAGCCCCGCCTGGGTGAGAAGCCGGGCCGGATACCGGTCACCGGTGACCCCCACCGGAAAGGCGATGAAGAGCGCGGTGAGGCTCAGGACCGCATAGAGCAGGCCGATGCGGGCGCCGCTGAAGCCCAGGCTGCCCTTCAGATAGAGGGGGAGAAAGAAGTAGAGGGCGGCGATGACCAGGGAGTAGGCGCCGATGAAGAAATTCAGCAGCAACTGCTCAGCGCTCCAGGGCCTTCCGGTTCAGCCGCACTTCCATGGCCCGGGCCGGGCAGACCAGGCAGCACATCTCACAGGCGCTGCACTTGGCGGCGTCAAAGGTCACCGACATCTCCGGCCGCTGGACATACAGGGCCCCCGAAGGGCAGATGGCGGTGCAGGTGCCGCACTGGTAGCAGCGCTCCTCATTGCGCCGCACCTCATGGGCCACCCGCTGCACCTTCACCCCCGAGTCCTTGAGATACTTGATCCCCCGGCGGAAATTCTTGGGGTGGCCCTTCAGCTCCATGACGATCAGCCCCTCCTTGCGGGGGGTGATGGTGGCCTTGAGGAGATTGAATTCCAGATCGTAATCCTTGACCAGCCGGTAAATGATGGGTTTGTCCACCACTTCCTTGGAAAACCGGAGGATGAGCATCTCGGCGTGCATGGGGTCCTTCCTTGGCCTCTGCCGGGCGTCCGGTCAGAAGCGGGGATTACCGGCCCTTTCCGCCCCCGGAAGGTGGACACCGGGCCGGGCCGGACCGGCAGATCCCACAGAATAAGGCGTTAAGACGGTTCAGGCCGTGGCCCCATCCCCGGTGGCCCCGCAGCCGGTGTCGGCCTCCGGTAAGGCAGCCGGCCATCGGGGTGCACCGCCACGGATGAAGGGGCGGAAAAACCCTGGGCCGCCTTCACCGTCTCCCCTCGGGCCCGGGCCCCCGGCCCTACACCAGGCCGCCAAAGCGGCGCTGCCAGGCGAGGGCGAGCTCCCGGAGGGGGATATCTATTATTTTACTGGAATTATGCCATATCCGGAAGAACCGGTCGCCCCGCACCCGCCCCAGGGAGAAGAGGGGCTGCCCCTGGAAGAGGGCCTCCACCTCCTCCCGGTGTTCGGGCGCCACGCTGAGGAGGAAGCGGCCGGCGGATTCGGAATACAGGAGGGCGTGGGCCGGAGCCCCCGGCAGGAGGGGGGAGAGGTCCGCCTCCACCCCCAGGCCGGCAGCCAGGCTCACCAGAGCCAGGTGCACCCCCAGCCCGCCCCGGGTGAGGGCCCGGCAGGAGGCCAAAAGCCCCCGGCCCAGGGCCTCCGTGAGCCGCCGGTAGTAGGGCAGGAACTCCTCCGGACGGGCCCGGGGGACGCTCAGTCCGGTATAGCCGAAGAGCTCGTAGAATTCGGAGCCCCCCAGCTCCGGCCGGGTGGCCCCCAGGACATAGAGGTGATCACCGGGGACCTTCAGCTCCGGGGTGACCGCCAGACTCAGGTCGGCAATGGGGCCCACCCCGGTGAAGAAGAGGGTGGGGAGGCCGGAGACCCGGTGGGTCTCGCCGTAGGCCCCGGGAAGGACGCCGTCCACATACATGCTGTCCTTGCCGGAGAGGAGGGGCACCCCGTAGGCCAGGCAGGCGTCCTTCAGGGCTCGGCAGGCCCGGACGAGCTGGGCCGCCTTGAATTTGCCGTCGGGGTTCAGGGTGGGGTGATACTCCACGCTGGGCCAGCAGAAGTTGTCCACCCCGCCGATGTGCTCCAGGGAGGCCCCTACCGCCAGGAGGCGGCGCACCGCTTCATCCACCGTCACCGCCGCCATGTGATAGGCGTCAATGCGGCTGTAGGCGGGATTGAGGGCCAGGCTCACGGCCAGCCCCCGGGGGGAGTCCAGCCGGGGGCGCAGCACCACCGCGTCCGCGGGGATGGGGCAGGCCCGCCCCACCAGGGGCTTGATGACACTGGTGCCCTGTACCTCATGGTCATACTGCCGGGGGATCCACTCCCGGGAGCAAAGATTGGGCCGCTTCAGCAGGGTGAGGAGGAGGGCCTGGTGATCCCGGACCTCCCCCAGGACCGGCTCGCTCAGGCGCATCTCCGGCGGGATCCACTCCGCCTCGAACTCCCAGGGGGGGAAGTCCTGCTCCAGAAAGGAGAGCTCCACCGCCCCGCAGGTCCGCCCGCCGTAGCGCACCTCCACCAGGCCCCGGTCGGTATAACGGCCGATGGCGGCGACCTCCACCTCATGGCGGGCCGCCAGCTCCCGGAAGGCCGCCTCATGCTCCGGCGCAATCCCCACCACCATGCGCTCCTGGGACTCGGAGACCCAGATCTCCCAGGGATCCAGGCCGGCGTACTTCAGGGGCACCTGCTCCAGCCAGACCTCGGCGCCCCCCGCCAGCCGGGCCGATTCCCCCACGGCGCTGGAGAGGCCCCCGCCGCCGCAGTCGGTGATGAAATTGATCCAGCCCCGGTCCCGGGCCTCCAGGAGGAAGTCGTGCAGCTTCTTTTGGGTGTAGGGGTCGCCGATCTGCACATGGCCCGCCGGAGTGCCGGCGCTGGCCACCTCCGAGGAGGCGGTGACCCCGTGGATGCCGTCCGCCCCCACCCGGCCGCCGCACATGAGGATGAGATCCCCGGGCCGGGCCTCTTTGGTGTGGCCCGCCCGGCCCGCCACCTCCCGGGGCAAAAGCCCCAGGGCGGCCACAAAGACCAGGCATTTCCCCAGGTAGTTCTCATCGAAATACAGGGCCCCGGTTACAGTGGGGATGCCGCTCTTGTTGCCGCCGTCCCGCACCCCTTCAATCACCCCGTCCAGGAGGCGCCGGGGGTGGAGGCGGGGGGTGAGGGGCCCCGGATAGTCCCGGGGGCCGACGCAGAAGCCGTAGAGGCCGGCGAGGAGCCGGGCGCCCTGGCCGGTGCCCAACGGATCCCGATAAACCCCCACAATGCCGGTGAGGGAACCGCCGTAGGCCTCCAGGTTGGAGGGGGAATTGTGGGTTTCCCCCTTGATGACGTAGCAATACTCCTCATCAAAGGCGCCCACCCCGGCGTTGTCCCACAGCACCGAAACCACCCAGGGCTTTTTCTCCGCCAGGGCCAGGGTGGGGGCCTTGATGCAGTGTTCAAAGGGGTTGTCCAGGATGAAGCGCTCCCCGGTGGCCAGGTCGGTGTAAAAGAACCGCCCCCGGAAGGTGTTGTGGTTGCAATGATCACTCCGGGCCTGGGCGATGTACTCCAGCTCCACATCGGTGAGGGGCCCGAGGCCCAGCTCCGCCCGCCGGGCCAGCACCGCGGGCCGGGAGAAATACTCCAGGATGACGGGCAGGTCCTGGTCCCGGAGGGCCAGATGCCGGGCGGCGCTCAGGGCCTTGAGCTCCTCCGGGCTTTTCAGGACGAATTCCTGCACCTGGGGCCGGTGGGCCAGCTCCACCCGGGGGAGGATGAGCCCCACCCCCACCCCGGGATCCCACTCCTCCCGGGAATAGACCCGGTACTCCTGGATGAGGTCGTTGGCCAGAAGCTCCCGGGCCAGGCGCTCCAGATCGGCCCGTTGAAGATCCGGGCCCTGGATGACGAAGAGCTTGGAGGTATACACCTGGGCCTCGGGAGGCAGGGGGCGGTTCAGGAAGGCGGCGATGGCCTCCCGGGCCACGGCGCCGGCGGTATCCCGCACCCCGGGGCGGAAGCCCACCCATACCGCCCAGTCAAAGTCCCGGGCCAGGGGGGTGTAGCTGCTCACCTGGGTCACCGGGTTGGTGAAGATGCCGGTGCGCACCTGCTCCCGTTCCCCGGGGCTGAGCTCCAGATCCAGGGTGAGGAGGCGGATGGTGCGCACCCCGGAAAGGGTGAGGCCGAAATATTCCCGGGCCTTGCGGGCCAAGGCGGCGCCTTCGGCGTCCGGCAGCTCCGGCCGCCAGGCGATTTCCAGTCGATAGGGCATGGCTTCGGATGGGGATCCCCAACGCCCCACCCCCGGCGACCAGGAGCGCCGGAGGGGGCCCGGGGCGCGGTGTCCCCCGTCCATCAGATTGGGGCTGACTTACGAATATACCCCAAAGACGGGGTGTGACCAAGGGAAAGAATCAGCCGGGAGGAAGGCCTGGGAGCCCCCGGGAGCCCTCACGCTCTGGGAAACAGCTGCTGGGCCGGGCCGTAGAGGCGGTCCATGACGGTTTGGCCCAGGAAGATCACGGAGGCGAAGATGGCCAGGGCGATGCCGGCGATGAGGAGGCCGTATTCCACACTGCTGGCGGCCTCCTCGGCCTTCAGGAACCGGATATGGGAAGGATCGGGCCTCATGGGGGCTCCCTTTCACAGAGGAGTTTCCCCCTTTATCGGCATCCCGGCGACAAAACTTGAAACTCACCTCCCGCCCCTTTCCCCAAGCCGCGCCAAGAGGATGGTGGTGGAATACCCCGCCACGTAGGGGATGATCACCACCCGGCCCCCCCGGGCCAGGACCTCCTCCCGGCCGGCCACCTCTTCGGGCCGGTAATCGCCGCCTTTCACCAGGATGTCGGGCCCCAGTTCCCGGATGAGCTCCCGGGGGGTGTCCTCAGGAAAGAGCACCACCCGGTCCACACAGGCCAAGGCCGCCAGCACCCGGGCCCGATCCGCCTCGGGGTTGAGGGGCCGGCCGGGGCCCTTGCCCAGCCGCCGTACCGAGGCGTCGGTGTTCACCGCCACCAGGAGGGCGTCCCCCAGGGCCCGGGCCGCCTCCAGATACTCCACATGGCCCCGGTGCAGGAGGTCAAAGCAGCCGTTGGTGAAGACCACCCGCCGGCCCCGGGCCTGCTCCTGGCGCACCCAGCGGGCCGCCTCCTCCCGACTGATGATCTTGCCGGCGGTCATTGCGCGGAAAGGTCGGATGGTTGTGGAGTCGCGCCCCATCCCCGGGGCGCCACCCGGGTGGCGGTGAGGACCCGCACCTCCCGGGCCCCGGCGGCCAGCAGCGCCCGGCTGCACTCCCGGACCGTGGCCCCGGTGGTATAGACATCATCCACTAGGAGCACTCTCTTCCCCTCCACCTCCCGAGGCCGCACCACGGCAAAGGCCCCCCGGACATTTTTCCGACGGGCCCGGGGGTCCAGCCCGGTCTGGGGGCGGGTGTGGCGGGTGCGCACCAGGGTGTCGGGGGCCACCGGGCCGGGGAGGGTCCGGGCGAGCCACAGGGCCTGATTGAAGCCCCGCTCCTTCAGGCGCCGCCTATGGAGAGGCACGGGCAGGATGAGGTCCGCAGCCCGGGCGAACTCCTGGCAGGCCGGCTCGCTCAGCCAGTGGGCCAGCACGGGAAGATACTCCAGCTGGCGGGCATACTTCAGGCGCTTCACGGCCTGGCCGCCGGGCCCCTCCTCCTCATAGACCACCGCGGCCCGGGCCGCGACAAAGGGCGGGGGCTCCCGGAGACAGGCGCCGCAGAGCCGGTCCCGGCCCTCCCGGAGGAGAAAGAGGCGGCCGCAGCGGGGGCATACGGGGCTCTCCACCCGGGGGATCCGGGCCTCGCACTCCCCGCAGACCGCCGCCGGGGATCCCGGGCCCACCGGGGCCCCGCAGAAGAGACACAGACACGGCAGGAAGAAATCCAGGGCATACAGGGCGAGATTCTTAAGGGAGCGGGCCAGGGAGGTGAGGAGCATGCCGCCTCACCCCAACCGGGCTGCCAAGGTGCGGGCCAGAGTCTCGGCGTGGCGAAAGAGGGCCTCGGCCTGGGCCTCGCTCAGACCGGCCCCCAGGGCCACCCGCCAAGCCTCCTCCCGGGTGATGAGGTCCCCCGGCGCGTGGGCGTCGGTGTTGACGGTGAGGGCGGCCCCGTGGGCCACTGCCAGCTGCGCCACCCGGCCGTTGGCCAGGCAGTGGCCTTTGCGGGCGGAGAGCTCCAGGGTGATGCCCCGCTTCCGGGCCTGGACCGCCTCCTCCGGGGTGAGCAGACCGGGGTGGGCCAGGAGGTCGATGTCCGCCTCCAGGGCGGCCCGGTTGGTGCCCGGGGCCACCGGCTCCACCAGGGTCTCCCCGTGGATGACGATGAGGGGCACCCCTAAGGCCCGGGCCTCCGCCGCCAAAGGGCCGATCTGCTCCGGGGGCACATGGGTGAACTCCAGCCCCGGGATGAGGACCGGCGCCACCCCCCGGTTTAGGCTGGCCGCCGCCCGCTGCAGCCGCGCAAAAACCTCCCGGAAATTGCTGGCATCCACGTGGTCGGTGATGCCCAGATAGCGGTAGCCCTTCACCTGGGCCCGGCGCCAGAGCTCCGCCGGGATGAGCTCGCCGTCACTGTTCAGACTGTGGATGTGCAGATCGATCATGGGCGGGCAGGCCTGGGCTGCCGGTCTTCTCCTCCCTCACCCTGGCCGGCACCCCGGGGCGGCGTCGCCCCGCACCGGGCGGCCTCCCTGAGGCCGGGCTACATCTTGTATTTGCCGAAATCCTCGGGATCCAGGGATTCCAGGATCTCGGTCCACTTCTTGGCCTCTTCGTTGGTGATGGCCTCCTGGGCGGCCAGATCCACCCGGCGGGCCTTGCGGATCACCTCTTCAGCCACGTAAATGGGGCATTTGGCCCGCAGGGCCAGGGCGATGGCGTCGCTGGGCCGGGCGTCAATGCTCAGCTCCCGGCCGTCCCGCAGAAGATGGATGAGGGCGAAGTAGGTGTTGTCCCTCAGATCGCAGACCTCCACCCGGATGACGCTGATCTCCGTGGTGTCCAGGATGTTTTTCAGGAGGTCATGGGTCATGGGACGGGAAAATTTGATGTTCTCCAGCTCGCTGGCAATGGCGGTGGCCTCCAGCAAACCGATCCAGATGGGGACCGCCTTGTCCGAGTCCACATCCTTGAGAATCATGATGGGGCTGTTGGTAAAGGGGTCAATGGTCAGGCCCGACACCACCATCTGCCGATACATACCTGCCTCCTCGGAGCGTCGGACCCCATGCAGCAGAGCGGTCCTACGCCTCCCTCACCCACCTCCCCTTCAGGGAATGGGGGTGCGCTGCGGTGATTTCCACCTGAACCAGCTCCCCGAGCAGATGCCGGGGGCCGGCAAAATTGACCACCTGGTTGGTGCGGAGACGCCCGGAGAGCTCCCCGCCCCGCTTGCTCTCCCCCTCCACCAGCACCTCCCCCACCCGGCGCACCAGCCGGCGGTGGGCGGCCAGGGTCTGCTCCCCGAGGAGGGCCTGCAGCCGGCCCAGCCGGTCGCTTTTGACCTCCTCGGGGACCTGGTCCGGAAAGTCCGCCGCCCGGGTGCGGGGCCGGGGGGAATATTTGAAGGAGAAGGCGGCCTCAAAGCCCGCCTCCCGGACCAGCTCCAGGGTATCCCGGAAGTCCGCCTCGGTCTCCCCGGGGAAGCCCACGATGAGGTCGGTGCTCAGGGCCAGCTCGGGGCAGACCCGGCGCAGCCGGGCCACCTTCTCCAGATACTCCTTCCGGGTATAGCCCCGGTTCATGGCCCTGAGAATCCGATCCGAACCGGATTGGGCCGGCAGGTGGAGATGCTCGCATAAGGGAGGGAGCTCCCCAAAGGCGGCGATGAGGTCGTCGGAGAGATCCTTGGGATGCGAGGTGGCGAAGCGCAGCCGGGCCAGCCCCGGCAGGGCCGCCAGCCGGTTGAGAAGCTGGCGGAAGGTGACGGGTTCGGGCAGGCCCCGGCCGTAGGAGTTGACATTCTGGCCCAGGAGGGTGACCTCCTTGCCCCCGGCGGCCAGAAAATCCCGCACCTCCGCCTCGATATCCTCCGGCGGCCGGCTCACCTCCCGGCCCCGGACGTAGGGCACGACGCAGAAGGAGCAGAAATTGTCGCAGCCCTGCATGATGGTGATATAGCCCTGGACGACCCCCGGGGGCCAGCTCCGGCGGCGCCGGCCGGGGTAGCCCTCCAGGAGGTCCACCTCCACCGTCCGACGCGCATGGGCGCGCTCCACCAGCTCCGGGAGGCGCCAGATGCCGTGAGTGCCAAAGACCAGATCCAGGTGGGGCACCGCGGCCAGAAGCTTTTCCCCCTCCTGCTGGGCGACACAGCCGCCCACCCCCAGGATCAGGTGGGGCCGCCGGCGCTTCAGGTCCCTCAGGCTCCCCAGCAGACTGAGGACCTTGTGCTCGGACTTCCGGCGGATGGCGCAGGTGTTGATGAGGTAGAGGTCGGCCTCCTCCGGGTCGGAGGTCAGCTCATACCGGTCCGCCAGCACCTCGGCCATCTGCTGGGAGTCGGCCACGTTCATCTGGCAGCCGAACGTCCGCAGATACAGCTTTTTCTTCGGAGCCGCCATGGATTTTATTAAATCCCAATCCCCGCCCCTTGTCAACCGGGCCCCCCGGGGCCTTCCTGCTGGACAAGCCCGGGAGGGGGGAGTAAAATTCCGGCAGAAGGGAGAAAAAGGCGGCTTCCCCGGCCGGAAGGCCGACTCGCATTCTGCACCATGATTCCTTTACGCGGCGCCGCGGCCACCGGACGCTTCCCGTGGATCACCCTGGGCCTCATCGGGGCCAATATCCTGGTCTTTCTCTACACCCTCTATATCGGCCCCCAGGCCACCATGAACCTGTACTTCAAGGGCGGCGCGGTGCCGGCCAGGCTGAGTCAGTTCAAGCTCCTCTCCCAGGGCTCCCTGTCCTTGCTGGCCACCATGTTCATCTCTTTGTTTCTGCACGCCGGCTGGGTGCACCTGGTGGGGAACATGTGGTTCCTCTGGGTCTTCGGGGAGGCCCTGGAGGACGACCTGGGCCACGGCCGCTTTCTCCTCTTTTACTTCTTCTCCGGTTTCTTCGCCTGCCTCTTCCATGTGTTGGCCTCCAGCCGGCTGGACGCCCCCCTCATCGGCGCCAGCGGCGCCATCGCCGGGGTCATGGGCGCCTGTCTCCTCCGGCTGCCCCAGAGCCCCATCCTCACCCTGGTCTTCTGGCGCCTGCGTCTGGAGACCATCACGGTGCCCGCCTTTGTCTGGCTGCTGCTGTGGCTGGGCCTGCAGTTCTACGGGCTGCGCCAGGGGGGCACGGTGGCCTGGGTGGCCCACCTGGGGGGCTTCGCCACCGGCCTCTTTGCGGTGAATCTCTTCACCCCGCTGGAACCCCGGCTGCAGCGCCAGACGGTGGCGGAGGTGCTGCGGCCCTCCGGCCGGCGGCGCTCCAGCCGCAACCGCCGCAAGGCCTAGCGGCCCAGGGGGGAGGGAAAGGCCGCCGCAATGAAAGGGGCAAGGGAGGAAGAAAGGGATCTCTTTATTCACCCCCAAGCGCCCGGGTGGCGAGGCGGGCTGAAGGGGCGCCGCCCCTGGCGGAGCCACCTCTCCCCGGCCTCCAAACGGCCCGGCCGGAAGGGAGGCGGATTATGAGTGACACCTTCCTCAGGGTGGCCCGGCAGGCGGCGCTGGCCGCCGGGGCCCTCCTGCGCCTCAACTTCACCCGGCCCCACGACGTCACCCTCAAGGGGGTCATCGACCCGGTGACGGAAAGCGACCTGCAGTCCCAGGAGATCATCCTCTCCCTCCTCCAACGAGCCTTTCCGGAGCACGACTTTCTGGCGGAGGAGGACCGGGGGGAGAAGAACCCGGGCCCCGGGGGTCATCCCCGGCCCCCTGACCCCTCCCGGCCCCGCTGGATCATCGACCCTCTGGACGGCACGGTGAATTACGCCCACGGCTTCCCCATGTTCTGTGTCTCCATTGCCTGCGAGGTGGCAGGCGCAGTGGAGGTGGGGGTGATTTACGACCCCTTGCGGGAGGAGCTCTTTGAGGCCCGGCGGGGTCACGGTGCCTGGCTCAACGGCCGGCGGCTTAAGGTCTCCACGGTGGATCGCCTGGAGGCGGCCCTGCTGGTCACCGGGTTCCCTTACAACATCCGGGAGCGCCTGCCCGCCACCATGGCCCGGCTGCAAAACATGATCGCCCGGGCCCAGGGGGTGCGCCGGGCCGGTTCCGCCGCCCTGGACCTGGCCTATGTGGCCGCCGGCCGCTTCGACGGCTTCTGGGAGGAGGGCCTCAAACCCTGGGACACCGCCGCGGGCATGCTCCTGGTGGCGGAGGCCGGCGGCCGCCTCAGCACCTTCACCGGGGAGCCCTATCAGATCTTTGCGCCCACCATCGTGGCCACCAACGGCCGGGTGCATGAGGCCATGCTGGCGGCCCTCCGGCTCAGCGGAGAGAACCCCGGTGCCTGAGAGGGAGGAGAGGATGGAGGTCAGCATCCCGATGGCCCGGCGCCTCCGCACCCGGCAGGGGTCATGGCCGCCGCCCTGGCGGTGAGCGTGCTCCTCACCGGGGCGAAATTCTATGCCTATCACCTCACCGGCTCCGCCGCCATCCTCTCCGATGCCCTGGAGTCCATCATCAATGTGGTGGCCGCCGGTTTTGCCCTCTTCAGCGTGGTGTTGGCGGCCAAGAGCCCCGACCCCAGCCACCCCTACGGCCACGGCAAGATCGAATACCTGGCCGCCGGCTTTGAAGGCGCCCTCATCATCCTGGCGGCCTTGGGCATCATCGCCGCTGCAGTGCCCCAGCTCCTCTCCCCCCGGGAGCTCCCACGCCTGGAGCTGGGATTGCTCTTTGTGGCCGCGGTGACTCTGGTGAACCTGGCCATGGGCCTCACCCTGATTCACTACGGCCGCCGCACCGACTCCCTGGTATTGGTGGCCGACGGCCAGCATCTCCTCACCGACGTCTGCACCAGCGTGGGGGTGCTGGCGGGGCTGGGCCTCCTCAGCCTCACCGGTCTTTTGTGGCTGGACGGGGTGGTGGCCCTGCTGGTGGCCGCCAACATCCTCTACACCGGGAGCAAACTGCTGCGCCAGGCGGTGGGCGGCCTCCTGGATGAGTCCGACCCGGTGCTCCTGGAGCGCCTGGTGAAGGTGCTCACGGAGCATCGCAAGGACCTGTGGATCGACGTGCACCGCCTCCGGGCCCGCCGGGCCGGGGACCGGGTGCTCCTGGATTTTCACCTCACCCTGCCCCGGGACCTCACCCTGGAGGAGGGCCACCGGGAGGTGAAGGAGCTGGAGCGGATCTTTGCCGAGGCCTTTGACGGCCAGGCGGACCTGCTCATCCACCTGGACCCCTGCACCCAGCCGGTGTGTCCGGTGTGCGGCCATGACCCCTGCAGCATAGATGCTCACGAAGCCCGGGCCCGCAGTCTGTGGCAGCGTCAGACGGTGACCCAGGAGGATGCCTGCCTGCCGCCCGAATTGCCGAAGCCGGAACCGGGGGGTGAAGGGTAGGGGAAAGGCAGGAGGAAGGCGAGGACTTCCCCGACTCCTGGCCCCCCTTCTCCGTGCAGGTCAGGGGAGGGCAAATAATAAAGGATTGACAGACGGCTCGCTAGTAACTTATAAAGTTAAAGTACGATGATTGAGCGGACCTGTCTCCCGCATACTGGAAACTGGTGCTGGTGGCGCCTCCTGAGCCCGTGAGGTGCACCCAGCGCTTCTGACCGTCATCCGCCGGGGCCCCTCACGGGAGGGGCCCCGGTTTTGCTTCCGGGCAAAGCCGTGGCTCCAGCAAGGTCACGGCTTTTTTGTTGGCTGCACCACAGACACCTGCCGCCAGGCGGCGGCGGGAGGGGATAAGGGAAAATCGGGACAACCACCGAGGCAACGGCGCGATGGTCATTCCGGATCTCCGCACTTTCCGGCAGTTGGCGGCCGGCAGCAATGTCATCCCGGTGTACCGGGAAATCCTGGGGGATTTGGAGACCCCGGTGTCGGCCTACAAGAAACTGCGCACCCCGGCGCCCTCCTTTCTCCTGGAGAGCGTGGAGGGCGGGGAGAAGTGGGGCCGCTACAGCTTCCTAGGCTTTAATCCCCGGCTGCTCTTTCAGGTGAGGCAGCGCCAGTGCTTTCTCACCCGGGATGGCCGGGAGGAGCTCCTGGATCCGGGGCTGGACCCCTTCGAGCATCTGGGCCGGCTGCTGGCCAGCTTCCGGCCGGCGGCGGTCCCGGGCCTGCCCCGCTTCTGGGGCGGGCTGGTGGGGTTTCTGGGCTATGACATGGTGCGCTACATCGAGCGCCTGCCGGAGCGCACCCCGCCCACGCCGTTCCCGGAGGCCTGCTTCCTTCTGCCG
>Ga0197142_1002185_pt1 | contig 17296 bp, 12 predicted proteins | sample GBS60_MetaG_FD_148614 | JGI IMG/M metagenome (GOLD analysis project Ga0197142, IMG submission 148614) | Sediment microbial communities from Great Boiling Springs, Gerlach, Nevada, United States - GBS 60_MetaG | ecosystem: Environmental > Aquatic > Thermal springs > Hot (42-90C) > Sediment...
GGCGGCGGCCAGGGCGCGCTGTTCTTCCGCCATGGCCTGTTGCCATTCCGCCATGCGGCGGACCAGGGCCGGCAGCTCCGCAAACTCGTCGGGAAGCACCAGGCGCCGCAACTCCGCCCGCCATTGGGGATTTTCGGAGACCAGGCGGATGAACTCGTGGAAATCGACTGCGGTAAAGGCCATGGGCAGCAACCTCTGGGGGATTCAGGGGAAGTATACCTCCTGTGCGGATGTCCGGGCAAATCGCCCCTTGGGCGTCGGGGTGGGGAGTGGGAATTTGCCCCGGCGGGGCTAAGGGGGTACAACGAAGGCCGACGTCCCCGCTCCGATGGAGGCTGTTATGGCTGGCGTCCGCGTCCTTATCCTGAGCGGGTTCATGCTGCTCCTGGCGGCCGGGTGGTGGCAGGGCCGGCCCGGTCCTGGGCGGGTCTAACCTGGCTCCGTCAGGCTTTGGGGCATTCGCCTGACTTCGCCTATAATGTTTGTTTGTGCCTCGCTTTTCCGGGGCCTTATGCGGCCTTTTATGAAACTCGTCGTTGTTGTCCCCACGTATAACGAAGCCGAGAATGTGGAAGCCCTCGTCGCCGAGCTGCTGGCGCTGGGATTGGAGGGCTTGCAGATTTTGATCGTGGATGACGATTCGCCTGACGGTACCGGAGTGATTGCCGACCGCCTGGCAGCGCGGCATCCGGGACTTGTCTATGTCCTTCATCGCCAGGGACGTCACGGTCTGGGCACGGCTTATGTCGAGGGTTTTCGCCAGGCGTTGGCCATGGGCGCCGATGCCATCGTGCAGATGGATGCCGATTTTTCTCACTCGCCGGCCTATATCCCCCGTTTTTTGCAGTATCTATCCGAGGCCGATGTGGTCGTCGGCTCGCGCTATGTCCAGGGCGGGATGCTGGACGAACGCTGGAGCTGGTGGCGACGCTTCCTGAGCTGGTGGGCCAATGCCATATATACCCGGGTCCTGCTGGGCCTGCAGGTGCGGGACGGCACGGCCGGGTTCAAGCTCTGGCGACGCAGCGCCCTGGAGCACATCAACCTGGAGGGCATCTTCTCCAACGGTTACGTTTTTCAGGTCGAGATGGCCTACATCTGCCAACGCCTGGGCTATCGGGTGGTCGAAGTCCCCATCTATTTTGAGGATCGTCGCATCGGCCGCTCCAAGATGTCGGTTCCCATCAAGCTGGAAGCCGCCTATCGAACCCTGCAGATCCGCTGGCGGTACCGCCATCTCCGTCCGTTGGCATCACGGACCTGGCTTTCGGCGCCCGGCAGAGTCTATGAGTCTGACGCGTCTTGAGCTGCGCCGCGAACTCCTGGCCCTGCTCGTCCTGGCCTTGCTGCCGCTGTTGTGGTTTGGGCCGGTCGTTTTCGGAGGCCAGACCCTGCTTCCGGCCGACAACATCTACCAATACGAGCCCTGGCGCAGTTTCGCCCGCCAACAGGGCGTGGGACAACCGCACAACGGGCTGCTCTCCGACCTGGTGCTCCAGAATTATCCCTGGAAGCTGCTCATCCTTGAGGCCATTGCCGGCCGTCAGTTGCCGCTTTGGAACCCCTACCTGTTCACAGGGGTACCCTTCCTGGCGGCAGGGCAGCATTCGGCCCTTTATCCGCTGAGCCTGGTGTATTACATCCTGCCCCTCCCGATGGCCTATGGCGTCTTCACCTGGTTGACGCTGGCCCTGGCGGGTATCAACATGTATCTGTTTGCCCGCATCGTCGGCATCGGCCGGGCGGCAGCGCTGTTTGCCGGCATCGTGTACATGTTCAGCGGCTTTTTCATCAGCTCGGTGGTTTTTCCCATGATGATCGCCGGGGCGACGTGGCTGCCGCTCTTGCTGGGGCTGATCGAGATGGTCGTGCGCAAGCAAGAGGAAAAGGGCAACGTGCCCTTTGTGCCGGTGGCCTATATCGTCGGCGGCGCCGTCGTCCTGGGGCTGAGCGCTCTGGCCGGCCATGTGGAGATAACCTATTACACCCTGCTGGTGGGTGCCATGTATGCGCTCTGGCGTCTGTTCGGAGTCTGGCGACGCCTGGGCGTGTGGCGACCGGTGCTGCGTATGGCCGGCTGGCTGTTGTTCATGGCCATAACCGGTCTGCTGTTGGCTGCCGTCCAGCTTATTCCCCTCTACGAGCTGGTCAGCCGGAACTTTCGGCAAGGGTCGGTGGGCTATGCCGAGGTGGTGGGATGGGCCTGGCCCGCCCGCCAGATCCTGACCTTCCTTATCCCCGACCTGTTCGGCAATCCCTCCCATCATAGCCTGCGGGACTGGTGGACCGGCCAGACGGTGGACGTGTGGCGTAACGCCTTCGGTCAGGAGACGCGTACCGTCTTTTGGGGGATCAAGAACTACGTGGAAGGAGCCAACTACCTGGGCATTCTGACCCTGGTGCTGGCCGTGGCGGCCTTCTTCGACGTGGGGGGCCGACTGCGGGGGGAGCCGGTGCGGCAACCATCCGATCGGCCCGGCTGGGTACGACCGCCAACGGGGCGCTTTTTCGTGGTGGGTTTTGCCCTGCTGGCCGTATTGGCGCTGGCTTTTGCCTTCGGTACACCCCTTTACGCGCTGCTGTTTTACGGCCTGCCCGGTTATCAACAGCTCCACTCGGCCTTTCGCTGGGTGTTTCCCTACACCCTGGCCATGGCCGTCCTGGCCGGTTTCGGTTTTGATCGTCTGCAATTGGCCCTGGAGGGCGTCCATGAGGCCCGCCTGGGCGGTCGGCGGCGGTTCCTCCGGCTTACCTTTCCCGATTCGGCGCGTTTGGCCGGGGTGGCGCTGGCGGGTCTCGGCACCCTCATCCTGGCCCTGCTGCTCCTCAGTCGCTACTGGCCAACGCCCTTTATCGCCCTGGGCGAACGGGTGATCGCCTCGTCCGAACTGGCCCAGGCCGTCTTCGCCGACGGCGCCCAATTTTGGAGCTACGAAGCCGTCCACTTCTTGCAGTTCGGCTTTATGCTTCTGGCCTCGGGCCTCCTTTTGCTGCTGGCCCTTTCGCCGTTCGGTCAGCGCCGGGTGATCGGTCCGGTAGACGCCCAGGCCGAACAGCGGGCCCTGGCCGATCAGGGTTTCACCTGGTCGGTGGGGTTGCGGTTATGGCAGGCGGTGGCGCTGGGCGTGATCGTCCTGGACCTGTGGCTGGTCAGCGCCGATTTCAACCCCCGGGCCGAACCGGCCTGGCTCGATTTCCGGCCGCCGGCCGTGCTCTGGCTGGAGCAACATCAGGATCCTGCCCAGCCCTGGCGCTTCACCACCCTGCAAGACCCCCACGAACAGAAGACCTACAACGCCAATCTGGGCATGTACAGCCGGCTGCAGGACGTACGCGGCTACGATTCCATCATCCCCCGGCAATATGCCGAATACATGAGCCAGATCCAAACCCAGGGCGACCTCCTCTACAACCGCATTGCGCCCATCTACACCCCCAACTTCGCCGCCCTGGACGATCCCCTGTTTCATCTCCTGGGTGTGCGTTATGTCGTCACTACCCAGACGATCCCCAATCCCGACTATCGCCTTGTCTACGACGGTGAGGTGCGGATTTACGAAAATCCCAAGGCCCTCCCCCGGGTGCTGTTCGTGCCCCAGGCCCTCAAGGTCGAACCGGAGCGGCTATGGGAGACCATCCGCAACCAGGACCTGCGCCAGACGGTGGTTCTGGATACGGGCCTGGCCGAAACCCGTCGTGATGTCATCCCTGCGCCGATGTTCGGGCAGAAGCGCGATGTGCGCGTGCGCCGTTATGATTTGAACGATGTCGAGATCGAGGTGGATGTCGATGCGCCGGGTTGGCTTGTGCTCAACGACGCCTATTTCCCCGGCTGGCGGGCCTATGTCCGACCCCTGGCGGCGGTGGATACGGGCCGCGGCATCCAGGAGAGCGAGCTGATCGTTTACCGGGCCAACGGCAATTTCCGCGCCGTCTATCTGGCGCAACCGGGCTGGCAGGCCGTGCGCTTCCATTACACGCCACTATCCTTCAAATTGGGCCTTTACACGAGCTTTCTGGCCGGGGTCTTTTTGCTGCTGCTGGTGGGTTGGTGGGCCTGGGGCCGGTTTTACCGCGAGGAAGAGGGGGAAACGGGCGCCGTGCGCCGGGTGGCCGTCAATTCGCTGGTGCCGATGACGATGTCATTGGTCAATAAGGGCATTGACTACGCCTTTGCCCTGCTGTACCTGCGCATTCTCAACCCGGCGGGTGTGGGCGCCTACAGTTTTGCCGTGCAGTTCTACACCCTGTTCGAGATCCTGGTCCGGTTTGGCCTGGGCACCTTGCTCACCCGCGAGGTGGCCCGTCGCCGTCAGACCGTAGAAGACGCCGGTCGTTATCTGGGGAATGTCCTGGTCCTGCGGACTCTGCTGTGGCTGGCGGCGCTGCCGCTGATGGCGGTGGTGGCAGGGTTGTATTGGCGGGCCGGCGCCATTGATGAGGCTACGGTGATGGCCATCGGTCTTTTTGCCCTGGCCTTGGGTTTCGCCAATCTGAGCGATGCCTTTTCCTCGGTCTTCTATGCCTTCGAACGCATGGAGTATCCGGCCGGGGTTGCCTCCTTTGTGGCCCTGGCGCGCGTCACCCTGGGGGCTTTTGTCCTGCTGCTCGGCGGCGGCTTTGTGGGATTGGCGGCTGTCAGTCTGCTCATGAACGTGTTCCAGGCCGCCTGGCTCTACCTTCTTGTGCGGCGGCACCTCCTGCGCCCGCGGCCGGAGACCGACTGGTCGTTGCAGCGCTGGATGTTGGGCGAAAGCCTGCCGCTCATGCTCAATCATCTCCTGGCGACGGCATTCTGGCGGGTGGACATTTTGATCTTGACGGCGATGGTCGGCGCTTATGGGGTGGGCCTCTATTCGGCCGCCTACAAGTACATCGACGGGCTCAACGTGTTGCCCAGCTATTTCACCCTGGCCGTTTTCCCGGTCATGGCCCGTCTGGCCGGCGGCAGCACCGATGGCCGCGATCTCCGGCGTCTGATGCGCACGTATCGTCTATCGTTGCGTCTGTTGACCCTGCTGGCCATCCCTATTGCCGTACTCGTCTTTTTCGCGGCGGAGCCCCTTATCCTCATCCTGGGCGGCCGCGAGTACGTGCCCGGTGCCGTGGTGGTGTTGCAAATCCTCATCCTCAGCATCCCCATCGGCTTCATGAACTCGCTGACCCATTACGTGCTCATTGCCGTGGGCCAACAGCGTTTTCTGACCGGTGCCTTTGTCATCGGCGTCCTTTTCAACATCGTGGCTAACCTGCTCGCCATCCCGCGCTACGGTGTGGCCGGGGCTGCGTTTGTCACCATCCTCTCCGAGTTTGCGCTGTTCTTCCCCTTCTACTATGCTGTACGTAGGCACCTGGCGCCGTTACCCTGGTTCGACCTGCTGTGGCGTCAGACGTTGGCCGGTCTGCTGATGGCAGCAACGCTGCTCCTGGTTATTCCATTCAGTTTGCTTTTAGCCCTTCCTCTCGCTTGTGTCGTATATGGTCTGGGCCTGGTGCTCACCGGCGCCTATCGCGGCGAAGACATGAGCCTTGTCTACCAGGCCTTGCCCCGTTTTCGTTTACCTTTCGGTTTAGGAATGGTCCGGGAACGCTAAATCCCTCAGGTTGTGATGGAAAAAGACAATCGTCCGCGCATCCTCATCATTGAAGATGAGCCGAATCTGCGCAAAACCTTGAAAATGAACTTAAAAGAGCAGGGCTACAAGGTCTTCACCGCGGCCGACGGGCAAGAAGGTCTGGAAAAAGCCCGCACCAAAGCGCCTGACCTGATCCTGCTCGACCTCATGCTGCCGGGTCTCGATGGGCTTTCCCTCTTACGCGCCGTGCGTCAGCAATCGGACGTCCCCGTGCTGGTGCTGACCGCCCGTACCGCCGACATGGACAAAATCATCGGCCTGGAAAGCGGCGCCGACGATTACATCACCAAGCCCTTCAGCCTGGGCGAATTGCTGGCCCGCGTGCGAGCCTTGCTCCGCCGCGCCCGCTCTCACGGGGTACGCGAGGTGCTCTCTTCCGGCGGGATCAGCCTGGACCTGGTCAGTCGGCGGGCCACCCTCAACGGCAAGGAGCTGAACCTGAGTCCGAAGGAATTCAGCCTGCTGGCCGAACTGATGCGTCACGAACACGCCGTGCTCAGCCGTGATCTGCTGCTCACCCGCATTTGGGGCTACGATTTTATCGGAGACTCGCGCACGGTGGATGTGCACATCCGCTGGTTGCGGGAGAAAATCGAAGCCGATCCCTCCCAGCCCACGCTGATTCAGACGGTGCGCGGGATCGGGTATCGGTTTGAGGGCAGCCCGACGACGGCGACGAGCGCGGACGATGAGGAAGACGAGTAGCCACGAACCATGACGGCGTGGGCCTGGGTCCTGGTGGTCCTGGGAGTCCTCTTTGGCCTTGGTGGCCTCTGGTACGGACGGCAGGCTCTCAAGCAAGCGCAGGCGGCGCTGGCCCGCGCGATCGACTTGAGCGATCGTGTCGAAGCACTAAGCACCGAAAGCGCCCGCCTGACGAACTGGCTGGCCGCCATCGAGCAGATCAGGCGGCCGGCCCTGTTTCTGGTGGACCCGACGCGCATGCTGGTGTGGTGTAATCAGGCGGCGCTGGCCTTGTGTCAGAGCGACGTTCGTCCGGCCGACCTGCCCATGCCCCTCAGCCGGGCCCTGCGCAGCTACGAAATGCTGGAGCTGGTGGACAGTGCGCTGACCAGGCAGAGCGCGCAGGAACGTCAATACCTGCGCGAAGGCCGCATGTTCTATGCCGAGGCCATCCCCCATGCCACCGGTTTGGTGACATTGACCGTGCGCGATGTCACCGAGCTTTTACGCCGGGGCCGCACGCAGCGCGAATTCGTCGCCAACATCTCCCATGACATCCGCACACCCCTTGCCGCCATCCAGCTGATGGTTGAGACCCTGCAAGGCCCGGCCGGCAAAAACGCCCGCCGACGGCAGGAGCTATTGGCGGCCATTGCCGAGCACGTCAGTGACTTGCAACAAATGGCCCAGGAACTGGTCGATCTCAATCTGATCGAATCGGGCCGTATGCCCTTTCGGCTGGAAGCAACACCGGTGCAGGAGCTGATCGAGCCGGTCGTGCAACGTCTGCGCGGGAGCGCCACGACCAAAGGATTGACCCTGACGACCGATTTCGATCCCGAGCTGCGGGCGCTGGCCGATCCGGACTATGTCCGGCGGGCGCTGCAGAATCTGGTCCACAACGCCATCAAGTTTACCCCGCCCGGCGGCCATATCACCCTTGCCGTCCGGGTGGTGCCGTCGGCAGACGAAGCGGGAGGCGAGGACGTTCGTTTCGAGGTGGCCGATACGGGCATCGGTATCGCGCCGGAAGATCGGGAACGGGTCTTCGAACGGTTTTTCAAAGGGGACCGTACCCGCCACGAAGAGGGGACCGGTCTGGGGCTGGCCATTGCCAAGCATATCGTCCAGGGCCACGGCGGACGCATCTGGGTGGAAAGCGAACCGGGCCAGGGCGCGCGTTTTTTCTTCACCCTGCCGCGTGCCTGAGCCGTTGTCGCCGGCCGGCGATAGGAGAGGGGCCGGCGCAGAGACCAACCCGAGGCCGGCTTCGGCCTCAGAACCATGCCGAGGCCGTCCTGCGACCGTCCGAACGCTTTTGGCTTCGCTGCGGCTGATGCTAGAATGGAAAACCAGGTTTGCCGGGGCGGCGTCGGTCGGCCCGGACCCTTTTTCATCCTGACGCGCGCGGCCCATGCTCGACCTGGCCATCATCATTGTCAGTTACAACACGAAGGATCTGTTGCGTACCTGCCTGCGCTCGGTCTATGCCAGCGAAGGACCTCTGACCTTCCATGTCACCGTGGTGGATAACGCCAGCAGCGACGGCAGTCTGGATATGGTGCGACGCGAGTTCCCACAGGCCACGGCAATTGCTTCCCCCCACAATGGCGGCTTTGCCTACGCCAACAACATCGGCCTGCGCCACTATGGGTTTGGTCAGCGTCGGGAACCAGCGGTTTTACCGCGTTATGCCTTGCTCCTGAACCCCGATACCGAGCTGCCGCCTACGGCCCTGGCCGCCATGGTCGAGCTGATGGACCGACGCCCGGACCTGGGCGCGGCCGGTCCCAAGCTCGTTCTGCCCGACGGTCGGCTCGATAAGGCCTGTCGGCGCTCGTTTCCCACGCCGGCCTCCTTTATCTACCGGGGCCTGGGACTGAGCAAGCTCTTCCCCCGCAGCCGTCGCTTCGGCCAATACAACCTGACCTACCTGGCCGAAGACGAGGAAACCGAGGTGGATGCGGTCGTCGGGGCTTTTATGCTCGTGCGTCGCGAGGCCATCGAGGAGGTCGGCTTGCTGGACGAAGCCTTTTTCATGCATGGCGAAGACCTGGATTGGGCCTTTCGGCTCAAAAAGGCGGGATGGCGGGTGTGGTATTATCCTCAGGTGCAGGTGCTCCATCATAAAGGCGCTGCCTCGCGCGGGAACGCGCGGGTGCGTTATGCCTTTTATCAGGCCATGGTCATTTTCGTGCGCAAGCACTACCGCCGGGTGACTCCCTTCTGGCTGTATTGGCTGATCCTGGCCGGCATTGCCCTCAAAGGCAGTCTGGATGTGGGCAGTACCTGGCTGCGCGGACGCTGGCAGGAGATGATGCCATGAAAGGCACGCGGCTGTTCTTTAAGCTGCTCATTCTGATCACCGACATCGGCATGATCGGACTGGCCGTGGTGGCTGCCCATCGTCTCCAACGCTATCTGCGGCCCGATTCGGTGGACCGGCTGTTGGCCTATCTGCCGTTGGCCCTGATTCTGGCGGTGACCACCGTCCTCACCCTCTTCGTCGTCAAGGGTTACCATCGCCGGCCACCCCAGAGCCTTATCGACAGCCTTTCCACCTGGGCCGGCCCGGTCACCGTTGCCGTCCTGATCACCCTCACCACCGTGGCCTTTTTCGTCCAGGATCGGACGGTGACGGCGGTCCCTTACCCGCGACGTTTTGTCGCCATGGTCTGGATCCTGGCGGTCGGCCTGATCGGCCTGGGGCGCTACCTGTTGGCCCGCATCCTCGTTTTCTTGCAGAGCCATCACGTCGGCCGCGACCGGGTGCTGGTGGTGGGCACGGGGGAAGTCGGGCGGATGCTGGTGCAAAAGCTGCAAAGCGGCGGCGGCGTTGCCCATGAGGTGGTGGGCTTTGTGGACACCAACACCGAAAACCCCACACCGGTGGGGGTTCCTGTGTTGGGCCATCCCGCCGACCTTCCCGAGATTATCGAGCGCTACGCCGTCAACGAAGTCGTCATCGGCCTGCCGGAAGGCTCCCATCGCCAGATCGTGCAGCTCATCTCCCTGTGCGAGCGCGAAAAGGTCAGCATCAAGGTCTTTCCCGATGTGTTCCAGATCATGGCCAGCGAGGTCAGCGTCAGCGATCTGGGTGGCTTGCCGTTGCTGACGGTGCGCGATGTGGCCTTACGCGGTTGGCGATTGTCCCTCAAACGGATGTTTGACCTGGTTTTCGGCGGGCTGGCGTTGATCTTCCTCTCGCCGCTCATGCTCTTCATTGCCCTGCTGATCAAGCTGGAGTCGCCGGGTCCGGTCTTCTACATCCAGGAACGGATGGGCCTCGATGCACGGCCTTTCCCCATGCTCAAATTCCGCTCCATGCGGGCCGATGCCGAAAAGGACGGGCCCGGCTGGACGACCCCCCACGACACGCGCAAGACCCGCCTGGGCGCCATCCTGCGGCGCATTTCCTTTGATGAACTGCCTCAGCTCATCAACGTCATTCGCGGGGATATGAGCCTGGTGGGACCACGGCCGGAACGACCGGTGTATGTGGAGCAATTCCGCCAGTACATCCCCCGCTACATGGACCGCCATCGGGAAAAGGCGGGCATTACCGGTTGGGCCCAGGTCAACGGCCTGCGCGGAGACACCAGCATCGTCGAGCGCACGAAATACGACCTCTGGTACATCGAAAACTGGTCGCTGTGGCTCGATTTCAAAATCTGCCTGCGTACCCTCTTCAAGCTCTTCGGCGACCGCAATGCCTACTAAAGGCGGTGAACCGGGCGCGGAGCTTGAAGTCCATCCCGAATTGTGGTATGATAAGCCCACATCTCATCTTAGCACTCTAATAGGTCGAGTGCTAAAAGGCTGCCTATGCCCACCCGTCCGTACCTGTTCGGCGCTTCTCCCACCTCCGAGCTGACCCCGCGCCAGCATACCATCCTGAGTCTGATCGTGCACGAATTCGCCCAATCGGCCGAACCGGTCGGTTCGCGCACGCTGGTCGAGACCTACGGCCTTGATATCTCGCCGGCGACCGTGCGCAACGAGATGAAGGTGCTGGAAGAATTGGGTTATCTGACCCATCCCCACACCTCGGCCGGCCGTGTCCCCACGCACAAAGGCTACCGCTATTTCGTCCAGCATCTGGAACAGGAAGCACGGCTCCCGGCCGCCCTCGAGCGCACCATCCGCCATCAGTTCTACCAGATCCAACAAGAACTCGATCAGTGGGTCCAGCTCTCGGCCAGTGTGTTGGCTCAGACCGTCCAAAACGCGGCCATCACCACCGTGCCGCGCCCCTCGGATACGATTTTCAAGCACATCGAACTGATCAGCCTGCAGCCGCACACCATGCTGATGGTCCTCGTCTTTCAGGGCGGCACGATGCGTCAGCAGTTGATCGCCCTGGAAGACCCCTGGACCCAGGCCGAGCTTTCACGGCTGAGCGACCGCCTCAATCAGGTGCTGACCGGGCTGGATGCGGCGCGTATTCGCCTGCTGGAACCCGACCTTGATCCATTGTTCAACCAGGTGCTGGACATCGTCGTGGAGACGATGGAGCACGAGGATGCCCGCGGGGAGCAAATCTATCGCGCCGGCATCACTCACGTCCTGCAAAGCCCGGAGTTCACCACGCAGAGCCAGGCCCGGCGTTTCCTGGCCATTTTCGAGCAGCCTTCCCCTATCGAACCGTTGCTGCAAGAGGCCCGTCGCTTTCCCGGTGTGCAGGTGATCATCGGGGGTGAAGAACCCTACGACCATTTGCCCGACGTCAGCCTGGTGCTCTCCCGTTACGGTCGTCCCAGCCAGAGCACCGGCATCCTCGGCGTCATCGGTCCCATTCGCATGTCCTACGGCTTTACCATCTCGGCCGTGCGCTTTATGGCCGACCTGATGAGCAGCCTGATGGCCAGTCTGTACGGCGAAGGCGAGGTCACCGAGGATGTATCCTGACCGGTCGTGCTGCCGATGGCCGGTTCTGAGGGGCGCGACACAACACGCGCGGTATTTCCCCGCTTTTTGTGTTTTGGTATAGGTCTCTCTTCCCATCTCCGTCCAGGACGGGGGAAGAAAGGGAAAAATATTTTTTGCATCTAATCGCAGAATAACTCTCATTTCACCAAAAAGGTTTTATTGCTAACGCTGCTATGAATGACGAAAAACAGACTCACGTAACCGAAATGCCGGAAACGGCTCCGACTCCCGAAACCGAAGCCGTATCTCCTGCTGCGCCTGAACCCCCGGCGGCGGCCGAGGTGAGCGCCGACGAGGTGATCAACAAACTCGTCCAGGAATTGGCCGATGCCCGCCGCGCCGCCGACGAAGCCCACGATCAGCTCCTGCGGGCCCAGGCCGATCTGCAGAATTTCCGCAAGCGCAAAGAGCGCGAGACGGAAGAGCGGGTAGCCCTGGCCAATGCCCGCCTTTTGTTGGAGTTGTTGCCCGTCCTCGACGACTTCGAGCGCGCCTTTGCTTCGATTCCTGCCGACGAGAGCAACAACGTCTGGGTCAAAGGCTTCGAGCTGATCTGGCGCAAGCTGCAGGCCGTGCTCGAACGCGAAGGGGTCACCCCCATCCCGGCCACCGGTCCCTTTGACCCCACGCTGCACGAAGCCGTCAGCCACGAGCCCGATACGAACGTTCCGCCCGGCGAGATCATCGCCGAAGTCCGCCGTGGTTATCGTCTCCACGACCGCGTCCTGCGCCCCAGCCAGGTGCGGGTGGCCCAATAAGTCCTCTTTGCCGTTCTTATCCCTATGTCCAAAATCATCGGTATTGACCTGGGCACCACCAACTCGGTGGTAGCCATTATGGAAGGCGGTGAGCCTACCGTCATCACCTCGGCCGAGGGCAGCCGTCTGGTGCCGTCGGTGGTCGCCGTCAATCCTAAGACCAACGAACGCATGGTGGGCCAGATAGCACGGCGCCAGGCTATTACGAATCCCGAAGGGACGATTTACTCGGTCAAGCGCTTCATGGGCCGCAAGTTCGACGACCCTGTGGTCCAACGGGCCCGGCACCATGTCTCCTATCGGATCACCGAGGCGCCCAACGGCGATGTCCGGGTGGTGATGGCCGGCCGCGAGTACGCGCCGCCCGAGATCTCGGCCGTGATCCTCCAGAAGCTGCGGGCCGATGCCGAGGCCTATCTGGGCCAGCCCGTCACCCAGGCCGTCATCACCGTGCCGGCCTATTTCAACGACGCCCAGCGTCAGGCGACCAAAGATGCCGGCAAAATCGCCGGGCTGGAGGTGTTGCGGATTATCAACGAGCCGACGGCCTCGGCCCTGGCCTACGGTCTGGACAAGAAACGCGAAGGCAAGATCGCCGTTTACGACCTGGGCGGCGGCACTTTTGATATCTCCATCCTCGATGTGGGCGACGGAGTCTTCGAGGTGCTCAGCACGAACGGGGATACCTTCCTCGGCGGCGATGATTTCGACCAACGGATCATCAACTGGCTGGCCGATGTCTTTCAGGCCGAACACGGCCTTGACCTGCGCCAGGACCGTCTGGCCCTGCAGCGGTTGAAGGAAGCGGCCGAGAAAGCCAAGATCGAGCTGTCCTCGGTCCTCCAGACCGAGATCAACCTGCCCTACATCACGGCCGATGCCAGCGGCCCCAAGCATCTCGTCGTCACCCTCAGCCGGGCCCGGCTGGAACAGCTCACCGAAGACCTGATCGAGCGCACCATCGGCCCCTGTCGGCAAGCCCTGGCCGATGCCGGTCTCAAACCCTCGGATATCGACGACGTGATCCTCGTGGGCGGGATGACCCGGATGCCGGCCGTCCAGGAGGCCGTGCGCAAGTTTTTCGGCCGCGAACCCCACAAGGGGGTCAATCCCGATGAGGTGGTGGCCATCGGTGCCGCCATCCAGGCGGCCGTGCTGGCCGGGGAAGTCAAGGACATCCTCCTCCTCGATGTGACGCCGCTGACCCTGGCCATCGAGACCCTGGGCGGAGTGGCTACTCCGATGATCGAGCGCAACACGACCATCCCCACCCGCAAAACCCAATTGTTCACCACGGCCGCCGATGGCCAGACTCAGGTCGAGATCGTGGTGACGCAAGGGGAGCGTCCGCTGAGCAAGGATAACAAGTTGCTGGGCCGCTTTATCCTCGACGGCATCCCCCCGGCCCCGCGCGGGGTTCCCCAGATCGAGGTCAGTTTCGATATCGACGCCAACGGCATCCTCCACGTCAGCGCCCGCGATAAGGCTACCGGGCGTCAGCAGTCCATCAAGATCACGGCCAGTTCCGGTCTGAGCGAGGAGGAGATCCAGCGCATGATCCGCGAAGCCGAAGCACACCGGGCCGAGGACGAAGCCCGGCGGACGCTGATCGAGGCCCGCAACCGGGCGGATGCCGTCCTATTCCAAACCGAAAAGGCCCTGGAGCAGGCAGGCAGCCGTCTGCCCGCCGACCTGCGCCACGAGATCGAAAGCCGTATCGCTGCCGTCCGTACGGCCATGAGCGGTGAGGATGCGGCGGCCATCCAGGAAGCCACCAATGCCTTGCATACGGCTGCCCAGCAGATCGGCCCCTACCTCTATGGCCCTCCCGAGGAAAGCCCTTCCACCGGCGGTCGCCGCGCAGAGGAAGCCGGCGACGCGGTGGATTCCGCAGAGCCAAGCCCGTGAGGGACCATCCATCCCCCTGCTCGTCTTCCTGCATTTTGACATTCGTATTGCTTCGATCTAACCTGAAATGGCATTTGCGGCCTCCCTCTAAGCCATCCGGCTGTCATGGTTATCACCCATTCTCGCCCCCGTTCTCTGGCCCGCAACGGTCTACGCGAAATCGACCTCCAGACCGATCTGCGGGCCCTGGCCGATTTGATCGACGAGGCTTTTGCCGACGAACTCGATGCCGCCGGCCGGGCTTCGTTACGGGAAATGCGGACCATGGCCCATATGGGACCGCTGCTGGGTTTGTTTATGGTCGGTAGCGATTGGGGAGGACTGCGGGGATTTGTGTGGGAAGTCGACGGCCGCGTGGTCGGGTGTACCACCCTCCAGCGGGCCGATACCTACGGCCGCCGCTGGATTATCGCCAATGTGGCCGTGCATCCGGCCCATCGCGGCCGCGGGATTGCCCGCCACCTGATGGAAGCAACCCTTGATCGGATTCGCCAGTTGGGGGGTGAATGGGCTGTGTTGCAGGTACGGCCCGACAATCTCCCTGCCCGCCATCTGTACGAACGGTTGGGCTTTGAGGATGTCTTCATCGAGACGACGCTGCACCACCTGCCGCTACCGCCCCTGCTGCCGCCCGTGGTGCCGAGGGGGGTGGAGATCCGGTTGCTCACCGATGCCGACCGTGCAGCGGTCAACTTTCTGATCCAGCAGGCCACACCCGACCCGGCCCGTTGGTGGCAAACCCGACGTCATCGTGAGATCGATTACGGCAGCGATGGTCCTCTGGTCTCGGCCTGGGGACGTCTGACGGGCCAGGGCTACCGTCGCCGGCTGGGCCTGTTCAGCGCCGGCGAGCTGGTGGGTATGGTAGACGCCGATGTGCGTCCGCGACGAGACCATCGTCTCGATCTCCTCGTCCATCCGCAGGCACGAGGGCAGTGGGAGACCTTGCTCCTGGCGCTGGGGGTGGCCGAACTCAAGGCTTATCCCCAACGCGGGGTAACGGCCACCCTCTACGATTACCAACCCGAAGCCATTGCGGCCTGCGAAGCCGCCGGTTTTCGCCCCATCCTCCGTCTGGCCACGATGCGGAAGCCCATCCGCAGCCTGAGCCGGAGTCTTTCGGCCGAATAGACCATGGCGAGCAGCGAAGAGCGTTTGCGCATCCTGCCCATGGTAGCCGATGGTCGGATCACGGTCGAGGAAGGAGCACGGTTGCTGGAGGCTTTGCGCATGCACGAAGCGCCCGGGCCCCCATCGCCTCCGGCGCCCCTGCGCTGGTTACGGTGGATGTCGGCCTGAAGATGGACGCCCGTTTCCGCGATGAAAGCACCGGCATTGACCCGGATGAACTGAGCAAAGCCGTTCAGTCCGGACGCCGGGGTAAGCTTTTGGAGGTGGAACATCCCGCCGAGGGCGAGCGGGTGGAGATCTTCCCGGAGTGAGCTGCCGGCCGGCGCCAGCATCCGCCATGCTCTTTCTCGACCCGGCCAAGGAGGCCGCCCAATGCGCATTTTTCTTATCCGTCTGATCGTCAATGCCGTTGCGCTTGCCGTTGCCGCCCGTCTGATCACCGGCATTGCCTATGGGGGATGGGTTGATCTGCTGATCGTCGCCTTGCTGTTCGGTGTGGTCAATGCGCTGGTCAAACCTGTGCTCAAACTCCTGACCTGCCCCCTGATAGCGTTGACCCTGGGACTATTCGTCTTCGTGATCAATGCCCTTATGCTCTGGCTGACGGCCGTGCTGGCCCGCCTGGTAGGGGTGGCGTTTATCGTGAACGGCTTTTGGCCGGCTTTTTGGGGTGCGCTGATCGTCTCGGCCGTGAGTTACGTGCTCCAACTGGTCCTGACCGACGAGAGGTCATAAGCCTGGCCCTGGCGGTGGAGGGATTGCGGCCGGATAGCCGCCGGGCCAGGCCGGATCGGCAGGAGTGGCGGCTCCGATGGCTTTTCCTCTGACCTGTGCGGCGAAGCCGTCCGCTGGTACCATCCTGGCCGACGCGGCCTATCGCCGGAAACGGCCCAACCGGTTCCGGCGATGCGCCTGATGGCGTCCTCCCCCTCATCCCCCATACACCGTCTCGCCGCCGATCACCGTCTGCAGAACGGTGACCTCCTCTGCCAGGGTTGCCGGCTCGGTGCGCAAGGGATCGGCCGAGAGCACGACAAAATCTGCCCACTTCCCCGGCACAAGACTCCCTTTTTCATTTTCCTCGAAGGCCGAATACGCTGCGCCCAGGGTGTACCAGCGCAGGGCCTCTTCGACGGTGATGGCTTCAGCGGGCACGTAGGCCGCGCCACTCGCGGTGCGCTGCGTAACGGCCGCCTGGATGCCCCAGAGCGGGGCGCCTGCCACCACCGGCCGATCCGAACTGAAGGCCACGGGCAAACCCCGCAGGCTGGCAAAGGGATAGGTGAGCCGCAAGCGCTCTTCGCCCAACGCGGCGCGAAAGCCGTCGCCCAGTTCGAAGATGAAACGCGGTTGGGTGACGATGACCACGCCAAGCCGCCGGAGGCGTTCGATCAGATCGGGTCGTAAGACGCCGCAATGTTCGATCCGGGGGCGAAAACGTGGCGCTTCCGCCCCCATGACCGCTGCGATGGCATTCAGCCCGACCTCAATGGCCCGGTCGCCGATAGCATGCATGGCCACCTGCCAGCCGCCGCGATGCGCCATCTCGACCTGCGCCCGGACCGTTGCTTCGCTTTTGACCAAAAGCCCACACGTATCCGGCGCGTTGGCATACGGCGCGGAGAGCGCTGCCGTGCGACCGATGAGCGAACCGTCGAGGAACAGCTTGATCGCACCCAGTTTCAATCGCTCGTTGCCGAAGCCGGTGTGCAGACCAAAGCCGAAATCGAACCGTCCGTTCTTGACCGTCAGTTGCTCCACATCCACCATCAGCCGGATGCGTTGAGGCAGGATGCCCTCCGCCGTGGCTTCCTGATAGGCGCGGAACTCCTCCGGCGCGATCCAGCCGGCCCAGGCGTCCTGGGCGCTGGTGATACCTTCGCCGGCCATTTGCTTCCCCGCTGCGGCGAGCGCGGCTTTCGTCTCGGCCAGCGTGTAGGGCGGCAGCATCCTTTTGATCAGCTCCTGAGCCGTCTCCTTCAGCAGTCCGGTCGGCTCGCCGTGTGCATCGCGCTCGATGACACCGCCTTCGGGGTCAGGGGTGTCGCGCGTGATGCCGGCCAAAGCCAGCGCGCGCGAGTTGGCGACCGCCATATGGCCGGAGATGTGCGAGAGGAACACCGGATGCTCCGGCGAGACCGGGTCCAGGTCATGACGGGTGGGGTGGCGGCGTTCGGCCAGCTTGTTCTCGTTGTAGCCGCCGCCGCGGATCCAGCGCCCGGCGGGCAACCGTTGCGTCTGCGCGGCCAC
>Ga0197142_1002186_pt1 | contig 17295 bp, 15 predicted proteins | sample GBS60_MetaG_FD_148614 | JGI IMG/M metagenome (GOLD analysis project Ga0197142, IMG submission 148614) | Sediment microbial communities from Great Boiling Springs, Gerlach, Nevada, United States - GBS 60_MetaG | ecosystem: Environmental > Aquatic > Thermal springs > Hot (42-90C) > Sediment...
CGCCTGCGTCTGTCAACGATACCGAGGATACCGAGGCCACGACCACCCCGCTCCCGCGCTGCGGGAGCGGGGCCGGGGGTGAGGGCGGCTCGCTTAGCAGCGAGAATGTGCGAGGGATGGCGGAATAGAACGTTGGCCCCCAACGCAGTGGTTGCCCAGGTTCGGTACGTTCCTAATGAAAATCCGAGTTTTTGATCACGCTCTTAGAGATGGGCGGGCACCGGCATAGCTTATGTCATGCCAACATCGGGGTCACCCGCTAAAATATGGTTATAGAAACGAGATGAAAAACACAATGCAGCACGAGCATTACTCGCTATCACGAGACCACAAGGCAACGAACCTTACCAGCTTTTCGATCAGAATCACTTAAAGACACGCTATGCGCATCCTGATGTTCACCTACGGCAGTCGCGGTGATGTGCAGCCATTTCTTGCTCTTGGCGTAGCACTTCGCCAGGCAGGGCACATACCGATTTTAGCAGCCCCAGAGCGCTTTGCACCATTTGCGATCTCACATCACATAGATGTTCTGCCGCTCCCAGGCAATATCGAGACACTAGCGCGCCAGATCGCCGACGAAGCACGCAACCAACCTCTCCGCCTAGTATGGATCATCTATCGCTTTGCGATGCCAATTGGTGTAGAGATTGCCCGCCGCATCAAAAGAGCTGCACGTACCGTCGATATGATCGTATCCTCGTTTCTAACCGTTGCACTCAGTCACCTTTATGCCCAGGAATACGGTATTGCCGAATGCACTGTTGAACTCTTTCCCTTTTTCGACCCACCGGCTGAGATCGCCAGTATTATGTGGCCTACCGACCTCATTGGTCTCACCGGCAGACGACTCAGCCACGTGTTTGCCCAGACCGTCTTTCGTTTGAGCCAAAGTCTGAGCTACCGGATTCTACGCTACCGTTCCCCCAATATTGGCCCTGCCCGTCTCCCGTGGGCTGCACCGGGACATCACTTTGGCTTGCTGCAAGCGTACAGCGCTGCGCTCGTTCCACCTGGTTGTGCACCTTTGACGGTACAAACCGGCACGTGGATACTCTCCCAATCCGGATGGCAACCACCACCTGACCTGCAATCCTTTCTGGCCGCCGGCCCACCACCGGTTGTCGTCAGTTTTGGTAGCATGGCGACACGTGACACATCGCGAATTGCGACAATCGTTCTGGAAGCATTATGTCAAACAGGTTTACGCGGGATCGTCCAGCACGGATGGGCAGGCTTTACGTTTCAGCGCGTCCCTGATACGATTTACCTGGCCGATGAAATTCCCCACGATTGGTTGCTCCCCCAAGCAGCAGCGATAATTCATCACGGCGGTGCTGGCACTACTGCCACTGCACTACGCGCCGGTGTGCCGTCAATCATCGTTCCATTCGCTGCCGACCAGCCCTTCTGGGCGTGGCGTGCGCACAAAATCGGGGCCGCCCCCCCACCTATTCCGGCGAATGAGCTATCGGTCGAACGATTGCAGAGCGCCTTGCAGCAGGCACTCGATCCAGTGTATCGCTCACGGGCAGCAATGGTTAGTGCGATCATGCAAGCAGAAGGTGGTACTACCGCCGCAGTGCAACACATTGAGCGCTGGGCTAGAGATAACGGTAGGTCAGATTCTAGACATACCCCGACGCAAGGAAGCGAGGGCAAATTTGAGCCTCACTTCTAGAGATGGGTGCCGAACGGTCTACGATGCCTATCGGTACCCGAACGTAATCGCTGGTCATGCTTTAATACGACACTTGCGGCAGATACGTTGAATGAAATAACAGTGCTGCTAATGTTCCACCACCAACATGCAGGCGGATGCGTATCAATATATGACTCCACTGCAAAAAGGTGATCTTTCCACCACAGAGATCACGGAGATCGCAGAGACGAAAGATAATGTTATCTTTCATTGAACAGAGGGTTGTGACCATTTTTCTTCCAATGCGCCCAATGGCCAAAAATGATCCTTATTATTCATAAACCTTACACGCTCTGTGTACTCTGTGTGCTCCGTGGTACGTTTTTGCAGTGCACTCAATTATCAGTTCGACGGATCAGCGAAGCGGTGTCAGATCAAACAGAAAAATCCCTTCATCACGAGTACTGACGGCGAGTTGTGCCCCATCAGGAGTTATAGCAACAGCCAACGCCGCGCCTGCATCTGTTAAATCAATTTCGCGGAGTAACGTCCCGTCATCCCGCCGGTAAAACATCAAATGCCCACTTATCGTCCCTGCAACCAGCAAACGACCATCAGGAGTAACCGCCAGGCTGGTCAACCAGCCACGTTCTTCAGGAACGTTTATCTGGAATACCTCGGCATTATTGCGAGCCACATCACGGACCCGTAACGAGCCATCGCTACTGGCACTGAACAGCAGGTTGTCGAAGAAGATCACGCTGGTAATTGGCCCATTGTGACCACGCAAAATCTGGGGTTGACCGCCGCGAGACACTTCCCAGACGGCAATTCGTGGGGCATCGGCGGGTTGATTCGTGATCGCAGCAAGATACGTTCCATTCGTACTGAATGTCAGTGAGTAAACTGGCCCACCCAAACCACTGAGACGACGTAAAAATTTGCGGCTCGCTGCCTCCCACAGATACACTTCACCCTGCTCGTTGCCAACCGCGATCAGGCTCCGATCTGAGCTAACTGTCAGATTAAGCGGGAAGCCACTCATCCCACTCAACTGCTCATTAGGACGCTGATTGGTCAAATCAATCGCAACAATCTCGCCAGCTTCACTGATCGCCACCACTTCAGAATCACTGATGAAGTCGATGTACTGAGCCGTTGCCGCACCACCATCGAGACTGAGCGTGCGACCCGTATCGAGCATGTGAACCCGTACCGCACCATTGGCGCCACTGGCAATCAGTAATTTGCCATCTGGCCCATACCGAACGCCGGTGACAACACCCTGGGTTACCTGAAAACTTTGCACGACCTGGGATGAATCAACGTCCCAGACCACTAGGTTCCCTCCCATATCACTCGACGCCAGGATGCGCGTGCCATCTGGATGCCAACTCAGACCGAGCAGACGCAACCCTCGTTGCTGCAATACTCCGCGCTCTGCCCCACTCACCGGACTCCACAAACGGACGCTTCCATCAAGACTGGCGCTGGCTAACAGGCGACCATCAGGACTATACGCCACTCCCCGGATCACCACCCAACCATCGTGGCCACGCAATTCTCGCTGCACATTACCGGTTGCTGCATCGAGAAGGTAGACACTACCGTTAATCGATCCAACAGCGATCTGACGACCATCGGCAGAAAAGGCAATACCGGTTAACCAAAACGGCGTGTTCGTTTCGGGGTTCACCGGCGCACTAAAACGAAACGTCTCAATCTGGCGACCACTTGCTACATCCCACAAGCGCGCTGTACCATCACGCGATGCCGAAGCCAGCCGCTGCCCATCTGAACTGAACGCCACATTTCCGAGCAGATCGGTATGACCACGAAGAACAGCCACTACCTGCCGTTTCTCTACATCCCAAATCCGAATCGTGCGGTCGGCGCTGCCCGACGCAAGCAACCGTCCATCAACACTAAACGCCAGCGACCGAATCCAGTCTTCGTGACCGGCTAACTGCGCCAGCTCACGGCCCCTACGCACATCCCACAACCGCACAACCGGATCATTTTGCGCACCAGAGGCCAATACTGCACCATCAGGACTAAACACCAGCGAACTCACTTCTCCTTTGTGATCGCTGAAGGTGGCCTGTATGTTCAGTGAGGTAGCATCACGCAATTGAACAGTCTGACCGACAGCTACCGCAATTAGTGTGCCATCAGGACTGTAAGTAGCTGCTCCCAAAGCATCTTCACGTAACTGATCGGTCTGAGTAATTGCCGCAACCTGTTGTAATAAATTGTCGGTTACAACGGTTTCAATAGTCGGCGGTGGAACAGTAGTCGGCACGGTGGCCAATGCACTTCCCGGCCAACCCGGTACAGAGACGTTAGTCAAATACAACCCTACCAGCACAGCAAGGAGCACACAGACGCCAAGTGCAATTACCGCCAGCGCAGCCACCATCGCCAGCAAGCACGAGGTACTAATCAGTGGTCGTGATGGCGCTGCAACCGGCGCACTCCCGACAGAAGGAGCTACCGGCGTCGGCGGGGGAGCAGGCGGTAACGTAGCTACCGATGTCGCTGTGGCGTAAGTTGGCGCGGGTGCAGGCGGTGTAGGAGTAGCCATGACCGGAGCAGCAGGCTTCTCAATAGGCGCTGTTGCCCCCATTGGCCGACCGGCCATCAAGCGCACCGTTTCTAGCGCGCTGCGCATCTCACTCACCCGTTGGTAGCGATTGGCCGGTTTCAGTTCCAACGCGCGCAGCGTAAGTTGTTCGGCCAACATCGACACCTGCGGATTCAGCGCCCGCGGTGCATTGAGCGGCACCCCCGCCTGCCGCTGATGCGCGGGTGTTGGCGGCCAACCGGTAAGCAGGTGATAGAGCACCGCACCAATTGCATAAATATCACTCACCTGACTCGGTTCCACCGAATGATCGTACAGCTCAGGTGCGCGATAGGGTGTCACTTCAGTGCCAATGTGGCGTGCACAGGCAAACGGCGCCAGATTCAGACTACCCTCCGGTGAGGACCAGAGGTCACATGTTCGCAGATCACCCAGTAAGAGCGGTGGCTGATGCTGATGCAAACGCTCAATAACGAGAAGTAAACGTTCTACAATCGCCAGTGTCTCGCTCTCAGGAAGCGGTGATCCCCGCTCACGGGCGAAGCGTTCCAAATCTGTCCCGCCGGGGTCGTCGGCAACCAGGTAGCACACCTGGTCAATCACAAAATAGTCGCGCAGCGCCAGAAATCCCGGCATCTGGATTTGCGCCAATTCACGGGCCAGACGTAAAACATCCTCAAGTGCAGTCCGATCAGGTTGCGGCAACGCACTAATCAGCACTCGCAGAGAAAAACGCTGATCAATGGCTCGGTATAACTCGGCATCAGGATACGCAGCGAGTGCAACCGTAATCCGGTAATGCTCATTCAACAGTGAATCGATAGCGAGCATGGTAGCCCTTCAGCAAATGACTAGATACTTCTTTTCCCTAACCATCTCTCTGGCAGAGAGAGATGGTTAGCGTCGCTACCATCAGTATACGGGATGTCTCAATCGGCTGCTGCCACAAAATACGGCTGCAAAACGAGATCGCCACGGGCCTGAGCTTCAGTGATCCGCTCGACACAGCGATTAGCACTAATCACTGCCCCCTCGATAGAGGCCAGAAAATGCTGACGAGTGTAATCACCGGCTAGGAAGAAGTTGCGTACCGGTGTTGCCTGATCGGGGCGGTATTGATCGACACCCGGCAACGCCTGATACACTGAGTTGGGGATGCGTACAATCGTGTGCTTCAGCAATTTCGCTTCACGCGCATTCGGATGGAGGCGAACAAATTCACTCATCACAAACTGTACCAATTCATCGTCGGGCAGATTGATCAGCTCGGCTGCTGGCGCAACCACAAACTGCATAATACTCCGTTCACCTTTGTGGTACTCTGGCGCAACCATCGCCATATCGGCATAAACACTCAGGTGGGTTCCGGCACTGAAGAGAAGATTGTCAACTCCTGCAATCCGGCGATCAAAGAAGAGCTGCATCGTAATAACCGGTGAACCCTTCAGATGGCTCAGATTGGCAAAGTAAGGCAGCTCACGCAACGCCGGTGGAATCACTTTGCGCAGATTATGGACCGGCATCGCCGACACATACACATCACCGGTTACCAGGCGTCCATCTGCCAGCCGAAAACCGGTCACCTGATTGGTTTCCTGATCGTATTCAATTGCCACTACGCGCGCATTCAGCTCTACGCGACCGCCCAGCCGTTCAATCTGAGCAATCAGCGGGCGCCAGATGTTGGTATCGGGTGAACCCTTTACCAACGCCATCCGCGGCGCTTCCTTCTCGTGGGCAAAGTGCAGCATTGCGGTAAGCGGTAACTTTGCCGAAACCCGATCGGCACGCTGGAAGTTGAGCGCCAGGGCCATCGTGTGCATTACTTCATCGAGCGAACGCTGACCCATCCCATGGCGTAAATGCCAGGAGGCATAGGTTTCATGATCTTGCTCATCGACATACTTCTGGTCACCGAAGATCACCCGTAACAACCCAAGCCCCATCCGCAGCTTGTCACCTAATGACAACGGTTTAAAGGCTAATACGCCGGCCAGCCCGTTAAAGGGCGTCGGCAACCAGGGAACAAACCGAATGGGCGCCAACCCGTGGCGTTCGGAAACAAAGATCATCTCGGCGGGCTTCCAGTTGAAGGTATTACCAAGACCGTACCGATCTAGAAAGGCCAGAAGGTTATGGTAAGCGCCAAAAAAGACATGGAGGCCACTCTCAATCCAATCGCCATCGGCATCCTGCCACGCCGATACTTTTCCACCTGGTACGTTACGCTTTTCTAACACAATAACGTCGTGCCCGCGTTCGACCATCGTGCGAGCAACCACCATGCCGGCTGGACCGGCTCCTGCTATCACAATCCTCATAGTGCTGTCTTCCCAGTATTCAATGTGCAACAATGAACAACCTATATGGTTATAGCACGGTTAGCAGCTCTGCGCAAGGCAAATGAACAGTTCTTGCACAAGAAGTGAGGAGTGCGAAGAGAGATACAGCCCACATGTTCCCGTGCCAACGGCGGTCTACGGCCTCGTTTCCGACGTTCTGCCGATCATGCCCATCACCGCATCAGTCGGGGCAGGTTTCGGCCATCCACATACAGAACGCGGGACGAAGGCCCGCGCTCCCAGGTAAACGGCATCTGAAAGCTGTGAAAAGCTCTGTGTTCAGACACGCAAATACCCGTTCACCGATAGAATGTGATACAATCAAGTTGATCACCAACACCGTGCTCTTACCCTACAAACAAGTTCATGGTACGACATACTGCGCTTGCGCTCTTACTTTTATTGATTATGAGTGGGCAATTCTTCCTCCCTCGACTGCCCCGTCCACTCAATTTGCCACCGCCACGCTCAGTTACAACGACCAACCCATTAATTGGTGTACACACCCGGCTCACCGGCATTGGCGACGAATCGTACATTCATCGTACCCTTGCCCAGGTCAACGAGATGGGTGCAAGCTGGATTGTGGAACTCTTTCCCTGGGCCTACATTCAACCTCGTTCACGCTACGGCTTTGACTGGACAGGCGCCGATATGGTGATCGCCCACGCCAGAGCACAGGGACTCAATATCGTGGCCCGCCTCGACATTGTGCCAGCCTGGGCGCGTCCGCCTGATACGACCGACCGTTACCTCGACCGCGAACACTTTGCCGATTTTGCCCATTTCGCTGCTGCTTTTGCCGAGCGCTACGCGCCACTCGGTGTGCGTCATATTGTGATCTGGAACGAGCCAAATTTACGTTTCGAGTGGGGTGAACGCCCACCCGACCCTGGCGCGTATACCGACCTGCTTAAGCAGACATACCCGGCGATTAAAGCGGTAGCACCCCAGACCATCGTCATCGCCGGTGCGCTCTCACCTGGTCCTAGTCTTGAAGGTGGTGCGCTGCGCATGGACGACATGCAATTTCTGGCTTCGCTTGCTGATGCCGGGGCATTCCCCTTCTTTGATATGTGGGCAGTGCATGCCTACGGCGGTCGCGAACCGCCTGATGCCGAACCGGCGCCTGATCGCGTCAATTTCCGACGGATCGAGCTAGTTCGCGATCTGCTTGACCGGCTAGGTGGTAGTGACAAGCGTATCATCATCACCGAAGGCGGCTACAACGACCACCCCCGCTGGAGCGGCGCCGTGCGACCCGCCGACCGTCTGCGTTGGACAATCGCCACTTATGAGCAGTCACGACGCTATTCCTGGTTAGAGGCAACGGTTCTCTGGCAGTTTAGTACTCCATTTCTGACCCGCTCGTATCCTGATGCCTGGAACTTTGTGGACCCTGATGGAACACCCCGCGCAATATATCTGGCGGTGCAAGAATATGCGCTTACCGGCCGAGTACCGGATGCTATGAGTGATAGGTAAACGTTGTGAACGCTACAATGGTGTGCTGAAGCAATTCGTTGTTCACCAACCCCTCCGCACAAACAGCGCAAGATTGAAAGAAAGCGTACAAATCACCACTCACTGTTCAGACGAGTCAAGGTTAGACTGCTCACCTGCCTGCTGTGCGGCTCGTGATTGATCAATCACTTCTTTGAAAAAGACAATATGTGGTCGCTGTGCTGAATACACAACGTTGAGGCTGTCTCCTGGATGGAAGCGATGATATTCTGAGCGAAAGACGATACGATCTTTACGGTGCAGACGACCTGTTATGTCCCGGTATTCAAACACAATCCGATTGCGAGCATATTTACGTACAACATTGGCAGTCGTTGGTATCCCGTTGACCATTACTTCCCGAAAATGATTGATACTCTGAACAAAACGAAATACGATCAGACCGGTAGTAACTAGCGGGAGAAGACAGAGAACGAGCATGAAGATAATGAGTAGAAGTTCTGCATGCATGTGGTTATTCCTGATATGAACAGCTACTGGTATGAATAACATTATACCTGCATGTACGGCGTGTCAGGTGGATTCGGTTTGTGATGACGCAAACCTGCTATTACCTACATTTGTAGCCGAATGCGGTATGATGGAAAGCGGTAACATCAGACCAGAGCAGGTACAGGTATTGGTGATGGAAAAAAACCGGATCAAGATACTGGGTATACCAATCGATGACATCACCGAGCAAGAGGCACTAGAGCGGGCAGATGCCATGATCAACGACGGTGCATGGCATCAGATCTGCACGGTTAATCCTGAATTCATTATGGAGGCCCAGCGTAATCCATCCTTTCGGGCAGTATTGCAGGCTGCCGATCTAAACACTCCTGATGGATTTGGCGTACTGCTTGCAGCACGCTGGCTGGGCACACCATTACGTGGGCGGGTGACAGGCGTAGAGTTGACACTAGGATTGGCGCGACTGGCAGCGATACGTGGGTATCGCATCTTTCTGCTGGGCGCGGCGCCGGGTGTAGCCGAGGCCGCCGCCGCCGCATTGGTGAAACGCTGGCCGACATTGTGTATCGCCGGTTGTTACTCTGGCTCACCTGCACCAGAGTATGATGAACAGCAGCGCCAGATAATTACTCTGGCGCGTCCTCACATTCTGCTGGTAGCATATGGGCATCCGCGCCAGGAATTATGGATTGCTCGCAACCAGCCCTTCTTACGGATTCCGCTAGCCATCGGTGTTGGGGGGACATTCGACTATCTAGCCGGTAAGGTGCCACGCGCACCGCGTTTCATACGCCGGATCGGATTAGAATGGGCATTCCGCCTAGCGATGCAACCGATACGCTGGCGACGGATCATTGACGCAGTACCGGCGTTTCTGTTCACTGTACTCTGGCAGGAAGGGATTCTACGACACCGAGGTTAAGACATCTGAATGTCGGTAGTCATTACCGACAATAAAAAGAAATGAGGAATGCTATGGCTCAGACAACAGCAGAGAAGATCGCAGCCCTCCGTGAACGGCGTGAACGAGCACGCAATCAAGACCCAGTGGCAATTGCCCGGCAACATGAGCGGGGGAAATTAACTGCCCGTGAACGCATTGATCGTCTGCTCGATCCCGGCTCGTTTGTTGAACTGGATGCGTTTGCCGTTCATCGTACTACGGCTTTCGGTATGGATCGACGCAAACCTCTCGGCGATGGGGTCATCACCGGTCATGGCACAATTGATGGCCGACCAGTCTGTATCTTTGCACAGGATTTTACTGTTTTCGGTGGTTCACTGGGTGAAGTCTTCGCCGAGAAGATCTGCAAAGTGATGGATCTGGCCTTACGGATGGGCGTCCCTTGCATTGGAATCAACGATAGCGGTGGTGCGCGTATCCAGGAAGGCGTGGTTAGTCTTGGCGGGTATGCCGAGATATTCTACCGAAACGTGCTTAGCAGCGGCGTGATCCCCCAACTCTCGATTATTGCTGGGCCATGTGCTGGCGGTGCTGTCTATTCGCCAGCTATGACCGATTTTATCTTTATGGTCAAAAATATCAGTCAGATGTTTATTACCGGACCTGATGTCATTAAGACGGTTACCGGTGAAGAAGTTGGCTTTGAAGAGTTGGGTGGGGCAATGACCCATAATACCCGCAGCGGGGTAGCCCATTTTGCGGCTGATAGTGAAGATGAATGCTTCGACCAGTTACGGACTCTGCTTTCATTCCTGCCTTCCAACAATATGGAGGATCCACCCTACCAGCCGCCAACGGACGATCCAGAACGGATGGACGAAGACCTTCAGAGCATTATCCCCGACAATCCACGCAAAGCCTACGACATGATCAAAGTCATTGAGTCGGTGGTTGATGATGGGTTCTTCTTCGAGGTACAACCAGCATGGGCACAGAACATTGTGATCGGTTTTGCCCGTCTTGACGGACATGTGGTTGGGGTTGTTGGCAACCAACCGCTACAGATGGCAGGGACACTCGACATCGACAGTTCGGTGAAAGCGGCCCGCTTTGTACGTTTCTGTGATGCATTCAATATTCCCCTGATTACATTTGTCGATGTACCGGGCTTCTTGCCGGGAACGCAGCAAGAATACGGTGGAATCATTCGCCATGGTGCAAAGCTCCTCTACGCCTATTGTGAAGCAACCGTGCCGAAATTAACAGTCATTACCCGCAAGGCGTATGGTGGCGCATACGACGTGATGGCGAGTAAACATATTCGAGCTGATTTTAACTTTGCCTGGCCCACCGCAGAAATCGCTGTAATGGGGGTTGATGCGGCAGTCCGGATCATCTTCCGCAAAGAGCTGGCTGAGGCCGATGATCCGGCGGCCCGCCTGGCCGAGCTGGTCGAAGACTATCAGAATCGCTTTGCAAACCCGTATGTGGCCGCCGAACGTGGATACATTGATGCCGTTATCGAGCCACGCGAGACACGACCCGCTCTGATCCGTGCCCTGCGCCTGGCCCGCACGAAACGACAGAGCCTGCCAGCACGGAAACATGGCAATATTCCGCTGTAAAAATAGAAGATGCGGAAGATGGCCTGCTGAAGCTATGTTTCAGCAGGCCATTGACCATAGCGCCAACAGGAAAGTCTCACCGAACTCACTGCGCGTCTATCCGAAATGGAGTAAGGGTCATTCGCGAACCGCCCCTACGGCAGGCAGGGCACCGTTGGGATTCACCTGTGGATACGAGGTGTCGTCTTCTCCTAATCCTGTCTATGCAGACTGTGAATGACACTCCCAACCACAATCCTTCAACGAGCAAAACGCGATGACTAGCCGTGGCGGGCTTTCAGTTTTCATCCTGCTCAGGCGGTGGTGAGAATAGCGGGGAGCGGGCAGCAGTTTCTCCCGTCTTACCACTGACAACCGTTACCGAACGGGTGAGGCGGATTTGGAACCCGCGCCTTGAAGTGACCTTCTCCGCTATTGCACAACCGGCCAGAAAACTGGTAACATATTTGCCTGAGCCTATGCTATCATACAGCTACGGCTTTGATATTATCGGCATTCATCCATCAAACAGGATGGAAAGCATGAGCGGGGCAGATGGCGCGACAGAACAGGTAATCGAAATGCGCCTGCCAAGTCGGTTGGGTTACGAACGAATCGCCATGGATACTGCGGCTTCACTGGCAAGGCGCATGGGCTTCGCCCCAGACCGCATCGATGCACTGCGCACGGCCATCGGCGAAGCAGTGACCAACGCTATTGAACACGGTAATCAGGCCGATGCGGCAATGAAGGTAGTGGTTATCCTGACCGTACGAACTGACGAACTCATCGTTAGTGTGGCCGATCAAGGACGGAAAGTGCTCGATCCAGCACAAACCCTATTGCAGCCGCGCATTACCGATGCGTTGCAGCGTGCAGATAAAGGGGGATGGGGCATCTGGCTGATCCGCGAATTAATGGACGAAGTAGAATTTACCTTTGCTCCAGGTAGTGGTAATCAGGTTCGGATGGTTGTACATCTCGAGCGACCACCGGTCATCAAACCATAGGCCAGGAAGCTATGCAGCTCATTATTCCCAGTGTCCTTGGCTACGAGGTTGTTGTGCGCGATGCAGTGGCATCATTAGCGCAGCGGTATGGACTACCACCTGACCGAATCGAAGACATTAAGACGGTATTGTGCGAGGCATGTACAAACGCGATTGAACATGGTAACGGCTCCGATCCGCATCGCAGAGTTCGGGTCTGCTGTACCGCTGACGAGCAATCGCTGGTTATTGAAGTTTGTGATGAGGGAGGATTGCCACCGACATTGCCCGGAAAACCGGTAGAATGGTTCCCAATCCCCTACCCTTCACGCCGTGGCAGAGGTCTTAAGTTGATCGTCGCGCTATCAGATGAGGTAAGCATCGCTAATGATCCAAGGTTTGGAACATGTATCCGTCTCGTCTTTTATCGTGATCCTCGTTCGGTGATACATACGTCCTGAGCTTACTGAAAGACTTGCTAAATAAGGAGCGCTCCATGTTGGAAGACGAGTTAACTGTAAATATCCGCCACCGTGATGGCGTCGCAGTCATCGATTTAATAGGTGATGTAACGACATTTGCTGAGGAGAAGATCAATAATGCGTATCGCCAGGTCACAGACAAAGGTGAACGCTACATTCTCTTCAATTTTCGCCAAAACGATTATATCAATAGTGCGGGTATTGCCATCCTCATCGGTATTGTCACAGAAGTCAATCAGAACGGGCAGCGTTTAGCGGTGAGTGGGTTATCCCCTCACTTTCAAAAAATCTTTCGCATGGTAGGTCTTGCTCAGTACGCTGAGATTTATCAAACAGAAGACGAGGCGATCAGCGCATTTAAGCGCCTCAATACGCTTAGTTAATATCCAGGGCTTCTCAGAGTTCTCGGCTTCAGGTTCCATTCCGATGACTAAACGGCTAGGGAAGCAACATCGACGAATATCACGCATCTGCTGCCGGTGATCGCAGACCCGTGCGAGTTCCCCAGAAGCGCGGGTCTCTACCCTACGACCTGCGCTCGATGGCTGGCCCCGCTGGTGAGAGACGAGAAGTGGCGACCGCCCTTTCCCGATGTAGTGATAGGCTTCAGCACACCACCGTTGTCGCGCCGAAGATACAAGCCTCCTCACAAGCTCGGGTTGGGATGGGAAGTCAATCCTTCCTCTCACTCCTCCAACCATACGCTAAGAGGTAACCTCCCCTCACCTACCGCGATGGAGCAGAACGATCGCCACTCACAATGGCAGCCCGTAGCTCCTCTGGCGTGACAACCGCATTCCCCAAACGGCGTACTACCAGTGCCGCCGCAATATTAGCCAGCGTCGCCGCAGTGCGACCGCGACAACCGGCAGCAAGAGCAAGCGTTGCTACCGCAATGAAGGTATCACCGGCGCCAGTCGTATCGAAGACCTCACTCACGTGGTAGGCAGGGATATGTTGATATGGCTCGTCATCACCGACAAGAACTAATCCTGCTGGCCCCCGCGTCACGATAACCAGCCGAGCAGCCAGCTCGTGGTAAAGGCGGATAACACCGGCTGCCAGAGCTACTTCATCTGTTAGCGATATGCCTAATGCCGCAGCAGCTTCGGCGTCGTTACAGCGAAAGAGATCGGCGTGATGGTAGTAATGCGAATTCCCCTGCGCGTCAACGGTAAACAGAACATCATGCTGTCGGCACAGAGTACGAATTGCAGCTACTACCTGCGGGGTAAGCAAACCAAGCTGGTAATCGGAACAGATAACGGCATCTGCATCAGGGAGTTGATCGGCCAATGCTGCAATGATCAGCGCTTCGGCATCGGATGATAAAGGACGACGGTCAAGGTAATCGAGGCGGGCAATTTGTTGGGGTAAGCGTGGCGCAGCATCGGCCAGAATACGGGTTTTACGAGTCGTAACCCGCTGAGGGAGCGTAATCACCCCTCGATCATCAACCTCAGCCGCCCGCAGCAGGGCACGCAACTGTTCTCCTTCCGCATCGTCGCCAACAACCGCTACTAAACTGGCCTGCGAACCGAGGGCAACAATGTTACGCGCCGGATTGGCAGCTCCACCGAGGATCGTCTCACGACGCAGAAATTCGAGCACCGGGATCGGCGCCTCGCGGGAAAGACGAGTCGCTCGACCATACAGGTATTCGTCGAGCGTAATGTCACCCACCACGATAATGCGCTGACCGGCGAGAATAGCCGGGTCGGGGAGGTTATAATCAAAGTGGGGATCAACGGTCATAAGAGTTAGCGAGGGCGGCTACTGTTGGCAGAGCCGCCCATCTGTTGCTATCAGGCATGATCGCCGAGTACAGCATCGCGGAATCGCTGCATACCAACCCGAATCTGATCACTGCCGGTTGCATACGACAGGCGTAGATAGCCGGGCGCACCAAAGGCTTCACCGGCCACACAGGCAATATGCGCCTCTTCGAGCAGATAGAGATTCAGCTCGTCGCTGGTAGTGCAGACCTTCCCATTGCGTAGTGGTCGGTTGAGCAGCGCACTCACGTTAGGGAACACGTAGAACGCACCATCGGGAACCGTGCAGGTAATGCCGGGAATGTCAGCCAGGAGACTGAGGATCAGATCACGACGTCGCCGGAACTCAGCCGTCATTGCGGCAACCGTAGCTTCGATAGCCGGATCTGGCGTGTAAGCGGCCAGTGCTGCATCTTGCGAGATGCTAGAGGTGTGAGTACTGGTGTGGCTCTGAATAGCCTTGATCGCCTCGATGATCGGTTGCGGACCGGCAACATAGCCAACACGCCAGCCGGTCATCGCATACGCTTTGGCTGCACCATTAACGACCAACGTGCGGTCAGCGAGATCAGGGGCTATACGCAACAGGCGTGCGTAGGGCACATACGAAATCGCATCATAAATCTCATCGGTAATGATAATCGCCGGATGATCGCGCAACACTGCTGCCAACGCAGCAAGCTCTTCGGCACTATACACAGCACCGGTCGGATTTGAAGGCGAATTGAGAACCACAATCCGCGTTCGTTCGCTCAGGCTAGCACGCAATTGATCAGGGGTCAGCTTAAAACCGGTCTGTTCGGTTGTCTGAGGCGTAACGGGGGTTGCCCCGGCCAGCTTTGCCTGTTCAACATAACTTACCCAGTATGGTGCGGGAATAACAGCTTCATCTCCTTCATCGCAGAGCGCCTGAAACGCAAGGTAAAGAGCCTCTTTCGCACCGGTCGTAACTGTCACCTGACCAATTCCGTAGCTTAGCCCCTGATCGGCACTTACACGAGCAGCAATCGCCTTACGTAACTCAATCGTACCACCGGTAGGCGTATAGTGCGTATGGTTGGCATGAATACCGGCAATTGCAGCCTGCTTGATCGGTTCTGGAGTATCGAAATCTGGTTCACCAACACTAAACGAGATTACCTGAATGCCGGCCGCCCGCATTTGGGCAACACGCGCAGTCATTGCCGCCGTAGCCGAAGCTTCAAGCGAAGCGAGCCGACGGGCAAAGCGATATTCCATCCTGGCTGACATGATCGCTCCTGTCTACGTGTATAGTTCGTGCAAACGTCGGTATAACAAATACATTCAAAGCGATTATACCAGAGACGGTACATCATGAGATCGCGAGCGGCAACAATGCAGCGCTTCTCGTCGTTGTCAGCTTGTTCAACGACGGATCAACGCCGACGACTGTCACCTATTCGCTGACGATAGCGCCTAACCTGCGTGTTCAGCTAGGTGTGTGAGAAATCAGGAGCGGCAGGGATAGCTAGGGTGGGTGAGGGGCAACCGCGCCTACAACATGACTGCCTTCCACGTGAACCTTTCGCTGGGTAGGATGAAACCTTCAAAAACCCTTACAGCGTTGTCCTCTTGTTTTGTTATAGACATGCCAAATCGTAGCACAGTTGACATCACAGGGGGAAGTCCGAGACGTGCGGTACTATTACAAGGAATCGCCGACGCACTCCCTAAGAGGACACCTTTTGTAACCGGGCAGGTCGGTTAACGCCGTGGACGTATCTCCATCCCAAGCATCTCGAGCGCAGTAATAATACCTTCGCGCAACGTGCCGCGGCTACGAACATCACCGAGATCAATCCCAAGGCTGATCATTGTCTGGGCAATAGTAGCACGAATGCCGGTAATAATAATTTGGGCGCCCAACAATCGGGCAGCACGAATTGTCTGAAGCAAATGATTGGCTACTGCCGTATCGACCATTGGCACACCGGTAATATCGATAATTACCACGTCGGCCATATGCTCGGCAATGCCTGATAACAAATGCTCCATAATATACTGCGAACGACGGGAGTCAATGCTGCCGATGAGTGGAAGCAACAACACACCCTCAAACAACGGTACGACTGGCGCTCCGAGTTGGGCGATGGTCTCTTCAAGCGCGCCCTGACGTTCGGCAAGAGCCTGTACTTCGGCCACCAACTGCCGTTGTTGATCGTAACGCCGCTGCATGTGGGCAACGATCTCAGCAACAATTTGCGTAAGGTACGGGCCCATTGGTGCACGTGGGGGAAATTGGGTACGCGCATGGATCAGCTCGGCTGCCCGATCAGGCCGATAACGTTCAACAACCGGAATGAGTGCATCAAGCACATTTGAGACAACTTCAGGCTGAAAGGTAAGGAGCGTAGCAAAGCTGCGATCCGCTTCACGCTCGACGGGAATCTGGTTATCGAGTCCGCACAACACTGCGCAAAACCATTCAGTCAATACGAGCAAAAACCACTCTTGACGCAACGGATCATCGGCAGAAAGAGTGACCGCGATGTGACGCTCCTCCGGAACCGGGGGTTTACCACCAGCGAAAATACAGATCGTGCTCGCGATATTCGCCAATTCTAGGTAGCGTTGGGTCTCTTTTCGCCAGTGACTGCTTTCCTGGAAACCAGTAAAGATTACAGCAGGTAATTGATTACGCAGAATACAATCTTCGAGGGTGTGACTCAGATCGACCAACGTTGCTTTACTGGCCATAAACGGTTGCACGTCTGGCGCCAGTGTGTTTTTGATCAGATTGAAGAGAGAAGGGAGACGCTGATCCTCACCTGTCACAGATAACTCCTGGCATAATATAGGGATGAGCTTAAGTGTAATTCTTTCCTGCCGTTTGTCAAGATGTCTTGCAAGATTCTTAGCGCCGGATCAAACATCCGGATCTCTATCTTGGGAACGTATCGTGCTCGGGCAACCACGGCGTTCGGGGCCATCGTTCTGTTCCGCCCTCACTCCCAGCCCCGCTCCCGCGCTGCGGG
>Ga0197142_1002187_pt1 | contig 17290 bp, 14 predicted proteins | sample GBS60_MetaG_FD_148614 | JGI IMG/M metagenome (GOLD analysis project Ga0197142, IMG submission 148614) | Sediment microbial communities from Great Boiling Springs, Gerlach, Nevada, United States - GBS 60_MetaG | ecosystem: Environmental > Aquatic > Thermal springs > Hot (42-90C) > Sediment...
ACCCGTACATCATGCGCTACCGGACCGGGGTCAAACGCAACGGGCGCATCACCGCGCTCCAGGCGGAACTGATCGCCGATTCGGGCGCGTACCCGTACCTGAGCCCCTACGTCTCCCTCTACTCCACGGTTATGGCGACCGGACCGTACCGGATAGACAACGTCTGGGTGGATACCGTCGCGGTGGCGACGAACAACCCGTTCACCAGCGCCTTCCGCGGCTTCGGGGGCCCCCAGCCGTGCTTCGCCTACGAGCGGCAAATGGACGAGATTGCCCGCGCGCTGGGGCTGGACCCGCTGGAGGTGCGACGGATCAACTATCTGCGGACGGGCGACACCACGGCCACCGGGCAGGTCGTCCACAGCGCGGTCCTGCTGGAGGAGTCGGCGCGGCGGGCGCTGGAGGCGCTGGGCGAACGGACGCCGGACCGGGGCCCCATTCGGGTCGGCCGGGGCTTCGCGTCCTACTTCCAGAGTTACGGCCGCCTGATGTGGCTCCACGACACGTCCCAGGCCTGGGTGGGCCTGGAACTGGACGGGACGGTGGTCATCCGCTGCGGCGCGCCGGACCCCGGCGGCGGGCAACTCTCCAGCCTCTGCCAGATCGCCAGCGAGGTCCTGGGCGTGCCGCTGGAGAACGTCGTCGCCTACACCCCCGATACGGCGCTCACCCCGCTGGCCGGCACCACCACCGCCACTCGCCAACTCTACATGTCCGGCAACGCCGTCCTGCAGGCCGCCACGGCCATCCGCAAGACCCTGCTGGAGCGGGCGTCCAAATACTTTGAGGAGGACCCGGACGACCTGGACCTGGCCGACGGACGGGTATTTGTCAAGAACGACCCGGACCGTTCCATGCCGCTGCCGGACCTGGTGCGCATCTGCGCGGCGGAAGGGCTCCCCCTCTCCCACCTGGCGATGTTCAAGGCCCCCTTCCGCGACCCCATAGACCCGGAGACCGGTCAGGGGGACGTCTTCCCGGACTTCACCTTCGGGACCTTCGCGGTGGAGGTGGCGGTGGACACCGAGACGGGGCAAGTAGAGGTCCTCAAGAGCGTCGCCTGCCACGACGTGGGGCGGGCCATCAACCCTGCCGCCGTCATCGGGCAGATTCAGGGGGGGAGCCACCAGGGGCTGGGGTATGCCCTGATGGAAAACCTCATCGTGGAGAACGGGGAGATCAGGACCCCGTCGCTGGCGGAGTACCTGATCCCCACCTCGGTGGACTACCCGACGACGCAGGTCATCCTGCTGGAATCGGGGACGGGCGTGGGACCGTTCGGGGCGAAGGGCATCGGCGAGCCGGCGCTCACCCCCGTCGCGCCGGCGGTGGCCAACGCGGTGGTGGACGCCATCGGGGTGCCCATCAACGAACTCCCCATCACGCCGGAGCGGGTGCTGCGGGCGCTCATGACAAGGTGACCGTCACCTTTCCGGCGACGGTCACCTTCAACAAATGCTTGTAGTGAGCCACGAAGCGGAGCGGAGTGGCGTCTGAATCGCCCAAAACGGCACTCCGCTACGCTCCGTGCCTGACTACGAGCGGTGTCTAAAAATGCTTGTAGTGAGCCACGAAGCGGAGCGGAGTGGCGTCTGAATCGCCCAAAACGGCACTCCGCTACGCTCCGTGCCTGACTACGAGCGGTGTCTAAAAATGCTTGTAGTGAGCCACGAAGCGGAGCGGAGTGGCGTCTGAATCGCCCAAAACGGCACTCCGCTACGCTCCGTGCCTGACTACGAGCGGATTTTTAGACACGCTCTCAGGGGGCCGTCACCTTCAGAGCCCTCAGCGTCCCCACCGCCTGCACGTCCACCGGAACCCCGTCAATCTCGTGGGGGACCAGGTCCTCGGCATCCAGTTCTTCCGGCGGCACTTTGTGGGTCACGGAGACGATGAGGGCCAGTTCGCCGGTGTACTTCCCGTCCCGCTGGCGGAGGCCGATGCCGACCCCGACGACGTTCGCTTTGCGCATCAACTCCGCCTCGTGCGCGGCCTTTACTGCCCGAATGCGCGCAATCTCGTCGCTCATCCTTCCTCTGCCAATTCCTCCAGCCAATGCTCCAACCCGGCCCGAATCTGCGGCAACAGCCGCTCCCTATCCCGGTCCGGGCTGGGGAGCAACGGCAACAACTCCTCCGCCAGCGCGGTCAGGTCGGGGCGCCGGCCCCCGGCCATGGCCGCCTGCAGGCGCTGGCGGACATGCCGGAGATACCCGGCCAGCGGGCGGGCGACCTCCGGCCCGCCCAGCGGCCCCCGGCCCGGCACCACCGTCCGGGCAGGCGGAGTGCCCTCTTCCAGGCGGGTCAGTGCCTCCAGCCAGTGGGTCGGAGAGGTCGCCTCAGAGAGCAGTGGGTGGGACGGCAGGACCACGTCGCCGGTAAAGAGTACCGCCTGGGTGGGAAGCCAGACCCACACGCTGCCCGCCGAGGGGCCGGACACCGCCTCCACGGTGACCGGGATTTCGTCCTCCAGCGTCACCCGACCGTCCACGACGATTTCCGGCAGGGGGAAACGCTCCGTCTCCGGGGAGAGAATGGACCTCCCCTGGGGAGCGTAGCGGTGGTTCCAGTCCTCCACCAGCGCCTGCGGCAGATTCTCCCCCCGTTCCCGGATTCTCTGCCAGGTCCCGCGCCCGGCGATGATCGGCACCCCCACCCAGAGCGCGCCCAGCAGCCGATCCGGATGGTCGTCAGTCAGAATGAGGTAGCGGATGGGGCGCCCGATGGCGCGCGCCGCCTTCCGCCAGGCCTGATGGTCGGAGGGGAACGGTGGCGCGTCCACGGCGACCACCCACCGCCCGGTCACCACCAGGCCCACGTTGATGCCCGGATAGACCGAAGAGACGTAGACACCAGGAGCAATTTCTTCCATAACCTTCTCCAAAATCCACGAAGGACACAAGCTTGACAGACCACTACCCCTGTCATCACGAGACAGCGACAGCCGCCGACGAGGTCCCCTTGCGGGAGGGCACGAATCTCGTATTCTCTGGATGAAACTTGAGATTGCTTCGCCGCCTTTGGCGGTTCTCAATGTGATATAGGTGAGCAGGCGGCTGCTACCCGCGATACACATCCCGCCTGTGCCCGACGTGCAATATCGTCACAGTTTTCTGCTCATCGTCAATCTCATAGATGACCCGATAGTCCCCCACACGAATCCGCCAGCCATCGCGGCCGGTTAACTTCAGACATCCCAACGGTCGGGGATTCTGCCCCAGTGCCCGGATGGCATCGCGGACATGCTCATAAGCCCCACCGGGCAGGCGCGCCAGTTCCTTTTGAGCCCGGCGCAGGATCAGGACTGTGTACTCCCTCATCGCGCTCGTTCTATCTCCTCAACGGCCTGCTCAAAAGGAATCACCTCATCGTGTGACGCTTTTGCCCGGTCGTACGCACGAATGGCCTCTAACTCCTCCAGGGCTTCCAGCAACCGCTCATAATCTGCAATATCCAGAAGCACCCCCACCCGAACCCCCTTTTCATCTGTGACGTATCGCATATTCCAGGTAACCGTGCTCATCGCCCTTCACCTCCCAAATCACGTCTTGGGGATTCCTTTCAGTATCTCCTCCACCCGCTGGCGCGGGGCGGCGGGGGCGCTCCCCTGGGCAAAGCGGGCCTGTCCGCCCCCTTTGCCCCCCAGTGGTTCGGCAATGGCCCGCAGGAGGGCCGTCGCGTCGGCGGGGACTCCCTCCGCGCAGGCCACGCAGAGGTGGACCCGCTCCCCTCCGACCGATGCGACCAGCGCGACCGTGCCCGGATAGGCGGCGACTTTCTGGGCCAGCGCCCGCAGGTCGGCGGGGTCCCAGTTCTCCTCTACCGTCCGGGCCACCCGCAGCGGCCCCACCGACACCGCCGTCTCCGCCAGCCGCGCCGCCTCCACCTCCACCAGCCGCTCCCGCAGCGCCCGCGCTTCCCGCCGGGCCGCCTTCACCTCCTCTTGCAGGCGGCCCACCGCCTCCGGCAACTCCCGGTATCCCACCGTCAGGGCCGCCGCCAGAGATAGCAGAGTCTCGTTCTTCAGCCGGTAATCCCGCAGCGCCCGCCCGCCGCAGACAAACTCCACGCGCGTCTCCTGCCCCCGGTAGTCCAGGCGAAGCACCTTCAGCAGCCCGATTTCGCCGGTCCGGGCGACGTGCGTCCCGCCGCACGGGTTCAGGTCAAAGGGACGGCCCCCCTCATCCCCCGCCACCTCCACCAGACGGATGGGCCCTTCCACCTGCGGGGGGCGACGCAGGGGGAGCGTCGCCACGTCCTCCGGACGCACGAAGTACGCCCGCACGGGCCGGTCCTCCCAGATGACCCCGTTGACCCGCTCCTCCACCTCCTCCAGCGCCTGGCGCGGAAGGCGCGGGACGTTCAGGTCTATAGTGCTGACCTCCGCGCCCAGGTGGAAGGAGACGGTATCCGCATCCAGCCACTGCTCGCAGGCCGCGGAGAGCAGATGCTGACCGGTGTGCTGCTGCATGTGGTCAAAGCGGCGGGGCCAGTCTATCTCGCCGGTCACCTCGTCGTCGGGGAGGGGGGCCGCCAGGATGTGCACGATGGCCCCGTCCGGCTCCCGCACCTCCGCGCCCAGGACGGGGATGCCGCTCAGATGGCCCCGGTCGGAGGGCTGACCGCCGGAGGTCGGGTAGAAGGCCGTGCGGTCCAGAACCACCGCCGGGTGGCCGTCCCAGGTCAGACGCTCCACCACCCGGGCGGTAAAGCGGGTCAGATATGAGTTGGTATAGTACAGGCGATCTGTCATAGGGAATGACCAATGACAAAATGACCAATGACCAATGACCAATGCGTTAACGGGTTGACGGGTCCGGGTTCAAGGGGAGGGTGAAGAAGAACGTGGAGCCTTTTCCGGGCTGACTCTCCACCCAGATGCGGCCCCCGTGGGCCTCCACGGCCAGTTTGCAGAACGCCAGCCCAATCCCCGTGCCCCGCACCCGTTCATTGGGGAGCCGGGCGAAGCGGTCAAAGATGCGCTCCTGATGCTCCAGCGGGATGCCCGGGCCTGTATCGGAGACCGCAAACCGGAGCATGTCCGCCGAGAGGCGATCCACCGTTACCCGCACCTCCCCTTCGGCAGGGGTAAACTTCACGGCGTTATCCAGCAGATTGGTCAGCGTTCGCAGGAGCAGATTCCGGTCCGCACTGACCAGCGGGAGGTCCTGGGGGACATAGAAGTCCAGATGAATGTCCCGCCTGACCGCCACGGGCCTTAACTGTTCCACCGCCTCCCGGACCAAATCTTCCACATCTATCATTTGATAGTCCAATTCCGCCTTTCCGGACTCCAGACGGGCGACGTCCAGGATGGAATCAATCAATCCGAACAGGCGCTCGCCACTCCGTTGGGCCACCGCGAACAACTGATCCAGCGGGATATCCATTGTCGGGTCCTGGATGCGGGCACGGATCAGTTCCAGGCTGCTCATAATGGAGGAGACGGGGTTGCGGAGGTCGTGGACGATCATGTGGGTCAGGTCCTCCCGTACCTGCTCCAGCCGCAGCCGTTCGGCAATATCGTGAAGGACCCACTGGATATAGGGCATATGGGCGTGGAGGACCCGCGTGGCCCGCACTTCAAAGGGGAAAATCCGCCCGTCCCGATGCCTCACTTCCAGGTTGCCCAGAATATCCTCACCCTGAAGAGTACGCTCCAGCCAACCCCGGGCCCTCTCCGGATGAACGATCAGAGAGAACATCTCCCGATGGAGCAGTTCCTCCCGGGTGTATCCCAGCATCTGGCAGAACCGGCGGTTGACGTCGGTAATCTGGCCCCGGGCGTCGGTAATCAGAACAGGGTCAGCGCTGCTCTCAAAGAGGTTGGAGTACCGTTCCTCCGCGTCGCGGGCCCGGTTGAAGTGACGGGCGTTCTGGATCGCGCTGGCCGCCAGCGCCGCCACGTTCAGCAACAGTTTGATTCCTCCCTCATCCCAGGCCCCCTCTACAGGGTTGATCGCTTCCAGCACACCCAGCACTTCATCGCCCAGGCGAATGGGGACCGCGAGCAGGGTGCGCGTACGGAAACCGGTCTGCTGGTCCACGCCGGGATACCAGCGGGGGTCCTGGTCCACCGAAGGGACCACGATGGGGAGGCCGGATTGAGCAACCCAACCGGCAATGCCCTGTCCGGGCTTCAGGCGGACCCCCACCACCTGGTCGGCAGCGGCGCCCGTCGCCACCCGGAAGACCAAATCGCGAGTCCGTTCATCCACCAGAGCGACAGAGGCCGCCTCCACCTTGAAGTGATCCCGTACACTTTCCAGCAATGAGCGGAGGACATCTTCCATTTCCAGGGAGGCCGCCAGCGCCTGCCCGGTGCGGTGGAGAAACGCCACCTCTTCCAGTTGTCGCTGGGTCTGTCGCAGCAGTTGAGCGTTGGCGATGGCGATAGCCGCGTGGTCGGCGAAGGCCGCAACCGCGAGGGCATCCTCTTCACTATACGCGTTTGGCTGCAGGCTGTCCACCGTGAGCACACCCACCACATGGCCCCGGGCCACCAGCGGCGCACCAATCCACCCGTGGATCGGGGGGACCCCGGGGATGTTCTGCCATCCCTCCTCCTGCTGGACATCGGCACAGACCAGGGGCTCGCGGCGGGCCACCACACGAGCCATAATGTGGTCCCCTTCCACCGGGAGAATCAACCCCTGCACCGCCTCCGGGTGCTCAAACCCCCGCCAGGCGCGGATGACCAGTTGCTGGCCCTCCAGCAGGAAAATGGACGCGCTGTCGTGAGGAACCACCTGGCTCAGCGATTCCAGGATGAGCGGGAGTACCTCATCCAGGTCCAGCGTGGCAGTCAGAGCACGGGCGATCTCCCGCAGAGTATCCGCCAGATGGCGCCGTTGCTCCTCGGCGGCGAAGAGCCAGGCGTTTTCCAGCGCGACGGTGGCTTGATCGGCAATGAACTGCAGCGCCTGCAGGTCCGCATCATCAAAATAGCCCGGGCGGGAATCCGTACAGGTCAGCACCCCGATGGGCCGACGGGGGGAAATCAGCGGCACACAGAGAGCCGAACGGACCTGAACGGTCAGATCGGGCTCCGGCAGTTGCAACCAGCGGGGGTCTTTCTCCACGTCGTCCACCCGCACAGCCTGGCGGTGGCGGAGAACCCAACCCGCCAGCCCCTCTGCCAGCGTTCGTCGTGCCACATCCAGGCTACCCCGGTGAAACCGCCCTTCATAGAACAAAAGGAGCATCACTGGCTGCTCGCGCTCATTCATCAGGATCAGGCTGCCCAGGTCCGATGCCACCGCCTGCACACTGAGCGCCAGCGTCCGCCGCGCCACGCCGTCCAGGTCCAGCCCGGCGGCCAGTTCCCGGACCACCTCCATCGGCCAAGCCGGTTCTTTCACCAGATTTCGTCTACGTCGTTTCATCAAACTCCACCACTTCTTGCCCCTGCAGTTTCTCCAGCACCTTCTCCACAATCAGGTCCAGATGATGGGAGTTGGCCACAAAATCCAGCCGGTCAGAGGGGACGGTCAGGACGGGACAGAGGTTGAACCGGCCAATCCACTCCTCGTACAATTCGTTCAACTGCGCCAGGTACTGGGGTGCGATGTTTCGCTCAAAGGGACGCCCCCGCTGGGCGATCCGGGCCATCAGCGTCGGGACCGACGCCCGCAGGTAGACCACCAGGTCCGGCGGGGGGAGCAGCGCGCTCATCACCTCGTACAATTCCCGGTAACTGCGGTAATCCCGCTCGCTCATCAGCCCCTGGCGGTAGAGGTTGCAGGCGAACACCTCCGCGTCCTCGTAGACGGTCCGGTCCTGCACCACGGAGTTGGGCCGCTGCAACAGTTGGTGGTGATGGCGAAGGCGCCGGGAGAGGAAAAAGACCTGGGAGTGGAAACTCCAGCGGGCCATGTCCTGGTAAAAGTCGGCCAGATAGGGGTTGTCGGAGACGGCCTCAAAGAAGGGCTCCCAGCCCAGCCGTTCCCCCAGCATCCCGGTGAGGCTGGATTTGCCGACGCCGATGTTGCCCGCAATGGCGACAAACCACTTTTTCACTCCTCACCTCCCGCCCGAGGGAACGAGAGGATAAACGTGCTCCCCTTTCCCACTTCGCTTTCCACCCGAACCGACCCGCGGTGGGCCTCCATAATCTCCCATACCAGAGCCAGACCGATGCCCATTCCCCCGAAACGGCGGGTGGTGGAGCCGTCTACCTGATAGAACCGTTCAAAAATATGGGGGAGATGCTCCGGCGGAATCCCGATGCCTTCGTCCTGGAACGCCACATTCACCCATTTCCCCTCGGACCATGCCCGAATCCGCACCGTCCCTCCCTGGGGGCTGAATTTGATGGCGTTATCCAGCAGTTGCGAAAGGGCCAGCAGGAGATGCTCCCGGTCGGCCAGGATAGCCGGCAGACCATCAGAGATTTCGGTCACAACGGCGATTCCGGCATCCTCAACCCGATGACGATAAGGCTCCACCACCCAACTCAGCGCTTCCGGCAGGGAAAGAGGCGACATCACCAGCGCCTCGGGCCGAACACTCCGCAGGGCGGTGAGGTTGCTAATCAGGCGAGCCAGGATTTGGGAGCGCTCGTAGATGACCTGAAGGGCGGAACGCTGCAGGGGCTGGATGGGTCCCAGTTCACCGTTGAGCAGGAGTTCTGCGTACCCCTGGACCAGCGCCAGGGGCGTGCGGAGTTCGTGGCCGACGTTCTGAATCATCTGCTCCCGCAGACGGTCCAGGTTCTGCAATTTCTGCAGCGCGGCCGCCAGTTCCGCCGACTGCGTCTCCAGTTGCTCGTACAGGCGCGCGTTTTCCATCGCGATGGCCGCCTGCCCGGCAAAAGCCAGCGCGACCCGAGCATGCTCCCGGGTGTAGAAGCCCGGCTCCCGTTTGTCCAGGGTCAGCATACCAATCACCCGATCTCCGTACAGCAGCGGGACCCCCATCCAGGCGCGGACATTCGCCGCTGCGTGAAGCGGTCGGTGGAAATGCTCATACAGGAGAGGGGCATCCTCCAGAATCAAGGGAATGCGAGTCTGAATCACCTGAGCGTTCGGGTTATCACCGGACGCCGGGTCTATGGTCACCCCTAACACTTCTTCAATGTTGGGGAATCCCCGCCCGGCGATGATTTCCAGTTTTCCCTCCCGGAGGACCTGCACCGAAGCGCTGTCGTAGGGGACCACATGTTGCAACTCGGTCAGAATCCGCTCCAGAACCTCCTGCAGGTCCAGCGTGGTCGTCATTGCCTGGGCAGCGCGATAGAGGCTCTCCGCCTCCTCCCGCCGGCGCTGCTCCTGCCGGTAGAGGCGGGCATTCTGCAGAGCAATGGCCAGTTCTCCGGCAATGGCGGTGAAAAAGGCCAGGTCCTCTTCCTGGAACGCGTTCGGTTTTCGGCTTTCTATGTTCAGCACCCCGATGACCTCGTCACCAACCCGCAGCGGCACGCACAGTTCGGAGCGGACTTCCGGGTGCGCCGGGTAGTAGAAAGGAACATCCCGGACATTCCGGATCAGCATGGCCTTTCCACTCTGGAAGACCATCCCGGACACACTTCCATCCAGAGGTAACCGAACCTCCTCCACCGGAAGGTCGTAGCCGATCTGAGAAGGGTGAATGCGCAGGAACTCCCGGGATTCATCGGGGAAGGCCACGGAGAGGAATTCCACCTGCAGGGCAGAACGCAGGGTCTGAATGGTGCGTTGGAGAATCTGGTCAAAATCCAGAGTGGACGCCGCGGCCAGCATCACTTCCCGCAGCACCCAGGCCTGAGCCTGACGGCGAAGCGTCTCCTGGTAGAGATAGGCGTTCTCTATCGCCGTCGCCAGTTGATCGGCCACGGTCTGCAAAACAGTGATGTCCTCAGGGGAAAACGCGGCCGGACGGTCCGACTGGACGGTCATCGCGCCGATCACCCGCTCCCGGCTCAGGAGAGGCAGCGCCATCTCGGAACGGGTTTTAGGCAGCAGGGGGTTGTCAAACCGGACGGCCTCCTTGCCGACGTCCAGGGCGATGCGGGGCTTGCCGTAGGCCGTACACCAGCCAATCATAGAGGGGCCGCCGACCTCCAGTTTGTGGCCCATCTCCAGCATTTTCCGGCCCGCCTCGCCCGTCCCGGCCCGCAGGACGGCCCAGCGTCCCTTCTCGTCCAGCAAAAAGATGCCCACATAGTAGAGATTGAACTGCTCCCGAACCAGTTCGGCCGTTTCGGAGAGCAACCGCTGGACGTCCAGAATAGATGCGGCAGAGCGGGCGACCTGGGCCGCCGTCGCCAGTTGCGCCGCGCGGTGGTGCGCCTCCCGGAGCAGGCGCACATTCTCTATCGCGATCGCTGCCTGAGCCGCGATCCCTTCCAGTGTCCAGCGGTCCTCTTCCCCAAAGGCGTAGGGCATGTAGGACTGCACGGAGAGGACGCCGACCGTCCGATCCTGCACCCGCAACGGCAGGACGGCCAGAGAGCGGGTCGGGTCGCCAATCTGGATGGCCGGAACCGGGAGGGCCTCTTTCTGCACATCGTTGATCCAGAGGGACTGACCCGTGCGGATGACCCAACCGGACAGCCCGGCCCCCTCGGAGAGTTTTCGGCGCAATGGGGGCTGTTTTTCTCCCCGATCAACCAGGACAGGGATACTCAGTTCATCCAGCACGGCGTCGTATAGGCCGATGTACAGCGTGGAGGCTTCCAGAATCCTCGTCAGCACGCCGGCGATGGCCCAGAGGACGTCCTCCAGGTTCTGGGTAGAGAGAATTTGATGGTCTATTTCCTGAAGCGCCTGCAGCACCTCCGTCCAGCGCTGCACCCGACGGTACAACGAAATGTGCGCCAGGGCCAGAGCGGCCTGGTCGGCCAGAGACTGGCTCCATCGCACTTCCTCCGGCTCCCAGGTACGGACCTGATCGGAATACAGGACCAGCGCTCCCAGGGCTTTCTGGCGGTATCGGAGGGGTAAAACAATGCACGAACGGAACCCCTCCCGCCGGGCCGCTTCCCAGAGCGCCCGGGCCTCCGGATCATGCCAGGCATCCCGGATAATCACCGGGCCGGGCTCCTGGAGAAGCCGGGAACCGGGGACCTGGCGGAAAATGTCCGTCAAAAAAGCCAGGTATTCCTGCGAGAGCCCCTGAGCATAGCCCACCGTCAGGCGATCCCGCTCCGCGTCATAAATATATACGGCTCCCCGGTCGGCCCCCAGGTCCCGAATTCCGGCCGCCACCACCTCCGCCAGCGTCTCCTCCAGGCTGGAGCCGATGAGAAGGTGGTGGAGAATGTCCGGATGACTGGAGGGAACGCCAGACAGTCGCTCCGGTGAATGAACGGGCTTCCTTTTCCGGGTCAACGGATTTCCTCCTCCGGCATCGGGCTGATCACACCGGGCGCAGATTCCATCCGATCCAGGCAGCGACGGGAAAGCATCAACGCCCGACGGAAATCCGGGGAAGACCCCGTCGGGTCGGCGGAGAGGGCCGCGCCCAAGGCCCCCACCGCTTCGGTGAGGGCCAGAAATTCCGCCACCAGTGTACGCTGAGGAGACGACGATGGGGTCCCAGCAACTTCGGTTGGCCCTTCCGCCAGGCGCGCCCGAACTTCGGCGGCGCTCAGCGCGGTCCGAATCCGCCCTTCTATGTAGGCCAGGTCCTGGGGGTTACGGACGAAGTCCAGTCCATCGGTATTGATGACCAGCAGGGGGGTCGCGTCGTAGGAGGCGAAATGGCGCTCATACGCCTGGCGCAGACTCTCAATGTAGGCCGGGTCCATCCCCCGCTCGTAGGGACGGTCCCGGGTAGCGATGCGGGCCATCAACACATCCAGACTGGCCTGGAGATAGACGACCAAATCGGGGAGGATGACCTTCTCCGCCAGCGCCTGGTGAAGTCGTTCATAGGTCGCCAGTTCGTCCCCCTGGAGATTCAGGTGGGCGAAGAGGCGGTCTTTGGCAAACGTGTAGTCGGCGATCAGCGGTCGGTCGTTGCGCCGGACTTCCTGCTGCTGGCGATACCGGCTGAGCAGGAAGAAAATCTGGGTCTGAAACGCGTACCGTTGACGGTCGGCGTAGAAATCGGAGAGAAACGGGTTCTCCTCAAAGACCTCCAGCAAAAGGTCGGCCTGGAAGCGGGGCTGCAACAATCGGGCCAGGGCTGTCTTACCGACACCGATCACGCCCTCAATCGCCAGATAGAAAGGACGGGGCACCGCTATCCTCCGCAACAGGTGGTAGTCATCTATAGGATACTCCGAGAAGGGAGAAAAGTCAAGAAACGAACAGGTAGTGTAGGACAACTGCTCGCAGTTGTCCTACAACGCCGTGGCGAGCCGCTTTCCGATGAACTCTATTCTTGACGATACCGCCATGTATGCTACAATGTTTTCCCGTGATGGGGAAACCACAACCTTCAGACTGGCTGAGCCGCCTGGTTGTCGCCATAGACAGAACCATGCGGCGGCGGCTGGGCATCTGGGAATTCAGCGACGACCCCGATTGCATTCTCCGGATCGGACTGATCCGCTCCCGCTGGGAGATGACGCTGAACGACGGAACCGTCATCCGGCGGGGGGAAACCATCGGGATGATCCACGCCTGGAACGAGCGGGTGCCGCCGATCCCCCCCACCGGCGCGGACATGGCCTGGGCCCGGGAGTTGCGCCGACGGCTGATCCGCTCCCTGCAATTGCTGGCTCAGGCAGTGCGGGAGGACCCCCGCCTGCAGACCATTCGGGGGTTCGGCGGCGCGGGCGTCCTGCATTTTTCCCCTGCCATCCTCCGCCTGCTGGAGCGGCTCGGGCTGGAAATCTACGAACTCCCTCCGCAGTCCCTTCGGGACCGGATAGAGGAACTGGTCAGCCGGGTGTGGACCTGGCTGATGCGCCGCACATTCAACCCGCCCAGTGTAGAGGGACGCGGGCTGGAGGTGTTGAGCCGCCGTTTTTACTGGCTCAGTCGGGAAAAGTTGCTACAGTTGTACGGAAACGGAGGTGAAAACTATGACCAGTGAACTGAAACTCCCCCCACCCCGGCTGGATGGGGAACGGTCGCTGGAGGCGGTGATCGCCGCCCGGCGCTCCGTGCGGTCCTTCACCTCGCAGGAGGTGACGCTGGAGGAGATCAGTCAGTTGCTCTGGGCCGCGCAGGGGATCACCGGCTCTAAAGAGTACCTGCGCGCCGCGCCGTCTGCGGGCGGATGCTGCCCCCTGGAATTCTACGTCTGCTGGAAAGAGGGGGTCTGGCGGTACCGCCCCCAGGGGCATGGTCTGGTGAGCCATAAGCCGGAGGACGTGCGCGCGCAACTGGCCGAGGCGGCCTGGAAACAGCGCTTTCTCGCCCAGGCGCCGGTGGTCTTCGCCATCAGCGCGGTCTTCTCCCGCACGACCCGCCGGTACGGAGAGCGGGGACGGGTTCGCTACGTACCGATGGACGTGGGCCATGCCGCCCAGAACCTGTTGCTGCAGGCTGTAGCCCTGGGGCTGGCCAGCGTGCCCGTCGGCGCGTTTGACGACGCGGCCGTCGCCCGGGTGCTGGCCCTGCCCCCGGAAGAGGAGCCGCTCTACATGTTGCCCGTGGGGCATCCGCGAAGAGGCTAACCGCAAACATGCTGGTCATCCCCCGTGTCCTCTGCTTTATCACCCACGGGAACGATGTCCTGCTCCTGCGGGGGGCGCCCGATAAGCGGCTCTGGGCCAACCGATACAACGGCATCGGCGGGCACGTGGAACCCGGGGAAGACGTCTACTCCGCCGCGCGGCGGGAGATTCAGGAGGAGGCGGGAATTCCCATCACGGAACTGCGGCTCCGCGGGACGATCACCATCGCGCCGGAAGGGGATGAACCCGGCGTACTCCTTTTCGTGTTCACCGCGCAAGCCCTCTCCCGGGACATACGGGCATCCGCCGAGGGAGAACCCGTCTGGGTGCGGCGCGACCAGGTCCGCACGCTGGACGTGGTGGAGGATGTGCCGGTGATCCTGGAGTGGGTGCGGGCAATGAGTCCGGAAGACCCGCCATTCTCCGCCCATTCCGTCCGCAATGAGGGCGGACGGATTCGCCTGATTCGTGAAGAAACGTAGCGCAGGCTGTCCGCCTGCGCCACGTCTTTTATGGCCTTATCCAGAGGCTCACCGGCAGGTGTTACCCTACGTCTCCTGCCCGGGCCGCTTCCAGCGACAGGGCCCCCGATGGGCATGGTAGGGGAGAACCACGTGGAAGGTGCTCCCCGGGCAGCGTTCCTCATCGTACCCCTCGCTCTCCACCCAGATACAGCCACCGTGGCCCTCAATCACCCCCCGGGCGATGGATAACCCCAGCCCCGGCCCCCCACCCTTGAACTTGTACTCGCCGGAGGAGTGCAGGTCTATGCTCCCCACCCGGTAGAACTTCTCAAAAATCAACTCCTGGTCCACCTTGCTGATGCCAATACCCGTATCAGCAACCGTGACCTCAAAATGCTCTTCGTCCAATGGGCGCGCCTCTATGGTGATCCGTCCACCATCCGGGGTAAACTTGATGGCGTTGGAGATGAGGTTGCTGAACGCCTGCACCAGTCGTTCCATGTCGGCACGGATAAGGGGGACGCTATCCAGGCCACTGGTGGTCAGCGTCAGATGGCGCTCCTGGAGCGCGTCCTGCCAGAGTTCCACTGCCGTGCGAATAACACCCGCCAGGGTCGTTGGAGCAAAGTGGAAACCCATTCCGGTCTCCAGCATAGAGGCATCCAGCATCGCGTTGATAATGCGCTCCAGACGGCGGACCGGGCGGGAGATGTTCTCCGTGATGCGGGCAATCTGTTCTCGCGTCAGCGTGTCGGAGCGGGCCAGTTCGTTCAGGACATCGGTATACCCCCGAATCTGGGTGAGCGGGGTGCGTAACTCGTGGGAAGCGATGCTCAGGAAATCGCTCTTGGCCCGGTCCAGCCGTTCCAGCCGTTCGTAGGCGGTGCGGAGGCTTTCGTTGAGTTGCATAATCTGGGCGTTCAACTCCTGCAGGCCCGCAAACAGCCGCGCGTTCTGGAGCGCCACCCCGGTCTGATGGGCCAGCGTGGACAGGAACTCCACAATCCGAGGAGCGTAGGGCTCTCCGGTCCGCTGGGGGCCCAGCGCCAGCAATCCCGCCAGTTCCCCCTCCACCCGAATGGGCAGGTAAATCTCCATTTCCAGCGATTGCAGTCCCCCCCGCTCTTTAGGCAACGCTTCTTTGAGAACAGGGTGATGTTCTACTTCGTACTGGAAAAGGGGAGCATCCTGCTCCTTCAACCGAATCAGGAGCGGGCTGATGGGCTCCAGTTCTATCGGGTCGGTGGGGATTTCCCCCAACGCCGGTACCGGTCGCAAAACCAGACTTCCTCGCTCGGTCTCACTGGCGATCAACAGGGCCCCCCGCTGCACGTCCAGGACCTGGGCGACGGTCTGGACGGCGGTCTGCGCCAGTTGCTCCAGGTCCAGCACGGTGCTGATGGTCTGGCTGTAATCCCGCAGGGTCTGCGCCGGGTCAAAGCCTACGCCCGCCAGCAGCCGGTCCACCAGCCGCACCAGCGCCTGATACAGCGGGAGATACACCAGCGCCACCCCGACGGCCAGCAGAATGACCAGGGTGGTAGAAGGCACCGTCCAGATGGCGGTCAGGCGCTCCACCACCAGGACCACCCCCGCCAGCAGACTCGCGGTCACCGCGAAAAGGAACAAAAAGCGAAAGATGGACCGCAGCGCCGCCTTGACGTTGGGGAGCCAGAAACTCAGAACCCCCCGAAGCAAAGCGATGGCCCCCACCGTATGGACCAGCGGTCCGACCATCCGCAGGGGGCCCAGCGGGAGGAGAGTCAGCGCCTGCCCGGCCAGCACCGCGTTCGCCGTCAGCAGCCAGTACAGCGCGCGGTTGCGGCGGAAAGCCATCCGGCTTCGGAAGAGATCGGCGGTCAGAGCAACGATGGTCCCCAGGCTGAAGGCGACCCAACTGCCCGTGCCAATCTGATCCAGCGGGAGCAGGAAGGGCGGGCTCAGGAGAAAATACCCGGTTGCCGCCAGCAGGATGGCCGTCCAGGTCAAACCGGCGGTGGCGACGACGGGCCAGAAGGGGTATTCCAGAAACAGGGTGATACAGGCCAGATACCCCGCCGCCAGCGCGACCGTCAGGCCCGGGATCAGCGCGCCCGCGCTCTCCGTGACCACCGGCAGGAAGATGGCCTCCAGGTCAGCCAGGGCGACGGACGCAATCCAGGCCAGGCTGAGCCCCAGATAGGCCAGGGCCAGTTTCTCCCGTGCTTCCTTCCCTCTCCGGAAGAGGAGAATCAGGAACAGGATGAGGTGAACCAGCCCGGTTCCGATCCCAACACCAGCGCTATAGGGCCAGATTTCCATATCCCACTTCACGCTTCACGTTTCACGTTTCACGTTTCACGCATACACATAGAACCCCCGCCCCGTCTTGCGCCCCAGGTGCCCGGCGGCGACCATCCGCTTCAGGAGCGGGCAGGGCCGGTACTTGTCGTCCCCCAGTTCCCGGTGGAGGACCTCCATAATGTTGAGCACCACATCCAGGCCGATGAGGTCCGCCAGTTCCAGCGGCCCCATCGGGTGGTTCATCCCCAGTTTCATCACGGTGTCTATCGCCTCCACCGTGCCCACCCCCTCCATCAGCGCGTAGATGGCCTCGTTGATCATCGGGCAGAGGATGCGGTTGGAGATGAAGCCGGGGTAGTCCTGGGCCTCCACCGGCACCTTATCCAGCGCCTTCGCCAGCGCGACAACGGTCGCCGTCGTCTCGTCGGAAGTCGCCAGGCCCCGGATGACCTCCACCAGTTTCATCAGCGGGACCGGGTTCATGAAGTGCATGCCGATGACTTTCTCAGGCCGACGGGTGGCCGCACCCAGTTGGGTGATGGAAATGGAGGATGTGTTGCTGGCCAGAATGGCCTCGGGGCGGGTCAGGCGGTCCAGCTGGCCGAAGACCTCCTGCTTGACCTCCAGCCGCTCCACGACGGCCTCCACGACCAGGTCGGCATCGGCGGCATCCTCCATCCGCAGCGAGGTCCGGATGCCGCTGAGAGCGGCGTCCCGCTGGGCGTCGGTGAGGCGGCCTTTGGCGTGGAGTTTCTCCACGGACTGGCGGATGGCGGTCTGGGCCCGCTCCAGTTGCTCCGGGATGACATCTATCAGGGTGACAGCGTAGCCATAGGTGGCGCAGACCTGGGCGATACCGCTGCCCATGGTGCCGGCGCCGATGACGGCGATGTGATGGATGTCCATCATTTCCTCCTTCTGTGATTGTTCAGCCCCACCCCACCCTCGGCGGCCTCGCCGCTGCTCCCTCCAGGTTTGACCTTTTCGTCCGCGGG
>Ga0197142_1002188_pt1 | contig 17284 bp, 15 predicted proteins | sample GBS60_MetaG_FD_148614 | JGI IMG/M metagenome (GOLD analysis project Ga0197142, IMG submission 148614) | Sediment microbial communities from Great Boiling Springs, Gerlach, Nevada, United States - GBS 60_MetaG | ecosystem: Environmental > Aquatic > Thermal springs > Hot (42-90C) > Sediment...
TAAGAATTTGTTAATTGTAGATGGTTATTTAGTTAAAACTGACATTTTTAGGTTTTATCTAAGTACAACCCAAACCAGTTTTTACGCTTTTTAGCGCATTTTTAGTATATCTTGATTGTAGCTAGAATTTCGCAAAAAATCGGTTATAGACAATTTATTAGGTCGTTATTTAATCGGTTCTTTCTAGGAAATATGTTTTGGATTGATCTAGTTTTAGTAAAATAGTTTGCTTTGGGAGTGGTTGATATACTTCGTATAATCTAAAATTTGTTTATTCTCTAACAAAGAGCAAACACTAAAACTTTGATTATTTAGGTCAAAAGGCTAGCTTAATTTTTTGGCTTAAACCTTGATTTGGTTAAGTTAAGTTTGAAAGTAATCGATTAAATTTTGTGGAGAAATTAGTTGTAATAATTAAGCTAGTTTAGGGAAATAATTTTAAGACGTTAACCCAAAAACTGTGAAATTTTTAAAAATCTATTGCTAACTAGGTTAAGTGCTAAACTAAAATTGGAGTTCTAAGGGTTAAACAGTTTAGATAATTCTCTGTCTAGTTTAGTAAAAAAAACTTCTGAAGAAAACTTAGCTGCTTGCTGCTCACAAGCCAATCTCATACTTTTCAGTTTTTCTGGATCTAGATTAGAAATTAATTTAACCAGGTCTTCTACAGTTGGGTTAGGGGGTAACAAAAAACCAGTTTGTCCATCAATTACTGTTTCCAATAAACCACCTTCGGCTACCCCGATCACTGGTTTGCCAGCCGCCATTAACTCGCATTGCACTATACCAGCGTCTTCGTCTACTGGAATTACAATGCCCGCTAGGCAGTTGCCAACCAGGGTGCGGAGTCTTTCTTGGCTGACTAAACCTTCAAAGATAATGTTTTTTAGGTTACGCTCACGAATTTGTTGCTTGACCCAAGATTCCAAAGGTCCGGTGGAACAAATAACTAGTTTTTTGTCTGGCATTCTGGCGAAAGCTTCCAAAATTAGAGGTATTCTTTTGGCTTCTTCCAAGCGTGAATGGGACAGGTAGTAATCACCGGTACTTAGATAAACAAATCTTCTGGTGTCAACAGCTGGATAAATTGGAATAGACTCTAGGTTGAGATACTTACGCAAGCGGTTTTGAATGTTGTAGGAATTACTAATCAATAGATCACAAGCTTGTAAATCGGCTTTGTATTGCCAAAGTACTACTCGGCTTAGGAGTTTATAGATTGGCCTTAAAAAAGCTGGTAATTTAGCTAGCATTGCTTCTCGTCGATCGGCAAATATTCTGGGTGGAGTGTTGCAATAAAAGACTTTTTTGGGTTTTTTAATGCGTCTAGGAGCAAAAAATATGTTACCAGAAAAAATCACTAGGTCGTAATTTTCCAGTTGTTTAATTTTTCGACTAAACAGCCAATAAAACATTCTTTTGAGGTGAAGTAAAATAGGTATTCGGCCGTCTTTATGTAGATATTCAAACTTGAATTTGGGGTTAAATAGTTCTTGGCTAAAGCTATCTTCAGTTTTTTGGGGTGAAAAAATATCCTCTCGTAAGGCACCGGCGTATAAATCTGCATGATAATAATTACGTATTTCAAAAATTAGTTTTTCAGCACCTCCGCGACACTTAAAAAAGGCGTGGACGATGGCTATTTTCATTTTTTTTAGATCTACTTGAGTGCTCATAGTTTTATGTAAAACACTGACTGACAACAACAAAAATTAGGTTTTTTCTGGTTTTGTCAAAACTTGTTCTGGTAAAAAAGTGTTGGGTTTTGTTTTTGACTTTGGTAAACCTTAAAATAGCCAAAATTATGCGATATTAATAAATCAACTCGATTAACTGGTGATTTTGTTGTTTTAGATAGGTAAAACAGTAAAGTTAGTAATTCAAGTTAAAACTAGCCAACCACAAAGGATTTCTAAATAGTTATTCAATGTCGCATTGTAGTTGTTAGATGTAGCATTTGTTTAAGCAATCGGTTGGGTGTGTGGTTGCAGAAAATTGTCAGCAGGTGATTAGCGTGTTTGCCAATCTAGTAGTATAGATTAGTGTTGCTTATTTGAATTTTACTTGACAATCAAAATAATTACCCTTAAACTTTGCAACCGTGCAACACTTTTACAAAACAAATAAGTTTTAATGCATATTGTGTATGTCCAAAGTTATTGCTACTAACCAAATTTCAGCTAATACTTTTATTGTTGACTATTTAGTTGATGCTGATGAGTTTATCAAAATAAAAGAAACTACCATTGACGAACTAGTTAAGGAAGTTAAACTTCCTGGCTTTAGAAAAGGCAAGGTTCCGAAAGAAAAAGCCCTAGCTAAAATTGATTTGCGAAAGTTGGAAAATTTAATTTTGGAAAAAGTGTTTCAAGCTCACGAAAAAGCTGCAGTTGATGCGGCTGTGGCTGAGTTACAACAAAAGGGTAGAAAATACACTCACATTACTTTGGATTTTGAAAACAACGCAACTAGAGAAAACGAAGATGGTAGTTTTCAGTTTCGTTTGGCGTTTCACTTAATGCCAGAAATTGATTTAAGCAAACTTTCAGAAATCAAACTCAGGGAGGTAAAAGAAGATGAGATTGTTGGTCGACCACCATTAGAAGAGTTTGTAGCTTTAGAAAAAGATCGGTTGTTTTGTAATTATAATCGATACGATCAGTCTGAAGAGCCAAGCCGTAAATTTGATCAAGTGGTAGTAGATTTAGTTGGTAGAATAGGCGAAGAAGAAGTTTTTACCGAAAAAAGTGTCCAAGTGTTTTTAGGTTTGGGTTGGTTTTTACCTGAAATTGAACAAAATTTAACTGGAGTAAAAAAAGGTGACCAACTAACTTTTGAGGTTAATTTCCCTCAAAATCATCCTAATGTCAAAGTAGCTGGTAAGAAAGTCATGGTCACTGCTGAGGTAAAATCGGTCCTTTCTCCTCAGTACACCTCTTTGGAAGAAGTTTTTGAAAAATCTAAACAAGCTAGTGAATTACAAAAGCGTTTTGGTTCTGCTGCTGATTTAGATGAACGTTTGTCGGATCTTTATCGTAAAGAAACTGCTAGAATTTTAGCTGAAATAAGAAATCGTTTGATTATTGAAGAAGTAATGAAAATTATTCCAGATTTTGAAATAGATGAAAATTTAATTCAAACAGAAGCTGAAAGATTGCTTTCCAAAGTTAAAGAAAATGCTGATAAAAATAAAGTTTCGTTAGCCCAGGAGGCTATTCGTACCTATCCTGCAATAGCTGCTATATTGGAAAATAAAAATGAAGCTAGCGAAGAAGAAATTAAAGCTGCTTTAGCTAAAATTATTCGTGATGAATACAAGTGGACCAGTATTTTAAGTTTTGTCTACCAAAACAAGGTAACTGACAAACCTAGCTCAGAAGATTTAGAAAAGATTCAAGAGAATGCCGTAAAAGAACCAGAAATGTATGGTTTTAGTAAAGATACACCTAAAGAAGAGATTAAAAATGCCATAGTGGATAGAGTTATCAGACAGGTGGCTTTTGCTTGGATTGTCAATCAGGTGACTCAGACTAATAAGCAAAAAGATGCTAACGGACAGGGTGATAGTGTTAATGAATCAAACCAACCTGAAGTTTCTAAAACTAATAAAATCAAGGCCGGCAAGGCTAAGTAGTCTAAATAATTCTTGGCTATTTGTTGTTGGTTAATATTTAATAGTTGGCAGGTATTTTCTGCCTTAAAAGATTAAATAGTTTTGCTGTACTTTTTGTTGTTAGGTGTGTGGTTTGATTGGATAAAAGCAGATTTTAGTGACTAAAAAGTCGGTTACTTTGCGTTCTGCTAATGCTACTTAGGCTACACGTCCCTGATTTTCTTGTCAGTTACTGTGGATTTGTCGGAAATTTCAAAAACCTTTGAACTAGCTACACCAGTCCAACTTACTCACTTATAGGGTTTATCTCTGTGGTATCTTACCTAGATCAAGTTTTATATCATATATATAACCTAAAGTTTATTGACCGTAGGTTTATATAATTTTATATACTTCAGCTTCCAAAGCTCTCTGTCTTTTTCTTCCATTATTGGTATTACCTGTTCTCTTGTTTCCGCAATAGTTTGTGCAAGTTTTTCCAATTTTCGTCTCAAAATTTCAACATTGCCAGAAATACCTTGAAAAGCGTCTAATATAATTGGTAACCCATTCATGGTCGCCTGAAGCAACAAAAAGACACTCATCTAATTTAACAGCTTGTCTTATCTAAGTTTACCTGATCTTCGTAAACGCGAAATTCTGTTTTTCAATACCGTTTCTGCAAAACCATTACTACATAGACAAACAAACCTTCCAACGGTTCAATTAAGTTTTTCTGTATTTCATTACAATGAGTATCAGATACGGAACTAGCCTTGTAATAACTTTTTGATTAACCTTTTTATTCTCTCAATATTGTCTTGCCTTATATTCTTCTTTCCCATATTTTGCACTTAATAGTAGTTGTGCATACAAGTCGTTTAACTCTTCGATTAAATTTGGATTTTTTACTGCTATTTTCGATTTTTCAAGTTGCTCTACTATTCGCCCTACAATTCCAGCATGTTCAGGAAATATATTTTCTGGATTTTCAATAGGAATGGTCCCTAGCCGAGATATAGAATATTATTGGCCAAATTTTTATCTCCAAGCAGTTCTAAACATTGTTGCAATACCCCCATATCTTTCTTTTAAAGCACGTTTATAAGCTTCTGGATCTAGACCAGAATTATTCCATAGACCTTCTCCACGACGCTTTCGACTTAAGAACAAACGAACGCCTAGCTTGTTGTTACAAAATAACAATGTAGGCATAAGACAATAAAATTGTTAAAACATTAACAATGATATACAACATTATCAAATTAATATCAAATTTTTTTATAATCTGAGGCTAGTCTAAAAAGACGATTTTCAATCGATAAACCAAAAATCTATGGGAGAAGCCACTTTGTTTTTGGAAAAGTTGTACGTCTTGGTTGGACATTTGCTTGCAGAAGTTAGCACAAGCCAAAAAACTTAAACTTTGCAGATATTAGTTAGGTTGCTAGAGTTAACTAACTCTCCCTAATTAGCAGGTCAGAATAACGTATTTCGTAGTAGTTTTAATTGTGACTTCAATAAAATTGGTCCTATTCTCGAGATCTGAAAGGATTAAAAAAATCACGGGGTGGCTTTGGTTTAGCCTCAGGTTGTTCTTCTTCATCGGAAAAATTATCGTAATCTTCTTGAGAGTTTGGTCTTTCCGGTTCTGATTGTATTTGATTTGGTTCTTGATAGTAAATAGGTGTAGGTGGAACATCAATTTTAGGCTCCGGGGTAATTGCTGAAATTGGTTGAGTATTTTGTGAACTATATTGAGATACAGTTGTGGCTGTTGATATGGTTTGTTGGGTAATCTGTTGTACTGTAGTAAACAGATCTTCTAGCATATCTGGCTTAATTTGTTCAACTGTGCTAGGCGCGTCCAAAATAGCTTGAGCTACTATTTCTAAAACATCGTCTAGTGGTAGCTTGTTATAGTTTTGTGGCTTACGCAAAATATGCTCAGCTATTTCTTTGGGACTAATTTTTTTAATCAAACAAAAGTTAACCAGATTTAAGACAATATCTAGATTGTGGCGTAAATTGGGCTCTAATTGTTCGTTGTATATTGAGACAATCTTTAACCCTTCTGGGTCGTATAGTAAGTCGATAAGGAAGGTGCCGTAATTAGCGGTAGTTATAATTTTTTCCAGTTTTAAGTGATACTTATTAGACATAATATTTGTAGATATTAGTAACTAGATTGTAGTATATCCCAACTATTATTTTTTGGCAAATGATCTAGATCAATTTCTGCAACCATATCTGAATTTACCTCCTGAATGCGTCTGGGAGCGGTAGCTAAAGCTTGGCCTACAAATTGTAGTAACTCCTTGATTGGCGAATTCATTTGGGCATATTCGGAATAAGTTAATTTCTGAGATAGAAATTGCGGGTCAATATCGTTAATTAAAATAAAATTAACCAGTTCTAAAAACAGATCTAGATTAGTTTGTAATTCATTAGGTAATTGTGAACCTTTGAGGCTAACTAACCTAGGTCCCTTGGCGTCATAAGTGATTGTAAGCAAAAGTTTGCCATATTTATCGCTACTTAACAGTTGCTCCAACTTCAATACGTACTTAGACAGAGAGCCTAAATTCACAGCTACAACTTTTGGTTTGTAAATCCTGGTCTCTGAATCGGTAGTCTCAGTGATTTTCTTTTGAGCTAATTTTTCCGACAAAGAAGCTACTAGTTGGTTGGTCTGATATAATTGGTTAGTCAAAGCAATTTGTTTTTGTAAGTAAGCCCAAGTTTTGTTAATTAGAGTTTGTAAATGTTGAGGTAGATCTAAGTTATTAATCGGTTGCCAACTTAACTGAGTGTTTTCTGGAAAGTCTTCCCCTGGAGCATATCCAGACAAGTGGAGTGTGGGTTTGTTGTTTTCCAGGCTAATACTACTAACGATAACTGTGGAAAAGTCTTGTGTAAAAGCAAATTGGTTTTGTAAAAAGTTTTTTAAATTAGTCTCTAAATCCTGATCTGTTTGTAAATTGATTTTAGGTAGGGTAGGAGTGGCACCGTTTTTGTCTAAAGCGACTGTTTGTTTGGCTGAATTTAAAATTAAAGCGTAAAATTGTATTTCTAAGACCCCTGATTGGTATAGGTTAGATTGGTTTAGTTTAGGCAATAAATCTGTTAGCTCGATTGGCTGTAAAGCTGATTCGGGCCATAGTTGTTGTTCGCTGGTATGGCTGCCATCGGTGAGTTTGTAGTTGGTTTCTTTGTCTGAATTGGTGATGACTTCAATTACTTGTAGAATTTGGGGTTGACCGTTAATTAGCACTTGAACTAGTTCACCCACTTGAAAAGCTGGTTCTGGTGGGTTCAGGACTGACTGATCGTCTGTAGTATTGGATGATTGACTAGGTATGATAACTTCCACAGTTGGATTAGGTTGCCAATACGGCTCGCGGTCGCTCCACCTAAGCCAAGCCTCAGTTTGTGGAAACAACAGTAACGCACTGTTCCTTCTAGGGATTAACTCAAAAGAACTATGAATAACCGTCTCTGGCGTCAAGATTTTGGCCAATTCTTCGCCGTTTTTTAAGTTACCAGTAGTTTTATCATACCAAAATTCAAACGGTTTCGGCCTAAGTTGTTGTTTAATTTTGTCCCAAGCTAAACAAGTACCTTTTTCTTCAGCTAAAGATTCGCTAGCTCGATAGGTTTTGTGGCTAACCAATTGGCCTACATAGTTAATCAAGTCGATTTCGTTGGTGGGCTTTAAGTAATTAACAAACTCCTCCCAATCACCCAAACCGATAGCAATTTTGCGATATTGATTAACCAAAGTGCGGGCTGTTTCGGAAAAATTAATTTTGTCTAGCAAGGCATCCAGTAGTCTGACGGCGGTTTCAATAGTGTTTTGTAGTAACTCTTCGTCTAGTTGGTTGGTTGAGGTAAGGTGTTTTTTCAAAACTAAATTACCATAGGTAGTAGCTGGCCTGGTTTGGGTTTGTTTGCTAAGTACTAATTCTAAAGTTTTGTCACTAAGCACAAACAAATTGCGGGCATACATTTCCAAGTACTTTTTTTCCCAAAATTTAGCCAACTCAGGCGTGTTTTCCGCTTCAGCGGCCAATTTCAAGACCAGTTCAACAGAAGATGACATAAGTTTTAGTTTAGCAAAAACTAAGCTTGTTGGCAAGCCAATACTAGTTGCCAGTGTAACTACATTTTTTAAATATCGTCAAACTCTTTAAAAGTCCTGCAATAGTAATAGATAAATGGCTGTTTTTATAGAAAAACTAAAATTTTATTACGCCAAAGTCTTTTTATAAAAAGCTTTAAATATTTGAGTGTTGATTGGCTAGTTTTGGGATTAGCGGACTGTGTATTTTTAGTTTGTTTTTAGATATAATTATAGAAATGGAAAGCGCATTTTCTCTGCTTAGGAGACTTGTGTTGTACAATCATTAAATAGATGTAAACAATATAGAAAACTTAATTTTCTAGTTATTGTAAGATTATTGTTTCTACTGTGGCTAAATATTTTGGTTGTTTTCGCAATTTATAGAATTTTTCTGAAGAACCAGATTTACAGTGGTTTGTGTAATTACACACTTCTTAATTTTGTTTGGTTTTGAGTTTAATACTAAATTTAGAAAATGTATTTAGTTAATTATTTTGATGTAGGGTGAAAAATTTTTTGTAAATTAATAAAAACAGATTTCTAGGTTGAAAATAAATGTCAATGGCAGGTCTAAATTGAGTGGACTATAAAAAGTTTTTGTAGAAATAATTAACTTATAGTTAGAAAACCCATTACAGTTTAAACCCTAAACCTCTGCGTTTATTAAACATCTTATCAACTTTTCTGATTCATTTTTACCATTTTAACAAAACTTGTTTTTGACAAAGACATGAAAATTTTTTGTTGTGTTTCAACATTGAAGTGTGTTGTTTATGGCTGTTATCAAAGTAACTAATCCAAACCAGTTTAACGAACTGTTCAAAGAACATGAATATGTTTTAGTAGATTTTTATGCTGATTGGTGTCCTCCATGTCGGATGATGTCGCCAGTTATTGATCGTTTTAGCGAGGATCCTGACTTACAAAAAATAATCTTTGTTAAGGTCAATGTAGATGAGAACCCAATGTTAGCAGCTCAGTTTGGCATTCAAGGAATACCTACTTTTATTTTCTTCAAATCAACTGTTAAATCGCAAGATAAATTACAGAGTTCCGTTCAAGCTGATAGTTATGAAATAATTGGTAAATTTGTGGGCGGACAAGAGCCTTTAGGTTTTAAAACCAGATTACTTGCGGCTATTAAGTAAACGAATCTGGCTTAATGTTATTTGTTGAGCTAGTTACTTGTATTAGGTTTGTTTCCTGGTTGTTGTTTTTTAATGAAAGTTAACAAGATTTTTTTGTATTTTCTAGATATATTTTCTTTGGTTGTTAATTGTATCCTAAAACTATTTTTAAGGTTTATTTTTTGAGTTATTTGTGAATGCTATTTGTATAGCAGAAGTTTTTTGTTAGTTTTTTAGTTTTAGTTTTATTCAGTTGAAGAATTATTTGGAGATTCAACTTAATTCTAGTTTAATCTATTTTTCAAAGCTCTGGTATTTATTTTTTGAGTTAATTAGTAGGGAAGAGTTGTCATAAATAAAGTTAGAGCTAGCTTAGCTTAATTTGGTTTATTTAGTTTTTGTAACCGTTTTAGATTGGGATTTAACAATGAGCCTTTGACAAAGTTAAGAAAACTTCTATTTTTATTTCACACACGAAGGTTTGCGTAAAAAATATGGACCAAGCAGTCACTTTATCTAGTGTAGTTTCTTTTGCGGTTTTGTTTTTTGGTTTGTTTTGTGTTATTTATTTGGGAATAATTGTGTTCAACATTTACCGAAATAGTTACAATCCACACCAAACGGTGTTAGTTTTGTTGTCAATTATTGGTTTGTTTATTTTGAATTCAATGTTCCTGTTTTTTAGCATAAGCCGATTGGTGGAAAGTCTTCAAGAGTTCTTTAGCTATCTTTAACTAGCTGAAATATATGTCTTGGCAAAAGTATTGGAGTTATTGGAAAGTAAGGTTAGATTTTGTAAAAATTTTATACATTCACTTGACTACTTGGGTTGTATTTTTGGTCTTAATTATGTTAGTTAGGCCAAGTTATGAGTTGGTTGCTCCTTGGGTAGCTCGGGCTTACTTTGATTTTGTAGTTAAACCTTTCCAAAAGGATATAGTTATACCTAAAACTATTAAAGCCAATCCTTATTCGATTGGTGAGAGTAAAGTTATAGATCTAAATAACGGGCAGAAAATTTTGTATTTATTGGTAAGTAATAAAGATAATCCTGACGTTGGTTTTTATCCTTGGTCTTACACTTATCAAGTGTTATCGGCTAATGGTGAGGTTTTAGAGCAAAGATCTGTGTTTGACGATTTTCTGTTGCCAGATGAACAAACTTATATAGTGGCCTATACTAACAATCCTCAAGCTGCCAGTTTGCGCATTCAGTTGGACGAAGTTAACACCAAGTTAGTGCCTTATAATCGTGAGTCTCCAAATTTTTTAAAAAAACCAAATATAGTTCAAAGAAGAAGCACTTTGAATGACGATCCCAAAAAAGATGTTTACGAAGTTAGTTTGTTGTTTAAGAATGACGATCAGGTAGATGTAAAAACCGTAAATGTATTGTATTTACTGAGAAGTAGCGATGGTCAAATTGTAGGTATAAACAGATCGGTTTTAAGTGGATTTTTGGCTAATACAGAAAGAGAGATAACTGTTTTAGACTTGCCTAAACCAAAGCGAACTTTGGCTAGTAAGCCATTGCTTGAAGTTTTGCTGAGAATTAATTATTTAGATCCTACTATTGTTACCTTAAGTTAAGTTTTTGTGAAGTTACCAATCAAACCAATTGCTTTAAAAGATCAATCCGCTAAATTAGGAAGTTTTCCAACTAAAGAGAAGTCATTCAGCGTCAACTTAAATCAACTAGCTGATTGGCCAGCTTGGGGTTCGTGGTTGTGGTCTAAAGTTTGGCATCCCACTAGCCAATCAATTTTGCTAATTACCTTTTTGTTATTACTGTCTAGAGGGTTCGGTTTTATTAGACAGGTGTTAATTTACCAGAAAATGGATCAGTTATCGTCTGATTTGTTACTTTCTTCATTAAAAATTCCCGAAACTATAATCTCTTTTTTGATCATGGGTACCGTTGCCAGTTCTGTATTACCGGTGGCCACGCGTATTGAGGCAAAGACGAAAAGTTTAAACAAAGTATCCGACTATTTTACTTTAATCTCTTTTTCTTTGTTAGCTTTGTTAATGATAATAATAGTCAGTTTGGTGATCTTTACGCGAGAGGTGTTGATATGGGTTACTAGTCCAGAAATTTTACAATTGTATCAACAATCAGGTGTCTTTGAAGATTACGTCTGGGTGACTAGAATTTTATTAACTGGACCTTTACTGTTTGCCATTCAAGGAGTGTTTGGAGTATATTTAACCATGAAAAAACAGTTTTTGGTGTATGGCTCAGCTAGTCTGATTTACAATTTAAGCACCGTTTTAGCCTTATTGTTTGCTCGACCTAACGATTACTTTGTGGTGGCTTGGGGAATGACTATAGGAGCAGCAGTTAGCTCCGGACTGTTTATTTTTACTAGTTGGAAAAACGGTTTACAATTAAATTTATTTAGGTTTTTTGGCTCTTTGCGAGGAATTTTTAAGGAACATAAAGCTGATTTTGTACAAACTGTAAGACTTTTTTTGCCCAGAATTTTGGTGCTTAACGGAGCAGTTTTAGCCAATTTAATAATTATTTTTATTGCTCAAGATAAAGGACAAATTACCGCTTTAGATATTGGTCTTTCTATTCAAGCTTTGTTTTTGGTGTTAATTAGTGCTGTGGGCACAGTATTTTTCCCTGATTTAGCCAAAGTATTTAATTCAACTAACGGAGATTTACAAGCTTTTTGGCGAAAATTGTTTCAGTATACAGAAAAAGTGGCTTTGCTAGCTTGGGGGGGAAGTATAGTTACTTTTGTATGTATACCCTTAGTGATGTGGCTGTTTGAACTGTTTGGCAAAGGTCAAGACAATGCTAGCTATATTATTCTACTAGCTCAAGTAGCTACTTTGGGTTTGTTGTTTCAGTCTATAAACGAAATTTTAGGAAAGTACTTTTTTGTTAGAGAAAGGGTATGGCAGCCTGTACTGATTTCTATCAGTGGCACTTTGGTGCAGTTAGCAAGCATATTTTGGTTATTGCAAATGAATTGGGACGCTGGAGTAGTTACGGCTTTGGCTTTGGTTTTCAATAATTTAGCTATTATGGTTGTCTCGCTTTACCTAATTCTATTAGACTACAAACGAGAAGGGACTAACGCCAAAAACCTTTCTTTGAGTCGGAGTCTAGTCATTAAATCAACTAATTAGTCCTGATTAACTTATGTTGGCCGTCAATCATGTAGCTTTGGCAACAGCCACCGTACTAGGAGCAAGTTTGTGGTTAGACCAACCATTTTGGCTGCCGTTAATTTTATTTGTAGTAGTAGGCTCGTTATTACCAGATATAGATCACTCTGGCAGTCAGTTAGGTAAGATGGTGCCTTTGGCTTCTATATTACTTAAGCATCGAGGAGTGACTCATAGTTTAGTTGTGGTCTTGCTATTAGCCATTTTACCAGGAATTTCCAGTGTAGTTAATAATCAATGGCTAGTTGTCAGTTTGTTTTTTCTGGGGCTGGTGGGGGCTTGGTTAGTATTGGTGGTAACGGCAACTTTTCTGAGACAGATGCGTAAACTAACTTTTAGCTTTTTTAGTTCAGTTCAACTAAAGTTAATTCAATTAGTTATTTTGGTTGGCTTAACTAGCTGGTTAGTAAGTTTGTATTTTTTTGTTTTGCAGTCTGATAATTTGAAATTAGCTTTGTGGTTTGTTTGGTTAGGCTATTTATTACATTTAGTTGGAGATTCTCTAACTAAAGAAGGAATACCTTTATTTTGGCCTATAAACAAAAAATTTGGTTTAGGTTTATTAATTACTGGCGGTTTTTTGGAAAAATTGTTAGGTTTAGGTTTATGGGTGCTCAATATTTATTGGTTATATCAGATTTGGCAGTTGGAAAGTTATTGGATTCGTTAGACCGATGGAAGTGGAGAAAGTGGTTATATGGTAGATTAATAGTAATCATTGGAATTATTTTTGTAGGCTTAATTTAAGCGTCTTTTAACTTGTCTTTATTGGCCAATATGTAAATGTAACAATTGCCCAGAGCTTTTTCGGCTAGTAGATTAAAATAACGATCTAGATTTTATTTTTTGAAATTACTAAAGTGGAAGGTTTTGGTAGTTTTCCAGAATCTGTGAAATTTTTAACACCAGTTTTATTGCCTTAGATAGTTTTTAAGCTTAGGTATAAGGATAAAGTTGTTTGATTAAGTTCAAATTAGGTTAAGTTGAATTAAGTACAAATTGGTAATTATTTTGGTTTTTGATTTTACCAAGAGTAGGATTGTTTAGTCTAAGTTCTTCAATTTTTTATTATTTAGTAGTTTTATTGTATTTGTTATCTAGCTTAAAAAACCTGAGAAATTCTAGTTTATTGACTAATTATTAGAGAAACCTATTGAGTGTTGATGACTTTTAGTTATCACTACAACCCGTTTTTATTCAGGCAACTTACTACTAGTTTTGAATTGACAGAATTTGGTTTTTTGGGGTTTTATAAAAATATGTTAGATTTAAGTGAGCGTTTATCTAAAAAACAAATTGCTAGGCTAAAAGCGGCTGGGATTAGGACTTTGTACGATTTGATAACCTATTTGCCAAGTGGTATCCATCGAATTTTGCCATTGTCTAAGTTTGACCGGGAAACTACTGATAGACCTATATACCTCGATCAAGCGGTTTTACAAAAAGTTATTCAAAGACAAACTAGGCGTCGGTTTCTGCTTTTGGAATGGCGTAGCCAAATTACTAATTGGACATACCAAACCTACTTTTTTTCTTTAACTAAATTTACTCTCAAAAGCTTACGGGTAGGGGAAACTTACCAACTGCTTTTGGTTTATCAAAATAATTTTTGGAATCTGGAAAAATATAGTCTGTATAAGGCCACCACACTTACTGAACAACGATTGATGTTGGGAGCTAGTGTGATCAAAGATTATGTGGATGTTTATTATAGTCAATTGGGTGGTTTAAAATCCGATTTTTTTAAATCGGTACACGGTAAACTACTCACTAGTGATTACATTCTAAATTTAACTGGTCTAGTTTTGCCAAACGAAATTTTTCCCGAAGTCATCAACCTGGAAAAGGTGCACAAACCTACTACCTACCAGGACTATAAAACTACCCTAGATCAATGGATTAGTTTTCAAGTATATCTGAAAATTGCCACCAATCGTTTTCTTAGTCAACAAACCCAACAACAATTTGGCCTGGCCACTAGCTTGGACTTAAATTTTTTAAGGTCTATGAGTCAAGCTTTACCGTTTACCTTGTCAGAAAGCCAGAAACTGGCTATTTGGCAGCTACTAAAAGATTTACAGTGTCAAACTCAGAAGCTCTAGGTTTGACTTTGACAAATGTAGTATTGGTTAAGATCTTTTTCGATACCATCAGCTTCATAAGTATCTACAATACGTAGCCCAGCTCGCTTGGTTAATTCTTGAACTTCCTCAGAAGTGTAATAGTGGCAATACCTATAAGCCGTAATTCCTCGTTGCCAGTCTAAAATATAGTCGTTTAACGCCAACTCGTTTTCAGATAAACCAAGTTCTTGATAAATTTGGGCTCCTATGGGGGTATTAGGGTTAACGATATCTTTACTAATTCTGGGGATATCTAAAAATTTCCAGGTAGTAAACACTAAATAACCACTACTGGCCAACAAATTTCTTGCTTTGACCAGCATCTTTATTCTAGTTTGCTCTCCAGGTATATGGTGCATTACTCCAAATAAGACAATTAGGTCAAATTTATAGTCAAACAGGTGGTCAATATTACCGATATTTTCTAGTATAAATTTGGCGTTTGGATAGTTGTATCTTTCTTTGGCTTTATCGATTAAAAATTGGTTAGTATCTAAACCAACATACTGAAAAGGTCTTTGAAGGTTATTCAATAAAAATCCATAAAATCTACCATTGCCACAACCGAGATCGAGAATTTGTAATTCTTGGTTTGGTTTAGACTCTTCGTGACGTAAATGTAGCCAACACATCAAGGAATCTAACCAATTATCAGTTGGTAATTGGTGCCAACCGAGTTTGTTAAGCATGATATCCCAACCTTCCCAATTATAATTTCGAGAATTATCAAAAAATAAAGCCGTTTTTTGGTAAAAATCCAGGTTAATAGAGTTGAGTTTATGAATTGTTTCCAAGCTCAAATCAGTAGACATGAGAATATGTTTTTATGTCTTTTTCTGTTTTAGAAACACCACAGACGGATAAAGAATAAATTGTCAGGTTAGTTTTGTCAAACAATCAATGTTTAATTGAAAAAGATAGCTTTTACTCAAAACTGAGAGCTGGTGTAAATTAGCCTAATTTGTCTAAAAAGTTATCTCAAAAACTTGCTGTTAGTTAATTTAAATAGGCTTAGTTGATTGGTACGTATTCAGCATCTAATTTTCTACAAATTCACAAATTATTTTTTAACCAAAGAAAACAGTGTATAAAAAACTTTTAGCCTGGAAAAATTTGTTACAACTCTTGCCATAGTATTTTATGAATAAACTTGTCTTGTGCCCAAAAAACCCAGCCTGATAGACGAATCTGTTGGTTTATTTCAAGTCGCCAGTGAAAATTGCCTTCAGCTTCGTTGATTAGATAATTATTAAATTCCCATTGAGTTAATTGGCTAGTGATTTGTTTTAGAAGAGTTTGACTTTTTTCAGACAAAAAACTAATTGGTGGGCTAATTGGTAAGCCGTGATCGAGCTCTAATAAACGCCAGCTGTTTTGTAGTAAGTCAGCCAGATTGGTGGTAGTATGCTCTAGCCAATCTGTTTGGTACTGCCAAAAAATTTGGTTTACATAGTCTAGATAGCGGTTTTTTTCTTCGGTTTTACCTAAGTAGTTCCATTCAGGTTTTAGTGTATGCTTACTTTTTTCTAATTCTTGAAATAGTTTTTGTATCCAAAGTAAACAAGCGTTAAAATTAGTTTCGGTAGCCAAGGCTTGTCCGTTGGATGTTTGGGGAGTAAAATATCTGGTTAATTGTGTTTTTATCTCTGACTGCTGAAGCCATTCTTCCAAGGCTATAGTGAAGTTAGTACGAGTGAACACGGACCAGATAGTTTGCCATAAGTGGACTTTTTCTAGGTTAAATTTAGGTTTGTGGGCAGACATAAAAAAGTTAGGCCAAACTTCAGTAAAGCTTGACTAAACTAAAAAAATCTTATTAAAAGCTGGCAAGCATAATCTTTACTAATCATTCTTTCAAGAATACGAACGTTATTACTCAATTTTTGTTTAATTTCGGATATGCAATCGCAAATTGTTGGCCAAGAATCTGGCCAATTGAATAAGTCAAACTTTCGTCTAGCTGCTTATGGCAAATTTGGTAGACGGCACGTTTTTCGGGCTGGAGCAGTGGTTTGGACTAAATCTAAAAATAAGGACTTTTATTTGGTTTTTCGATCACTTAGTCGACCGTATCGGGGAATTCAAATTCCTGGGGGAAGAGTGGAAAAAGTGGAAAACACAGCCCAAGCTATTTTGCGAGAAATTAAGGAAGAAACTGGTTTGGACACTAAAATTGTGTGTCCCTTGGGTTATATGTTTTTTGAAAACGAAGAAGAGTATTCCAATTTGCAAATTTACTATATAGTCAGACCTTTACAACCCGTTGATGTCACCAAGTCGTGGTACCATACAGATCGAGATGAAAGTAGACAAAAAATTAAATGTTGGTGGGTATCGGTGGAGGAAGATTGTAGTTTTCTATCCCACTATCAGCACGAAGTAGTCTTAATGTTTCGGCAGTGGTTAGAAGAACATAAAAAGCCTCCTGTTTTGGTTACTTCGGCTCAAACACTAGTTGACAAAAGCAAGTTTAATTAAGAAATCCTTTAGATAAGCAATTTCTTTGGTTGCGATTGCTGGACTTAAGTGATTAAGATATGCGTTTTCATTCGTTGATTTTATTTACTGATGGGGGCAGTAGAGGTAATCCGGGTCACGCAGCCTTTGGCTTGGTCTTATATGCTAGTCGGGAAAAGTTGGAATATCTTTCCAAGGAACCGAACAAAATTCACAGTTATCTTACTTTTTTGGAAGATCAAAAACACTACTTAGGATCTCAACTAACCAACAATGAGGCTGAGTGGCATGGGTTGATTGCTGGTTTAGAACTAGCCCAAAAATATGCCGAATATAGTCAGAATCTTCGGGTCTATTTAGACAGTGAATTAGTAGTTAAACAGTTGTTAGGGGAATATAGGGTCAAAAAACCAGAGTTAAAACCGTTTTTCGATAAAGCTCAAAAATTACGTAGTAGCTTTACATATCTAGAATTTATTCATATTAGGCGCGAGTTAAACCAGTATGCTGACCAGTTGGTGAACGTGTGTTTAGATAGTGTCTGTAATTAAGATTCTATTCTTATTTCAAGCTTTAATACAATTTTTTCTGTTTCCTAAAAAATACTAATCTAGTTTTTAACTAGTTGCTGACTTTGTACTGATTTTTAAAAATTCGGATTTGTTTTAAATTTCAAGCAACT
>Ga0197142_1002189_pt1 | contig 17284 bp, 15 predicted proteins | sample GBS60_MetaG_FD_148614 | JGI IMG/M metagenome (GOLD analysis project Ga0197142, IMG submission 148614) | Sediment microbial communities from Great Boiling Springs, Gerlach, Nevada, United States - GBS 60_MetaG | ecosystem: Environmental > Aquatic > Thermal springs > Hot (42-90C) > Sediment...
CGGCCTGATGATAGGGAGGGCCAGCGGTTTGCGCGGGAGTTGGGCGCTGTCTGGGCTGGCGGTTCCGACCAGCGTCCGCCGGTGCCACTTGACGCCGCCATCATCTTCGCTCCCGTGGGAGCGCTGGTGCCTGCCGCCTTGGAGGTGGTGGCCAAGGGCGGCATCGTCGTCTGCGCCGGCATCCATATGAGCGACATCCCGCCTCTCCCGTACCGGAGTCTCTGGGGCGAGCGGATGCTCCGGTCAGTGGCCAACTTGACTAGAAGCGACGGTGAGGAGTTCCTCGCGCTCGCGCCGCAGGTCCCGATCCGGACGGTCGTGCAGACCTATGAACTCGAGGACGCTAACCAGGCTCTGGAGGATTTGCGAGCGGGGCGGATCCACGGGGCAGCGGTCCTGGTTGTCGATGCGTTGAGAGCGGCCGCTGTGACGGGCTCGCCTGTGCACCCATCAGAGCGCCCAGAGGCCAAGGGCGAGCGTGATCAGACCAGCGAGTCCGAGCGCTGCGACCCAGATCAGGTCGAGGTTGATCCAGGCACGGCGTAGTACCTCGACCCCGAACAGCTGGTGGACTGCCACTGCGATGACTCCCATGGTCAAGAACATGGCCAACGTGTGGACGGCTACTGCCGCCAGACCAGCGCCGACCGAGCTCCCGACCACGGCCAGGTGACCCGCGTGCTCAGTAGCGACCGTCGCCAGTCGGTCACTGGTGCCGGAGAGGTGCACCAGGACCGGCACCAGCATCAGCCCGGCGCCGTGAGCGGTCGCCATCAGGAAGGACCAGAGCGCGAGCTGGCGGGACGTTACCCGCATGCCGACCCATCGGCGGTGCCGGAACCGGGTCGCGACCTTGTAGGCTGCGAAGCCGAGCAACACGAGACCCCCACTAACCAGCAAGGTCACGCGCGGGACGACGAGCTGGAGCAGGCCGACTGCCACCGCCACCAGGCCGATCGAGGCGGCATGACCAACCGCGATTGGCACGAGCGACGCGAGCACCCCTCGCAGTCGCTGCTCCTGCAAGCCGAGAGCGACCGCGAAGAGCCAACCCATCGCGGGGTTCAAGCCGTGGAACGCCCCCAGCAGGGCTAGCGACAGCCAGGGCCAGATCGGGTCGGTGGTGGTCATCGGCGCGTGAGACGAGCGGGCAGCCTCCCCCTCACGGCTGCCGTGAGGGGGAGGTGCGACCGTGAAAGGTCGACTCTAGGGGAAGCAGTACGAGTCAGATGACGCATCGCCACCCTGGAGCCGCACCTGGTGCGCCCGCTGCTCGCCGAAGTCGAGGAAGAAGTTCGGGTCGAAGGCGATGCCACCTTCCGGAGCGACATCGAGCTTGACCATCCAACCCCGGATGCCGTCCGGATAGAACTGCCTGTCCCATGGCAGGTAGAGAGAGTTTGTGAAGTAGACGCGTCGACCGTCCCGACTGACCTCGACCATCTGTGGGCCGCCATTGAGCGGCGCAGGGTGGGCAGGATGGCCAGCGCGCCGAACTATGCCGCCGATCTGAACGGAGCCAGTCAGCTTGGGATTGAATGGGTCGGTGACGTCGTACTGACGCAGCTCGCCGGTACCCCAGCATGACACGTAGAGGAAGCGGTCGTCGACGCTCAGGTCGATATCGGTGACCAGGGGTGGCACCGCCTTGAACGGCTTGAGGATCTCCGGCAGCTGGTCCTCCTCGGCCGGCTCGGCGGGGATCTCGATCACCTTCCGCAGAGCCCAGGCCCCGTTCTGGCGATACCAGAGCCAGATGGCAGACGAGAGATCCTGCAGGCTCACGACACTGTTGACGAAGCCGTAGGCCTTAGTCGGGTCGTGAGCCGGCCGCAGTTCCAACACCATCTGGTGCTCGCTCCCGAGATCCAGCGCCTGCAGACGGCGTCGCCGATGGAGATCCCAGATGTGGAGCCGGTGACCGTAGTTCCCGGCGAGGAGCTCCTCGCCCTGCACGCCGTTCTCGACCATCCTTGGGGTGCCCCACTCGCTGGTGACCATCGTGTCATAGCCAAGATGCCACCAGAAGTCGTAGTGGAGGTACTGGTCGCCACGGTCGATTTCCCAGCGGCCAAGGACGTCGAAACTATCGTGATCGAGGATGAAGACGCCGCCTGGGCCGTCGCCTTCCGGAGTACCGAGCGCGGAGAGGTAGATGCCGTCCGGCCCACAATGCACGGTGTGCGGGCGAGCGTAGTAGGCTCGCTCGAACAGCTCCTCGGGCTCGATGACCTTGACCACCGTCGGTGAGCTAGGATCCGGCTTCGTGTCGATGATTGTGATATGCGAGCTCCGGATGTCAGGTACTACGAGGTAGCGGCGCTCAACGTGCGGGTGCGGTGCATTGGGGCAAAGCATCGAGCTGCAGGCATTCCAGCCGAAGTGGTGGAGCTCGCCGCCGGTGTACGGCATCTGCACCTCGCTGAGGACCCTCCCGTACGTGCTCGACCGGGGATTGACGTCGACCACGCAGAGTGCATCGGGCCGGTCGTCGCCGTTGGGGTCGATGCGCACCACATACGCCAGCTCTTCCGGCGGTGCCTTTATCGCTGAGCGAGGAGACGGGTAGAACGTCGGATCGGGGCGCCACCTTGCCATTCCACACCTCCTTTCTCGTTAGCTCTCCGAGGTGTCGTGGCCTGAGCGCTCGAGTTCGGCATATCGCTGCGAACGCTCAGCCTTTTGGACCGCCGCCTTGAGCACGCTCAGTGCTAGGGACGCGCAGCGCGGGCGGGCACGAGCGGCTTCGGCGCCGACCAGCTCCTGAACGAGTCCAAAATCGGCCTGGATGACGTCGTCGAGTGTCCAGCGGTGCTGGTGTAGGTGCTCCAGGACGAGCGATGCCGCCGCCTGGCTGACTCCACAGCCCTGACCGGTAAAGCGGGCATCGGCGATCGTCCGGCCGTCTGCCTCGAGCTTGAGGTAGATGGTCACCAGGTCACCGCACTCCGGGTTACCCCCCTCGAGGACGACATCAGCATCCTCGAGGGGCCCGTAATGGTGCGGCTCTCTCGCGTGCTGCCGTAGCCGCTCGAACGCGCTGCCCGTCACCAGTCTCCTGATCCTATCGCTCGATCGGGGCGCCGACCACGTTGCCCCATTCCGTCCACGACCCGTCGTAGTTGCGCACGCGTGGGTAGCCGAGCAGCTCGTGGAGGACGAACCAGGTGTGTGACGATCGCTCACCGATGCGGCAGTAAACGACGATCTCCTTGTCCGGCGTGATCCCCTTGCCCTGATAGAGCTGGCGCAGCTCCTCGGGCGATTTGAACGTCCCCTGCTCGGTCACCGCCTGTGCCCAGGGGATGTTGACCGCACCAGGGATGTGGCCGCCGCGCAGTGCCCCTTCCTGGGGGTAGTCCGGCATGTGGAGCAGCTCGCCACTGTACTCGCCTGGGCTGCGCACGTCGACTAGCGGCTTGCCTTCGCCGACCTTTTGGCGGTCGCGGTAGCCGATGTGAGCCAGGACTTGATCGCGGAAGATCCGGAGCTCCGGGTTCGGGGTCGGTACCGGATACTCCGCTGGCGGATACGTGGGCACCTCACGGGTCAGCGGCCGCCCCTCCGCTTCCCACTTCTTGCGACCCCCATCCATGATCGCGAGCGGCCCGTGTCCCATGTAACGGAAGAACCAGTAGGCGTAGGCGGCCCACCAGTTGTTCTTGTCCCCGTAGAAGATGACCCGCGTTTGGGGGCTGATCCCCAGCCGGGAGCAGAGCTGAGCGAATTGCTCCGGGCCGATGAAATCTCGCACCAGTGGGTCCTGCAAGTCGGTGTGCCAGTCGACCTTCACTGCGCCGGGGACATGCCCAATTTCGTAAAGCAGCACGTCCTCGTCGGATTCGACGATGCGGATGGTTGGATCGTTCAAGTGCTCCGCTACCCACTCGGTGGTGACGAGCGCCTCCGGATTCGCGTACCCACGGGTGGCGACACGAGGATCGATCGCTACGGTCATCGGGCTTCTCCCTCCGCTCAGGGTGTCCTTGCGCTTTTCGGAACTAAAGCTCATCCTACGGATCTGACGGGGCATGTGTCAAGCGTTCCGGCGACCGGTGTGGTTGCGTGGCCTTAGGACTGGTCCGTGTGCCATCGATGCTCGACTGGTCGTTCGATCGTCACCACGGAGGCGATCGGTACCGGGCGCGTCAGCATGTCCTGCACCGGGCAGAAGCGCTCGACGAGCTGGACCAGCTCCTGTGACCGGTCCTCGGGTTCCGCGCTGACCAACCGCACACGCGTCTCGATCCGCGTAAAGCCAGGACGAACCGACCGGTCGAGATCGAGGAAGCCCCGAAGGTCGATCGTGGCGGTCAGCTCGATCTCGATGGCGTCGAGATCGATCCCGAGCAGCTCGGCGTATGCTGCGCAGACGATCTCCTGGCATGACCCGAGAGCGAGGAGCACCAGCTCGACCGGTGTGGGACCTTGATCAGTGCCACCGAGCCCGGGTGGCTCATCGACCATCATCGGTGGGAACTCTCGCACCTCGCCCACGACCGTCGTTCCCCCGACCCAGCGGGTCCGTACGTGGACAGTTCCCTCCGCCATCGCTGGATTGACCTGGATGGCCGACCGCAGGTTGCGGATCGCTTCGCTTAACCGACCATTTCTCGTCATAACCTCCCGGTCCTCCGTTCTCAGCTGCGCCAGGCGGCCCAGGTACCCGCAGCGCTCGATGGTCACCTGCTGGCGCGCACCGACGCTTCTCGCTCCGGTCACGGGCACCGCATCATTTGATGACCAGGGCGGTGCAGCCAGATGCGCTCCGATGAGGAGACCTGTCGAGGGTGTCAGAGTTGGGGAGCTGATCGGCAGGCTCGGGATGCCAAGGGCCGATCAGCAACGGGTACAGTCGCAGATTCGTGGCCAGAACGAGAAGACGACGATCATCGATGGGCACGGGGGAACCGGCTCGGCGGCGATTGACCGGTGACTACTCGGTTCGAATCGACCATTCCAGAATCCGCGCATGACTCCCCCGTACAGCGTCATCGGCATCCGAGGCACGCTCGGATCGACGCGATGCGTCAGTATAGGGATTCGCGGTCAGGCTGTCAAGCGCGTGGGCTGACTCGTTCGGCACTAGGCCGGTCTTGCGTGCTCGGCAGTGGTCTGGCCTGAGACATTGCAGCTCGTGCAATGGCCTTGTGTGATGTGGAAGAAGGCTTGACCGGCGCGAGGCCACGTTGCTACAATAGCGACGCAGGTCGAGCGAAAGAGCCGCGCACGTGTGGCTGGTGTGTTTTCGTGGGTGCTTGAGGACTGAGAGGTACGGAGACACAGGCCGCGACGCCCGGTGAGGAGGAGGCGATGCGTGAGAACGACGCGTTGGTAGCCCGGTTGCTCGCTGATGCCCTGAGCGGGCGCGTGACGAGGCGCGACGTGCTCAAGCGCGGCGCAGCGCTGGGTCTGAGTGCGTCGACCATTTCGATGCTGCTGGCGGCCTGCCGGCGGGCTGAGGAAGCGACACCGCCCGCTCCAGCAGCGCCGACGCCAGCGGCCGGCGCCACGCCAGCGTCGGCAGCGACGCCCGCTCCCGGCCAGGTCCGTCAAGTGCCTCGGGAGCGCACCCTCATCGTGATGCAGGGCGGCGATGCGGGCCAGAACCCCGACTACGCCAACTTTAACCTGTATGTCACTGGCTCGCAGGCCGGTTGGCACGCTGGGCCCATGCAGACGATGAACGAGCCGTTGATCATGTTCAACGTCCTTACCGGAGAGCACGAGAACTGGCTCGCCGAGTCCTGGGAGTACAACGCCGATTTCACCGAGCTAACGATGAAACTGCGGCAAGGGATCGAGTGGAGTGACGGCACTCCGTTCACCGCAGAGGACGTCGCCTTCACGTTCAATCTCCTGCGTGACCACCAGGATAAGCTGATCAACACGGCTGAGATCTCCTTCCTCAAGGAAGCGATCGCCGAGGACGAGCTGACCGTCCGCTTCGTGCTCAACAAGGCGAACCCGCGCTGGTGGGCGACCACGCTTACCAGCAACCATGGGGTGGCCGAGCAGATCCTGCCCAAGCACATCTGGGAAGGACAGGATGTCACGACCTTTAGTTTCTACGACCCGGCCAAGGGGTGGCCAATCGGTACCGGCCCCTTCAAGCTCGTCTCGACCTCGCCGGAGCAGAAGATCTTCGACCGCCGCGACGACTGGTGGGCGGTGAAGACCGGTTTCAAGCAGTTGCCGCAGATTGAGCGGGTGATCTACATCCCGAACCGCGACGAGTCGCAGGCTGCTCAGATGCTGATCACCGGCGAGATCGACATGGCGAAGATCCTCTCAGTACCGACGATCCAGAGTGCGATCCAGCAGAACCCGAAGATCATCACCTTCAGCGGGCAGAATCCGCCGTACGGCTACCTGGACTGGTGTCCGATCGACCTGAACTTCAACTGTGACGTCGAACCGTGGAACAACCCGAAGCTGCGCTGGGCGATCAACTACGCGTTCGACCGTGAGAAGCTCGTCGCGCTGGCTGAGGCTGGCGCGGGGGTGCCCGCGTTGCACCAGTTCACGCCCTACGACTGGTTCAAGCCGTTCGAGGATGCCCTGAAGCCGCTGTACCAGAAGTACGGGCTCGATACGAAGGCTCATCCCGACAAGGTCGAGCAGCTCATGACCGAGCTCGGCTACGAGAAGAACCGGGACGGGTTCTGGGCTAAAGACGGCCAGGTGCTCGAGATGACGATCTTCGTTCCCGACTGGCTGAAGGCCTACGGCCCGCCGTTGACCCAGCAGCTCAATGCGGCCGGGTTCAAGGCACAGTTCGACCCGTCGCCGGGCCTTGGCACCCAGGTACAGACCGGCGAGCAGGCGCTCGGCTTTGGCTGCAAGGGGCCATCCGGCGTGAAGGGGATGGATCCGTACTTCATGCTGTCCATCTACACGTCGCAATACTACCGGCCGACCGGTCAGCCGGCGCCGATCTGGTGGGCCACCTCGCGCTGGCGCAATGAAGAGTACGACCGGATCGTGGCGCAGATGGACACCCTGAAGCCGGAAGACCCGAAGACGCTCGAACTCTTCGTCCAGGCGATGGACATCTGGTTCCGCGAGATGCCGGACGTCTTCGTCGCACAGCTGATCATCCGGTACCCGATGAGCACCGAGTACTGGACTGGCTGGCCGAGCCAAGAGGACCCGTACGGGTTCCCGCACTCCTGGCAGCAAGAGTTTCTCAAGACGATTCTGCGGCTCAAGCCCACCAAGTAGTGCAGAGGGACGTCTGGGGATGACCAACGGTGCGGGCGAGGGGGCAACTCCCGAGGCCTCCTCGCCCGGGTGATCAGTGAGAGGGGCCAAGTGGTCGATGCCCCTGAGCTATCTCCTACGACGGCTCGCCGTCTTCTTGATCATCATCTGGGTTGCAGCGACCGTCAACTTCTTCATCCCACGGCTCTCGGGTGCCGACCCGGTGCGAGAGCGGTTGCTCCAGATGGCCGCCATCGGAGGCACCGGAACCGGCACAGTTGAAGAGGTCATCAAGACGTATCAGGCGAAGTTCGGGTTAGACAAGCCGCTGTGGCAGCAGTACCTGTTCTACCTGGGCGACATGTTGCGATTCGACTTCGGGGTCTCCATCACCCGGTTCCCCAACAGCGTCGCTGGGATGATCCTCGACGCCTTGCCTTGGACGCTCGTGCTGGTAACTGTGGCGACGCTGATGGCCTTCGCGGTCGGTAGCCTGTTTGGAGCGCTGGTCGCGTGGCCTCGCTCGCCTCGGGTCGTCCATGTGCTGGCGCCACCGCTCTTGACGCTCTCGGCGATCCCGTACTACCTGCTCGGGCTCGTCCTGGTCTACTTCCTCGCGTTCAGCTGGCGCGTCTTCCCGCTTGGGGGCGGCTATCGGGTTGGTACCCAGCCTTCCTGGAGCTGGGCGTTCATCCAGGAAGCAGCCTACCACTCCGTCTTGCCGGCGCTGTCGATCATCCTGTCAGGGATCGGGTTCTGGGCCCTCAGCATGCGGGGGATGATGGTGACCACGCAAGGGGAAGACTACGTCACGTTCGCCGAGGCCAAGGGGCTGCGCCCCCGGCGCATCTTTTTCCGCTATGCGCTGCGCAACGCGATCCTTCCCCAGACCACCGCCTTGGCCCTCGCGCTCGGCCACGTGGTCTCCGGTGCCGTCTTGGTGGAGATCGTGTTTGGGTATCCGGGGGTCGGCAACTTGCTGTACCAGGCGATCCGAACGTTCGACTACCCGATCATCTACGGCGTCACCTTCATGGTGATCGTGGCGATCGGCTTGGCGACCCTGATTCTCGACCTGTTGCTTCCGGTACTGGATCCGCGAATTACGTACCATCGGACGTAGGGGGTCGCGGTGACTGCCGTGTCAGTCAGTCTCGAACGCAGGCAGAGCCGGATCGGCCGGGTAGTGGGTGGGTTGCGGGCATACCCGATGCTCGTGGCGGGTCTCGCCCTGATTGGGCTGGTGCTGCTCGTCAGCGCAGTTGGGCCCTTGTTCGTTCCCCGTGAGGGGGTGGAGGTCGGTTCGGCACCTCCTGACCAGCGTCCCTCGCGCGAGTACCTGCTGGGCACGGACACGGTTGGACGGCAGATCCTCGCCATCATCGTGTATGGCACGCCGCTGACGCTGCAGATTGGCCTGATCGCTGGCGCGATCGGGTTGGGGATTGGGATGCTGTTCGGCTTCGTCGCCGGTTACTACGGGGGTACCGTGGATCACCTCTTCCGGGGCGCGGCCGATGTCTTTCTGACCGTGCCCGGGCTCTTGATCCTCGTGGTGATCGCGACGACTTTCAAGGGTGCCGTCAGCGTGATGACCCAAGCGCTGGTGGTCTCGGCCCTGGCGTGGATGTATCCGACGCGCACGATCCGCTCCCAGGTCTTGAGCATGCGGGAGCGGGGGTACGTCCAACTCGCCAAGCTCTCCGGGATGAGCGGGCCAGAGATCATCGTGAAGGAGCTGATTCCCAACCTGCTGCCCTACCTCGCGGCGAGCTTCGTGAGCGCGGTCTCGGCCGCCATCCTGGCGTCGATCGGGTTGGAGGCGCTGGGATTGGGGCCGCAGAACGAGCCGACGCTGGGGATGACTATCTATTGGAGTCTCTACTACACCTCGGTGCTCCGCAACCTGTGGTGGTGGTGGTCCCCACCGATCGTGATGATCGTGATCATCTTCGTGGGCCTCTTTCTGATCTCGGCTGGGCTTGACCAGGTGGCTAACCCACGCTTGAGGAGAGCGGTGTGAACGACGTCAGTCCCCGTCTCGGTCAACCCCGCGCCGCGGAGATCACACGGCAGGATGAGGAGGCCGGGGTGATGCTCCAGGTGCGCGATCTCCGGGTCTCGTACTTGACGTCTCGGGGTGCGGTCCAGGCGGTCAACGGGGTGTCTTTCACGCTGCGGCGCGGCGAGGCGTTGGGGCTGGTCGGCGAGTCCGGGTCGGGTAAGTCGACGATCGCACTCGCGCTGATGCGATTGATCAAACCGCCTGGTGTGATCGAGGGAGGGCAGGTCTTCCTCGATGGGCGGGATATCCTTGCGCTCCCGGACGAGGAGATGCGGCGGCTTCGGCTGGCTGAGATCGCACTGATTACGCAGGGAGCGATGAACTCGCTCAACCCGGTGATGCGGATCCGCGACCAGATCATCGATGCCTGGCGCGAGCATGGAGAGGTGGTCGAGCGGGGGGAGGCCGAGGAGCGCGTCCGTGACCTGCTGCGCTGGGTGGGACTGCGTCCGGAGGTGGCCCGGATGTATCCCCACGAATTGAGCGGGGGGATGAAGCAGCGCGCGGTCATCGCGATCGCGATTAGCCTTCGACCGAAGGTCATCATCGCCGATGAGCCGACTAGCGCACTCGACGTCGTCGTGCAGCGCCAAATCATGCAGACGCTGCGGCGGATCCAGCGGGACCTCGGGGCGGCGGTGATCCTGATCGGCCACGACATGGGGCTGATGGCCCAGTTTGTCGACCGACTCGGTGTGATGTACGCGGGGAAGCTCGTCGAGGTCTCGCCGATCCGCGAGATCTTCCGCGAACCGCTCCATCCCTATGGCGAGCTGCTGATCGCCAGTCTCCCCTCATTGGCTCGGAAAGCGGAGTTCCAGGGTATTCCCGGGTTGCCACCTTCGCTGCTCGACCCACCCCCAGGTTGCCCCTTCCACCCGCGATGTCCCCATGTGATGGAGCGTTGCCGCGTCGAGGTTCCGGTGCTGGAACTGAAACGTCCGCACCGATGGGTCGCATGTCATCTCTACCAGGTGGAAGAGGGATCGGCATGACGCCACTGCTGGAAGCCCGCGGTGTGACGAAAGTCTACGGCGGGGGGCTCTTCCAACGCGATCGGACCGTGGCGCTCGATAACTTGTCGCTGCGGATCGAGGCCGCACCGCCGACGATCATTGCCGTTGTTGGTGAAAGCGGCAGTGGCAAGACCACGCTAGCCCGACTGCTCCTCGGCCTCACCGTTCCGACCTCTGGCGCGATCTTGTACCAAGGAACAGATCTGCGGAGGCTCTCGCGGCGGGAGTGGCGCAGGTTCCGACGGGATGTGCAGGCGATTTTCCAGGATCCGTACGAGGTCTACAACCCCTTCTACAAGGTCGACCACGTGCTGCTGACACCGTTGAAAAAATTCGGCCTGGTCCACTCCGATCGAGAGGCACGCGAGCGGATCGTCGAGGCGCTCGAGGCGGTCGGGCTGCGGCCGGATGAGACGCTGGGCCGCTATCCGCACCAGCTCAGTGGCGGACAGCGTCAACGGGTAATGGTGGCCCGGGCGCTGCTGATTCGGCCTCGGCTGATCATCGCTGACGAGCCGGTCTCAATGGTCGACGCGTCGTTGCGTGCGACGATCCTGGAGAGTCTGCGTGCTCTGACCCGCGACTTCGGGGTCTCGCTCGTGTACATCACGCACGACCTGATCACGGCTTACCAGATCAGCGACAACGTCGTGGTGCTGTACCGCGGCGCGGTGGCGGAGGCCGGTCACGTGGAGCCCGTGGTGCAGGAGCCGCAACACCCCTATACTCGGCTCTTGATCGGCTCAATCCCGCTACCAGATCCTGAACGTGTGTGGAGCGAGGAACAGGAGCCATCCGAGATTGGGCGACTGGCCGACGCTGCGCAGGGCTGCCGATTTGCGAACCGTTGCCCATATGCAATGGAGATGTGTCTGGGGACGTCGCCCCCACTCTACCAGACCGAACAGTACAGGGTCGTTGCCTGTTACCTGTACCGGGAGAACCCGGTGTTAGTGAGCGAACATCTGGACGATGCCTTTGCCCCTCCAAGCACTGTCGGGCCTGCCGTCGCGGCCGGTGGGGCCGTCGACGAGCCGCTCTCGGGCGAGTGAGACGGTGGGCAGCCTGCCGTGGCGCGGCGGTGAGGCGCACCAACAGCGCTCGGATCGCTTGTGAGTCATTGTCCTAGGCGATGCTTGGCCGAGCATCCGGCGGCTCGGAGGCGTGTGGTCAGGACTTGACACCGGGGAACCGCCTCTGTTAGGATGCCCAAGCAAGGCGCTGAAGGGGAGCAGTAGCTCGCCTACCCGCGCAGCGAGCCGGGATTGGAGGTGCGAGCCCGGTGCGAGGATGGCGTGTGAACTCGCCCCTGAGCCGTACGGGTGAACCGATTGAGTAGCCCGTGCCGGGTTGCGTCCGTTAGCGCGCAGAGAGTGGGCGTCGCACGTGAGCCAGTGCGGCGTCAAGGAGGGTGGTACCACGGCACGGCCCGTCCCTTCGCGGACGGGCCGTTCGATTTGTTGGACGAGTATGTGGTGGCGACGGAACCGCATCATGAAGGTCGGAGCGAGGTGACTGATGTCACGGCGTGCTGCACCGGGATGGTCTCTCTTCCGCATGCTTCGCTGGTTCCTTAGTCGGCCCCGTGGAGGGGCAACGCGGAGAACTGGGAGGTCGCGTTCGTTGTAGCGCACAGCGAGCCAGGTTCGTGCGCCGGCCTCCCTCGGAGGGAGGCCGGACTCGCTCGAGGCTCAAGGAGGGAGCGGTATGAGTGAGCGGCTGATCATCTTCGATACCACACTGCGTGACGGCGAGCAGTCGCCTGGCGCGACGATGACAGAGGACGAGAAGATCGAGGTGGCGCGCCAGCTTGCCAAGTTGGGCGTCGACATCATCGAGGCCGGCTTCCCAGCCGCCTCGCCAGGCGACCTGGCCGCGGTCAAGCGGATCAGCCGGGAGGTGAAAGGGGTGACCGTCTGCGGGCTGGCGCGGGCCAACTTCGCCGATATCGACGTGGCCTGGGACGGCGTGCGCGGGGCGGAGCAGCCGCGAATCCATACGTTCATCGCAACCTCGCCGATTCACATGGAGTACAAGCTGCGTAAGACACCGGACGAGGTGATCGAGGCTGCGCGAGCAGCCGTCCGGCGCGCCCGGAGCTACGTTAGCGACGTCGAGTTCTCGGCCGAGGACGCGACTCGCAGCGACCGAGACTTTCTCTGCCGGGTCTTTGCTGCGGCCATCGAGGAGGGTGCCACCACCATCAACATCCCTGACACCGTCGGTTACGCCACGCCGCAGGAGTTCGCGGAGCTGGTGCACTACATCCAGGATCACACGCCCGGCATCGAGAAGGTGACCATCAGCGTGCACTGCCACAACGACCTCGGCCTGGCGACAGCGAACACGCTGGCCGCCATCCAAGTGGGCGCGCGGCAGGCCGAGGTGACCATTAACGGGCTCGGCGAGCGGGCTGGGAACACCGCGCTCGAAGAGGTGGTGATGGCCCTGCACACGCGCAAGGACATCTACGGGGGCGTGCTGCCTCGCGTCGTGACCGAGCAGATCGTGCCCACGAGCAAGCTGGTGCAGCGGATCACCGGGATCCACGTGCAGCCGAACAAGGCGATCGTCGGTGCCAACGCCTTCGCCCACGAGGCCGGCATCCACCAAGACGGTATGCTCAAGCACCGGGCCACCTACGAAATCATGACACCACAGTCGGTCGGCTGGGAGGCCAGTCGGCTAGTGCTGGGCAAGCACTCGGGCCGGGCCGGCTTCAGCGCCCGGCTGAAGGAACTGGGCTACGGCGATCTCTCTCGCGAGCGGATCGAGGAACTGTACCAGCGCTTCATCGCGCTGTGCGACCGCAAGAAGACGGTGACGGACGCCGATATCGTCGCGATCGTCGAGGAACAGCTCGCTCGGGTGCCGGAGCAGTACGTGCTCAAGGGCTGGAGAGCCCACTCCGGCTCCGACGGCCGGGCCGAGGCCTGGGTGAAGCTTTTGGTCAACGGCGTGGAGCGCGAGGCATCGGCCTCCGGAAACGGGCAGATCGACGCGCTCTTCAAGGCGATCGACCGGCTCGTCGGCCGCCACTGCGAGCTCGCCTCATTCCATGTTGATGCGGTGACACCCGGTGAAGACGCGCAGGGCCAGGTGAGCGTGCATCTGCGCTGCGGTGATCACGTCTATAATGGCCGGGGAGTCGCGACGGACGTGATTGAGGCAAGTGTCCGAGCCTACCTGATGGCGTTGAACCGGGCAGCGCTTACGGCTTCCGGGGAGGTGGCAAGCGAATCATGGGCATGACAATGAGCGATAAAATCCTGGCGCGGGCAGCCGGCCGTCGGACAGTCGAGCCTGGGGAGATCATCGAGGTCGCGGTCGACCTGGTGATGACCAACGACATCACCGCGCCGCTCTCGATCGCCGAGTTCAAGAAGCTCGGTCTGGAGCGGGTCTTCGACCCGCAGAAGGTGGTCTTCGTCCCCGACCACTTCGTGCCGGCCAAGGACATCAAGGCGGCCGAGCAGTCGAAGATCATGCGCGAGTTCGCGCTGGCCCAGGGAGCGATCTACTTCGAGATCGGCCGGGCCGGGATCGAGCACGTGGTGCTGCCGGAGAACGGGCTGACGCTGCCCGGCCAGGTGATCATCGGCGCTGACTCGCACACCTGCACCTACGGTGCCTTCAACTGCTTCGCCACCGGCATGGGCTCGACCGACATCGCAGCGGCCATGGCGCTCGGCACCACCTGGGTGCGAGTGCCGCCGACGATCAAGTTCGTCTATACGGGCACGTTGCCGCCGGATGTGGGCGGCAAGGATCTGATCCTCTACACCATCGGCCAGATCGGGGTGGACGGCGCGCTCTACGCGGTGATGGAGTTCACCGGCGAGGTGATCGACAACCTGCCGATGGACGACCGTATCGCGATGGCCAACATGGCGATCGAGGCCGGTGCCAAGACCGGCATCTTCGGCTTCGACGAGAAGACGCGCGAGTGGCTAGCCCGCGTCACCGACAAGCCCTACGAGCCGGTGGACAGCGACCCGGACGCCCGCTACCAGCAGGTCATCGAGCTCGACGTCTCCAACCTGCGGCCGCTGGTGGCACTGCCGCACCTGCCGTCTAACGTCTACCCGGCCGACGAGATCGAGGACATGCCGATCGACCAGGTGGTGATCGGCTCCTGCACCAATGGCCGGCTGAGCGACCTGCGGATCGCCGCTGAGATCCTCAAGGGTCGGCAGGTGCACCCGCGGGTGCGCTGCATCATCGTGCCGGGCAGCCAGGAGGTGGCCAAGCAGGCCACGCGCGAGGGCCTGGCCGACATTTTCCTGGAGGCCGGCGCCGTCTTCTCCACCTCGACCTGCGGCCCCTGCCTGGGCGGCTACATGGGGGTGCTGGCCAAGGGCGAGCGCTGCGTCTCGACGACGAACCGCAACTTCCGCGGTCGGATGGGGCACCGGGAGGCCGAGATCATCCTGGCCGGGCCGGCGGTGGCAGCGGCCAGCGCGGTGCTGGGCCGGGTCGCCTCGCCGGCGCAGCTCAACTAGAGGAGCATGCGATGATCATCCGCGGCAGGGTCTGGAAGTTCGGCGACAACATCGATACCGATGTGATCATCCCGGCCCGTTACCTGGTCACGATCGACCCCAAGGAGCTGGCGCAGCACGTGATGGAGGACATCGACCCGGAGTTCGCCGGCAAGGTGCAGCCGGGCGACATCATCGTCGCCGGGCGCAACTTCGGCTGCGGCTCCTCGCGGGAGCACGCGCCGATCGCGATCAAGGCGGCCGGCGTGCAGGCGGTGGTAGCCCAGTCGTTCGCGCGCATCTTCTTCCGCAACGCGATCAACATCGGCTTGCCCGTGGTCGAGGCGCCTGAAGCGGTTGCCGAGACCGAGACCGGCGACGTGATCGAGATCGACACCGACGCGGGCACTGTGCGCAACACCCGCACCGGCAAGACGTACCAGTCGACGCAGTACGACGAGTTCATCCAGCAGATCATCCGGGCGGGCGGGCTGATGCAGGCGGTGGCGGAGCGCGTGAAGGCGAGGCAGCAGGCCGGATGAGCGAGGTGCGCATCCTGCTGCTGCCAGGCGACGGCATCGGCCCGGAGGTGCTGGCCGAGGCGCGGGCGCTGCTGGAGGCGCTCGGCCCGGCGATCGACCTGCGCTTCAGTTTCCGCGAAGACCTGATCGGCGGCGCGGCCATCGACGCCTACGGCACGCCGCTGCGCGAGGAGACGATCGAGGCAGCGCGGCAGTCCGACGCGGTGCTGCTGGGCGCCGTGGGTGGGCCGAAGTGGGACCACCTACCGAAGGCGACCCGGCCGGAGGCCGGGCTGCTCCGGCTGCGCAAGGAGCTGGGGCTCTTCGCCAACCTGCGGCCGGTCACGGTCTTCGACGCCCTGGCCGACGCCTCGCCGCTCAAGCCGGAGATCGTGCGCGGGGTCGACCTGCTGGTGGTGCGGGAGCTGACCGGCGGGCTGTACTTCGGCCAGCCCTCGGAGCTCGTGCGCGGGCCGGAAGGGCGGCGCGCGGTCGACACGCTCCCTTACACCGAGGATGAGATCGCTCGCATCGTCGACTTGGCCTTCCGCCTGGCCCGCGAGCGGCGGCGGAAGGTGACCAGCGTGGACAAGGCCAACGTGCTCAACACCTCGCAGCTCTGGCGGGAGGTGGCGAGCGAGGTCGCGGCTCGCTACCCGGACGTAGCGCTGGAGCACGCGCTGGTGGACTCCTGCGCCATGCGGCTGGTGAGCCGGCCGCGCGACTTTGACGTGCTGGTGATGGAGAACCTGTTCGGCGATATCCTGAGCGACGAGGCGGCGGTGCTGGCCGGCTCGCTGGGCATGCTTCCCTCGGCCAGCCTGCACGGCGCGCCTCCGCAGCGGCCGGGCTCGTCGGCCCGGCTCTTCGGACTCTACGAGCCGGTGCACGGCTCGGCGCCAGACATCGCCGGACGAGGCATCGCCAACCCGATCGGCGCGCTCCTGAGCGCCGCCATGCTGCTGCGCTGGACGCTGGGGCTGGAGGCCGCCGCGAGCGCGGTCGAGGGCGCGGTGGCCGACGTGCTCGATGCCGGTGTCCGCACGGCAGATCTCGCCGGCCCGGGGACGCAGCCGGTCGGCACGGCCGAGTTCGGACGACTGGTGCGCGAGCGGGCGCTCGCGCGGCTGGGCACGACAGCCTAGCCAGCGGACGACTGTCGGGCAGCACTGGCGGTTCGACGGTGCGGGTGCAACGCGATTTCGCCCGGCAGTGCCGCGGGTGTCGGTGCTCTGGCTCGCTGTACACCCTCGTGCCCGCTTCTCTCGCGGTTTTTGGGTCGCCGCAGTACGTTGGATGGCGCACGCGGTGCCGGTCGCTGCCGATCCTGTCGCTCGCTGTCTACACGTGTGCCATAATGAGATGCACTGGCCAGGACTCCAACGTCGATGGGAGCGCGCTGCTGCGAGCTGTACTCTAGTGCCCGGAACTCAGGTTCACGCCGGGCACGACGACCTCGAACACCTCGGGGTTCTCCGGGCCCTCGACGTGGATAATCCCGGAGGCGCCCTTCAGCAGCCGGCCGAGCGCGTGATCCACCATCACGTAGTCGCCGGGCACCTCGAGCGCGAACTCGACGATGGTGGCGCCGCCGGGCGGCACGCTCGTCGTCTGGATGTTCTCGGCCCAGACCGAACCAGCCTCCAGCGCAACCCGGTCGAAGATCTCCCCGATCACGTGGAAGCTTGAGGTCAGGTTGACGCCGCCGTTGCCGAAGAAGATCCGCACCCGCTCGCCGACCTTGGCCTGCAGCGCGCTCGCCGGTGAGCGAGCCGACCGAGCCGTTGAAGACCACGTAGTCGGGTTGCTCGGCCAGGAACTTCTCCAGCGAGAAGCCGTGGCGGCCGGGCTGTCCGCGCTGCCCATCGCGGGAGAAGTCACCCTGCATCACGTAGAACTCGCGGTCGACCGGTGGCAGTCCCCCGGGCGGCTCCACGACGATCAACCCGTACATGCCGCTGGAGATGTGCATCGGGACAGGCGGCACGGCGCAGTGGT
>Ga0197142_1002190_pt1 | contig 17280 bp, 10 predicted proteins | sample GBS60_MetaG_FD_148614 | JGI IMG/M metagenome (GOLD analysis project Ga0197142, IMG submission 148614) | Sediment microbial communities from Great Boiling Springs, Gerlach, Nevada, United States - GBS 60_MetaG | ecosystem: Environmental > Aquatic > Thermal springs > Hot (42-90C) > Sediment...
TTCCTTTATGCGACCTTCCCGACCTATAGCGGGCATGCGTGGAAGACGCCGCTGCCGATGGTGATTGCATGGAACTGTGTGCTGTTCCTTGTGATGTTCGCCTATTTCCACCACCTCTATATGGATTTCGCTCAGCCGCGCTGGGTTCAGGTGGTGGGGCAAATCGCTTCCTATGGCACTTCGATCCCAGCGGCGGTTGTCACCATCTTGGGCATGCTGGCGCAGGTTTACCAGCGACCAGTGCGGTGGACTCTTGCCTCCAGCCTGCTCTTTTTGGGTACGCTGGGTTGGGCTGTTGGGGGAGTAGGCGCCGTTTTGGACTCGACCGTGGCGGTGAACTTCCGCTTCCATAACACGCTTTGGGTACCCGCTCACTTCCACACCTATCTGCTGGTCGGGCTTATCTTCATGATGCTGGGCTTTGTGGCACACCTGACTCAGGAGCTTTCGGGCGTGGCGGAGCGTGTGGGGCTTGCACGCGCCATCGTCGCCTTGCTCTTGATCGGTGGCTATGGCTTTGTGATGATGTTCTATCTGAGTGGTGCCCATTCGGTGCCACGCCGGTATGCCCTCTATCCACCAGAGGTGGAGATAGGCACGACCTTCGCCATAATTGCGCTTCTGTTTGTCTTGTTGGTGGTGCTGGGCATGCTGCTGTACCTGATTGAGGTGGGCAGGCGATGGTTCGCTGCCTATGCTGCGCTGCGAGCATCCTGATAGGGGGAGGTCTCCTTTATGGGCAGACCCCTTTGGGCGGGCGCGACCCACTCCTGCCTGATGAGGGGCGGGTGGTTTATCGCGCCCTGCCCGATGTGCGGGTGCAGCTGAGCGACGGTCGCGCTGCTAAGCTGTCGCAATTCTGGCAGCAACGCCCCCTGCTGCTAATTTTCGTGTTTGCGCGCTGTGTGGGCATCTGCTCCCCCCTGCTCTCGTCGTTGCACGAAACAACCTCTATCGTGGGTGGCTCGGGCGATGCCTACCATGTGCTGGTGCTGAGCTTCGACCCACGCGACACGCCAGCACAGCTGGAGCAATTCGCTCGCAGAATCGGGGTTCCACCTCAGCGGGGCTGGTACTTCGGCGTGGTGGAACCCCACCACTTGCGCCAACTGGTGCATGCCACTGGCTTCTGGTACACCCCCATACGGGGGAGCGACCAGTTCGATCATCCCGGCATGATGGTTGCCATTCGGGATGGGCGGATTGTGCGGGTACATGTGGGTGGAACCGTTAGCCCGGTGCAGTTCCGCGCAATTCTGCGTGAGATGCGGGGCGACATGGTACTTTCTTATCCCCTGCCCGATGCGAAGCTGGTATTTCGCTGCTATCGCTATAATCCGCGCACGGGGCAACTGAGTTGGGATTGGGGCATGCTGGCGCTGTTTGGTCCGCCGCTAATAGGGTTCCCCTTGGCAATACTGGGCTTTCAGATGGGGCGAAGGAGGCGTTTGCGTTCGATAAGCGATGTATGTCCCACCTTATGAGGTCTTAGAGCAGGCGACTCAGGCAGGCGAAAAGAAGGCAGGTTTGTCCACCAAGGATATGGTGGTGCGGGGCTTTCTGTCGGCGTCGCTGCTGGGCTACGCAACGGCTCTGGCGGTTTATGCCACCGCTCAGACTAAATCCCCTCTGGTGGGCGCGCTAATTTTCCCTGTCGGGTTCGTGATGCTCAGCCTGCTGGGGCTGGAGCTGGTGACGGGCAACTTTGCCCTCCTGCTGCTGCCCGCCTTCCAACGACGCATTACTGCCAGCCAACTGGCGCGAAACTGGTTCATCGTTTATATCGCGCATATCGTGGGCGGATTTTTCCTGGCTTATCTTGTCTATGTGGCTTGGACCAGCAACGGTTCCGATTTTGACGATCCGTGGGTCAAACAGCTGATTAACGTGACGGAGAAAAAGACTCTTGCCTATGCCCAGCTGGGCGTCGAGGGGCTATGGATTGCTTTTGTCAAAGCCATCCTGTGCAACTGGATGGTGACGCTGGGGGCGTTTCTGGGGTTCTGCTCACGCGACACGACTGGCAAGGTGGTGGCGATGTGGCTGCCTATTTTTACCTTCTTCGCACTTGGATTCGAGCATTCGGTGGTGAACCTGTTTCTGATACCGGCAGGGATTTTGATGGGTGCACCCGTGAGCGTGGCAGATTGGTGGTTGTGGAACCAGATCCCGGTGACGCTGGGCAATATTGTGGGAGCCGCCTTGTTCACGGCGGGCGCGCTGTATTGGACCTATTCCCCTCCCGCTCAAAAGCCGTGAGCGCACTTCGAACTGACTACAACACGCAGAGGGTGAAGCGCTTTCTTAATCTTTCCTTAACATCGTATTAACCTCTCCTTAACCTTACATCGCCAATCCTATTTTCGGTTAAAAAAACCAAGATTCAAGGAGGCAGAGCATGCTGCATACAGGGAGGTTCTATTATGCGACCCTCGTAGTGAGTTGCCTACTTCTCAGTTTGGCTGCAGAGGTGCTGGCAACCAATAGTGCGACGGAGACCAAGGTAAGCGTTCGCGCCGTGCCCCGCTCAAAGCAGCAAGACCCGCAACGCCTGCAGGAGCTACAACAGCGCGTCGAAGAGCTGCAGAAACAGCTCGAATCGCTGCAGCGCGAGATGGAGGATGTACGCCTCTATATCGAGGAGCAAGCCCAAGAGACAATCCCGGTGATTCAAACCAACTTAGCGGAAGCGCTGCGGTTCCGTCCAAGCAACTATATCCAGTTCCAGTGGTTCGACTCGCAGGAGAATCGCGCCAACGAGGGATTTCAGCTGCGTCGGTTTCGGGTCAGCCAGACGAATGTGCTGGATGCGCGCACCCAGATGCGCCTTGCGTTCGATGTGTCCACAGGGGCGCAGCGTATCTCAGCGGAGTTGCGTGATGCGCAGCTGATTTGGGACATCGAGCCGACAGTGGAGCGTGTAGGCGTTCAGCTCTTGGTGGGTCAGCAGCCGTTGCCGTTGGGCTACGAGCTGGAGCGCTCCTCTGCTGAACGAGAGTTGCCCGAACGCGCGCTTTACAACCGCACGATGTTCGGCGGCGAGCGCGGGCGCGGTGCGTTTCTGCGCTACGGGCTGGGCAACAACGCCTTCGCACACTTTGGCTTTTGGAACAGCCTCACTTTCCAAGACCCGCAGCAGACGAGTGCGAACACCTTTGGCAATCTCGGTAGCGCACTCGCATGGCACGCCGGATTGCGCTACTACACCCTCACCTACGAGTTCGGTGTGTCGGGCTTCTTCGGCAAGCGTCCCGGCTTCACCTTCAACGACCCGAACAACAACAATCAACCCGTTCAAGTGCCTCGCGTGAACCGCGAGTTTCTCTATCTCGACGCCACAGTGCTTGATGTACTCGTGGAGGGGTTTACCCTGCGTGGCGAGTTGATGCTGGGTAAAGACCGTGTACCAACCACCCGCACAGTGAGTGGGGTCACCATACCGCGTTTCACCCGCGCAACCAACATTCTGGGATACCAGATTCAGGCAAACTATCGCTTGAACTATCGCAACTTCTTGACCGTGCGCTACGATGTGTTCGACCCCGACACGGGGCGCGGTGGCGACAGCACCCGCACCTGGGGCTTTGCTTACAGCTACTTCATCAACCCCAATGTTCGGTTGACCGTCGCCTTCGAGACCCCTGACGAAGAGGGGCCGAAGGTGCGCAACGATCAGTGGACAATTCGCCTGCAATACCGCTACTAAGCTTGGAGGAGGGATGCCTATGAAGCGAACCACACTGATGATAGGTCTGGGCATTCTCATGGTGCTGGCAGGGGGCGTGACGGCGTACACGCTGAGCCAGCAGAGCATTACCCTCAAGGGTTCCGACACCATGCTGATTCTGAATCAGCGTTGGGCAGAGGCGTATGGGCGTGTGAACCCGCGCGTGAGCGTGTCGGTGACGGGCGGTGGCTCCAGCATCGGCATCAACGCGCTCATCAACGGCGTGACGGACATCTGCGCCTCTTCGCGCCCGATGCGCAAGTCGGAAATCGACCGCGCCCGCAGTCGCGGCGTAGTGGTTAACGAAATCCCCGTCGCGCTGGATGGACTTGCCGTCTGCGTGCATGAGTCGAACCCTGTCGACTCGCTGACGATGGATCAGCTTCGCCGCATCTACATCGGGCAGATTACCAACTGGCGTCAGGTCGGTGGTCCTGATCTGCCCATCGTGGCGTTCAGCCGAGACAGCAACTCGGGCACCTATGGCTTCTTCCAGCAGCAAGTGCTGAAGAACCAGAACTGGGGGCGTGGTGTACGCTTTATGCCCTCCACCAGCGAGGAGGCGCGTGAGGTCGCCCGCACTCCCGGCGGTATCGGCTACGGTGGTGTAGCGTACTTCAAAAACCGCTCGGGCATCAAGATCCTCAAAATCGCGGCGAAGGAGGGCGAGCCTGCCTATGCACCCACCGAAGAGAATGTGCGCAACCGCAAGTACCCCATTTGGCGCTATCTCTACTTCTACACGAACGGCAAACCACGCGGCGAGGTCGCCAAGTTCATCGAGTGGGTGCGCTCCAAAGAGGGACAGTCCTTAGTGGAAGAGGTCGGCTACTATAGCCTGAACCCGTAAGCCGTGTGGGAGGCATCTCGCCCCCCCACCCAATCCAAATATGTGGCGTATTCGACTTTTTGACAACCTCGTGCAGGTAGCCACTTGGGCAGCGGGTGGACTGCTGCTGCTCACCATCGTTGCCGTCTTCTACTATTTATTCACGGAGTCGAAATACGCCTTCCAGCGTCAATTCCCGTTTGGATTTCGTATCGCGCTGCAACCACCTCACAGCGAGTATCGAGATGAGGTCTCGATGGACCCGACCGCCAGCCTGCTGGCGACCCATCGGGAGGGTACAGACGAGCTGGATGACGCCGAAGATGCAACTCGCCTGCCTTCGCACGAGGAGCTTATGCAGATGCAGTCGCTGGTCACGGCGACCGCGCAGACCGACGACCCAAACCAACTCCGTGCCGACGCGCTCTTTCGGGACTGCATGCGGGCGCCCAAGCGCGCCGAGCAAGGTGAACGGTTCCTGCTCGTGGCGTTCGCCTTGCCCAACTACACCGCCGACACGATGGAACTGGCATGGGAACCCGATGTCTCGTTTGATCCCGCCTATTGCCCTTACCAGTTGCGCCTGCGACTCGTTCGTGCGCCACAGGGCGTGCAAGTAGACCCCATCGAGATAGACCTGCGACGCCAACCGAAGGGTCGTATCGCGCTGCCTGTCTGGAAGGCACACACCCAAGAAGAGTGGCTGCAGGGCTACCTCTTTGAGCTGGAGGCGCGCCCAACGACCTCCACCACTTGGGCGACACTCCAGCAGTTTCTGAAACCCGACTGGGCGCCCACCATCTTGTACGCCCGTTTCGGGATGCTGCCCCTGCTGCTGGCGACTTTGCTAATCACCTTCCTCGCAGTGGGGCTGGCGACCCCATTAGGGCTGGCTGCAGCGGTTTATCTAAGCGAGCAGGCATCCCCGCGCATCCGGGAGTGGTTCAAGCCCATTCTGGAAATTCTGGCAGCGATTCCGACGGTCGTGCTGGGCTACTTCGGTGTGATGCTGATAGCCCCCGCGCTCCAGCAGTTATTCGGCGAGGCGCTGCAGTTGAGTTCGGGGCGCGGCTTGCTGGCGACCGCGCTGATGATGACGGTGTTCATCCTCCCGACGGTTATTTCGCTCTCGGAAGATGCGCTGCGTGCCGTGCCTAACAGTCTGCGCGAGGGCGCAGAAGCGCTGGGGCTAACGCTGGCGGAGCGTGTGCGACTGGTGCTGTTGCCTGCTGCCAAGAGCGGTCTGATGGCGGCAGGGCTGCTCGCGATTGCCCGTGTGATGGGCGAAACGATGATTGTGTGGATTCTCAGTGGGGGCACGCCCACGATGCCCGATTTCAGTTCTCCCACCGCCGCGCTGGGCACGCTGGTCAAGCCCACACGCGGCATCCCCGACACGATAGCCATCGAGATGGGGAATGTGGAGTTCGAAAGCCCGCACTATGGACATCTGTTCCTGTTGGGATTGACGCTGTTCGTGCTGACTCTGGGGATTAACTTGCTTGGGTTTGCCTATCGCAAGCGTGCGCAGGTACAGCTATGATAGAAGCGGCTCGTTCGAAGGTTGTGCCAGTAGCCGAATGGGAGGTGTTGGCGGCACGGCAGGATGTGCGCCGCGCCCGCAAGAATGCGCTGCTCACGAGCATATTCGGGGCAGTTGGGCTGGCAACCGTGCTGCTGGTGTTCGTCTTGGTAGCGATTATTGCCTACAAGGGTGCGCCCACCATTAGCTGGGAGTTCCTCACGCAACCACCACGCGAAGGGATGTCAGCAGGCGGCGTGGCACCAATGATTCTCGGCTCGCTGCTGCTGATGCTGGGCGCATTCCTGCTGGCGACTCCTCTCGGCGTGTTCGGAGGGATCTGCTTGGCAGAATATGGCGAGCGCAGTCGGCTGATGCGCCTGATGCATGCCAGCGTCGCAGCCCTCGCCGGCACCCCCCCGATAGTGTACGGACTGTTTGGATTAGCGATATTCGTGCTGAAGTTCCACTTCGGGGTGAGTCTGATAGCCGGCTGGTGTACGCTCACCCTCTTCTGTGTGCCCTCGATCGTGCTGACCACCGAATCTGCGCTCAAAACGGTGCCTGCTGCGCTTATTGACGGCGGTTTGGCACTGGGGCTGTCGCGCTGGCAGACGCTTTGGCGCATCGCCTTGCCCTATGCGCTGCCCGGCATTCTCACAGGGATTATCCTGTCGCTGGGGCGCGCCGTGGGCGAAGCGACGCCAGTGCTGTTCACCGCCAGTGTCTACTACTCGACTGCCGAGATGACACTTGGGTGGGACACCTTGCGGCAGCCCGTTGCGAATCTGCCCTACTATCTTGCTGAAGGCTATCGCCAGCCAGGTGTCGTGCCCGAGCGGCTCATCTGGGGCGCATGCCTGACCTTGATTATCCTAACACTCCTGCTGAATGCAGGCGCAATTCTGATTCGCTCTCGCATGCGGAGGCGATACTTATGACGGCTACGATGGCAATCCCTACACAGAAGACAGCGATTGAGACGGTTGACCTATCGGTCTCGTACAACGGCAAGTCAGCGCTACGGAATGTGAATCTGGCGTTTCCAGAGAACGCCGTGACGGCACTCATTGGTCCCAGTGGGTGCGGCAAAAGCACGCTGCTGCGCGCCTTGAACCGAATGAACGACCGAATCCCCGGTGTGGACATCAGGGGTAAGGTGCTGCTCAACGGCAAGGATATCTATGCGCGTGGTGTGAACCTGACCCGCCTGCGCCGCGAGGTGGGCATGGTGTTCCAGAAGCCGAATCCCTTCCCAATGAGCATTTTCGAAAATGTCGCCCTCGGACCGCGCCTGCACTATGGTCTTCGTGGGCGCGCCTTGCGAGAGGTTGTGGAAGATGCGCTGCGCAAAGCCGCGCTCTGGGACGAGGTGAAAGACGAACTCCACAAGAGCGGGCTAGCCCTTTCAGGCGGGCAGCAGCAGCGGCTCTGCATCGCCCGCATGCTCGCCGTGCAGCCCCGTATCTTGCTGATGGACGAGCCCTGCAGCGCGCTCGACCCGATTAGCACCCAAAAAATCGAGGAACTCATCATCGAACTGGGCAAGCAGTACACGGTTATCGTGGTCACGCACAACTTGCAGCAAGCAGCGCGCATCAGTCACTACACGGGCTTCCTGATGTACGGCGAGGTCATCGAATGGGGCGAGACGAGACAGCTCTTCGAGCGACCCAGACGACCAGAGACCGAGGACTACATCCGCGGGCGGTTCGGTTAGAAATTCAGCAAGGTTCAAGCCTCACCCCGTTCCATCTGTTTGATTGCGCATGCCTGCTCCCCGTCCTCCAGCAGCTCGCTGAACCGCACGCGCCCGCAATCAGGGTTATATCGATCTGCCGACACATTGAGCAAAGCCCTGTAGATAGCGGGGGATTAAGCCGATAATTCTGCCAGCGTTGTTTGCCACATCCTGACGACCGATTTCGAGCACCCGAACGCAAGGAGACAGCAACCATGTCAGCTAAACGGTGGGATCGTTTTATACCCTATACACGGGAAGATGTCCACACTTTTACGGCACAAGGCACCGAACCAGTGGTAGTCCAGCGAATCCGTTTGGAGCGCGATCGGGAAGCGCTCTACACGATGGACATCTTCCTCTATAACCGTGCCCAGCATCGCCGAATGGTGCTGCAGTTCCTAACCCTCAACGCCCAGCAGCAGGATTTGCGAGTGGAGACACCCTCCGTTTTTGACCATCTCGACAAATCATGGTATCAGCTGATTGTAAATGCACTGAGCCAAGTTATTCAGCAAATGGTGCAGAACCCACAACTGTTTGAGCAACCCATTTTGGTGGCTTCGCTGCAAGTTCCCGACGATGTACCCCCGCTGGATGGAGCGGGTCAAAATCGCGTCGCACCCGGATTCGCATGGAACGAACTGTATATTCACAGCGCGAAGCGCTACCTGTTCGCTGCCGAGTTTTGCAAAGGTGGACAGGTGCTGGACTTAGGCTGTGGGAGTGGCTACGGCGCAAAGTTCCTCGCACGCACAGCCCAACAGGTCATCGCCGTCGACATGGACCCTTTCGCCCTGCAGTATGGAGAAGAAACCTACCCTGACCCGCGCATCCGACGCCTCCATGTTTTACCCGAACAAAATCTGCCTTTCGAAGACCACTATTTCGATGTGATTGTGAGCCTGGAGGTCGTCGAACATGTGCCGGTGGAGCAGATGGAAGCCTATTTCGCAGAGATCGGTCGCCTGCTCAAACCGGATGGCGTGTTGATAATGTCTACCCCCAATAAACAGATTTACATCCATTATCCTGACCCTTATCATGTATCGCTCATGACGCTTGACGAATTTCGTGCGCTGCTGGAGAGCCGATTTCGCCATGTGGAACTCTACGGGCAACTACGCTCTCAAGGGCTGCCGCATACCACGATGGAGTTCGAGATTGTCCCAGATGCTTCGGACAGCAACGAGATTTTCGTGGCAGTCTGCCGCGGCTATCGCGGGGCAGAATGTCCTATCGTGCTGCCTCCACCAACGGTTTGGGAAAATGTGCCTCAAAGCACCACGCATCAGGAGCCACAAAGTGCCGTGTCCAAAGCTCCAGAGCCAACCCACCAACCACAACAAGAAACGATCGAAGGCGAAAACCAACCACTCAAAGGCAAATGGCTCGGCAAGGATTGGGAGATTAAGCCCGTTCCGGGTTCCTACCCCCTTGTTCAGATTAATGGGGTGCAAGGCTATCTGATGCCGGGAGATGTGCTTTATCTATTCCGAAAGGCTGCGAATCTGCCCCCGAACGCGACCATCGTGGAGGTCGGCAGTTTTATGGGGCTGTCTTCGATCGTGATGGCGCATGCTCTCATCGCGAACCAAAACGAAGGGGCGCGCCTCTACTGCGTGGACACTTGGCAAGGTTCACCTGAACATCAGCAGATGGAGGTCGTGAAGGAGGAAAAACTTTACGATATCTTCATAAGAAATATTCAGGATGCCGGAGTCGACCACATAATCTGCCCAGTTCGGAAACGCAGTACGGAAGCCGCAGCCGACTTTGCTGATGAGAGCGCAGACCTTATCTTCATCGACGGCGACCATTCCTTTGAAGCCTGTTATGCCGATCTCAAAGCCTGGTACCCCAAGCTGAAACCGGGTGGCATTTTGATTGGACACGATTGTGTACCGGGTAGCGGTGTAAGGCAGGCACTCGAAAAGTTCACTGCGGAATATCAGCTATCCTATCGTGTCACCGAACCACCAGATGCCCACTATATTTTTGAAATATCCAAGCCGCTTCTCTCTCAGGTTCCACACCCCCCCTCTCGCACCCCTCTCACCGTTATCGTACACACCCGTAACGAGGAGCGCAACATCGAAGCCTGCTTGGCAAGTGTGAAGGATTGGGCAGATGAAATCATCGTGATGGACATGGAAAGCACCGACCGTACAGTAGAAATCGCCCGACGCTACACGGACAAGGTGTTTTCACATCCCCTTATTCGCGACTTCGATGCGGCGCGCAATGAGAGCGCCCAGCACGCTTCGCATGAGTGGATTCTCTATCTGGATGCCGATGAGCGCATGACCCCCCAATTGGCACAAGCGATTACCCAGTTCATCCAGCAGGCTCCGCCTGAAGTCGCAGGGGTACAACTGCCTTACAGAAATTACTTTTTAGGGCACTGGATTCGCCATGCAGGTGGCTGGTATCCGGGCTATAAAGCGCCTATGCTGCTGCGACGGGGACGGTTCCGATGGCGGGCGCGGGTCCACGAGGGCGTGGAGGTGCAGGGAATAGTCTTGCGATTTCCTGCAGACGACCCCACCTGCGCCATTGAACATCACACCGACCCGACGCTGGCGCATTTCTTCCAGAAGCTGAACCACTACTCCGAGAGCGAAGCCGACAAATTGCAGGAACTCAACGCACCCTGCACCTGGCAGGCAATAGCCGAAGCGTTCGCCGACGGTCTGCGCCTGTATTATGATGAGACGGAAGGCAAGCGCGACGGCGCCTTCGGCTTTTTGCTTTCCCTGTGCGGCGGTCTGAGCCAGATGAGTAATTGGATGAAATATGCGGAGCGACTTCTGCTGGCGGGTCATTCGGGCGAATCGCTCCTGCCCCCAAGTGCCGCCGATTTTCTCCAACATGCCGCCAACCGCGCTCGCTCTTCGGTATTCGAGCGTCGCTCTCAACCCACTGCTACTCCACCTGACTGGTGGCACAAACTTTGGCAGCGACTGCAGCGCGAATCGGGAGGCAAAGTGCTCTACACGGGGATGGGCAATTGGAATCACTGGGGCATCATCGCGCGCGATGGCTGGCAAATCTGCACCACCGTCGAGAGCCTCCCCCAGATAGCGCAGACGCCCCTCACCGAAACCATCGACCTCCAACTGTTGCCCTCCACCACTCCAACATGCCCACCCACAGGAACCCCTGAAGTGGATTCACTTGTGGCGTTGGGCAGCGAGTGGCATGCGATGGCGGGCACATTAAAGCAAGGTGGACTGTTTTTAATCGGCATATCCCCTCAGCCGCAAGACCCTGAGCTGTGGCGCAGAGAGATCGAAACGGCTTTTGAGGCGACGGTGCATCTGGTGGACCCCGAACCCGCCTGCGACTGGTTGTTCGCCTTCGGATGGAAGGCTCAGCGCATAAGTGCCATCCAGCGAACGGTGCTGATGATTGCACACCAACACGCTTTCGAGATGTTCGGCGGCGGTGAAACGCAACTGCTGGAAACACTCATTGCGCTGCGGGAGCAAGGCGTGCGCGCCGATGTCTCCCTATCACTTCGCCTGCAGCCCAAGCACTACGACCTGCTCCACCTGTTCAGCCTGTATCATCCAGAGAAGTTGAGTCGGCTGCGGGAATCGGGGCGACCAGTGGTGGTTTCGCCCATCTTCTGGGATTATTCGGAGCTTCGGTACGCTGCGACGGTTAAGCATGCCATATTTTCGCATTCGGAGCCGGAGATTGTCCAGCGTGCGCTGGAGGCGTGGCGTGAAGGTACTCTTCGAATCGAGGGCGTAGCAGAAGACCATTTCCAGGAACCTGCGCCGCTGCGCGAGAGCCAGCGAGCGGTGCTTGCCTGTGCCCATCTGCTGCTGCCCAATGGTGAGCGCGAAGCCGCGATGCTGAAGCGGGCTTTTGGCGAGGTTTCCATCCCTATCCGAATCGTGCCCAACGCCGTGCGCCCAGAGCGATTCCTGAACGCCTCACCAGAGCCTTTTGTGCAGCGGTTCGGCTTACGCGATTTCGTCCTGTGCGCAGCAAGGCTGGAACCGAACAAGAATCAGGCGATGCTCATCTGGGCATTGCGCGATACGGGGCTACCTTTGGTGATAGCGGGACCTGAAAGAGACCCCGATTATGCCCAACTCTGCCGAAAGTGGGCGGGGACAAGTGTACTCTTTGTGGGCGAGCTTTCACCCGACATGCTGGCGTCGGCTTACGCTGCCGCTCGCGTCCACGCGCTCCCATCGTGGTCGGAGACACCCGGTTTAGCCAATCTGGAAGCGGGCTTGGCTGGTTGCGCGCTGGTCGTGGGCAATCGGGGCACGGAACAAGAGTATTTGGGGGAGTTCGCGTTTGTGTGCGACCCCGGTGATTGGCGCAGCATCCGTGAGGCGGTGCTGCAGGCTTGGAACAGCGCCAACCCAGAACGGAGCCAAGCCTGCCGTGAACATATCCTGAGGCACTTCACCTGGGATCGGGTTGCCCAGCTTACAGCCGAGGCTTACGAAAGCCTTCTTATAACCCCCCTCTACTGGGTCGCGCTCCCCCAGTGGGACGATGCCGCCACTTGGCAACCACTCGTGGAAGCCTATGTACGCTCCGCCACCCAAGCCAACCAAACCATCCTGCAGCTCTATGCGGGTCCCCTGAACAACAGTACCCCCGAAGATGCCTACGAACGGGTCAAGGATTTCCTGTTCGAATTAGGTATAGACCCAGCGAATTGCCCCGACATCGAAATTGTCAATCAGTTGGTGCCGATGCCAGGGGCACGGGCGATTTTAACCGGAGTTATGGACGCCCAATTAAAGCGGGTATTTGGAGACCAATCCATCACTTTCCAGGAGTGGCAGAAAGTCGCCTGAAATATAGGGTTTAAACCTCGCTCCGTTCCATCTGCGCCATCACGCGTGCCTGCTCCTCGGCGATAAGCGCGTCGATGAAGGGCTGAAGGTCGCCCTCCAGTATCTCGTCCAAATTGTGCAGAGTCAGCCCGATGCGATGGTCGGTCACGCGACGGTCAGGGAAGTTATAGGTGCGGATTTTCTCACTGCGCTCGCCTGTGCCAATCTGGCTGCGGCGCAGTTGGTCGCGTTCCTGCCGCTGACGCTCCCGCTCCATCTCGTAGAGTCGGGCACGCAAGAGGCGCATCGCTCGCTCCCGATTCTGCAACTGCGAGCGCTCATCTTGACAGCTGACGGTGATGCCCGTGGGCTTATGGGTGATGCGCACCGCCGTCTCATTTTTCTGCATGTGCTGACCGCCCGGACCCGAGGAGCGGAAGGTCTCGATTTCTAAATCGTCGGGGTTGAGCTGCACATCGACCTCTTCGGCTTCGGGCAGCACGGCGACGGTGGCGGTAGAGGTGTGGATGCGTCCGCCACTTTCGGTGATGGGAATGCGCTGCACCCGATGCACGCCCGATTCGTGTTTGAGTTGGCTGTAAGCCCCTTTGCCCTGCACACTGAAGATTACATGCTTGTAGCCGCCCAAGTCGCTCGGCTCCGAATCGAGAATCTCATATTTCCAGCCACGCCGCTCGGCATAACGGGTGTACATGCGGAACAGGTCCGCCGCGAAGAGAGCGGCTTCCTCGCCGCCGGTGCCAGGGCGAATCTCAATAATCACATTGCGCTCGTCGTTGGGGTCGCGCGGCAGCAGGTAGGCGAATAACTCACGCGCCAGTGCCTCGCGCTGTTTGGATGCCTCCTCGATCTCCTCCTGTGCCAAGAGGCGCAGGTCGGGGTCATCGCTCGTTTCGAGCAGCTCCTCCGCCTGCTGAATGCGCTCCTCTGCCTGCCGATACTGGTCGTACAGGGCTTTCAGTTCGCTCAGTTCGGCATGTTGCTTGCCCAGTCGCTGCAACGCCTGTGGGTCGCTCAACACAGCGGGGTCAGCTAACTGGGCTTCAACCTGCGGCAGCTGCGCCAACACCTCCTCCAACTTCGCTCGCAACCGCTCTGGAAGCATCCCAAAGGGATTCTACCCAAAGTGGACATGGATGAGGCGTTCTACCCAGCGTTTAATCACCACCAAGGTCCTCCTGTATAGGGCAGCGCTTATGTGTTGAGCAAGTATTAGCAGCCTTGTCCGAAATTGAACAACACGAGGAGCAAGTCGTTATCGTCCACAACACCGTTTTTATCAATATCCTCATGGCGAGTATAGCCTGTGCCAGAGGTACCGAATGCAAAAATCACATTTAAAAGGTCGGTGTCGTCTACACAATGGTCGCCATTTGTGTCGCCAGCGCGCCATGTATCAAGTAAAAACGCTTCACTGCGCCTTGTTGCAACATTATAACCTTGTCCTACGATGTAGCGTCCGTCGGGAGTAATTGCGGATGCGATTGAGAGGCGCGACCCTCCAGCGAGCAAATCAGCATAAGTTATGTTCAGGTTCTCCATTCCACCAGCCTGTGTCCAACGGAAGGCCTGGTTGCCTGAGGTTCCGACAACGACTGAGCCGTCGGCAGAAGCTGCGTATGCCCTGCTGGAACTGCTGCCGGGTAAGGTGCCAAGCGATTGCATTCTCCCATCTGCCCACCGGAAAGCGATGGATGTACTAGATGGGGGTGGGAGATTAGACCATCCCACTACAACCGTGCCATCAGCGGAGACACCGGAAGCATAGCTTCGGACATGTCCGGGCAAAACGCCAAGATCTTCCATGACACCATCGCTCCAGCGAAAAGCCCGTTCGGAAAAAGATGCATTATAAGCATATCCAACCACCACGGCGCCATCAGCAGACACGCCGTAAGCAAAGCTGCCTCCGCCTTCGGGCAGTGTGCCCAGTGATTCGATCCTACCATTTACCCAACGGAAAGCCCGGTTTTTCCCTAAGACAAACTGATTTGTTCCCACAATGATTGTCCCATCTGCCGATACACCACTGGCGCTACTGACTGAAATCAACCCAAAATTATCGAGAACACCATTCTGCCAGCGGAAAGCCATCGTGTTGCGGGTATTGCTTTGGATCATTACACCGACCACCACTGAACCGTCAGCGGAAACTCCGAGTGCTTGACTACTATCATAGAAGGGCAGCAACCCAAGATCCTGCATGGTGCCACTTGTCCAGCGAAACGCTCTCCATCGTCCACCTTCATTCCTAAAGGCATGTCCTACAACCACTGAACCATCGGCTGAAACACCCGTTGCCGTGCTTGAACTGGGATAGTCTGGTAGCGCACCTAACCAAACCAATGTCGCAGCCCATCGAGTAGCGAAGATATCGACGGGCGAGAGGGTTTCATAGCCACACTCGTCTCGTGAGCGCACTCGGAATTCATAAATGCCTGCTGTTAAGCCAGCGAGCGATACGGCGTGGTCTGTCACAAGGGCTGTAGAACCCGCGCTTTGCCGCCATTCTTCAGAACCCTTGAGTCGGTATTCCACCAGTGAAGTAGCAGGTTCATCTGTTTGCCATCGGACACGCACACCAGTGGGGATGTTTTCAACGCGAATATTGGTTATCACGGGGGGCTGCGTGTCGTGCCTTACACGGAAGCGGCGCCTCACAGGCTCGCAAATGTTGCCATCCGAATCGATCGCCCGTACCTCGAAAACATAATCACCCTCTGGCAAGCTTGAATATGAAACGGAAGTTTGGGACTGCCAGTCGGTCCAGTCAACGGTTTCCCCATTTAGATAGAGACGCCAGGAAAATAGCAACGCCTCACTGGGAGTTTCATCGTCTATTGCTGCCCAAGAGATGTAAAGAGGGAACTGGCAGAAGGGGTCCGAGGGACTGTGCGTAATAAACAGCAGCGGAGCCGCTCCAGTATCCAGCAAAAAAGCCTCATCCTGACCAGATACCGCATTATAACCTTGCCCCACAATATATCGCCCATTGGGAGAAACAGCACATGCCACTCTAAGCCATGAGTCGGGGGTAAGTAGGTGAGCATATACTTCACTTAAAAGTTCCTTACCACCTATTGGTGTCCATCGAAAAGCCCCGCCCATCGCTTGCCCGACTACTATGTTCCCATTGGCGGAAACATCGGTTGGACGAGTCGCTTGCGCGCTGGACAGCGATCCCAGCGGCTGCATCACGCCATTGACCCACCGAAAGGCATAGCGCTGATATTCTCCTTGAGACTCCCCTACGACAACGGAGCCATCGGCAGACACTGCCCGAGCTTCACTCGTAAAAGTGCCGGGTAGCACACCCAAATCTTCCATGACACCATTGAACCAGCGAACTGCACGATGCGATGTACCCATGCCGATCGAAGCCCCTACTATCACTTGCCCGTCGGCAGAGACATCATAGGCGACGCTCCAATCTCCCCCGGGAAGATGTCCAAGGTCCTGCATAACTCCGTCTGCCCATCGGAACGCGCGCGTACGATTAGAGGCATTGTGTGCCCAGCCTACAATGACAGCGCCGTTTGACGACACACTCTGGGCTCCACTCTCTTGCCCTCCCAAAGTACCCAAGTACTCTAACGCGAAACCAAATCTATCCGTCCAACGGACTGCGCGATATCGGTAGCCAGGCTCTTCAATCGATCCCACAATCGTGGTACCATCCGCCGAAACCGCACTGGCAGCGCTACGGTGTAGAAAAGGAGTTTCCAGTAGTTGCATGCCTGTCGAGGCAGTCCAACGGAAAGCAGTGTCTCCTGCCATTCCGACGACGACAGAACCATCAGCCGAAACCCCGTATGCTACACTGCTTGAACCTCCTAATGTTCCAAGCCAAATGAGGGACGGTTGCTGGGCATGCAGCTGTCCAATAGTAAGCAACCCGGCCAAGCTTGCAACCAGCATGCTGCGCCACTTTCGCACCATCTGTACACCACCTCCATCACTGCCCTGCTATTATACCACACAGGTACTGTGAAACAGTACCACGTTGTCATCTGCTGACTGCTAATCGCTACTCAGCGGAGGCGCGATCTCTCCCTCTATCAACCAGCCCTCGCGGGCGTGGGTGAGGTGTAGCACGCCCACGCCTCGCGCAAACGGTTTCGATTGGGCAATCCAAACACGCCCGACACGCTCTGGCTGTGCCAGTGGGGTGTGCGAGTGCCCGCCGATAATCAGATCGAGCTGGGGGCACGCCTCCGCCAGCTTCCGATCCATCTCGATGCCGAGATGCGTGAGAGCAATCAGCAGCTCCACTTCGGGACGCAAGCGGGCAACCCACCCCTGCGCCACATCAAGCGGCGGGTCAAACAGGTAGGCACTCAAGATTCGGCTGGGCATACGCGGCGTGACCATCGGCACGGTCAACCCGATGATGCCAATTCGAACACCTCTATGCTCGCCGCGCCATACAGGCTGCGTCGGCAAGGGCGTATCGGGATGGCGCGTGCGAATATTGGCGCACAGTAATGGGCATGGCGCACCCCGCACCTTCTCCATAAAGCCGCTGGGGAGAATGTGAAACTCGCGATTGCCGATGGTGATGGCACTATAGCCCGCCTGACGCATCATGCCCCATGCCGGTTCGGGCTTCAGCGGGATAGCGAGGTTGCCCAC
>Ga0197142_1002191_pt1 | contig 17280 bp, 18 predicted proteins | sample GBS60_MetaG_FD_148614 | JGI IMG/M metagenome (GOLD analysis project Ga0197142, IMG submission 148614) | Sediment microbial communities from Great Boiling Springs, Gerlach, Nevada, United States - GBS 60_MetaG | ecosystem: Environmental > Aquatic > Thermal springs > Hot (42-90C) > Sediment...
ATAGGGCACCAGGCCGGCAGACACCCCGCGCCGACGCTCGCCTCAGCCCGATCGTAACGGGAGACGGCGGGGCCGGCAATCAGGGAAAAGCCGCACGTGGGCCGCGGAAATTACTCACAATGCCGGTCGCAAGTTACGCATATCCCAGGTTCAGGGGGCAGGCAGGCACGGGAGAAGGGTTCCCTATGGCCGGCATTCGGCTACGGCTTCATACAGGGCGAGGATGTTTTCGGTGGGGGTGTTGGCCTGGAGGTTGTGACAGGGCGCCACGATATAGCCGCGGCCGCGGGAGAAGATGGCCACGTTTTCCCGGACCTCGCGTTTGACGTCTTCGGGAGTCCCGAAGGGCAGGGTGATCTGGTTGTCCACGGCCCCGTGAAAGATGACTCGGTGGCCGAATTCGGCGGCCAGCTTGCGGCGATCCATGCCGCGGCAACGCCACTGCACGGGGTTGAGGATGTCAATGCCCATATCGAGCAGTTCGGGAATGAGGGGGCGGATGGCGCCGTCGCTGTGGAAGAAGACGCGGGCGCCGAGGGAGTGGGCCAGCTCGATCATGCGGGCCAGCCAGGGCTTGAGGAAGCGGCGGAAGCAGGCGAGGCTGACGAGCAGGGATTCCTGGGTTCCGAGGTCCTCGGCCACGCAGATCAGGTCAATCAGATCGCCGGCGGCCTGCATGGCGAGGCGGACGATGCCGGCGTGGATGTAGAAGATCCGCTCCATGGCGGCGTCCACGAGGGCGGGGTGGGCGATGAGGTCTTCCAGGGCCTGCTCCATGCCGCGCAGCCGGCAGTAGAGGTAGAACGGCTCGTAGCTGGCGCCCACGATGGGGTATCCGGTCCACTGGAGGCATTGACGGCGCAGATCGGAGGCGTCCCACTCCGAGGGATCGGGCCACGGGTAAGTTTCGATGTCGCGGACGGCGCCGGCGCGGGCCAGCGGCGGATCCACGGCTTCCTCGTATATGCCGAGGCCGTCCAGATAGGGAACTTTGCGGGTGGGCACGCCCCAGACGCTGAACAGGGAGGGTATGTGCCAGGTATCTTCGAGGGCGCGGGGGTGGCGAGGGGCGAGAAAGATGCACTTATCCACGCCGAGTTTGATCCAGAGGGCTTTTTCGTCCGGGCAGTCTAACTCGGCGAGCAGGCGGCGAGTAACTTCGGGGGTCGCCCAGTAATCGCAGACGGGACCGGGACAGGGCGAGCCATCGAGCAGGGCCAGCCATTTCTGGCGGGGAGTCATGGCGCCAGTGTAACGCAATGGGCGAGGGGCGGAAGGCGGAGGCAGCGAGCGCGGAGGCAGCAGGTAAACTGGTGGTGATGAGTAGCGCTGGGCGGCGGCGGACGACGGTGGTGGACGTGGGGGGAGTGAAGATCGGGTATCCTCATCCCATTGTCGTGCAGTCCATGACCAACACGGACACGGCGGACGTGGAGGCGACGGTCCGGCAGGCGGCGGAGCTGGCGGAGGCGGGATCGGAGCTGGTGCGGGTGACGGTGAACAACGAGGCGGCGGCGGCGGCGGTGCCGCGGATCGCCGAGCAACTGGAGAAACGCGGCGTGCGGGCGCCGCTGGTGGGGGATTTTCACTACAACGGGCACATTCTGCTGAAGCGCTATCCGGAGTGCGCGCGGGCGCTGGCCAAATACCGAATCAATCCGGGCAACGTGAACATCGGTCGTCGCTCGGACGAGAATTTCCGGGCGATTATCGAGGCGGCGCTGGAGTACGGCAAGCCGGTGCGCATCGGGGTGAACTGGGGATCGCTGGATCAGGCTTTGCTGGCGCGGCTGATGGACGAGAATGCGCGGCGGCCGGCGCCTCGGGACGCGCGCAGCGTGATGCGGGAGGCGATGGTGGCGAGCGCGCTGGAATCGGCGGCGGCGGCGGAAAGTTACGGGCTGCCGCACGATCGGATCATTTTGAGCGCGAAGGTCAGCGCGCCGGTGGATCTGATTGCGATTTACCGCGAGCTGGCGGCGCGGTGCGATTACCCGCTGCATCTGGGTTTGACGGAAGCGGGACTGGGGACGAAGGGGATCGTGTCCAGCACGGCGGCGCTGGCGGTGCTGCTGGCGGAAGGCATCGGGGATACGATCCGGGTCTCGTTGACGCCGGCGCCGGGCGGGGATCGCGCCGAAGAGGTGCGGGTGTGTCAGCAGATTCTCCAGGCGTTGGAGCTGCGGAGCTTTCTGCCGCAGGTGGCGGCCTGTCCGGGCTGCGGGCGGACGACGAGCACGCGCTTTCAGCAGATGGCGGCGGAGGTCGAGGAGTATCTGGCGCGCAAGATGCCGGAGTGGCGGAGCAGGTATCCGGGCATCGAGAATCTGAAGGTGGCGGTGATGGGCTGCGTGGTGAACGGTCCCGGCGAATCGCGTCATGCCGACATCGGAATTTCGCTGCCGGGCAACATGGAGGAACCGCGAGCGCCGGTGTTCATGGATGGCCGGCGGGTGGCGACGCTGGAAGGCGCCGACATGACGGAGCGATTTCTGCGCATGCTGGAAGAGTATGTGGCGGCGCGTTTCGGGGGCGGTGAGGGCTGCCTGCTATAATCGGATTTGTCGCTGGGGTTGAATCATGGCAATGACCGAGACTCAGAGAGGGACTGCTTTTGCCACGGAGGGCGGCGAAGCGGGTAACGGCGCGCCGGTCCGCGTCTTCCACCGTGTGCTCGACTGGCTGACCAGCGAGCGATTCCAGTTGTTGAACATCACCGACCGGATTCAGGAGGTGGTTCGGCGGAGCGGGATCCGCGACGGTCTGGTGCACATCCAGTCGCTGCACACGACCACGGCGCTGATGGTGAATGAGTGGCAGGAGGCGCTGCTGGCGGACATCCAGCGGCTGCTGGAAGAGTTGGTGGGCAGCGATCGCGACTGGCGGCACAACGATCCGCGGCACTCCGACTGCGAGCGCGGCAACGCGCATGCGCACTTGCGCGGGATGCTGTTGGGGCAGACGCTGTGCCTGCAAGTGCGCAACGCGGCGGTGCTGCTGGGGTCGTGGCAGAGCATCATACTGGCCGAACTGGACGGGCCGCGGTCGCGGCAGGTGGCGGTGCAGGTTTTGGGAGTTTGAGCTGGGTCGAGGGATCGGCGTTGGCTCGACGGTTTCGCCTGGAGGAAGCGGAAAGCCTGCTGCCGGAGCTGGAGGCGCTGGTGCGGGACGCGGTGGAGGCCAAGCGCCGGTTCGATCAGGCGCAATCCGAGCTGGAGGCAGCCTCGTCGCGGATCGCGCTGCTGGGCGGGGCGCAGGTGGACCGGCGGCAGATCCTGGCGCGCCAGGGGCGACGTGACGCGTTGGCTTCGCGGTTGCGGGAGCTCGTGGAGGCGATTCAGCGCTACGGTTGTCTGGTGAAGGATCTGGATGTGGGGCTGATTGATTTTCCCACCTGGTATCAGGGGCGCGAGGTTTTGATGTGCTGGCGACTCGGGGAGCGCGGGATCGGGTTCTGGCACGAGACGGAAGAGGGGTATCGGGGGCGCAAGCCGATTGACGAGGAGTTTCGCGCCGGGCATCGAGGGGAACGGCTGAACTGAGGGGCGGGCCACGGGTGGACCGGGTAGAATGGGTGACGTGGCCGGCGGGGAGAACATCAAGGAGCGCGTGCGAAGTGGTTACGGGCAGGCGGCGCTTCGCGTGCTGGACGGGGACGTGGCAAGTTGCTGCGGCGGTCCTGCGGGTCCGGTTTGCGGCGAGCTTTACAGCGAGGCGGATCTGTCCGCGGCGCCACGGGAGGCGCTGGCGGCATCGCTGGGCTGCGGCAACCCCACGGCCTTGGCCGACCTGAGGCCGGGCGAAATCGTTCTGGATCTGGGTTGCGGAGGGGGGATTGACGTTTTTCTGGCGGCGGAGCGAGTGGGAGCGTCGGGCAGGGTCTTCGGGGTTGACATGACCGCGGAGATGGTGGCGCTGGCGCTGCGGAACCAGCGCAAGGCGGGCGTGAGCAACGCCTGGTTCGTCGTGGGGGACATGGAGGCTCTGCCGTTGGCGAACGAATCCGTGGAGGTGGTGATCTCCAACTGCGTGATCAACCTGGCGCCGGACAAGGACCGGGTGGTGCGCGAAGCGTATCGGGTTCTGAAGCCCGGCGGCAGGCTTGCGATTACGGACATCGTGGTGCGGGGCGAAGTGTCGCACGAGATCCGGCGGAGCATGGAGCTTTGGGTCGGCTGCGTCGCCGGGGCGCTCGAGGAAGGCGAGTACGCACGGAAACTGGCGGCCGCGGGGTTCGATGAGATCCGGATCGAGCCGGTGCGCTTCTATGGCCCCGCGGACGCCCGGGAGTTTCCGGAGGCGGCAGGTGCGGGCGTGGAAGCTGCGCCAGGGCCAGCGGAGGGTCGTTTTCTGAGCGCCTTCATTGCCGCGCGCAAAGCGCATTGAGGGGGGCGGGCGAGGAACACGCGGTTTGCGCGGGCCGAAACATTTCTTGTTGTGATTGTTGTTTTGGGCCGGGTGGGTCGAACGGGTCGCGGGCGCGGGGCTGGCAGGGGGAGGCGCGGCGGCAGTGGCGGCGTCGGTATGCGCCGCCGCGGTTGGAGGCGCTGCGGGCGGAGCTGGAGGCGGTGCGTGCGACGGCGCTGCCGGCCCCGATGGATCGGGGCAGGCCAGTGCCCTGTGCAGCGTGGCGGCCTACGCCTTGGGGTTGTGGCCCAGGCCGGTGGGGTTTGTGGATCATGGCGAGTTGGAGCTGAGCACCAACCTGTCCGAGAACGCCCTGCGCGGGGTGGCGTTGGGACGCAAGAACTGGATCCATGTAGGCAGCGCGGAGGCAGGGCCGAAGGTAGCGGCGATCCTGTCGGTCGTGGAGACCTCGAAGAGGCTCGGGTTGGACCTGCGCGCCTACTTGGCCGAGGTGTTGCCGCGGCTGGCGGACACGAACATCCAGCGCCTCGGGGAACTTACTCCCTCTCGTTGGGCGGCGTCCCGCGGGGGCTGAGAGGCGCCGCCTCACTTACCGCAAAAACCTGCCGCCCGTCAAGAATGCGGTTGGTCTGACGCTTACAAAACTCCGGTTGCGGCGCTGGCGAGAGATTCCGGCGATTCCATCGCAACCAGGCGATGGCGCCGAAGGGTTGATAGCCCCATTAGGGCTGCCCTGAGGGAAAGGCGCGTGGACCGCCGGTGACCTTGACGGCAAAACGCAGGATCAACCCGACGCCGTGTCCCCCGCTCACGGGTGTGGTGTGAGCACCGAGTCCGTGAATCGTGAGCGAGGTTTCCACCTCGCAGTCACGCCACGCCCGCTCGCCGATCAGGAACGGTCGGTCGTAACCCGTCTCGGCGGTTCGGAGGCCGGCCTGCGTAAGTTTCCATTTCGCATCCACGTACCGGCCGACATCTTGCGGATTCCGCGTCCGGTTCCAGAAAACCGAGTACGGAAGTTCAGATCTGCCGGCCTCCCGGCGCACCGTGATCGTTCGCGTCCGCGATTGGCCGTCGCGGAAGTACGCTCGGATCGTGACCGTATTGGGGCCCTGGCGCAACCGCGCTACAGGTATATCGGCGTTGAAATCGCCTTTCCACGATAGTTGCCTCGGTCAGGAATTTGTTAACCGAGTCTGGCCACCCTGCCGGCGATCCGCCAGGGGCGGAGCGGATCTGCGGCGCGCGCAGGGCGGTGATGCGCAAAGCTCGTAAGGCCTCAGCGATGCGCTTGTGCGTCGGCGTCCGCCCGGTCGCCCACCAGCACCGGCGGCCGGCTTGACGGAATCCCCTCGGGCGCTCGAGCGCTGCTATTCGGGGCTGTCGTCGGAGTCTTCGCCCGTGGCGTCCTCGTCCTCGTTCGCGCCGCCGCGCTGGATCTCTTCCAGCGCCTCCTCGAACTCGTCGCCGCCTTCGCCCAGTTCTTCGCCCATGCGCCGCATCCAGCGCGCGACGCTCTTCGGGTCGTTCTCGTCAAGGCCCGCCATCTCGGCTTCGTCGGCGAGGCGCTCGAGCCGGTCTTCCTCGCTGCGCGCCAGCGCGAAGCGTGAATAGAGGCGAACCAGGCGAGGCGATCCGCAGCGAGGACACTGCTCGGCCTCCTCGCCCATTCTCCGCACGAACACGCTCACCTTGCGTCCGCAATTCTCGCACCGGTACTCGTAAATCGGCACGTTTCACCTCCCGGCCAGGCGCCAGTGCTCAGCCTCGATCCAGATAAGCGGTCAGCCCTTGGATCGTTTCCAGAATATCTTTGCGCACCGCGTCGTCCAGGCGGCTGTGTTCCACCCGGTCCGCCAGTCGCCGGAGCTTTTCGGCCAGCAGGGGCCGCACCTGGGCCTTCTGGGTCTCGGCCAGCGCATGCAGGGATGGGGCGAGCTGGGAGGCCCGAGGCGCGGCGCTTCCCAGACTCAACGTGGCCGCGCGCGCCAGCATGCGATCCGCCTCGGGGTACTTGTTTTGGAGAGCGTAGAGTTCTCCCAACCGGCGGTAATGGCGGGCGAGCTCGGGATCTTCCGGCCCGAGCAGCTTGGCCTTGATGCGGATCGCGCCGAGCAAGGCAGCCTCGGCCTCGGCATAGCGGTTCTCCGCAAGGTACCATTCAGCCAGCTTGTCATGGCAAACCGCGGCCTCCCAGCTCTCCGGACCGGAAGCTTGCTCGTGCAAGCGCAACGCCTCCCGCAGGGCGAAAAGCGCCGACGTACGCCGTCCTTCCGCCAATTCGATATCGGCCATCTCCTGGAGTACAGTCGCCAGGTGATCGTCTCCCCCGGCCGCCGCCTGCCTGGCCGCTTCGGCCGCCTGCTCGTAACCCTGGGCAGCCTCCGGTGAGCGGCCCAGCGCTTCCAGGACCCCGGCCAGATTGAAGCGCGCGATGGCCAGCCTGGATGGATCGGGCTGGGGGAGCGATTCGAAGATCTCCACCGCCTGGCGCAGGCATTTTTCGGCCCGCAGGTACCTTTGTTGGTGGGTGTACAGCACGCCCATGCAGTTGAGAGTTTCAGCCAGGCGGAGGTTCGGAGCGGTCAGATGGGCGACGGTCTGGGCGGCTTTCTCCAGCATCTGGATGGCCTGGTCAGTGCGGCCGGCATAAAAGGCCGCGCTCGCCAGGTCCATGTAACAATGCCACGTCAGATCGAGCAGCGCCATCGTCGCCGCGCCCGGAGACGTGCTCCGGCCTTCCCCGGATTCCATGGTAACCGGATTGGGGGAAGGACTTTCATGCGCCGCAAGCGTCCGCACCCAGACCCGCATGCGAGCGTAGTGCGAGCCTCGCCAGTACACCCGCCGACACGCGGGGCAGCGCCAGAAGTCCCGATGTCGCTGCGCCACCGTGGGCGGCGCCTCGGGCGGCGGCCCTCCCTCCAGGCGTTCCAGCAGCGCGTTGCAACGGAGGCAGCGACTGAAAGGCTTCAGGAACCTCTGCAAGTGGAACCGGCGCACGACCTCGGCTGCCTGTCGCCGGGGTTCGGTCTCCCGCACGAAGTAGCCGTGGGTGACGGCCCGGTGCTTGAGCAGTCCCGTGTCTCGCGTCAGAAGGATGCGACGCTGCTCGACCGCGATTCGCACCAACTCGTGATCGGAGGCGTCGTTACGGTACAGTGCGTCCAGGCCCAACATGCGCAAGCAGGCCGCCAGCCGCCCCAAGTGGGTGTCCAGCACGAATCGGGGCTGCCGCAGCGGTTGCGGCCGCACGCGCACCAGCGGGGTAACGTCAAGCGTCTCGAAAACCGGGTACACGCTGATGCGATCGCCATGCTGCACCACATAATCGAAGCTGACGCTTTCGCCGTTGGCCATGACCAGCTCGACTTCGGGATGGGGAACGCCAAGGCCCTCGATCAGGTCCTTCACGGGCGCAGGAAGCAGGAAGGAGTGCCGGAACGGCCTCTGGCGCCGGTCGGGGGGCAGAAAGTCATTCAACTCGCCGTAGAAGCGAAAGACAGCCTCGGGCATTGTCGAAAGCCACCCGCGCTACCCTCCCGGCAAGCGAGGACTTGGCGCCGGAGACGGTTTGGGCATCGCCGGGGCTTGGCGGTAAAACCCTTTTGCCGTCAAGAGCTTGGATGAAGACCGGACGACTTCCGCGGGCTACTTGCGGGCAACCAGCTCCCGCTCGACTCGGCGGGTCGCGCGCTCGCTGATCAGATCGGCCACCCGGCTCAACAGCTCCGGCAAATCCTCCGGTTTGATCAGCACGGTCCCATCGGCTCGCTTGGCGCGACCACGGGTGTCCTGGTACGTGGTTACCAGCGCGGTGGCCGGCTTGTACTCCATCATGCGGGCATGCGCCAGGACTTTCAAGCCGGCTTCGGGCGACTCCATGCGCAGGTCTGTAAGCACCAGTTCGTACTCGTGCTTTTCGAGTTTCTCGATGGCCTCGGCCGCAGAGGCCGCTGCGTCAACATGGTACCCGCCCGCCTCGAGTACCGTTTGCAGGGTTAACCGCGAGGTCAGGTTGTCGTCAACCAACAGCACTCGAGCCAGGTCCAAATGGCGCTGCGGGGTTCCCTGGGCCTTGTTCATGCGTCAGCCCATCCTTCCTTTTTGGCTCCTACAGGATAGTGTAACCCAAAGAAAGGGGAAAAGCACCTATCAAAGTTCAATTGGTTAACTATAGTTAATCTTTATCGGGTTTAACCGCCTTCCGATGCCCTTAAAAGTGGGGGCCGAATGTACTAGATCGCGTGGACGGAGCGGGTGACGGACTGATCCCCTTAAACGTGGGGACCGAATACCCGCTTGTAAATGGAATCAACGTTCCTCAACTGGCGCTCGAGGGAAAGACTTTGCTGGATCTGCTCACGACTCAGGTACTTGCCGATCTCCGGGTCGCTTTCGATCGCCGCGCGGAAATCCTCGCCCCGCTCCCAGCAGCGCATGGCGTGGCCTTGGACGACCCGGTAGGCCTCCTCGCGGAGCATCCCCGCCGCCGCCAGGTCCAGCAGCAGTTGGCCGGAATAGATGAGTCCCCGAGTGGCTTCCAGATTTCGCTTCATGCGCTCGGGGTAAACGCGCATGTTCTCGAGCACGTCGGACGTCCGGGCAAGCAAGTAGTCCACCAGGATCACGGAATCGGGCAGAATCACCCGCTCGACCGACGAGTGGGAGATGTCGCGCTCGTGCCAAAGGGCAATGTTCTCGAAGGCGGCGCCGGCGTTGGCCCGGACGACGCGAGCCAGCCCGCAGATCTGCTCGCAGGCGACGGGATTCCTTTTGTGGGGCATGGCCGAGGACCCTTTCTGGCCGGCAGTGAACGGCTCCTCGGCCTCGAGAACCTCCGTGCGCTGCAAGTGTCTGATTTCCAGTGCGATTTTTTCGAGCAGGGCTGCGATCAGCGCCAGCACGCACAGGTAGGCGGCGTGCCGGTCGCGCGAAACCACCTGAGTGCTCACGCGAGCGGGTTTCAAACCGAGCCGGGCGCAGATCTTTTCCTCGGCTTCCGGGCTCAGATGCGCGTAAGTTCCGACCGCGCCGGAGATTTTGCCCACGCAGACCTCTTCCTCAGCGCCCTCGAGCCGTGCGGCGTTCCGCTGGGCCTCGTCGTACCACAAAACGAATTTCAGGCCGAACGTGACGGGCTCGGCGTGAACCCCATGAGTGCGCCCGACTTGCGGAGTGTATCTGAATTCGAAGGCGCGGCGCTTCAGGGCGGTTTGCAGCCGTTCCAGCCCGTTTTTCAGGAGGCGGTTGGCCTGCTTGATCTGGAGGGCCAGCGCGGTATCCACCACGTCGTACGAGGTGAGACCGTAGTGAAGCCAGCGCGAGGCGTCGGCGTGGCCTGCGGCGGCCAAGTGCTCGGCGACCGCGGTGGTAAAGGCAATGACGTCGTGCTTGACCTCTCGCTCGATCTCGTGGATGCGTTCCAGCCGAAAGCCGGCGTGCTGCCGCAGCAAGCGCGCGGCTTCCGCCGGCGCCTCTCCCAGCTCGGCCAGGGCCTCGGCGGCGGCCAGTTCCACTTCCAGCCAGGTTTGAAACTTGTTCTCCTCGCTCCAGATGCGGCCCATCTCCGGCCGCGTGTAACGCGCGATCATAGCTCAAAGACCTCGGTCTGACAGCGGTGCTCGGCGACGACGAGGCGCGTGGGCAAGCCGCGGCTGCGCAGCGCATCGCCCGCCACCAGGCGCACAAGATCAGGGTGGTTGTTGTGTTCGCTCAGATGTCCCAGCACCAGCGTTCGCGTGCAAGGCTCCAGGTGCCGGCGAATGAACTGGGCCACGGCGTCGTTGGAAAGATGGCCTTGCCGGCCCATGACCCTTTGCTTGACCGGCCACGGGTAGGGTCCGACCTTCAGCATTTCCAGATCGTGGTTGGACTCCAACACCAGGAGTTCGGCGCCGCGGATCTGGAAGCGAATCGAATCGGGGATGTAGCCCAGATCGGTGACGATGGCGATCTTATGTCCCCCCGCATCCAGGCAGAAGCCCACAGGATCCGCCGCATCGTGGGGAACGCTGAAGCTGGTTACCTCGATGTCGCCGATGCGCCATCGCGCGCCTGCACGAAAAAGCTCCACCGGCGGCGGTTCGCCGTTCCAGCAGATGGCGGGCGCCGTTTGTTCGCTCAGGAACACGGGCCGCCCGAGCTTGCGAGCGAGCACGGGCAAACCGGCGACGTGATCGCCGTGTTCGTGCGTTACCAGAATCGCGTCCAGGCGGTCCAGCCTCTCGCCCGCGGCCGCAAGCCGTCGCTCAATTTCGCGGGCGCTGAGGCCGGCGTCTATGAGCAGACGAGTTCGCCGGGTCGCCACCAGCGTGGCGTTGCCGGAACTGCCGCTGGCCAGAACGCACAGCCGAACGATGGCGTCCTCCGCGAACCACTTATCCTAGCATCGCTTCGCCGCCGCTGTCATCGGATCGGGCCGATACAATAGGGAATGGGATGAACGGGGTTCCGCCCATCTTGCGGATCGGCTCGGTCGAGATCCGGCCTGCCACCGTGTTGGCGCCGATGGCGGGCATTACGGACACCGTGTTCCGGCGGCTGATCCGGGCCCTGGGCGGTTGCGGCCTGATCATGACCGAGTTCACCAGCTCCCACGGCATCGTCAACGCCATGCGCGCGGGCGGCCGCGGTCCCACTCTGAGATACCTGACCTTCGAACCGGACGAGCACCCCATTTCCGCGCAACTGTTCGGCGCCGACCCCGAAGTGCTCGCCGAGGCGGCCCGGCAATGCGAAGCGCTGGGCTTCGATCTGGTGGACATCAACCTCGGTTGCCCCGCCAAAAAGGTCTGCCGCAGCAACGGCGGCTCCGGCCTGCTGCGAGATCTGAAGCTCGTCGAGCGCATCTTCCGCGCCGTGCGCGCCGCCATCAAGATCCCGTTTACGGTGAAAGCGCGCGCCGGCTGGAGCGGGCAGGAGATCGTCGCCGTGCCGCTGGCCCGCCTGGCCGAAGACTGCGGACTCAACGCCATCGCCCTGCATCCGCGCACGCGCGATCAAGGCTTCAGCGGCCGGGCGGACTGGAACCTCATCGCGCAGGTCAAGGCCGCCGTGCGGATCCCGGTGATCGGCAACGGGGATATCGTCACGCCCGAAGACGCCGTGCGCATGGTGAAGGAAACCGGCTGCGACGCCGTCATGATCGGTCGCGCGGCTTCGTACAATCCGTGGATCTTCCGCCAGATCGCCCAATATCAGAGCTGCGGCCGCTACGAGCAGCCCTCCGAACGCGACCGTTACCAGCTCATGCGGCGATACTATGCCTGCCTGATCGAGCGAGGCGACCCGGAGACAGTCGGCAAGATGAAACAGTTCGCATCCTTGTTCACTCACGGCGTTCGCAACGGCGCGCACTTGCGAGCCGCGGTCTACCAGGCGCGCGAGCCCCGGCAAATCCTCGATCTGGTGGACCAGTTCTTCCAGCACGAGCTCGAGGCCCAGCCTGCATGAAGAAAGTCCGCCTGGTGACCGATGGCGCCTGCCAAGGCAACCCCGGGCCGGGCGGCTGGGCCGCCATTCTCATTTACGGCCCCCGCCGCAAGGAACTCACCGGCGGCGAGCCGCACACCACCAACAACCGGATGGAGCTGAAAGCCGCCATCGAAGGCCTGCGGGCGCTCAAGGAGCCCTGCGAGGTCGAGATTGTGACCGATTCCGAATACCTGAAAAAAGGCGTCACGGAGTGGCTGCCTCGCTGGAAGCGCACTGGATGGGAGACGGCCTCCGGCCAGACGGTGCGCAACCAGGATCTGTGGCGTGAACTCGACGAACTCAGCCGGCGTCATCGCACGCGCTGGATCTGGACGCGCGGCCATGCCGATGACCCGGACAATCTCAGGGCCGATCAGTTGGCCTCTCAGGCTGCCGCCGAGCAGGCTTCCCGTGCGAAGATGACAGTTCAAGACCAAACCGACCCGATGGAGCGCGGCTGATGAGAATGAGGCTGCTGGTGCTGTTGTCGGCTTGCCTGACCGCATGCTGTCAAAGCCCTTCATTCGGCATCAAGCTCGGCTGGCCCGCGACCGACGTGTTTCGCAGCGGCCCGTGGCCGGGTGGACGCTACGAGGCCTCGAGCGGACGCTGGGTGATCGGACCCGCATTCGAGCTCATGCTGCCTTCGAGACTCAGCATCGAGGCCGATCTCTTGCATCGTTCCTTGGAGTACCGCTCCAGCGGCGACGCCGAAAACCTCAAGACTACCGGGCGCGCCTGGGCCTTGCCCGTCATGGGGAAATTCCGGTTTTCGGATCGGTGGGTTACGCCGTTGGTGGGCGCCGGCCTGGTTTGGCAGCGCTTCGCCAGCCTCAAACAAACCGGGGTTGAAACCGGGGGCGCCTTGCCGCGCCAGCCGCTCACAGTCGAGCGCCGGGAACCCCGCGAATTGCGCGCCAGGACCGCGCGCGGATACGTGTTTTCGCTGGGACTGGAAGGCAACCTGCTCGGCCCGCGATTCACCCCTGAAATGCGCTACACGCGCTGGAACCCGGACGCGTTCCGGCGACCCGACGGGGTCGCTCTGAACACCCGCAACCAGTTCGAGTTCATACTGGGCCTCACATTCTGAGCCCCGAAGGAGAACCACACTCTTGCGAATCGCGATCTTCGGCGGAACGTTCGACCCGGTTCATAACGCCCACCTCGAAGTCGCGCGCGAGGCTGCCCGGCAGTGCCGACTCGACCGCGTCCTGTTCGTGCCTGCCTCCCGCCCGCCGCACAAGGGCGGCTGCGCCGCAGCGCCATACGAGGACCGCGTCCGGATGCTCGAGCTGGCGTGCGCCGGCGAGCCGTTGTTCGAGGTCTCCCGCCTGGAAGAAGGCGAACGCGTGAGTTATTCCATCCACACGATCGAGAAGGTACGCAACAGGCTGCCGCCAGGCGATGAGCTGTTCTTCCTCATCGGCGCGGATGCCTTTGCCGAGGTCTCGACCTGGTATCGCTGGGAGGAGGTGGTGCAGTTGGTGACCTTCATCGTCGCCAGCCGGCCTGGGCACAACTATCAACCTCCCCCTGGCAGCCGGGTCATCCCCATCACCACGCTTGCGTTGCCGGTTTCTTCGCGCGACCTTCGCGCCCGACTGGCGGCTGGCGAGCAACCGCCGGAGATTCCCCGTCCGGTGATGGATTACATACGAAGCAGGGGCCTTTACACCGCGGGCAATCGGGAACCGTGATGAGAAACTCAGCAGGCGGTGTTGCTTTTTGCAGCTCGCCATAGTTGCGGAAAAAGTTGGACTTCCTGACCCGAATTGTCATGGACGTTGCCAATTGAAACGCTCCGTCATCGGTCTGCCTCAGGCACCGGCGCCGCCTGACCTTGATTAACACGTAGGTTTTCTGGGTACTTACGAGTTCCCGGTGCGCCCAAGCCCGTCGTGGCCCCCTGCGTGCACCTCCTCGGGCGGAAGGAGCGTGCCGCCATGGTTGCCCTGTTAGTTCTTGCAACGTTCGTTGCTTTTATCATCGTGGATTACCTCTTGCACCGTGAGAAATACCGGCTTCCGGTGGCGGAAACATCACCGGCGCCGAAACCCGCTCCTGCCCCGGTCGTAGCCGGCGTTGCCCTGCCCGAATCGCTGAGTTACCACCCGGGTCACACGTGGGCGCTGCATCAAGGTCAAGGCCGAATCCGCATTGGCGTGGATGAATTCGCAGCGAGCCTGCTGGGCCGCGTGCGCCGGGTCCAGGGTCCCCCGGCGGGTCGTTGGCTCCGTCAGGGCGAAAAAGGCTGGACGCTTGCCACCGAGCACGGCGAGACAGCCATGGTGGCGCCTGTGGAAGGCGAGATCGTCGCGGTCAACGAAAGGGTGCGCGAAGATCCCTCGTTGATCACTCGCGATCCTTATGGGGCCGGTTGGTTGTATGAAGTCTATTCGCCCGACGTCGAGGTAAGCCTGCGCAACCTGCTCAACGGGGCCCTGGCGCGAAGGTGGATGGAATGGGCCGTAACCGAGCTGCGCCACGCGCTGGCGCCCCAGGCCTTCGCGACGGCGCTGGATGGCGGCAGGATCCAGCCGGAGCTGGGCTTGCAACTGGATTCGGCGCGCTGGCGCGAGCTCACTCGCCGGTTCTTCCTGACCTGAGGAGGCCGGCATGCGCGCCCTGTTGATTGATGTCCCCAAGTGTGTGGGTTGCGGCGCTTGCGTGGCCGCCTGTTGCGAACAGAACGGTCTGCCGCTGGAGGACTCGGCGGAACTGGCCCCGCATCACTACACTGTCGTCCGCAAGCTGCGCACGCGCCGGGGGGAGGTCTATTACCGCCGCTTGTGCATGCACTGCCTGGATCCGGCCTGCGCCTCGGTCTGTCCGGTGGGGGCCCTCAAGAAGACGTCCCAAGGGCCGGTGGTCTACGACCCCTCGATTTGCATGGGCTGCCGGTATTGCCTCCAGGCCTGCCCTTTTGATGTTCCCCGCTACGAGTGGGACAGCCGAGCGCCGAAGCTCGGCAAATGTTCCTTCTGCGCAGAGCGTCTTGCGGAGGGGGGTGTCACGGCGTGTGCCCAAGTTTGCCCCACTGGCGCCACGGTGTGCGGTGAACGCGATGATCTCCTCCGGGAGGCCCGTTCCCGGATAGCCGCCGAGCCGGGCAAGTACGTGCCCCGGATTTACGGCGAACGGGAGGTCGGAGGGACCTCGGTGCTGTACATCTCTCATGTCCCCTTCGGAATCCTGGGCCTTCCGGAGAACCTCCCTCCGGAGCCTCTGCCCAACTTCACGCAGCGTGCGCTGTCGCAGATTCCGCCGCTGGTGGGATCGGCCGGCTTGATCCTGGCCGGGCTGTGGTGGCTGACCAATCGCAAGCACGAGGTGGCGCGGAAGGAGTCCGCCGAGTCCGCGCGGGAGGGATCACGATGACGCGGCTGCGCGTTCTGTTCTGGCGCTGGGTGGCCCTCGCCATTCTGGCCGCGGGCGTTTACGCCACCGTCGTCCGCTTCACGAAGGGCCTGGGGGCGGCGACGAATCTTTCCGACCAGATGCCTTGGGGCCTGTGGATCGGCTTCGACGTGCTGTGCGGCGTGGGGCTGGCGGCGGGCGGCTTCACGATCACCATGGCCGTGTACATCCTGCACCTGGAAAAGCTCCGGCCTGTGGTGCGGCCTGCCGTGCTCACCGCCTTCCTGGGCTACCTGCTGGTGATCGTGGCCCTGATCTACGACCTGGGGCGGCCCTGGAACATCTGGCGCGCCGCAGTGTTGTGGAACCCGCGCTCGGTGATGTTCGAGGTGGCCTGGTGCGTGATGCTGTACACGACCGTGCTGGCCGTGGAGTTCTCGCCGTTGTTATTTGACAAGTTGGGGTGGCGGCGCGCCTCGCGAACGGCGCGCGCGGCCATGGTCCCGCTGGCCGTGGCCGGCTTCATCCTGTCCACCATGCACCAGTCCTCGCTGGGAAGCCTGTACCTGATCCTTCCCACCAAGCTGCACCCGCTCTGGTACAGCCCGCTGCTGCCCTGGTTGTTCTGGTTCTCGGCAGTCGGGGCGGGCCTGGCCATGGTAATCTTTGAGAGCGGGATGAGCGCGCGGGCGTTTGGACGCGCGCTGGAGCTGGACGTGCTGGAAAAGCTGGCCAGGGCGATGGCGGTGATGCTGGGCGTGTTCTGGTTCCTGCGCCTGTGGGATCTGGGCCATCGCGGTCATCTGGGCGCGGCCTTTCGATTCTCCGGTCCGGGATCGTTCCAGGCCGCCATGTTCTGGCTGGAGATGTTGCTGCTGGTGGCGCCGGCGGCCCTGGTCCTGTCGGACCGCGTGCGACTGCACCCGCAGCGGCTGTTCGCGGTGGCCTGCGCCGTAGTGGCAGGCTTTCTGACGCATCGGCTCAACGTTTCCACGACCGCGCTGGCTGCGGGATCGCGCTACTTTCCGTCCTGGATGGAGATCGCCGTAACGCTGATGCTGGTCACGCTGGGCATCGTGGCTTTCCGTTTCGCCGTGCGTCATTTGGCGGTGTTCGAACCTGCGCAGAAACCGGTCCGGGGAGGGCAGACGCTCCGAACGGCCTATGCATAGACTTGGCTTCAAGCTGACCGCCGGCCTGGCGGCAGCCATGGCCGCGGTCATGTTGTGGCTGGGCACGGCCAACTTGCGCGTGCTGAGGGAAAACCTGGAAACGACCACGGTCATGGCGGCGCGCAACCTGGCCGACGTGATCTTCCAGGCCACCCGCGACAGCATGATGCATAACAACCGCAACGAGCTGCTGCACATCATCCAGAGCATCGGCGCCCAGGAGGGCGTGCGCAGGATCCGCGTCTTTTCCAAGAACGGCACGATCCAGCTTTCCACGCATACGGACGAGGTGGGCCAGAGGGTGGACGAGCGGGCCGAGGCCTGTTACGCCTGCCATTCCTCGGCCACGCCTTTGGAGAAGCCCGCCGTCCAGCATACCTACCGCTTTTACCGTGCCGGCAACGAGCGCCTCATCGGGCTGATCCGGCCGATCGAGAATGAACCGGCCTGCGCCAACGCCTATTGCCACGCGCACCCGCCTGCCCAACGCATCCTGGGCGTGCTCGACGTGGTGCTCTCTTTGAAGACCGTGGACGGCGTCCTGGCGGCGCATGAGCGACGCATGCGGGCTCAGGTGCTGGCTTCCGCCGGCGTGCTGATGCTGGTGGGCGGCATGCTCGTGTGGCTGCTGATTTCCCGTCCCATCCAGCGTCTGATCGCGGGCGTCAACGTGCTGGCGCGGGGGGACTTGTCCTGGCGTTTCCGGCTCGAGCGGCGGGACGAAATCGGCGCCCTGGCGCAGGCCTTCGATCGTATGGCCGAGGAAGTGGAATCGGCCAACCGCACCCTGGAGGAGAGGATTCGCCGCAAGACCGAGGAGCTGGAAGCCGCGCAACAAAAGCTCATCCACACCGAGAAACTCGCATCGCTGGGACAACTGGCGGCCGCGGTGGCCCATGAAATC
>Ga0197142_1002192_pt1 | contig 17276 bp, 10 predicted proteins | sample GBS60_MetaG_FD_148614 | JGI IMG/M metagenome (GOLD analysis project Ga0197142, IMG submission 148614) | Sediment microbial communities from Great Boiling Springs, Gerlach, Nevada, United States - GBS 60_MetaG | ecosystem: Environmental > Aquatic > Thermal springs > Hot (42-90C) > Sediment...
TGTGGCGATAAACACCACAGGCATGTTTTCGTCAATGAGCGCAATTGGACCGTGTTTCATTTCGGCAGCGGGATAGCCTTCGGCGTGAATGTAGGAGATTTCTTTGAGCTTAAGTGCGCCTTCGAGGGCAACGGGGAAGTTGTAGCCGCGACCCAAGTAGAGAAAATTGCGTGCATCTTTGAACGTGTGCGCAATCTGAACAATGAGTTCGTTTTGAGATAAAATGCGACGCACTTTTTCAGGCAAAAGATAAAGCTCGTGGATAAAGGCTTTCACTTCTGCATCGGAGAGCGTGCGGCGATAGCCCAGCGACAGCGCAATGAGCGCCAGCACCGTTACCTGCGCCGTGAAGGCTTTCGTGGATGCCACACCAATTTCAGGACCGGCGTGCGTATAAACCCCGCAATGCGTCTCACGTGCAATGCTGGAGCCCACCACATTGCAAACGCCCATCACCAATGCCCCACGCGATTTGGCTTCACGCAGAGCCGCCAGCGTATCAGCAGTTTCGCCCGATTGAGAAATCACAATCACAACATCGCCCTCGCCAATAATCGGATTACGGTAACGAAATTCAGAGGCATACTCGACTTCGACAGGAATGCGGGCAAGGTCTTCAATCAGTCGCTCGCCAACAAGTCCAGCGTGCCAGCTGGTGCCGCAGGCGCAAATGATGATGCGTTTTGCCGCGCGCAAGGTCTCAATGTGCTCACGAATGCCGCCCAAGCGCACGGAATTTTCCTCACGAGACACTCGACCGCGCAAGCAGTTGAGAATCGAATCAGGTTGCTCATAGATTTCTTTGAGCATGAAGTGCTCATAGCCGCCTTTCTCAATTTCAGCGATGCTGAAGGTAAGCTCCTCGATTTGCTTCGGTAGCTCAATGTTTTCAATGGTCTTGACGCTGTAGCCTGTGCGCGTCAGCGTTGCAATTTCGCCATCGGAGAGATAGACCACTTTGCGTGTGTGCCCGACAATTGGCGACGCATCGGAGCCGACGAAGAACTCGCCTTCCCCAATGCCAATCAGGAGCGGACTGCCATTGCGTGCCACAATGATTTTATCTGGCTCACGCGATGAAATGACGCACAAGCCATATGTGCCAACCACTTCTTTGAGTGCTAATCGCACCGCAGTTTCTAAATCGCATCCGACTTCGGTAGCAACCTCTTCAATCAGGTGCGCTAAAACTTCAGTGTCGGTCTCGCCTTTGAAGCAATGCCCTTTGCGCAAAAGTTCGGTGCGAATCGCCGCATAATTCTCAATAATTCCGTTGTGAATGATGGCAATGGTGCCATCGCCGCTGGTGTGCGGGTGAGCATTGATGTCGTTCGGCTCGCCGTGCGTCGCCCAGCGTGTATGCCCAATGCCAGTGGTGGCGTAGAGCAGGTCGGCAGGCAACCGCCGCTCAAGGTCAGCCACTTTACCTTTGCACTTGTGGAGTTCGAGCTTGCCATTGAGGAGCGCAATCCCCGCTGAATCGTAACCGCGATACTCCAAGCGTTTTAGTCCTTCAATCAAAATTGGGGCAGCATTTTTATCGCCGATGTATCCGACAATTCCGCACATGTAAGTGGTTATTTTGTGGTTCGTGATTCCAGTAAATTACTTTTGTGGCACAGCGAAAAAGCAAAGATAAAAAAATCCGCACTGCAAACCGTTACCACTGCATGCCGCATGCATGAACGGTTGAGCTACTCTCGTTTAGGGTGAAGAAGAGAAAATGGTGATACCGCTGAGACAAAAATAGCAAAACGCATGCGAAAAAAAGCGGCATTGCCTAAATTTGCGCCATGAAAGCTTTTGCAAAAATCAATCTGGCGCTCTTCATCACCAACCGATTGCCAAACGGTTACCACACGCTCGAGACGGTCTTTGCACCCATCAACTGGTTCGATGAGCTCGATGTGCAAGCGTCCGATAGGCTCGAGCTCACTTGCTCCAATCCTGATATTCCAACTGATGAGACCAACCTGTGCTGGAAGGCGGCGCAAGCGCTTCAGCGCTATACAGGCACAAAAGATGGCGCAAAAATTCATCTGGAAAAGCATATCCCTGTCGGGGCGGGACTGGGCGGCGGGTCAAGTGATGCGGCGCTGACACTCCGAGCCCTCAATACTTTCTGGCAATTAGACCTGCCTGATTCGGTGCTGCATGAGCTTGGTGTATCCATCGGAGCAGATGTGCCTTACTTTCTCATGCAAAGTGAGCTGGTCTATGCCACAGGCATTGGCGACAACCTGACGGATTTGCAGGCAGCATTTCCCGCCGCTCTTGTTACGGCCTACCCGAATGTACCTGTCTCCACAGCATGGGCATACAAAAATCTGAAGCTCAACTTCCCACGCCGTGCACCAGACCTCAAAGCCCTCACGCTGAATTTGTGTGCCTCGCGCGACTTGGAAATTCTGCGCAAATTCGAAAACGACTTTGAGCCCACCGTCTTTGCTGCCTATCCAGCGGTTAAAAAATTGAAGGAGATTTTGTATTTTGATTGCAGAGCCGATTTTGCGTTGATGTCAGGCAGTGGGTCAGCAGTCTTTGGCGTCTTTGAGCATCTTTCACGTGCTCAAGATGTGGCTCGCCAATTGTCGTCGGACTATGCGGTCTCACTGACGCCACCCTTCTTTTCACCAAAAACCGCCCAAGACAAAGCCGATTAGGTGAATTTTGCTATTTTTGAGGCTAAAAAAATGGTCAAACCGGCTAAATGAGCATTTCTCAAAAAACCTTTGAGCGGTTGCTGCATGCAAAGGAGCGCAAGGGTGCGGGCTTTCTCTTGCTGATAGACCCTGATAAATACACTGACAAGGATGTAACGCGCTTGGCTTGCGATGCCGAAGACTGCGGTGCCGATGCCATTCTCATTGGCGGCAGTGTGATGGTGACCTATCGTTTGGATGAGTATATTCGCTCTATCAAAGCGGCGGTCTCGCTGCCGGTGATTATTTTCCCGGGCAGTGTGATGCAAATTTCAAAGGAAGCCGATGCCATACTTTACCTCTCACTCATCAGTGGGCGAAATCCAGAGTATCTGATTGGCAATCATGTCATTGCGGCGCCGGCGCTGTATCATCTTGGCTTGGAGCCGATTTCTACGGCATACATGTTCATTGAGTCTGGGGCAACCACCGCAGCAAGTTTTATCTCACAAAGCATACCGATTCCGCGCCATAAGCCAGAAATTGCCGTAGCGCATGCGTTGGCAGCAGAGTATATTGGCATGAAGGTCGTCTACTTGGAAGCTGGAAGTGGGGCGTTGCAGTCGGTGCCTGAAGAGATGATTCAAGCCGTGTCGCAAACGGTATCCATCCCGGTGATTGTGGGCGGTGGCATTCGTTCCCCGCTGGCAGCACGTGAGAAAGTGGAAGCTGGCGCAAGTTTTGTCGTAGTGGGCAATGCGTTTGAACAGCGGCGCGATAAATCGTATCTGCGCGAGATGATTGACGCCGTGCATGTCAGACTTCCAAAGGAAGTGTGAACCTTGCGAAAGACCCTTCTACTGTGGCGACCAGCGCGCCGCATCCAAAATCGACCAGAGGTGAATAATCCAACCAAGAAAAATGAGCCAAAGCAGGGCGGCTAACACAAAATGCACAATTGCCATAAGCAGCCGACCCTGAAGCAATTGACCAAGTCCCGGAATGAAAAAGCTGCATAGTGCCGCCAGCACATTGCCCGCAGAACCTTGCCCTGCCATTTGTGTTAAGTGGAAAGTTTGTCAGCAAGATACGCTTTTGCTTGGCTGATATGAATGCGCACTTGTGCGGTGCTATCGCGCTCGCGCACGGTAATCGTATCATTTTGGAGCGTTTCATGGTCAATCGTAAAGCAGTAGGGCGTCCCGACCTCATCCTGACGGCGGTAGCGTCGACCAATTGAGCCGCTATCATCATACTGCACCTTGAAGTGTTTTTGCAAATCTCTGAACAGTTTTTCAGCCACTTCAGGTAAGCCATCTTTTTTCACCAGCGGCAGAACACCGGCTTTAATCGGTGCAAGGCGAGGATGAAGGCGTAGCACCGTGCGCGCTTCATCTTCCAAAACGTCTTCGTCGTAAGCATCGCAGAGCGTGGCAAGCAGCACGCGGTCGCAACCGGCCGAGGTTTCTACAACAAATGGAATATAGCGCGTTTTGCCGTCGGGCTCAACATATTCCATGTTCTTGCCTGAATACTCTTGATGGCGACGCAGGTCAAAATCCGTGCGTGAGTGAATGCCTTCAATTTCTTCTGTGCCAAACGGAAACTTGTATTTGATGTCATATGCCGCATCGGCGTAGTGAGCCAGTTTGTCGTGCTTATACCACACCAAATTTTCTTTCTTGAAGCCTAAGCATTCTGTGTACCACTTCATGCGCTCTTCTTGCCACATCTCAAAAGCCGCCATCTGCTCACCTGGGCGAACAAAATACTGCATTTCCATTTGCTCAAACTCAATCATGCGAAACGTGAAATTGCCTTTAACAATCTCATTGCGAAAGGCTTTGCCAATTTGCGCAATGCCAAAAGGAATTTTCAATCTTGACGATTCGCGCACCGTGTGAAAATTGACGAAAATGCCTTGTGCCGTTTCAGGGCGGAGGTAGATGATGGCGGTTTCATCCGAGACGGCGCCAAGTTCAGTTTTGAACATGAGATTGAACTGCCGCACCTCGGTCCAGTTAAACGCCCCAGAATCTGGGGATTTAATCTGCTCTTTGAGAATGAGTTCGTAGAGCGCGCGTGGCATGTTCTCTGCCTGTTGTGCGGCGATATACTGCGCACGCACGCGCTCGGCGTCGTCGTGTTTGCCTTTCTTTTCAAGCGAGGCAATGTAGCCTTCAATCAAGTGGTCGGCACGGTAGCGCTTTTTACTGGTTTTGTCGTCAATCATCGGGTCGTTGAAGCTCTCGACATGCCCAGAGGCTTCCCACGTGCGCGGATGCATCATAATCGCCGCATCGATGCCGACAATGTTGTCGTGTGCTTTGGTCATGGCGTCCCACCAAGCATCTTTGATATGGCGTTTGAGTTCCACGCCAAGCGGACCGTAGTCGTAACATGCGCTGAGCCCTCCGTAAATCTCGGACGATTGAAAAATAAACCCGCGTCGCTTGCAAAGCGAGACGATTTTTTCCATCACTTTTCTTGGCGCTTCCGATTCCGCCTTCACCACTGATTCCGGTTCCGACATCTTGCGAGAAATTTGAGTGTAAAAGGAAACTGTGTGAAACAAAAAATATACAAAAACCCTCTGGCACAAAGGAAGTAAGGCAACACGCTGGGCTTGAAAATCCTGCAAAGCAAAGTAAATTAGGTCGTGTTGACAAATGAATGTGTAGGTTTTGCTACGCTGCTCTGCACTTGTCCTTTGTCAGGATACTGCAAAGCGTAGATGTTCTGCGCACTGTTGTTGTCATTCCGAGCGTAGCGAGGAATCCACTATGGATGCTTCACTTCGCTTCGCTCCGTTCAGCATGACAGTGCATCCGCAAAACACTGGGGCACAATCGGTTCAATTCGTATCCTTTTCAAAGTGTGCATTTACCTAATTCCAATTGTCAACACAACCTAGAGTGCCTATCAATCACACATTATGCCGTTAGATAGTCTCTTGCACGATAGCGAGCAATTGCTCCAGCTCATCTACGAAACCTCAAAACTCGGGATGTGCATCACCGATGAGCAGGGCAACTTTGTGGCAGTAAATCAAAGCTACTGTAAGCTATACGGTTACGAAGAAGACGAGCTGATTGGCAAGCACTTTACGATGGTTTTGCCCGAAGAGACACGCCAGCGTGCCAAGCACATCCATGATGCATTTATTGCCGGCGACCCAGAAAGTGCAGGCGAATGGCGGGTGCGCCGCAAAGATGGCCGAGAAATGCAAGTGTATGTCACGGCAGGGCGCTTGGTCTCAAAAAGCGGTAAGCGTTACAAGGTGACCACCGTCATGCCGATTACAGACCTGATGTGGCTCGATAGCACCAACTACATGGAGAAAGTGCGTGAAGAAGCCCAACTGCAAGCCCTGCGCGATACGATGACCACGGTAACCGACATCGTCTTTAACGGGCTACAAACCATGCTGTTCATTCGTGCAAGATTGGAGCAAAACCGTGCCACGCCAGAAGAAATTCGCCGTTTCGATGACACCATCCGACGCGTAACCGAGCGCATCAATGAGCTGGCAAATGTCTCGCGCTACGAGACGAAAAAAATTGCTGAAGGCGTCTACATCATCAATTACAATACTCCTGAAAAGTAAAAGCGACTTCTTGAAGTGAAGAAGTCGCTTTGCTGCAAAGATGGAAAGTCTCGTGTGCCTCAGCGGTTGAGCAAACTGCCGATGGCGTAGGAGGCTTGTACTGAAAAGAATCGGCGCATGATGGGCGAGCCCATCACGTCAGGCGTTTGGTTGTCGAGAATATTGTTGATACTGCCCTGAATGGTAACCCCAACATCTTTCCACTCATAGCCGATTGTAAGGTCAATGACCGTGCGGTCGTTCAAGACCCCGTTCCAGCGCCCGGCGCGGAAGGTATAGCTGGGAATATGGCGAGCGTGCAAGATGGCATACGTGCCAGCGATGAGCTGATTGCGCAGCGTCAGCGTGCCTTTGAATTTCCAGTTGGGCACATTCAGCAAAAGCGGAATGCCTTGTGCTTCAAAAGGATTATCGGCATTGGAGAGCGTGATGTAAGAGAGACTTCCTTCGAAGAGAATGTCTTCGCTAAAGTAGTATGAGGCACCTAAATCAAAGCCGATGATGGTGGCGGCGCCGTAGTTGAAGTAAGTCGTCAGCTGTCCAGCGATGCCGGGAAAAAGCGGTCGACCTTGCGCATCTTCCAGAACGCCCACACGGCGATTGGTGCGATTATCATATGCAAAGGTGCGCACGCCATCCGAGATTTGAAAAGCTGGGCTGATAAAGTTTGTATAGCGTGAGTAATAGACAACGGCATCAAGGAATAACTTGCGCTCAAAAAGTCCCTTGTAGCCCAGCTCAAAAGTGTTCACTTCTTCGGGGCGAAGCGGGTCATAGACCGCCACGACATTGCCAGTAGGATTGCCCTGTGCATCAGGCGCGCCATCACGCACAGTGTAGCCACCGACATTGCCGCGTGCCGCCCCATTGAAGAGGAAGAGATGATTTTCCAAAATCACTGGGACTTTGAAGGCGCGGTTGAAACCGGCACGAAGATTTTGGTTTTCGACAAGCTCGTAGCCTAAGCTCACTTTCGGGCTAAATTGTGGGTCGTAGTAAGTGTGGTCGTCAAGGCGAGCGGCAAGCGTAACACGCAGTTTGTTGTCAAAGAAGCGCTGGTCGAGTTGAAGGTAGCCTCCGATTTCAGTTGCCGTAATGTCAATGGCAAGAAAGTTCGAGACATTAGCCAGCACAATGTTCGGATTATTGGAAAGGTAACTGGCTTTGGGGTTGTAGAAGCGATACTGAAAGCCACCGACGACCTCAAGTCCGCCAAAGTCGTAGCGCAATTGAAGTTCGGAATCCCAAAGTTGGGATTGGTCAATCGTAGAAGATGCAGAATCGATAAAGTCGCGGCGGACTTGCGAAAGCAATTGCTCTCGTGTAAGGGTAGCGCCGCCGGGCTGCGAGCGCAGACGAATAGCTTCTCGGGCAAACCACTCGGCGCGGTCATGCAGTTGGAACGATTTGCCCGCATCGTTTGCCGTGCGCGTCACTTGGAAAAACCAGCCTAACTTATCGAACGAACCATTGCCTTGCAGGCTTTGATACTGAATTTGATAATCGTTGGCTTCCAGCACGCCAAAGTTGCTTCCCACAAAGCCCGTCGAGGATGAAAAGCCCGCCATGAAGCGCAGGTTCACATTATCGGTGCGATAGTAGAGCCCGCCGTCTAACTTGCGCAGCCCTGCACGCATGGCGGAGACTTCCGTTTCGCGGTAAGCATATCCAAGATTGAAGAAGTTGTCGAGTGTGGCGCGTGAAATACGCAGCGGTGTGGGCGTCTCAGGATTAAGTAACGTCTGATTCTGACCGATGTAAGTCGGGGGAACAAACATGAAGATGTTGCCGCTTTCAAATTGATTGGCATCCATCCATTGACCGGTGATTTTCCAGCCAAAGTTGCCAACATAGTCCGCATAGCGCAGATTGATGTCGTAGAGCGATTGCGTGCCACCACGCACCGAGAGGTCAGCGCCAGCATAGTCAAATGGATTTTTGGTCAGCATATTGACGACGCCTGCATGAGCATTAGGACCGTAGAGCGCCGCGGCAGGACCGACGACAATTTCAACAGCGGCTAAATCGCTGGCAGGATTAGGGGCAAGCATAAACTGCGGCAAGCCCAAACCGGGTAAAGTGGCTAAGCGCCCATCGATGAGCGTGAGCATACGCGTATTGAACTGGGTATTTAGGCCACGCGAGGTAATGTCGACGGTATTGATGCCGCGCTCAACAAAGTCGATGCCTTTGAGTTTGGCAACGGCGCCAAGCGGGGACGGGCTGGCGCTCTGCCGCATGGCTTGAATATCGGCAGTCTCGATGGTTACTGGGGCATCGAGCTTTTTTTCGGTGCGACCCTTCGAGGCGGTTACCACCACTTCATCAATGATGCGAACAGATTCGCGCAAGGCAAAATCAAGTTGAGCCGTGCTGCCCGCCGAGAGTGTTACCTCAAGGGTTTGTGGCTGATAGCCAATGTAGCGTGCTGTCACTTTGTATGTGCCTTCGGGCAGACCGGTGAGTTCAAATGTGCCGTTGGCTTTGACGCTCGTGCCAAAGCGAGTGCCCTGAATTCCGACGCTGGCGCCCACAAGCGCCTCGCCGGTCACCGCATCTTTGACGGTGCCAGTCAGCTTGGCTGTCTGTCCAAACAGGAGTGGCGGAAAAAGTAGAAGGCAGGCAAAAAGTGTGAGCAATAGCCGTGCTTGCATGGTCGTAGTGTTTTTTTAATGGTAACGAAACAGTAAAGTCTTATTTTCCACAAAAGTGCGGCAAGCTAAGGAATTGAAATTTTTTTGGCAAAATAATCTTTCGTTTAGACAGCCAGCTCTCCAGACATCATAGCAAAAACGTTATGGTCATGTTAGGGATGAACGTTTGCCTGATACTGCTGTTGTTGCAACTGGCGTTAGCGATTCAGGAGGTGAAGCAAACTCCTGAAAGCGTAGAAACCCCAGTAGCTGGAGAGCTTCCAAAAGATTCGCTGCTGGCGAGCGTGAGACGGCATTGGCGCAGCAATATCGATAGTGTGCTGTTCTATGCAAACTTGCTTAAGCAATACGCCACGCTCAAAGGCGACCGCGAAGCCGAAGCCGAAGCACTTGACGCCATCAGCTACGCCTACGAGCGACAAGCCAAATACGACACCGCTTTGACAATGCGACAAACTGCCCTGCAAATCTGGCAATCGCTCGGCAACCCTACTAAAGTGGCTTGGAGCTATCACAGTCTGGGAAATATCTATGATTACTTTGGCATGCCCGATGCTGCGCTGTCGTATCACTTCAAGGCGCTTTATCTGCGTGATTCGCTCAACAACTTGCAGGATGTAAGCTGGTCATACAATCGCATCGGAGAAATTTATAGTAGCCAGATGAAATGCGACTTGGCACTGCAGTATCAGCAACATGCGTTGCAGATATGTGAAAGACTGGGCTACTTACAGGGCTTAGCTTCCATACACAATGGGCTGGCACAGACATTTTTCTACTGCAATCAACTCAGCAAAGCCGCCTATCATGCAAACATGGCACTGGCTTTTGCTGAAAAAATCGGTGATACCTTTCACAAGGCAACCGCATTGCGCATGCTCGGCGATATAGAGATGAAAAAAGATGTCTTGGCAAGTGCAAAGAACTACTACACACAAGCGCTGGCGTTCTACAAGCAGATGAACATGATGAAATTCATTGCCGACGTGTCGATTAGCTTGGGCAGAATGTATCTGAAGCAGGGCAATTTTGAGCTTGCCTTGAAAAATGCTTCACAAGCAATTGAGATGGCAACCCGCATACAAGCAAAGAAGGAAGAAAAAGAGGCGTATTTGCTGCTCTCCGAAATTGCCGCTGCCAAGGGCGACTTCAAACAAGCCTATGCCTTTCAAGAGCAATATCTTTTGCTACGCGACCAAATTCTCTCCGAAGAGCGTGAGCGCAACATTGCCTACCTTGAGCAACAATTTGAAAGCAGGCGCAAAGACCAAATGGTAAAAACGCTCGAAGCCGAAAAAGCCGCCGAAAAAGAATCGCGTCTGATTATTTCCGTGCTGTCGGGATTGGCAATTGGTTCAAGTCTTTTGGCGGTCGGATTGCTCTTGGTGCTGGTGCGCCGCCGCAAGCGCGAAGCCGAAGAAGCTGAAAAACGCGCCGAGGTCTATGAGCGCATGGCACGGGTGCAGGCTGAACTGCGCAGTGAAGCTGAAATGGCACAAGCCAATTTAGCCATAGAGCGCCGAGAGCTGGAAAAAGCCAATGCTGCACTGGAGCAAGCCTTATCACACTTAGCCGAAAAGCGCGACGAAGCCGAAAGAGCGCGTGAAATTGCCCTCGAAGCAAATCGCAACTTGGCTGAAGCCCTAAGCATTGTAGAGCGCCAGCGTGATGAGATCGAAGAACAGCGCAAAATTGCCGAAGAAGCCAGTGCATTTAAGACGGAACTATTGGGCATGGCCGCACACGACCTGAAAAATCCACTGCAAGTCATCATCGGATATGCACAGTTGCTGAGAGAACAAAAAAGTGCAGAAGCCTACGCCGCAAAAATCGAAGATGCCGCACGCCAAATGCTCTCACTCATTCAAGAACTTTTGGAAGGCGCCGCCGCAGAAACCGGCAAGCTCAAACTCGAACTCAAAGTTATAGACATAAGCCAACTGGTGAAACTGGTCGTAGAATTTAACCGTGAGCGCGCCCGACTTAAAAATCAGGCAATTCACTACGAGGCGCAACCTGAATGCTATGTGCAAGTTGACATCAAACGCTTTGGCGAAGTCATTGAAAACCTCATCTCAAATGCCATCAAGTATTCACCCGAAGGCAAAAACATCTGGATTACAGTCCAAAAGATAGCGCTTGAAAAAAGTCATTGGCGACGCAAAGACGATTGGGCGCAACCGCTCCCTTCACAAGAAGTGGTTGAGATTGCTGTGCGCGATGAAGGACAGGGCATATCCGCAGAAGATATGCCCAAACTTTTTGGTAAATTTCAAAAACTTTCCGCTCGACCAACAGGCGGAGAAAGCTCAACAGGATTGGGGCTTGCAATTGTCAAGCAGCTGGTTGAGCTGCACGGCGGCAAAGTATGGGCAGAATCAAAAGGAGAGAACTTGGGCACAACTTTCTTTATTAACTTGCCTGCAGTAAGCAAAATGGAAAACATCATGCTTCAAGGACAAGCCTTGCAAATCAAAACTGTGGAATGAAACAGATGTCAGCAAGGCTCCTCATTATTGACGACGACAGCGCGCTGCTGAACTACTACACCGACGCGCTATCGGCATTTAATGTGCAAATAGACTGTGTGCAAAATGGGTATGCAGCGCTCAGACAAATCGGTGCGCAACACTACGACCTTGTCTTGCTCGATATGGTGATGCCCAAAATGTCTGGTCTGGAAATGCTGCGCGCTATCTCGCAAATGCCTCAAATGGACCTACCGCTCACGGTCGTGATTAGTAGCCTTAACCAAAAAGAATTGGTCATGCAAGCTCTGATGTATGGAGCAAGCGCGTATCTCTTTAAGCCGATTGATGCGGGTGAACTCAAAGATTTGGTGGAGCAGTATATCGGGGTGCTGAAGGAAAAGACAAAAGGCAAGCCGTCGGAAGAAGCACAGGCGTCAGAGCCAACTGACCCTGAGCGCGATGCGGCACAAAGAGAAGTGTTTTCTCTGGAAAATCAACAGCGAAAAAAAAGTCAGTATGAATCACTCTCACAAGCAATGGCAAGTATGGTTTTTCAGAAAATTACAGGCACGCTGTGTGTAGAGACGCAGTTGGGAGTTGGGAAACTGTCGTATATGCGTGGCAAGTTAAAGAAAGTAGAGTTGTTAGGACAAAGCGGCATTGAGGCGCTGGAAACTTTAAAAAAACTGCCAGCCCTGTCTATCACCTTAGAACCTTAAACCGCAACTTACAAACGACATTAAAGAAGTGTTTAGCTTGATTCAATATGATTCGCCGCAGTCGCTGCGCCCATTCTTATTGCGGCGCGCAGTCTTTGACGAAGAAACCGAGCGGCGTGTCAAAGAAATTTTAGACCGTGTCAGAAAAGAGGGCGATACGGCAGTGCGTGACTATACCAAGGCGTTTGACGGCATTGCGCTCAAAGCCTTTCGGGCAACTTCAAAGGAGCTCAATCAAGCGGTAAAGAAGGTGCCAAAGTCATTGATGCAAATTCTGGAGAAGGCTGCCGAGAACATCTTGCGGTTTCATGAACATGAGTTAGAGAAAAGTTTCTTCTACGATGATGGTGATGGCGTCATTATCGGTCAGAAAGTAACGCCGATTGAGCGAGCGCTCTGCTATGTGCCCGGCGGCAAGGCGGTCTATCCCTCGTCGGTGTTGATGAATGTCATTCCGGCAAAGGTGGCAGGCGTCAGTGAGATTTTCTTAACCTCGCCCGTAGGTCGAGCGCAAACCGTGCATCCGCACGTGGCGGCAGCGGCAAGTGTGGTGGGGATAAAAGATGTCTTCAAACTCGGAGGGGCGCAAGCGATTGCAGCGTTTGCCTTTGGCACGGAGAGCATTCCGAAAGTGGATAAAATCACCGGACCGGGCAACAAGTATGTGGCGATGGCAAAGCGCTTGGTCTTCGGCGAAGTCTCTATTGATGCCATTGCTGGACCGTCGGAGATTGTGGTCATTGCCGATGAGACCGCCAATCCGCACTTTGTGACGATGGATTTATTTTCACAGGCTGAACATGATGAAGATGCCTCAGCCGTGTTGATTACGCCTTCGCCGCGCTTGGCAGAAAGTGTTCAGAAAGAAGCGTCCGCATGTATAGCCAAAATGAAGCGTAAGGCTATCATTAAAGCGGCAGTCGAGCAGCATTCGGCGATAATTTTAGTCAAAGATGTAGATGAGGCTTGCGATGTGGCAAACTTGCTGGCGCCAGAGCACTTAGAAGTGCACACTGCAAGCCCATGGGAAGTGATGCCGAAACTCAAACATGCAGGCGCCATTTTCTTGGGCGAATACTCAAGCGAGCCCGTCGGCGACTACTTTGCTGGACCCAATCACACCTTGCCAACCAGTGGCACGGCGCGCTTTTTCTCAGCACTTTCAACACGGGACTTTCTCAAGCGAACTTCTATCATCCAATACTCCAAAGCCCGCTTGATGAAGACGGGGAAAAGCATAGCCGCTTTTGCAGATGCCGAAGACCTGCAAGCCCACGCCGACGCCATACGAATCAGACTCGAATCAAAACGATGAAGATTCTCACCAAATACATTCTGAAGCAACACATTCCGCCGTTTCTCTTTGCGTTCTCTACGGTCATTTTCATCTTCACGGTGCAATTTCTGACGCGCACCCTTGATAGGCTGGTAGGCAAAGGACTGCCCATAGAGACCATTGTCGAGCTGGTGGTGCTACAAATGGCGTGGATGGTGGTGCTGGCAGCACCAATGGCCTCACTGGTAGCGACCCTGATGACGTTTGGCAACCTAAGCAGCACACTGGAAATGACCGCAATTCGTGCGGGCGGCATCTCGCTCTGGCGCGTGCTCATGCCTGTGATGGGAGCCGGATTAGTGCTAACCTATCTGGCAGAGCGCTTTGGCAATGTGGTGTTGCCAGAAGCCAATCACCGAGCCAAAGTGCTGATGATGGATATTTCGCGCCAAAAACCAGCGTTTGCACTCAAGGATAACGTGTTCTCAGACATGATTTATGGTTACTCCATCCTTGCCAGAAAAACCGTTGATACCACATCCATGCTCTATGGCGTAACGATTTACGATTACTCACAGCCGACCACCACAGCAGTCATTACAGCGGACTCGGCAGAGATGGAATTCAGCAGAGATGGTAATCACCTCATTATGACACTCTATCAAGGTGAAATGCACGACATTGACCGCGATACGCACAACAGCTACCGCCGAGTAAGGTTCTATGCGCATCGTGTAGTCTTTGAGGCAACTGGGTATAGTTTTGAGCGTTCCGAAGAAGGCAGTGTCTCACGCGGCGACCGTGAAATGTCTGCCGATGATATGTTGGCTCTGTGTGATAGCATCATGGCGCAGATGGTAATTGTAGAGGAAAACTTCCAAAAAAGTCTCTTGGAGCATTTGCATGAGCTGGTGTTGCCAAAATCCATGATGCTCAGCGATAGTCTGCGCCAAAGTCGCAAAGTCCGAACAGCAGCGGTGTTTAGTCCCGAAACCGATTCACTGTTTGAAAAGCTGGCGCAACACCCATCTGCGCCAATGCCGCTCGATTCAGTCGGATACATCCACCGTGTGGAGGGAGCGCGTCGTGAAAGCGCCATGGACTATGCGATTTCGATATTGCGAAACAACATGACCATCACATCGAGCACGCTCTATACGATAGATAATCATCAAAATGCAATGAGTGCCTACATGGTGGAGGTGCAAAAAAAGTATGCGTTGCCGTTTGCCTGCTTTTTCTTTGTGCTGGTCGGTGTGCCACTTGGCGTGCTCACCAAGCGAGGTGGATTTGGTGTCGGGGCAGGTCTGTCATTAATCTTTTTTTTATTATACTGGGTCTTCTTGATTGGCGGAGAAAAGTTGGCGGATAGGCGGCTGATTTCACCGTTCCTTGCAATGTGGTCGGGCAATATGGTAATACTGCTTATCGGGTTGGTGCTGCTGCTGCGAGCCTCGGGTCTGAATGTGGCGTCAATATGGCGAAAAAAGCATTAACTTACCTTATACAAAACTTAAGCAGAAGAAGTTTTGAATAGTCAAACAAAATCGTCTATATTTGCGCACGGTGTTCAAATGCAGTCAATGTAGGACGTTTAGAGTAACTAAAACCAAACACCAGTTTTCACACATCTCCGTTAATACAAAAGCACAAAACCAACATGAGTTACAGGAAACTCTTTTCACTCATTCTTTGCTATGCATCGCTAAGCGCTATCGTGGCTGGATGTGCCGCATGCAGCTCAGCCCCTGTTGCACCGCCAAGACCAGTTATCAAACTGTTCGAAGCCAAGCACAACATTATTGAGGAGGGCAAATCAACCACGCTATCTTGGGCGGTAGAAGACGCAGACACAGTAGAAATTAGTGAAATCGGGATTGTCGAAGCTCAAGGGTCAAAGACCTTACAACCCAGTTCAACCATTACCTATAAAATTCGAGCCGTCAAAGAAGGTTTGGTGACGGAAATGCCCATCAGTGTAACCGTTATCCCACCACCACCAGCGCCTGCTGTGGCGTTCTCTGCAAATCCTACCAGTATCAAAGCTGATGAAAAGTCCACACTCTCTTGGGATGCCAAAAATGCTGACTATGTAGAACTTCGCGAAGGCAATACCCTCATCGGACTCTTTCCACCGAAAAGCACTTACGAAGTCGTAGGAAAGACCAAAGGCACACTGAACTATACGCTCACCGCTTTCGGCAAGGGCGGCAAAGCAAGTGCTAATGCCTCGATTAATGTCACAGACTTTACCGTAGGTGATAAAATTGCTATTTCTATCAACTTCCCCACAGGGAGCGCCGTTATTCCACGCGCCGAAGAATCGAAGTTGGCAGAGGTTACAGAGCTGCTGAAGCAGAAACCAACCCTGCTGGTCGAAATCTCTGGTCATACTGATAACACCGGTGGTGGCAAATTGGCGCCAAAAGGTAAGAAAGAAACTGACAAAGCCTATGAACGACGAGTAGCTCAGTTTGAAGCACGTCGTAAAAAAGCCAATCAAACCCTGTCGCTGCGACGCGCCGATGCCGTGCGTAAGTATCTCATCAAGCAAGGCATCAGTGCACGACGTCTCTCGGTCAGAGGCGCTGGTGAATCTGAACCTGTGGCAGATAACAGCACCGAAGAAGGCCGCGCCCAAAACCGTCGCATTGAACTGCGCGCAACGGGCACGATGCAAGATGTCAAGAAAGCTCGTGAAATCAGAAAACAACGCGGCAAATAACTCACTTGAACTTCTCAAGAAAGGCAAGCATACAGAGCTTGCCTTTTTTGTTTGTGAAACCAAATGCGCACGGCAAAAATGAGTTTAATGGTGAGTGTCTCGGGCATTCGTGGCATCGTGGGCGAAAGCCTTACACCAGATGTCCTTCTGACCTACACGCAAGCCTTCGCAACATGGCTCTATGAGCAAAAAAGCAACGGTACCATCGATTTAAAAGTCGGGGTGCCGAAAGTGGTCATCGGGCGCGACACGCGTCCGACAGGTCGCCCTATCTTGGATTTTGTTCAATCGATACTGGTGCAGTCGGGTTGCATGGTGGTTAATCTGGATGTGGCAACCACGCCAACCGTAGAAGTCGCCGTCTTGGAAGAGCAAGCTGATGGCGGTATCATCGTCTCGGCATCGCATAACCCGCTGGAGTGGAATGCGCTCAAGTTGCTCAATCATCTGGGCGAATTTCTGACCGCCGCACAAGGTGAAGAAGTCAAGAAAATTGCTACAAGTCGCAAGTTCGTCTGCGCGCCGTGGAACAAGTTTGGCGTGGCAGTGCCAAATACCACTTATGCCGACGTGCATATCCAAAAAGTGCTGGCACTGCCCGTGATTGAACCCGCCAAAATTGCCGCCAGACGCTACAAAATTTTGGTAGATGCCGTCAACGGCGCCGGCTCAGAGATTATCCCAAAACTGTGCGAACGCTTAGGCGCCGCTGAAGTCATCAAAATTGCCTGCGCAGGAAATGGACTTTTCCCACGACCGCCCGAACCAATTGAAGAAAATTTAGTCGAAGTGCAAGGGCTAACAGCCTATCACGGCGCCGATGTGGGCATCGTGGTCGACCCCGATGTCGATAGAGTCTGCTTCATCTGTGAAGATGGCTCACTTTTCGGCGAAGAATACACACTCGTAGCATGCGCCGATTTTTACTTGAAGCATAAGAAAGGCGCAGTGGTCAATAATCTCTCAAGCAGTTTGGCGCTGCGTGAAGTAGCGGCGCGCCACGGTGTGCCCTGTTACAGCGCAAAGGTCGGCGAAGCCAATGTCATTGAGCTCATGAAACGTGTGCAGGCCAGCATCGGCGGCGAAGGTAACGGCGGCGTGATTCTGCCCGACGTGCACTATGGACGGGATGCACTGGTTGCTATTGCCCTCTTCTTGCAAGCGTTTGCTGACTACCAAGCA
>Ga0197142_1002194_pt1 | contig 17273 bp, 19 predicted proteins | sample GBS60_MetaG_FD_148614 | JGI IMG/M metagenome (GOLD analysis project Ga0197142, IMG submission 148614) | Sediment microbial communities from Great Boiling Springs, Gerlach, Nevada, United States - GBS 60_MetaG | ecosystem: Environmental > Aquatic > Thermal springs > Hot (42-90C) > Sediment...
ACCTGGGCCTTCTTTTCGTCTTTCGGGAGGGTCACCTTCAGGATGCCATCGGTGTACTCGGCGGTGATGCCCTCCGTCCGCACATCCTCCGGCAGAAGGAAAGTCCGCAGGAACGACCCATACTGGGTTTCTACCCGGTGATAGGTCTTCTGGTCGCCTTCTTCCTTCTGGAACTTCCTTTCGCCGGAGACCACGAGACGGCCTTCGGAGACTTCTACTTTGAAGTCTTCCTTCTTCATGCCCGGGGCGGCCAGATGGATCTCATAGGCCCTGTCAGTTTCCACGATGTCCACCCGCGGCACGAAGGTTTCCAGCCGGGTGAAGTTGCTCGCCGTCTCGTTAAACATTCTTTCTACAACTTCTTGCAGGGTACGCATCCTTTCTGGAAGCGTCTCGGTCCAGTCTAAAAGTTTTACGATGCTCGTCATAGGCACCTCCTTTTGGGTTTTTGTAGTCATGCTGAAATCATGGCACAAAGTGTTCCATTCCCCTGAAAAAGCCATAATGTCTGCATTTTCATGTCAAAAGAAAACCACACTCCGCCAAAGTGGCGAGGTGGTTGTATATTTGCTACAAATACTGACGCTATGGCATCTGTGGGGTTTAAGGACTACTATGCGATTCTGGGGGTGTCCCGGGACGCCTCTATGGATGAGATTAAGAAGGCTTACCGTCGTCTGGCCCGCCAGTATCATCCCGACCTCAATCCCGGCAATAAAGAAGCGGAGGAGCGCTTCAAAGAAATCCAGGAAGCCTACGAAGTCCTGAGCAATCCCGAAACCCGGGCAAAGTATGATCGCCTGGGCGCTAACTGGAAGGCCTACGAGAATATAGGGGCTTACAGTGACATTCCGAATCAGGCCTGGCAGACCGACCAGGATATATTCAGTGGTTTTTCGGACTTTTTTCGGATGTTTTTTGGAGAAGATTTTGTTCGGCAGGCCCGTCGTCGCTCCAGTCGTCCGCTGGAGGTGCGCCTTCCGGTAACGCTGGAAGAGCTGTACAATGGCACGAAAAAAACCCTCCGGGTAGGCACAGAAGTGGTAGAAGTTCCTTTAGCTGCCGGTCTAAAGCCGAATACGCAGGTTCGCCTTCGGGGCAAGGGGCCTACTGGTGAGCTGGTAGTGCTTCTGGATGTGCAGCCGCATCCGCGCTTTCGGCTGGAGGGGAATAACCTGCATGCGGATCTGGAAGTCCCTCTTTACACGGCTATTCTGGGCGGGATGGTGGAGTTTGTGCATTTAGATGGGAAGCGGCTTCGTCTGCAAATCCCCCCTGAAACCCCGAATGGCCATACTTTGCGTCTCTCCGGTAAAGGCTGGCCCACAAAGCCACCGGGCGATTTATATCTCAAAGTTCAGGTAGTTCTCCCGAAGGGCCTTTCGGCGAAAGAAAAACAGCTTTTTGAGGAGCTGCGGCGCCTGCGGCCCCATGGATAAGGGCGCATTCGGCGAGGAGATAGCCGCTCATTACCTTGAGCAGAAAGGATGGACGATTCTATACCGCAACTGGCGCAAAGGGGTTCATGAAATAGACCTGATTGCACAGGATGAGGACGAACTGGTTTTCGTGGAGGTGCGGGCGCTTTCGGCCTCTGTGCCGTGGCATGCCGAAAATACCATCACCGGGCGCAAGCAGGAGCGGCTGCGCCGGGCGATTGCGACCTTTTATCACTATCATCCGGAGCACGAAACCTGTCCGGCTCGCATTGACATTGTAGCTATTCGCCTCACCCGTCCTCCCGAAATCTATCACCTTACGGACGCTTTCCGATAATAGAAAATCTGCATTCCGGGTGTGTATACGAAGTTTGTCCTCCCTTACCACCAAACAGGTTATGAACCGGCTTCCACCTGCTTTTTCTCCCGCTCTTCTATCCAGACCTGCAAATACTCAACCCCAAAAGCGAAAAATATAGCAAAATACACGTAGCCTCTGGGCAGCTCTACATGAATACCCTCCACAAATAGCGTAAAGCCTATCAGCATGAGAAAAGCCAGGCCCAGTATCTGAAAACTTCGGTGCCGCTGAATAAATGCCTGTATTTTCTGGCCTGCCCAGACCATTAGAAGGATAGACAGTACCACGGCCGCCGAGGCGACCCATAAACTGCGGGCCAGTCCTACCGCCGTAAGAACAGAATCTATGGAAAAAACAAAATCCACCAGAAACGCCTGAAGTAGAACTGTAGAAAAAGTCGAAAAGGTATGCAGTTTCTTCTGAACAGGCTCTACATGACGAAATATTTCCCGGACGGCCTTATACATGAGGAAGATGCCCCCTGCACTCAGCAAAAGCCCTCGCCAGGTAAGGGATAAGCCCTGATAGCTGAAAATCTCCTTATCCGTCCGCAAAAATGTAAGAAGAAGTATCAGCAGCCCCACTCGTAAAAGCGGGGACCACAGGAGCCATAAACGCCAGAGTCGTTTTTGCTTGTTGGGAGGCAGGTGGAGACCAATAAGGCTCAAAAACAGCAGATTATCCACACTGAGGACGACTTCCATAAGCACGATAGCAGCCAGACCCCAGATTTCTCCCATCCGCCAAAGGTACAGCGGCTGATGGGGAAATGCGTATATTCGCTACTGGTGCTGAGTGTTGCGGAGGAAAACTATCTCAAAGCGGTGTGGCATCATGGGGGGGCGCAGTCGGAGGTGCCCATGCAGGTACTGGCACAGGTGCTGGGCACCAGCGGCCCTTCCATCACAGAAATGGCTCGCCGCCTCACCGAAAAAGGCCTTCTCACCTACAGGCCCTACAAGGGTGTGCGCTTCACCCCGCGGGGCGAACGCCTGGCCACTCAGGTAGTGCGACGCCACCGCATCTGGGAGACCTTCGTCGCTCAGGTTCTGGGCTATACGGGCGACCGCGTGCATGAGCTGGCCGAAAAGTTAGAACACCTCTCCGATGACGAATTCACCGAGCGGTTGTATGCTTTTTTAGGTTATCCCGCCAGAGACCCTCATGGCGATGAGATTCCAGCCCCTCTACCTGCAGAGCCGTGGAAACCCCTCAGCCGTCTGGCACAGGGTCAATCTGCCCTTATTCGGCGCCTGCCCGAAACCCCCGCCCTGCGCGAAGCCGCCAGCCTCCTCAACCTCCAGCCCGACAAAACCCTCAAAAAAATCCGCCTCCTCCCCATAGACCACATCCACCTCGTAGAATACGAAAACCAGACGCTCTGGATACCCCCCTCCCTGGCAGAAAACCTGTGGGTGGAAGAAATCCCCTGACCAAACGCCCTCCATTAGGGCCCTCTTTTAATGGGAAATGAGCGCTCAAAAATTGTTTAATATCTCGTGCAGATTTTAGGCGTGTGGGATTTGACGGGACACACAGGTCCTATCTATGCGCTGGCGTGTGATGAAGAGCGAAAGCTGCTGTATTCGGCTGGAGCGGATGGGATTGTGGCATTATGGTCATGCAGAAGTGGGAAAGATGCGCTGGCCGTAGCCCGAACCCCGACAGCTATCTATGCTATGCGTTATGTACCCCAGACGCAGACGCTTTTCGTCGGTCAGACCAGTGGTCTCATTTACACCCTCAAACCCTACGAAAAAAAGCTACTCAGCAGTATTCAGGCCCACCAAGCTGCCGTCATGGGGATTAGTTCCCATCCCACCGACCCAGAAGGCTGGAGTAGCGGCAAAGATGGTTTTTTCCTTTACTGGGATACGGTAGCTGGAGAGCCCACTGCCAGTGTAGAAGTTACCGAAACCGGTCTTCGCGGTTTTGTGCCCATACCTGGTCGTCGGCTATTTGCCTGTGCGGGACGCGATGGTTCAGCTTACATCATAAGCCGGGACGATAGAGCCATTCTGAAAACCCTCCCCGTAGAAAATCAGCCTCTATTCAGTCTGGCGGTCTCTTCTGACGAAAAGACCCTGTGGATAGGGGCCCAATCGGGGCGAATATATGCCTGGAGCCTGGAGGATTGGACTCTGCGCGCCAGCTGGGAAGCTCATGGTCGGGCTGTAAACGCCTTAGCCCTGGACCCCACCGGCAAATGGCTCGCCAGCGCCGGCCGGGATAAGCAAGTTCACCTCTGGGATGCGCAGAGTGGCAGGCGCATCCTCTCCCTCCCGGGCCACCTGCGCAGCGTCAATGCCCTTCAGTGGATCGACAAAGAAGCCTTAGCCTCCGCGGGCGACGACGGCCTTATCAAGATCTGGCACCTGGAAGCTTAGCCAAACGCACCTTATTTCCCGGCTCCTGGATGAGCCACCCCTCAATCTCCATGAAAACCACCCGCTGTGCCACCTCCTGAATCGGCCTTCCCACCTTCGCCGCAATATCATCCATGAGAGTAAGTCCCGATGAAACGGCTTCGTAAATAGCCTGATCCAGCGGCTCACTGAAGGACGGCTTTGTTGCGTCGGTATTCACGGGCCCGGAAAAAGTCTCAAGAGGAAAATGCAAACGCTCTGATTGATTCTTGAGTTCTTCTACGACGATGGCGGGGCTATAAGCGATCTGGGCTATTTGCTCGTGGATGAGCTGGTGACATCCCTGTGAGAGAGGTGAAAAGACGGATCCGGGCACCGCAAAAACGGGTCTATCAGCGGCGAAAGCGGCCCGAGCTGTGGTCATAGCCCCACCCGAAAGGGCCGATTGCACCACGAGCGTGAGGTGACTCAGGCCCGCAATGATCCGATTGCGGTGGGGAAATCGCATGGGATGGAGCCTGTCACCAGGGGGATACTCGCTCACTAAGGCGCCCTGTGCCAGGATGCGTTCAGCCAGGGGCTTATTCAGGGGGGGATACACCGTATCCAGGCCATGGGCCAAAACTGCCACTGTAAGACCTCCCTGCATGAGCGCCGTCTGGTGAGCCCTGGCATCAATCCCATAAGCCAGACCGCTCACGATGACCGCACCGGCCTGAACAAGGGCTTCCGTAAAAAGCTCAGTGGCCTGAAGGCCGTAGCTATCTGGCTTACGCGTGCCTACTACGGCGGCAGAGAGGCGAGAGAGGTCCTCCAGACTCCCCCGCCGATACAGAATAGCCGGAGGAGCGGGAATATGGCGCAGGAGATAGGGAAACCTTTCACTCCAGAAGGGGAGAACCTCAATGCGGTACTTTTCACATGCGCTGGCGATGCGTTCGGCCTGAAGGCGAAGGTCCGCTCTATTCCCGACCTGTCCCCGAAGGGTAGCAGGTAACGGAGCCCCCTCCCAGAAGGCCGCCAGACTCCCCCACCGCTCCCGCAGACGACGACATAGCTTCCCACCTACCCCCTCTATCTGGGTCAGCGCAATAAGCGCTAACTCCTCTTCACGAGCCTCCATGGGAAGGCGATCGAAAAGGGCTTATCCAGAGCGTGAACGTATGCGCCGACGCCTGCCGGAAAAATAGCGCATACGCATAATCAAAGCCCCATTTTTTCAGGTGTAGGCCTACCCCAAAATTGACCCCCCCCAGGGCCGTGGCGCCTCGGGGGGATAATTCGCGCCGCCGCTGAAAATGATAGCTAAATCGCCCCACAAAAGCCCGGGAAAACTCTATTTCCACGGCGCCGATGAGATGTCTCAAGAGGTGCTCGGTCCAGCGGGGAGGGGGGGGCGGGATGGGATTTCCAGAAATGTCGTACTGGATGGGCTGAAGCGGGTCATTAGCGGCCAGACGCCAGCGCTCTAAGTGAATGGTCCCAAGGTGCAGTCGGAAGGGGGCCTGAGGGAGCTTGTAGCTTACTGTAGCCTGAATCTGGGTGGGAAAGGGCTGCGCAAAGGGGCGTCCGGCCGGTCGGTACAGCTCCGTACCCAGACTCCATAAAACCAGCGTGGCCGAAAAGCCCCGGACCGTGTCTTCGTACAGTATTCCCACATCCGTCCCCAGGCCAGTGCGCCGATAACCCTCTATGGTAATGGCCGAGAAAGGGAGCTTGAGATTCATGCCTACCTGCCATCTACCAAAACTACGCATGGCGCCTATAGCCCATACCCCCTCATGAGCCTGGAAAGTGCCTAAGAGGTTACCGACTTCGTCGGCGGCCCGTAAAGTGCCGTAGTTTAGATACTGGAGGCCGCTCCAGAAGGTACCCACACCTTCCCAGTGGCGAGCATAAGTAAGTGTCGTGTGGGAGATATCGGCCAGGTAGGGCTGGAAGGAAAGGGAAAGGCGGTTGTGGTAGGTGGGACGCAGGAGCGCTGGATTCAGGAAGGGGGCAGCGGGCTCCATCCAGGGGCCCCCATAAGCAAGGCCACCGAGTGCCGCACTTCGGGCCGAAGGCGGTAATCGCATGAAGTCATAGCTCCAGCCCCCGGCAATCTGGGCCCAAAGCCCATTAGTCAGCAGAAATAGCCTCAGCTTTCCGCTCAAAGTAGGCCTCCACATGCGCCTTAACCGCTTCCATGAGCCACTGGGGGGTAGAGGTCGCCCCGGCAATCCCTATCCGCTGAGCCCCCTCCAGCCACGCAAAGTCTATTTCCTCAGGTCTGGAAATAAAGTAACTGCGGGGATTAGCGGCCTGACACACCGAAAAAAGCGCCTTGCCATTAGAGCTTTTTTTCCCGGATACAAAGAGGACGACATCCTGCGCTCTGGCGAAAACAGCGAGATGGGGTTCGCGATTGGAGACCTGGCGACACAGGGTATCAGCGATGATGGCATCGGGGCGTCTGGCGAGGAGCCGATTTTTTACCGCCTCAAAAAGGGCCGGCGCTTTGGTCGTCTGACTGAAAAGATAAACCGTTTTTTGAGGGTCGAACTCGAGGTGGTCTACTTCTTCTGCTGAGCTCACCACGTAGAGGGTAGCCTGCTGGATTTGCCCCATAAGGCCGATGACTTCAGGGTGGCCCGGCGAGCCCAGGAGAACTATCTCTACATCTGGGTGGTCTATTTCCCGGAGGCGGTTTTGAAGTTTCAGCACGACGGGGCAGGAAGCGTCGAGGAGGCGAATATTGTACCGGCGAGCCAGCTCATAGGTCAGGGGCGGCTCTCCATGGGCACGAAAGAGCACCGTTTCCCCTGAAAGGTTGGGGAGGTCCGCATGGCTGATGGTACGCAGCCCTTTGGCCTGGAGACGACGCACCTCCTCGTCATTGTGCACGATATCACCCAGGCAATACAGATAGGGGTGCTCCTTGAGATAAGCCTCGGCCATTTCAACGGCATACACCACTCCGAAACAGAAGCCCGAATGAGGACTGATGGTTACGACTGGCCGCACCCGACGAAAGTAAGGATTTTCTACGAGGGCTGAGGCGCCAGGATACAGGCTTCTGCCCAGGCTACCACCTGCTCAATCTGCTGGGGAATCGTAAGATGCGTCGTATCCAGGACTCTGGCGTCGGGAGCGCGCCGCAGAGGGCTGATGGGGCGGGTCTCATCCCGGTGATCGCGCTCGGCTATTTCCGCCCGGACGGCCTCGAGGGTTACTTCGTATCCCCGCTGGCGAAGCTCCTCATAGCGGCGTCGGGCCCGGGCCTCTAAATCCGCTATCATAAAAACTTTTAGCTCGGCCTGAGGGAATACCACCGTCCCGATATCCCGTCCATCCATGACAATACCCCCTCTTTTACCCAGGCGCCGCTGCTCCGCCACCATCTTTTCCCGGACTGCCGGAAAGGTACTGATCACACTGGCAAAAGAGGCCACCTCCGGCTGCCGTAGTTCCTGCTCCAGACGCCGACCCCCCAGATACACTATCATCTCCTGCCCTTCCCGCTCCAGATGAATCTCAAACTCGCCCAGAGCTTTTTGTATAGCGGCCTCATCCGGGGCCTGGATACCCGACTGTAAAAGGTACCAGGCCAGCGCCCGATACATGGCCCCCGAGTCTATATGCAGATAGTTCAGACGGGCCGCTACGCCCCTGGCCGTGGTGCTTTTGCCGGTAGCGACATAGCCGTCAATGGCGATAATGATGCGCCGCATTCTCAAAGATACGGAGAAGTGAGCAATGGCAGGTGACAGGATTTTTCGGACCAAGCTCCTTCCTGATGCCGTACTCCCTATGCGATAGAAACTCCCTAAATCAGGGTGAATGGGGAGTTTGCAGCCAGAAGCCCCCTGGGTAGGTTATGGTGCTTGGGGGATGGGAGGAGGATGCAGCGGGCGGCCAGCCCACCGTCCATCCACATTGAAGCATCTCCAGAGCCAGCCAGCAGAAAACCATGAGCAAACAGCAGCCCGCACAGACTCATTCTCTCAGTCTTTTCCTACCTTTGACGGGTGCGCTGGATACAATGGAGCCTGCTAATTACCTTCCTGATAGCCCAGTCAGGCACTCTTAAGCTCTACACCCCCAGAGGCAAACCCACCACTTACAAAGCCCTCCTTTCCCGGGCCATAAAAGCCGATGTGATCTTTTTCGGCGAACTGCACGACAGTGAGACTGCCCACGCCCTGCAAAGGCAGCTTCTGGAGGACCTCATTAAGGGCAGAGCAGGCAAGGTATTTATGGGAATGGAGATGTTTGAGCGGGATCAGCAGGAGGTGCTTATAGCCTATCAGCAGCGAAAAATCCCCAGCGTAGAAGACATACCCGAAAAAACGCGAGTTTGGCCGAATTTTCTTTCGGATTATGCACCGCTATTAGAAATAGCCAGACGACATGGGGTAGCTATATATGCTACGAATGCCCCACGGGATATTGCCCGGGCCGTCTCTAAGGAAGGACTTACAGCTCTGGAGGCATTAACCTCTGCTCAGAGGGGCTGGATCGCCCCGTTACCCCTTTTGCGGCTGGATAGCCTGCCTTCGTATCAGGCCATGAACGACATGGCCACCCAGCATGGCCTGAATCCCGAATACTTCCGACTCGCTCAGATGCTCAAGGACGCCACCATGGCCTATACCATCCTTCAGGCCTATCAGCCCGGCTATACCTTTCTCCACATAAACGGCAGTTATCACTCCGACTTCTTTGAGGGTATCGTGGCTTATTTGCGGGCTTACTGGGGGCCTAAAATCACCAGACAGAAAAAAATTCTCGTCATCAGCACCGTAGCCTTACCCCCCGATCAGCGCTACACCCCCGAAAGCCGAAAACGCGCCGATTTTATTCTGGCGGTTCCACCCTCCTCCAACACGCAGATGCCATGAATGCAGGCGTGGAGGTTACGATTATTGGGGCGGGTATTATCGGGGCGGCTACCGCTTACCGCCTGCGAGAAAAGTGGTCCGATGCCCGGATTTTAATTTTAGAAAAGGAGGCGACGCCCGCTTCCCATCAGACAGGCCGAAACTCAGGCGTGATTCACTCCGGCATTTATTACAAACCGGGTTCGCTCAAAGCAGAATTATGCCGGACCGGGCGGGAAATGCTGTATGATTTTGCCCGGGCAGAGGGAATCCCCTATGAGCGCTGCGGGAAGATTATTCTGGCTGTCGAGGAAGAGGAAATTCCCCGGTTAGAAAGTCTTTTTGCCCGGGGACAGCAGAATCAGATTCCCGGTATTCGCTGGCTCAAAAGCGAAGATATTCCCCATTATGAGCCGCATGCACGGGGCATAGCGGCGATTCATGTGCCGGTAACGGGGATTATTGACTATGCGGCCGTTACAAAAAGGCTTCTGGAGCGCAGCGGTGCCAAAGTGCGTTATCAGACGGCGGTCTCGGGTATCAGCGAAAACCCCCGGGGCTTTCTGGAAGTGCATACCTCTTCAGGAAGCTTTCGGACTCAGTACCTGATCGCCTGTGCGGGTTTGCAGGCAGATCGTCTGGCGCGCATGCAGGGGCTCAATCCCCCCCTTCGCGTCGTGCCTTTCAGGGGGGATTATTACGAACTCATCCCGGAGGCTCGCCATAAGGTGCGCAACCTGATTTATCCCCTGCCGCACCCCACCTATCCTGTCCTGGGCGTGCATCTGACCCGCATGGTGGACGGACGCGTGGAGGCCGGACCCAATGCCGTTTTCGCCTGGGCCCGCGAAGGCTACTCCCGCACCGCCGTAAACCTGCGGGATGCCTGGGAAGCCCTGACCTTTAGAGGAACCTGGGCCTTCTTCAGAAAGCACTGGCGCATCGGGCTGAATGAGTACCGCCGCGCCTTCTCTAAAAAGCTCTTTTATGCATCCCTGAAGCGGCTCGTTCCTGCGCTGGAGATACGAGACCTGGTGCCGGCGCGTTCGGGCGTACGCGCCCTGACCCTGACTCCTGATGGAAACTTCTGGGATGATTTTTATTTCGTTCCCGGTCCCCGAAGCCTCCATGTCCTGAATGCGCCTTCCCCTGCCGCCACGGCGGCCCTCGCCCTGGCCGACGCTATCGTCCAGAAAGCCCTCTCCACATGGAATCTCTCTACCTCGGCCATCGCTACTGGCCTCTAAATCCTCCCTTGGAAATCCTGCAGGTGTACGGCCGCCAGGCCGGCATCATCCTCTCTCCATCCGACCTGACCCCCGATAACCACACCCTCCTGCAAAAAATCCTCGCCGCCGTGAAATGGGATCTGGAACTTATAACCCTGTGTACGGCCCATCAAACCCTATCCTGGGGACGGCTGACCCTTTTGCCCTATCCCTATCTGTGGGTTTTTGGAAAAGCGCTCCTGAGCGTGCCCGTCGGCCTCTATGAAGCGGCTTCCGGACAGAGACTTACGCAAATACCCCCCCAGAAAACGAGCCTGGTCTGGCGCCTCCCCACCCTCTCCGAAATGCAAAATAACCTCACCGCCAAACAGGAAGCCTGGCAATGGCTGAAACTCCTTACTTCCAGGTCATAGCCCGGGATGGGGCTGCGCGAGCGGGCATTTTGCGCCTGCCGCACGGAGAAGTACCTACCCCGGCCTTCATGCCTGTCGCTACCCATGGTGCGCTCCGAGCTTTTCCTCACCACCTCCTCCATCAGGCCCCCCTCCTCTTAGCAAATACTTATCACCTCTACCTGCGTCCGGGAGTGGAGATTCTCCGGCAGGCGGGAGGTCTCCATCGCTTTATGATGTGGCCGAAGCCCATCCTCACCGACAGCGGCGGCTATCAGGTTTTTAGCCTGGCCCCCCTCCGAAAAATCACCCCCGAAGGCGTCTCCTTCCGCTCCCACATCGATGGCTCCACTCACTTCCTTTCCCCCGAAAAAGTCGTGAACATCCAGCTTGCCATCGGGTCCGATATTCAGATGGTGCTGGATGTCTGCCCACCTTATCCGGCCTCCCGGGAAGAGGTGCTTGAGGCTATGAAATACACCACCGACTGGGCGCACCGGGCCCGTAAAGCCCTTGAGATTTCGCCTGGCTGCTATGGATACCAGCCTCTACAGTTTGGCATTGTACAGGGGGGGATTTATCCGGACCTTCGGGAAGCTCATTTTCGTACACTGGAGCACCTGCCCTTTGAGGGCTGGGCCGTGGGCGGCCTGGCTGTGGGCGAACCTTTCGACCTCAGACGCCCCATCCTCTGGCAAATGGGAGAACTCCTCCCCCCCAACAAACCCCGCTATGTTATGGGCTTCGGAACCCCCCAGGACATCCTGGAGGCCATTGCTGCCGGCATGGACATGATGGACTGCGTTTTACCCACCCGCAATGCCCGCCATGGCCTACTCTACGGATGGGATGGCATCCGAAACCTCCGAAATGCCCGGTATCAAAATGACTTCACGCCCGTACCGCCAAGTGGATACAGCCGGGCCTATCTCCATCATCTCTTTCGGGTAAAGGACCCGCTGGCGCTCGTTCTCACGACCGAAGCCAACCTCCACTTTTTCCTTTCGCTGGTACAGGCCGCCCGTGAAGCTATCCTGCAGGGGCGCTGGTCCGAATGGCGCGCAGCCATAGAGCCTAAGCTCCTCTACCGTCACCCGCCTGACCCCGTTTCCGAATCCCCCGAAGCGGAAACCACACACTGAGCGCACTGCGCGGAAATCCCTCCACCTCACGCCGTACCAGCCACACATTGTGCGGATGGTATAGGGGAATTACTGGCCATTGCGAAAGCACGCGCCGCTCTATCTCGGCATACAGGGCTTTTCGCTGATGGGGATCCAGGGTTACGCGAGCGAGGCTCAGGAGGCTATCTACCCCAGCATCCCGAAATCGGGTCGTATTTGGACCCTGAGGAATCACCTTGTCCCCCTCAAAAAGAATTAAAAAGTTTTCCGCTTCGGGAAAGTCGGCGATCCAGCTGGCTTTCCAGAGAGGCAGGGAGGCTTTCTGGAGCCTTTCCCGAAGGGAGGGTCCCAGAAGGTACTCGATGCGAAGGGAGATGCCTTCCAGAGCCAGCCGGCTCTGAAGGTATTCACACAACTCCCTGAAGGCCGGTGCGGCATACAGCGTGAGAGGGGCCTGTCGGAGCTTTTCCCGGGTCAGGCTATCGGGCGGCTCGGGCTGGAAGGAATTTCCGCCGCTGAGGATAGAGGGCACAAAGCTCCGGGCCGGCGTGGCATGCCCCTGATACACCACCTCCGCTATGGGCAGCCGAAATATAGCCCATGCCAGCGCCCGCCGAACCGAAAGCTCCCGAAGTACCCCCGGCGAAGTCATATCTATTCCCAGGTATTCTATGCCCAGCGCCGGCTCGGAAATGAGCATACCCCATCGGGTCCAGCTACTATCTGAATTTAGAAGATACGCCAGGTTTCGGTCTATGCCCTCAATCACATCTATCTCTCCGCGCTTCATCGCTTCATACGCCCGGAGCCGATTCCCAAACCACTGAAAGACAATGCCCGGAATCTGTGTGCTATCCTCCCTTTCGCCCTCTTTAAGGCGTCGAAGCACCAGCAGCCTTCCCATCTCTTCGTATTGAAGGCAAAAGGGGCCGGTTCCCACCGGATGCTCCGCAAAGCGGCGACCGTAGGCCTCCACACTCTCCGGAAGGGCAATATAGGTGTAAGGTAGCGTCAAAAGGTAAGGGAAAAGGGCATAGGGCTTTTCCAGATGCACTTCTACGATGGAGTCGCCAATGGCGCGCAGCCCCGAGATGGTATCGGCTTTACCCTGACGGCAGGCGCTCCACCCCTCAATCAACCCATCAAACAAGTAGCTCCCCGGTGAAGCCCAGCGCGGACTGCAGAGCCGATGCCAGTTGTAAAGCACATCTGAGGCCTTTACAAAGCGGTCGGGACGGTGGTGATAGGCGACACCCCTCCGGAGATAAAACCGATACTTTCTCCCCCCTTCCAGAATTTCATACCGGCTGGCTAAGGCCGGAGCGAGCTTCAGGCTATCATCGTAGGTGAGAAGCCCTTCGAAAATCTGCTGGGTCAGCCACACGCTCACAAGGTCGCGGGCATACAGCGGGTCCAGACTGGTATACGGACTGAATAGCGCTATTCTCAAATAACTGCCCGAGGAAGGCCCAGAAGTACAGCTCCAGACCATCAGGCTCAAGGCCCCTACCGCCAGCGCTCGGCCCACCGGGCGAAGGTACAGTCAGAAGCAAATGCCGCTCATGCCAGAAGAGATCTCAGGAGCAGATTACTCAGAGAAATGATGCGAAAACGCACATAGATAACCCGCTAATAGATACAAGGAAAGAGCAGAGCTGGTCGGCCGAAACGCCACTTACAGAGGCTGATCAAAGGTTTAGCTCTGTTTGCACTCTTTCTTAGCTTTTTCTGCTTTGTTTCTTAGCTTCTTAGCTTTTGCAATTGTTTTGTCTATTACCTTAGCCGACTCTATCAAGTCTTTTTTCGCCTTTTTCCATTCTTCCTTCGCACGGTCCCCCAATTCCATAGCTATTATTTCGCTAAGCGAGGCACTTCCGGAGGAACCAAAACCTGCTTTTATGCTGGCAGCATCCCCCATGTTTGATAGCTCATCCCTGATCTGCCTGGATTGGGGGCAATCTTCATCTACATCCGATAGTAAGCTACCTATTTCGCTTATAACGCCCATCAGCTCTAAGCCTGCCCCTGCTACTATTACATTGATTTCTTGCAGCACTTCCTTAGCCTCGGCACGTTCGCCTTCGCTCAGGTGGCGCTCCATGAGCTCCAGCTTGCTCTCGACCTTGCGGGTGTATTCACCTTTACTTGAGCAGCCCGCTACCAGCAGGACAATCAATACCAGCAAATAATTTATCCGTCTCATCGGGGCAAAGTTACAAAACCTAAAAGACATGCAAGCTCCTCTATCCTTCCCACGGCGTGTCTCGCTCACTCGGAGGTTTCTGGGAGGCGTCCCTGAGCTCTGATACGGAAACCCGCCCCCCTCGCCCGGGATTCAAAAAAAAGTCTTACCTTTGTTACGGGGATCAATTAGTCTATGAATAAGGCTACCGTACTCGAATGGAGTGCTCAGCAGAAGCCCTTTGGTGGGCAGGTAGGATTTTCCTCCCGAAGTCTGTTTCCTGATCGAAACCAGTATCCTTCAAGCCTATGCCAGCAGGTTACTATATAGTCAGTATTTTAGTCTCGCTGTGCGGGTGCATGTTTTTCTACCTTACTCCCCTCGGCATCCTCACGGCGGGGCTGTGGTCCCGAGACCGTAACTGGTGGATCCACTTTGCCATAGCCCTGATTCTCGCTACCTTTATCCCTCAATTCCTTGGTATTATCGCAGGTATAAAATACAAAGGTAGCTTGATATCCGCCTCTCTCGTCGCCAAGAAAACATATTTTTATGATGACCCGAAGTATGATGTGGTAACTCGGCATAATCAAGAGGTATTCGCTCATTCATTTGCTCCGTTCGGATTCCTTTATTCGGTTCTAAACCTCATAGTTGAGAAAGAACTACCTAAGTTACCTCTCTTTTTTGCTTTTATTATTAACTTCCTTGGCTTTGTATATGCTTTGATATACATTATTCTGTCGGGACGCTCCGCTTCTGCTTACCAATCCCCTGTGGGCGGCCTCAGTGCCCCGCCTTCTGGATACCCCACCTCCCCGGAATACCCGGAATATCCGACCTCACCTCCGCCACCGCCCCGTTCATAAATCTCATGGGCCGCTCTCTAAATCTCCTACAAGCAGGCAAATCTTACAACCTGCCTTGCCCATTCAAACATATATGCATATGAGAAGGTTGGCAAATACTTTGCTGATGGACTCTCAAAACCATCCGAGAGTCTGGAGCTTTATCCTACCTCATTTTGTAGAGGAGGCAATGGTTAGTGTTTCGCCCATTCAGAAACCTCTCAAAAGACGGTTAGCCCTATGGATGCTGGGTACTACATCGTAAGCATTCTGGTCACCCTGATAGGGTGCTGCTGTTATCTTACGCCGGCGGGGATTCTTACAGCCGGGCTCTGGGCAAAGGACTCAAAGTGGTGGATTCACTTTGTCATTTCCCTGTTATTTTCTACCATACTCGCATGGGTCTTATACTTAATTGGTCTCTCTGACTTAGGCATTGGCCTGTTTGAGGCATTCTCCAGTGGCGATATAACAGATCTGATTTTTAGCAATACCCTCCTAACCATTTCTTCTTTGCTGAACTTAGCGGGCTTCATATATGCAATCATTTACATTGTTATAATAGGGGGCAGGTCTTCTCCGCCGTCTTCGGGGGGAAGCAGTTTTACAACGGGTGGAGGGTATCCGCCCACTCCGCCCCCTGGATACCCGCCTGCGCCTCCCGCTTATCCTTCCTATCCCCCCACTCAGAGTTACCCGGGTACGCCGCCCCCTAACTATCCTCCACCGACGAACCCCGGGGCTTACCCGCCGCCTCCGCCACCTCCTCCGCCCCCACCAAGATAACTTACTCATGTTTGTTCCTCAATAGAGCCTCTCGTATCGGTAAGACTGTTACAGGGGAAAGATGATATTCAGGGGTCTAAGGCGCTTCTGGAAGAGTATTTTTATACTGAATGCCTTTGGTGGGGGTATTTTTCTTTACGGGCAGGATGCGGCCTGCGAGAGGGGGATAGTGCCGGTAGATTCGTTCAGCTGGGTGGCGCCATGGGTAGCTTATGGGGAGCGGCTGAAGGGCTGGGGACAGGCCCTACTTCAGGGAAAGGGACCTGCGTTTCGTCCGCCTTCTCTGCGGCAGATGGGGATTTCCCTGGGGCTGCTGCTTCTGATCGGGGGACTGGGAATATGGGCCAACCGCCGCCATAAAGAGAAAGAATACCTCTGGCTGGCCCGCGGCCTTCTGCGGTTAGCGATTGTGGCCGGGGGTATAATGGCTCTGCTTCTACCTGCCAGCTATTTTGACCAGGGGGAGAGTATATGCTACTGGCGCCAGACGTGGGGGGTATGCTGTCCGGGCTGCGGCACCACCCGGGCCGTTCAGCACCTCATCCATGGAGACTGGAAAACAGCCTATTATTATCATCCCCTTGTGTTTGTTACGGCCATAGCCCTGGGCTGGGTATGGGTGCAGGAAACCCTCGCTCTCATAAAGCACCTCCGCCAGCACGGCCTGCAAGAAACCATCGCCACCCTGAAAAGCTTCCTCGGCCTGAATTCAGATGGATCTTGTCCCTCTTCATCATGATCCCCTATAAGGCTAACCGCCGCACAGCCCTCCCTCTCTTCAATCATGCCTGCATCCATGATAGCGTCATGGATGCAAGGATTAGAATTCTCCTCTGCGTCTCTAAAACTACCTGCCCCGGAAACGGGCACTCCTCTCGCATGGGCCTGAGCCGGGCACTTTGCCTCTCAGTACCCCTTGCATATTCAAAAAATAAGTAACTTTGCACGAAGTACTGTCGATCATATGGGAAAGGTTAGGTGTACTTTAGAGCAGAGAGCTTGTACAGCTTATCCATTCTATGTTGCGGTAGGAAGTTTCTCCTGTCCCATCCTGTAAGAGTATGAAGGCTGGTTACTATATCGTTACCATTCTGGCATCATTATTAGGGTGGGGCCTTGGGTACATCTTGAGCTCTATATCTTTATGCTACCTAACACCAGTGGGGATTCTAATAGCAGGGTTGTGGGCAAAAGATCCCAAATGGTGGATTCATTTCATCATTGTTTCACTTATAGCCATCCTTCCACTGATGCTACTTATTTTAGGCTTAGGTGGCCTTGTCTTAAGAGATTTGGAGTCTATACCTTCTCTACTCACCTTCGGCGGTGGAATGATTTTAGCACCCATTGCCCACATCTTGAACTTTGGCGGTCTTATTTACTCTGTGGTGTACATCATTATAGCCGGGCGGCGTTTGCCCCCTCATCGTCTGGGGGCTTTATGTCCGGTCATCCTTCTGGGGGTTATCCGCGGCAGGCACCGCCTTCAGGGTATCCTCGCAGGCATTTCCGCCGACCTATCGGCCGCAACCGCCACCGCCGGGCTATCCTCCGCAGGTACCGCCGCCACCACCGCCTCCCCGTTCCTGAATCCCGGATGCTTATGAAAAAGGTGAATAGCTCTTTCTCTAAGCTAGTCCATGACAGAGGGGAAAAGTATTTCTTGAGTACTTTTCCACCAATTGCC
>Ga0197142_1002196_pt1 | contig 17253 bp, 15 predicted proteins | sample GBS60_MetaG_FD_148614 | JGI IMG/M metagenome (GOLD analysis project Ga0197142, IMG submission 148614) | Sediment microbial communities from Great Boiling Springs, Gerlach, Nevada, United States - GBS 60_MetaG | ecosystem: Environmental > Aquatic > Thermal springs > Hot (42-90C) > Sediment...
CTGCATCGTCTTCTGTGCAGGATGTTTCTTTGACAAAGAGACATTCTTATTTTAAGGATTGGCGGGTGCAGTATTCTTATCAAGTTCGAAACGGGAGCATCATTGAAAAGGAGGAAACTGTGAGTGCGATGTCTCCTATATCGGCGATGCGTGAAGTGTTGCAGAGAATGAAGAACAGTTTTCCTGACAATGCTTATATTGATAGGATAACTGTTAGGTTTGATGCAGAAGCTTCGGGAGTTAAGTTTAAGACGCCGAAACGTCGAAACAGGGATGGTAATGCATCTTCATCGGAGAGTGTTTCTTTTTAATTTGTCAAGCCTAGCCTGCATTGTTCAATGCAGGCTTTTTTTATTTATATTTCAAACTTTTTAGTATATGTTTGAAGAAGTATTTTTTCATCGGCAAAATCAGCAGAGCAATTTATATTTTATTTATATTTCAAACTTTTTAGTATATGTTTGAAGAAGTATTTTTTCATCGGCAAAATCAGCAGAGCAATTTATATTCTTTAGAAAGTTTTTTAAATTCTGATGTATATTTTCGTTTGAAGTCAATCATAGATGATTTAGATAAGAAGGCTATTTATTTGTATAGTCGGTGGGGAGATTACGTGTATTTTGTTTTTGATTATTTTGATTATTCTTTATGTTATACGAATGATTTGACAAATGAGTTAAGAGAGAAGATTGCTGATTTAGTTGATACGTTTGATATTTTTTTTGAGCACAAGCAATGTAGAAGAACTTTGGTGTTATGTCATGAGTTATATTTGCTTAATTTATTAAATCCATTTTTTTATGCTTATTTAGATTATGTTTCGAAAGATGTTTTTATGAGGGCTTTACAGGTTTATGAGTTTCTTTTGCTTTCGAATTGGAAGGATTTTGAGTTATTTGTTGAGAATAAGGTGGCAGAGAAGAACAAGCACAAGGATAAAAATAATTTTTATGTTCAGTTAGATAATTATATTAGCACTTCAGAGTTTAAGGAGTATTTATCTTTTTTTGAGAAGCCTAAAAAAATATCAGATTATTTGGTGTTTAAGAATAGAAAGTTTAATTTTTTATATTCTAAGATTGACAGTTTAATTGGTTTATCTTTATCTAAAAATTTTCAAGAGTATAGTTATTTTGATTATTTGCATCATGAATCAAAGGAAGGCGGACAAGATTTTATTTATTCAATCAGAAAAATTGATTGATATTAAATTATATGATGAATTATCTTTTTTTTACAGGAAGATTGTTTTTCCTGATACTTTTAATTTTTTTTTCTTTTTTCATGATTCTTTTAATTTTTGTGGTATTTTAGATTCTAATTTTACGTATATTGATAGGAATGTAGAAGTTTTTCCTTTTTTTTCTGAGATGTTATTAAATTATTTGTTAGTATCTTTTACAGTAAATGAAGATACGTTGCGACGTTATTTATCTAAGTCAAATTATATGCGTATATGTGGTTCTGGAGATGTTCACTATCATTTTTTTTCTATGAATGTTTTGCCTGTATCTTGTTCTGATGTTATATCGCACACTGAGCCTTTTCTTGTATACATTCCCAAGAAAACGTTTGTGATTGTTTCTTGTCCATTTGATGTTTTTGATTTGTTGTATGAACCTTATAAAACATATTTTCATGCTAATTTTTTTATTGTTCAATAATAAATAACGAAAATTATTGTCATAATATGTTCAAGGAGCTTGGTTCATCTTCTTTTCCGAGATTTTTAAGTTTAGATTTATCCACAACATCTTGCGGATATGTTTATTTTTATTTTTGTTATGAACAAAAAAAGATTTTAACAGAATATGGGTATGTAGATATTTCTAAGAAAGATAAGTTTTATGACAAGACAGTTTTTTTGGATGAGAAGTTAAATTTTTATTTCAATTCAATAAATTTTGTTGTTTTAGAAAATTATTTACTATATTTTTCAGCTGGTAAGAGTAATGCCAAGACGATAACAAATTTAGTATTTTTTAGTGGATATTTTGAAAGTTTTTTGAAGTTTTTTTACAAAAAAGATGTATATCGTGTTTCTCATGTATCTGCGCTTTATCGAACGATAAAAAATTATCGTAGAAAGATGTCTAAGGATGTAAGTATTTTTGGTGATTATTCATATGATAAAGGTTTATCTGTGTCGAAGGTTTTAGCTTTTAATTATATGTGTGAAAATATAGATTACAAGCCATTTTTTAAGGATGAGAAAAAAAAGTTTTTATCAAAATATAATTTTGATATTGCGGATGCGTTTGTGAATGGAGTATTTTATTTATATTCAATTAGAAATGAAGAGAAATCTAAGAAAATTAAAAAGGGAAAATTGTCATGAAAGAGCTTTTGACAACGATGAAGCCGATGCCGATTTATTTATCTCGGGATAACTTTATTTTAGCAATTCCATATGTGATTCGATATAAGAAAATGATTGAGCAATCGAAGTATTCTTTACGATTAGAAAACTTTTGTCGTTATATTTACACGTCTTCTGATTCGCTTTATCACATAGCGCCTTATATTGATATAAGACCTTGTATTTTATATGCGATTTATATGTGTGATGATTATCGTTTAAACAATCCTTTTATTACACTTGCTAAAGCGGCATATGAGTATTATTTTAACAAGAAAGTTATTCCTGCTGATTTTTTTATTCGTTATGGATTTCATTTGGAGACACGTTCATCATATTCTGAGTGTAGTTTAATTCGTTATTTAAATATTTTTGAAGCAATAAGGAAAGAAGTTTTGCCGTTTTTGTTGTTAGAAATGTCTAAGGAAAAGGCTGAAGAAATTGTTGATAAACTTTGTTTAAAGCAGTTTGATGAAAAATGGTTTGATGGTATGAAAAACAAGAAAATTGTTGTTTTACTTATTTCTGAGCTTTTTGAGTTGTTTCATTAATTTTCATTTGGAAAAAAATATGCAGCAAAACAACAATTTATATTTTTCTTATCGTGATATTTCGTTATATTGTATAGATTGTTTAGATTTTGATTTACCTGATGGAACGATAGATTTTGTTTTGACGAGTCCGCCTTACAATGTTGGGATAGATTATGGTGTTATTTCGGACAATTTGTCAAGTGATGAGTATTTAGATTTTTCGGCGAGATGGTTATCAAAATGTTTTTCTTGGGTTAAGTCCGATGGTCGTTTAGCGATGGTTATACCGATGAGTGTTAATTTAAATTCTAAGGCTTATCCCACTTTTGTTAATTTAGTTGAGATTGCTAAAAAAGTGGGTTGGAAGTTTTATACGGTAATTGTTTGGCACAAGAAAAGGGATTTTAAGACAGCTTGGGGTTCATGGTTATCAGCATCTGCGCCTTATCTTATTCCACCTGTAGAGGTTATTCCTGTTTTTTACAAAGATTCGTTCAAGAAGACAAGCGGGAGTGGTATATCAGATATAAAGAAAGATGAATTTCTTAAGTGGCATTATGCTTTATGGGAAATTAACGGTGAAAATCGTGCATCTATAAAACATCCTGCGCCTTTTCCAAAAGAAATTCCTTATCGTTGTATAAAGTTTTTTACTTTTTTAGGAGATACGATTCTTGATCCTTTTGCGGGTAGCGGAACAACTTTGATTGTTTTACAGCTTTTAAAACGCAAGTCTATTGGATTAGAAATAAATAAAGATTACTGTGAACTAGCTAAAAATCGTATTCTTGCTGAAGTAGATTCTTTAGAGTTTGTTTAAGAGTTAATTGTTAAAGTTTTAATATATGAATGATTTTAATGGTTTAATTAATTTTAGTTTAGATAATCATGATTATAAGGAAAGTGATAAAGAAAATAAGCAGGAAAAGATTTCTGATAAAGACAAAAATGATTTAGTAAGAGAGATTATTCAAGAAAAGAAGAAAGAAAAGAGAGGAAGAAAAAAACGTAACAGCAATGTTTCGGTTGATAATGAGTTTGAGCAAGGTGATACCAATATTTCAGTTCAGCGTAGAAGCAAGAAATTTTTTGATCAAGAAGTTCGGCGTTTATCTCCTACTGTTTTAGATATGGTTTTAGTTTATTTATTTATGGAGAAATATGGTGAGAAAATATTTTTTTTGCGTCGTTTTTTAGGTGATATTCGAATGAAAGAATTTGTTTATATGTTTGAAGGTGAGGTTATTCAGGTGCCTAGATTTTATGATTACACTAATTTTTTACTTAGTATTGATATAATTGTATATTTGTTAGCAAATCCTGACGGTGAACGCTCTGTTGATCAGATTTTGAAGATTGCTAAGAAGCATAATGTATCCAAAGATAAAATTATTGAGGAGATAAAAAATGTCAAAGAACGAGTTTCAAAGCTCAGAGAAGAAATTGTCTATTTCAGCTAATCAAGGTTACAGCAACAAGTTGTCTAAAATTGATGCTAATGAGATTTTATCTCTTTTAGAGAAGAATGCTGAATTTGACGATTTAATTTCAAAGATATTAGATGAACGTTTATCTTTGGAAAAAAACAAGTTCAAGGTTGCGGCAATATCGATTGTATTAAAACGTTTAGAAAGAGCGAAAAGTCTTTTAGAATCATTAGATCGGGTGGAAGAAGAAATATTTGGCAATCGTTTGACTAGAATGAGTAGTGCGGCGTTAGTGAATCTTTATCGTGAAATCAATCAGAATGTAAGGTATATGGTTGAATTGTTATCTCATTATGACGAATATGTAAATAAGTCTGGATTACAAGTGAATTTGGTTCAGCAGTTAAATTCAAGTTCTGATGTTGTTTCTGCGTCTCAAAAAGTTGAGAACAATGTTGAAATCAATGCTTTAGAAGCTATAAGGCGGTTAGGTGAGATTTTATCAAATAAGACAAAAGATTTGGAATCAATTAAAAATTCAGAAACAATTGAACATCAGTTTTTTGATGAAAACGATTTGAAAACAAAGGATTAAAAAAAAGTTAAAGTATGTCTTTGGATGTTATTGTTAAGCATAATTCATTTGAGCAATTTGCTCAGCAGCTTGAGAAAATTGATAAAAATGGAGCAAAGTATTTTAATTCTTTACCTCAAGAGGTTCAGAGAAAAGTTTTAGAGCTTTTATTGTATCATGATAACGAGAGATTTCAGCGATTATCTGAGATTTTGTATAAAGATGCTTTTTACATGACGCCACCGACGATTGAAGAGTTTTTGAATGATCCTTATTTTTTTGGGAAATTGGTTTCGGGCATGTTTCCGAAATGGAAAGAAAATTTAATTGAGAAAGTTTTTCATCCATCAAAAAATGTAACAGAAATTATTTTAACTGGAGCGATTGGTGGTGGAAAATCATATTTTATGCGTGTTGTGCAGATGTATCTTGTTACAAAGTTATTATGTCTTCGCAATCCGAATCGGATTTTAGGTATTGCTGACGGAGATAATATTGTTATTGGTTTTTTTAATGTTACGGTTAGAAAGGCATATACCGATCAGTTTATTCCTTTTCAGCAGCTTATGTTACGTTCTCCCTTTATCAGGGAGCGTGCGCTTTTGACAAGAAAAATTGAGAGCAAGGTTAATCCTGAGACACCTTTTAGGGATTCGACAATCATGTTTGCGTTAGGGAGTTCAGCAGTTCATGCATTAGGACAGAACACAATTTCTTGTCAATTAGATGAAGCAAATTTTTCTTCAAGACGTAGATTAAATTATGGTGAAATTGAACGTGCGATGGAAACTTATCAAGCAATAAAAAACCGTATTTCATCTCGTTTTGAAGCAAAGATGCGTATTTTTTATCATTATTTTATAATGATGATTGCTTCATCTAAAACATTTAGCAATTCATTTGTTGATGCGCATATTGAAAAAGTTAGAAATGATCCTCACACATTGATTTTTGATTATAGTGAATGGGATGTTAAACCACCTGAGACATATGAGAGAGATGAGCATGGGAATATAAAGATGTTTCGTATTTTAGTAGGAGATAAAAGAATTAGAAGCAGAATTTTAGAAGATGATGAAGTTGTTAGTGATAATGTTCGTGTTATTCAAGCTCCTTTATCTCTTAAACCATATGCAGAGTACGATCTTGAAGAATTTTTGCGTTCTCGTGCAGGAATTGTAACGTTTAATGAAAAGAAATTTATTCCGAGAGATGACTATGTAGAAGAAATTTTTAAAAATTCTCAAATTTCTAATCCTTTTATTTCAGATTCTGTTGAATGTTCTTTAGGTGAGAGCACGCCTTTAGCTTCTTATCTTAAAATTGATGAAATTACAGTTGAAACTCCATATGGACGTCGTCCGAAGATTAATCCTTCTTATCCAAGATATGTTCACATTGATTTGTCAAGGAATCATGACTATACAGGGTTTTGCATGGGTACGTTTTATGAGTTTAGAGAATCTTTGCTTCAGAAAGGAGTGTATAATCCTTGTATTTATATTGATATGGCATGTCGTTTTGAGTATAAACAATCTGAGATTGATTATGAGAGGATAAGAAATTTTATTTATTATTTAAATGATGTATTAGGATTTCAGATTAAGCAAGGATTGATTACGTTTGACCAGTTTCAATCTACTGATTCGATACAGATTTTGAATAAAAAAGGTTATCGAGCGGAATTGCTTCCTAAGAATGCTGATATACATTCTTATTTAAAGTCTGCGATTTTAGGTCGTTATATTGTTTGTCATAGAAATTTAATTTTGTATAAAGAGGTATTGAATTTAGAGCGAGATAGCAATGGTGTGGTTCAGAAGCCACTTTTTAACATGGACGGCACATCTGGCACAGACGACGTGGTAGATGCGGTATCAGCAGTTTGTTATCATATTATTACAAACTATCAGTTTTCACAGCAAACAAATGAGTCTATCAATTCTTTTGGAAATTTTCTAAAAAACAATCCTTTTTTTATAACACCAAGTTTTTATGAAAAAAAGTTACAAGCTACTATTTACAATTATAGTAGCAGTGATTATGAACCAACTTGATATAAAGGTTTTATAAATATAGTTTTATCATATGACTAAGTTATTTAACAATTTTCCGTCTATAAAAAGTTCTGTGTGTAATCTTAAAGAATTACTTGTTTTTAAAATATCTTGGAAAACAGATTCTTTCAAAACAAAATTTACCAGAGATTTTTTTACAAAAAAGTTTGTATACGATAAGTATTTTTATTTTATTTATATTTTTATTTTATTTGCCTTAATTTATTTATTTTTTAATAAATGGGTAGCTTTGTTTTCTACTCTTTTATTTAATTTTGTTTGGGAGTTTAAAAATTCGTTTTTTATTTGTCGTTCGATGTATTGCAAGAAGATATGTTTATCAATTTGTGGGTTAGGATTTTCGGTTAGAAATTTCTTGTCAGGTTTATTTAGTTCTTTTTTAGTATTTATGATTATTTCGGTTTTACATTTACACATTCAAAGCAGTTTTGTTGTATTTATTTTATTGCTTTTTTTAGGGATATTTTTTTATTTACATTGTTTAAAAATTTCTGGTGTATTTGATTTAAGTTTTAAGTTTGATAAAAATAGTTCAAAATAATTGTTTTGATAATTTTTAATATAATTATGTTTTTAGGACGACCTAATCAGGTTTTATGGAAGACGCTCAGCATGAGGGATTATTTAGGGCGTAATGCTGAGTTTGAAGTTTTTTATCAGCCGAGAAGTTTAAAGAGTTTGCATATTGTTAATTCAGGTGTAGGGTATCAGTATGATTCTTTACAGCCTTTTATTAGTGCGGTGATACGTGTTGGGGATGTCAATGTTGATTGTTTAATAAGAACAAATCGTGCTGGTGAGGTTTTAGAGATTAGTCCGCCTTTAGGTGTTTCTGAATCAGATTTTCTTTCTTTAATTCGTTTTACTGAGAAAATTGGTCGTGAGTTTTCTATTTACCAGAAATCATATATATCAGATTTAACATCTATTCCTTCATATATTCGTGGTGAAGGTGCTCGTATTGTAATTCGTGATTTTCATTTTGCTTCACAGAATCCGTTTCAGGTTATAGATGGTGGTTCTTTATATGAAGCAAGTAGAACTCGTGTTAAAGTATTTAGGAATTATACGACTTGGGATTTATATCCTATTCAAATGAGTGTTACGGTATCTAATAATCAAATTACTGGAATTTCCTTAGTTTCTCAAAATTCGGGTATTTGTTTTTATGATTTTCCGATTATTGTGATTGAGCGATTTTCTCAGCTTTATGAAGTGCCTGCCAATCAAATGTGGATAGTGAAGATTTCTCCTAATAAAATTCCAGTAGAAGTGAATGCTGATGGTCGTTCATTTTTTTTAACTTCGGAAAATTTTTATGAGATGCCTATTTTTGCTGGAGATAATTTTCGTATTTCCGTTTATGAGGATAGGTATCGTGAAGGATTGGTAGGGCTGCAGGGAATCAGTCGTGATACAGATATAAGGATTGTTATTTTTTCTTATACAGGTTCAAATGTTTCTCGTCCGCCAGGATTAAGTTTAAATAGCATAAGCTTTTAGTTTCATATGAAGAAACGTGAGGGTTTAGTATATCTTGTTTTAAATCGTGTTTGGCTTTCGCTTTCTAAGGTTTTTGGACGTGAGGCCATTACAGATAGTCGTTTGAAAGATAATGTTGCTTCAGCTTTGAAAGAGCCGTTTCCGATGTTATCGGCAGCGGCTCTTTCTTTTGATAGAATATCTCGATATAGGGATTATGAGGATATGGATGCAAATTCAGCTTATATTTCTACTGCATTAGATATTTATTCTTCGGATTGTACACAGTTTGATGCATTTGTGAATGCCACAGTTTGGGTGAAATCAGAAGACAAGGAAATTGCAAAGATTTTGAATCGTTTTCTTCAAGAAACGATGGAAATTGAAGAAGTTGCAGCAACTGAGTGTCGCAATATTGCTAAATATGGAAGCATAAAAAATTTTTATTTAATTAAAGAGGGGAAAGGAATTGTTAAAGTATATCCTATTATTGATGATATTTATGTTTTAAGGATTGAGGATAGCACGGGTCGTCTTTTAGGGTACAAGAGGGATCCATCGTCATCGGCTGCGATAATGCCTTCTTCTATTATGGCGACCACGTTATCTTCTGATGCATTTGATTTTAAGTATTATGAAATTGGTCATGCTCGTATTAGGGAACGTCCATATCTGAAGACGGTTAATAATCAGCCGACTGGTGTTTTGAATGATTTTGCGGTTGAGGGATATTCTTTAATTGAGAATGCACGTCGTCCAGTTCGAGATTATGAGCTTTTGAAAGAAGCGGTCATGGTTTATCGTATTACACATTCTATCGATAGACTTGAGCACAAGATTGATTTAAGTGGTAAAGCACCTGATGAAGGATTAGATTATATGAATCGTTACATGAATGCATTAAAAAGACGTGAATATGTTGATCAAACAACTAAGCGTGTTTCACTTATGCCTAATCTTCCTTCGTTTATGGAAGATTTATTTACACCAGTCTGGAAAGATAGTTTAACAAGTTCTACACTTCTCAAAATTACAGGAGATGTATCTAGTATTGAAGATTTAAAATTATTGCAAGAAGAGATTGAAGGAGCATTAAAGTTTCCACCTGGATTTCTTTTTAGAAATGATGGTGCTTCTATTCAGTTTAATCGTCCTCTTTCATATGATAACATTATTTTAGCTCGTCATATTGATAAGCTTCAGAAGGCATATCGTCAATATATTCATAAAACTTGTTTGACGCATCTTATTTTATCTGGAAAAGATGTAACTCCTAATCAGTTTATGGTGTTAATGAGTCCAGTATCGCACGCAATAGATTTGCAAAAGATGGAAGTTTTGTCTTCACTTATCAATAATGCTGGACAGCTTTTGCCTCTTGCTGAGAATTTAGGTGTAGATAAAACATTATGGAACAAGTATGTTTTTCGTTTAACTTTGGGAAGAATTGATTTTGGTGAGGTGATTGATTCTATTGGTCATTATCAAGCACAACAAGCAACAAACTTGGTGCTTAAAGTTAAAGAACAAGTAATGGATAGAGATAAAGAATTTGAAAAAAGATTTCCTTCTCATGCAAAATATCTTTTAGAATCTTATCGTAAATTTATGGATTCAAAAGAATTTGATGAATTTGCTGAACAAATTCAAAATTTTGTGGAACAATATATATCTAATCCTTATCATGAAGCGTATCAATCTTATCACAGGATTATGAATAGGGATGTATATGATACGTTTTATCGATTAAAAAGTATTCGTTCAACTTCTATTGACAATTCTTCTTCTATAAAACGTGTTAATCCTTTTTTAGAAGATAGTTTATAAATTTCTCATTATATCTTAAAAAAAGAGAATTTATCTTTTATTTTTAAATAAATAAAACTTTTTTTGCATATGAAAAATCTTGTTGAACGAGCTCGGGAAGAAGTTTTTTCTTTGAATCTTGTTTCAAAGGAAGCATATGAAAATTTTTTTGTGGATAATTATTATGGAGATAATGATATTGCGAAGCATGTAATAAGGATGAAGTATTTATGTGAGTTAGATGGGGACAATTTAGTTTTGTTTTGGTATCGGATTGCGAAGGCGGTTGCAAGTGTAGAGGATACAGAGGCGAAGCGTCTTTCTTTTACGAAGATATTTTTTGATATTTTGAAAGATTTTTCTTTTGTGCCTGGTGGGCGTATCATGTTTGCTGCGGGAAACGTTTTTGTAAATTCTACGTATCAGAATTGTTATGTAAATCCTATAAAGAATGATTCTTTGGAAGCGATTTATTCATGTCTTTATGAGATGGCACAGACGTATTCTAAGGGTGGTGGCGAAGGTACTTGTTTATCGGTATTAAGACCTAAGAATGCTTTTGTTTCGAATTCTGTGGTAGGTTCTCCAGGTGCGACTTCTTTTATGGATTTATTTTCAATAAGCACGTCAACAATTGCTCAGAATGGACGTCGTGGGGCATTGCTTTTATGTATAGATGATTGGCATCCTGACGTAGAAAGTTTCATAAATATAAAGAATGATGGATTTTCTGATTATATTGATCAATTTTCGCAGTATGATTTTGATTTAGCGAAAGATTTTTATTATCGTTTTTCGGATAGGCGAAAGGTTTCATTTGCAAACATTTCTGTTAAGTTTTCAGATAAGTTTATGCAGGCGGTATTAAATGATGAGGAATGGGAGTTAAAGTTTCCTGATTATGAAAATCATGATTTGATTATAGAGGCATTTGAGAAGTTACCTGAGGAAAAAAAGAAAAAATTATATTTTTCAAATCTTGGTAAACTTTCATCTTTTTCTGATAGAAAAACTTTAAGTCGTTTGATTTATGATGTTTTTTGGTATGGTGATATTCAGGATTGGGAGAGTTTAGGGTTTCCTGTGAAGGTTTATTATCGTGTGAAGGCTAGGGATATATTTGACAAGTTTATTTTTTCGGCGCATTCATCGAGTGAGCCTGGTGCATTATTTATTGATCGGGTGAAAGAAAATTGGACGATGTCTGAAGTTCCTTTATCACCGAATCCTTGTGGTGAGCAGTTTTTAGATAATTATTCAAATTGTTTATTAGGTCATGTAAATTTGTTTTCGTGTTGGGATATTGAGAACAGGAGATTTAATTATAGCAAGTATCGATATTTGGTTCGAATGGGAGTGCGTTTTTTAGATAATGTGGTAACGTTAGGAATAGAGCGTCATGCATTAAAGGAGCAAAGGGACAAGGCAAGGATGTATCGGCGTATTGGTTTAGGGATTACGGGTTTAGCGGATTTATTTTTGATGCAGGGAATAACATATGGTGATAAAGAATCTTTGGAAATGAGTGATGAATTAGGTCGTATTTTCATGGTAGAGTCTATGAATGCATCTATTGATTTAGCGGCGGAGCGTGGTTCATATGCGGCGTTTTCGGAGAATGAGTTTATGCAGTCTAAACAAGTGAAAGAATTTTTCAGTGTTTATCCAGATATTTATGAAAAGTTCAAGCAGAATGGAATAAGGAATGTGATGTTATCATCTATAGCGCCTGTTGGGACAGGTTCAATCATTGCGGAGTTATTAGGTTCTGGCATTGAGCCTGTGTTTGCTTATTTTTACAATCGTCGTGTAAAGAATCCAGATGGTGAAACTTATCAGATGTTTAAGGTATCAGCGAAAGCAAAGTGTTTGAAGTATTTGAATGTTGATTGGGACAATATGCCTGCGTATTTTGTTTCTGCATATACAATTGATGCTAAGGATCGTGTGCAAATGCAGTCGATGTGGCAGAAGTATATTATGAATGCAATTTCAAGCACTTGTAATTTACCTAAAAATGTGGATAAAGAGACGGTAAAAGATCTTTTTATTTTAGCTTGGCAATCAGGATTAAAAGGGTTTACTATTTACAGAGACGGTAGCCGTGCAGGTATATTGATTACAGAGTGATATACGTATAGTGTGAGAGATTGTTTTATATTTTTTCAGACAAGTTAGATTTGGATAGAAATGTATCGTTATTAAGATACTATTATTAAGTTTGATAGGATTTTTTTATTTTTTTATTTGTTAATTTTCTTTAAAAAATAAAACTCATTTGAACTATGTATTTTTATCGTGTTTTTACTGAGGCTGATGAAAATGAGAAAACTTCTAAAGTATCATCATCAGGCAAGTTATATCAAAAGTTTGTCAAATTGACAAAGGATATTAATCCGAATGAATTTTCAGATTATTTAAAAGAGTTTCAGAGTTTAAAGAGAAAAAAGTCAGTGGAAGATTTTCAACAGGCGGTTGAAACTTTAGGAATTAGAATAAATCCTAGATTCAAAGCTAATAGTCCGAGTGCATATGAGAGATTTGAAGATTTAAAGAAAGTTGTGGATCATCTGATTGGTTCTGTATATGAAAGTTTGGATGAATCAAAACCAAGCAATAAGCAACTGATTCAAAAACTCAATGAAGCTTACAAATCCCTGGAGCTATTCAACAAATTATCATCTATTGAGAAGAAAAAGTTTTTATTATATTTTCGTAATAAAACAGAATATATTTCTTATCGTTATTTTAAAATTTGTCCTATTGAAGTAAAAAAATTATACATGTCTTTAAAGTATTTAATGTATCCAGACATATTTAAAGACGTTTATACGATTCCAGATTTAAATGCACATCGAAAAATGATTGGGAAAAAAATTTTAGATGAGCATGATGTGTATAGACCAGATTTGGCTTATTATATTTTAGAAGTGAATTTATCTTCATATGTTGGTTCTTTTTCAGGAGAAGAATGGACAGAAGTTTTGAAACACATTTTATGGGGTCCAATTAAATTTTATAGAAATTACACTTGGGGAAAAACTTTAGATAGTTTTTACAACAACGTATGTGAAGAATACATAAAAAAACACGTTCTTCAATATGTTAAATATGTTAGTAAACCAGAAGAAATTCTTTCCGACTCCGAACTACATATAGAAGGATTTTTTTGGAAGAGAAATTATGCTATTTTGCAACATATGAGTTATGAACAATTAGTTCGTGTGTCTGAAAAAACAGATTCAATTCAAAATAAAATTTTACCCTTGATATTTGATAAAGCTGATGAGGATCCAGAATATAGTAATAAGTTAGATAAAAATCTGCTGGATAAATTGGTGCGTAAATTTTTTATGTATAATTCAGAAAATATTTATTTCAGCGATATTGGTTATTTATTTAAGTTTTTTAAAGCGAGTGAAATTCACAAGTTAATTTTTGAAATAGATTTTGATAATGTTACTTCAAAAATATTTGATTATATGATAGCAAGACATTTAGAAAATGATAAACAAAAAAAACTTGCTATCAGACTTGCATGTGATTCTTATTTTTATCTCCAAAAGAAAAAACTTTTTGAAAAAATTATTAGAATGATTGAAATAGGTTTAGGTGAAAATATTTTTAATCGAGATGAGTTGAATTATTTAAAAAATAATACCAAATCAGATGAAATTAGAGAATTAGTAAAAAGAAAACTTAAATTTGGTAGTTTGAAAGAAAAATTATCAGACGTAGGTCGTCTATTTTCTCGTTCAAGACGAGAAATTGATCTTGAGTCTTATATGAGAAGACCAAGAGAAAGGTATTTTGATTAAACGTGTAATTTATTAGTATTTATGAATAAAATAAGAAAAAAAGACTAAAAAATGCTTTGTTATCGTTTATTTATAGAGGAATATTTTTTAGAGAATGTTTGGAAAAATGCGATTCAGAGACTAAAGGATACTGCACCGGATGTTCCAGAATCTACTATATCATTTTATGTAAATGAGTTTAAGAATTTGAAGAATCAGAAATCATTACAGCAGTTTAGGGATGCTGTAGAGCTTTTAGAAATTGAGGTGAATAGTCAGTATCCTTTAAATGACATTAGTGCATATAAGACATTTGAGGACTTAGAAAAGGTTGTAGATTATTTAAAGAGTGTATATGCTAAGCCTCCAAAAGATTTTTCTTTAGATATACAGATTGAAGGTGCGAAGACGATTTACAAGGATGATGAGGTTGAGATTTATAGAGGATTAACAAGAAAGGCGTGTATTGAGTATTCTACAGGATACAGTTGGTGTATTGGGCGTCCAGGTGAAGGAAATCTTTATTATGTATATCGTTTTAAAGAGCATGAGCCTACGTTTTATTTTGTTAAAGATTTAAAGAAGATTGAAAAGGAGAATTTTCTTTCATTAAGACAAATAGGAGCTTCAGTAGGAGTGGATTCTTTTAAAGATAAATATCATTTTTTTGTTATCCAGGTGCCGAAGAATGGACGTCAGAGGGATGTTTATTTTGTAACGTCGGCAAAGAATGATGGGGATAAACAGATGAGTTGGAGAGAAATTGTATCAATATGTCCTGCGTTATCTGATAAGCAAGATTTATTTGAGTATGTTCCTCTAAATGAACTTGAAAGAAAAGCAAAAGATAAGTTTTATAATAAACCATTACCTTCATTAAAGGAGTTTGCGAATTTATCATATGAGGAAAAACAGATATTTTTAGCGGTTAGAGTTAATTCATTAAGGGATTTACCAGATGAGTATTTCTTTTTACTTCCTGATAGTTTGAAGAAAGAGTTTATAGCAATGGGACTTGGGTTAACGCCAAGAATGTATATGTATATTATTAAAGATAAGGATTTAAATAAGTATAGAGAAAAGGTTGGAGACACAATTTTAACTGCTGATAATCAACATGTTAGAATTTCACCAGCAATGGTTTATTACTTTTTAGGATTGAATTTAGACAATTATGTTAATATTAAATATAAGGAAAGATTTGAATCTGTTTTATTACAGCTTATAAATTTTGATAAATATGATGATAAAGATTATTGGAAAAAATATATTAAATATATTGAATATGTTGAAAATAAATGTTATTTTTTAGGTAATATAAATGAACAAAGAATAAAGCAAATTGCATCAGTTCTTAAAGAATCACAGATACGTGATAGTATTTTACTTATGATTTCAGAAAAATTTGGAGAAAATTTTGTGGAAGAAGAAGATTATATTTCATATTTAAAAGACATGAAGGATAGAGATATAGTTAATTTACTAATGTGTTCAAAAAATCCTAAACGAATTGTTAAGGTATTAAAACAAAATGAATATAATCATTTTTTACATAGTCTTGAAACTAAAGAAGTGCTTAATTTAGTAAAGTCTTTAAGAAATGATTCAGAATTTTTAGATTGGATTGCTTCAAATCTTAGTGAATCACAAATAAATTATGAAGTTTTGCTTATAATTCTTTATGAATGTGGGGAAGAAACTTTGGAGCGAGAGATGTACAAATCTCTTTTACATAGTGTTAAAACTCATGATTTGTCTAGTTTAATAGAGTATGCAAAAAGTAATCGCTGGATTGCTTCAAATATTGATGAATCACAAATAGATAATTATATTTTACATTTAGTTTTTAAAACTTTTGGAGAAGAATTTTTAAATCAAAAAAAATACAAATCTTTTCTTCATAATCTTGAACCTTCAAAAATAGATCATTTATTTTATTTATCAGATAAGAGATTTTTGAATTGGGCTGCTTTAAATCTTAAAGATTCGCAAATATCGTTTAATGTCTTGTATAATGTTTTTTCTAAGTGTGGGAAAGAAGTTTTGGAACAAAGAAGATATAAGTCTCGCCTTGATGAATTTCCTATTTATCAAATAGTTAATTTAATATATTTTTCACCAAATCGAGATTGGATTGCTTTAAATCTTGATAAATCAAAAGTAGATAAATATTTATTAGGAATAATTTTGTACAATTGTAGTTCTGAAGTTGTTAATGAATATAAAAAGTATTTTAATTTAGATTAAAAATAAAATAATTTAGAGTAATATGATTGCTTCAGCAGATTTTCATCCTTTTGTTAATATTTATATTGAATCAATTTTTAACAAAGAAGGAATAAGTGCAATCAATCAGGGAAAAATTACGGATGCGTTTAAGAGTGTTTTAGATTCGTTTGATTTATCTTCACAAGAAGATACTCGTTTTTCTTCTGACGGAAGAATAAAATATATTCGTGTACCTAACAAATTGATTGCAGACAGTCGTGTTACAGTAAAAATGGATCTTTCGAATCAATATACTTGTGATTTTGCACTTTATTTGCCTGATGGTTTAGAGTGGTGGTATTTTATTCCTTATTACGGTAGAACAGTTATAATTGATGCAGGATATATTGGTTCTTCTCAGAAAACTTATTTATCACGTTCATTTGCTGGTATTATAAAAACTATTTCTCCAGATTTTTCTGGACTTATTCCTAAAATTTCTTTTCAGGTTTATGATCTTCTTTTACAAGGAATTCAGCAAAACACATCATATGTTATACCTTCGGCAATGGTTGAAAATCAGGCATTGAAATTTTCTATTATGGCTGCTTATTATTCGAAAGAATATGCAGATAAAAATATTTTTAAGGAGTATGCTCCTACTATTTGGACGCAAAAATATACAAGCAATGCTGATAGACAAGCTCATTTGGCATCTGTTTCACTGAACAAAAAAGGTTTTTCAGAGAAGAAAAAAGAACAAAGTAAAAAAGAAATCGAAGAAACTGAAAAAGCGGCTAAACTCACATCAGAAGAAACGATTGGAAGTTTGTTTTCTATTTTAATTGAAAATAAATAAAAAATGAAAATAAATAAAAAAATATGTTTATTGGTTTGTTGATTTATAATAACAAGGTTAAAGTTGAGAATGTATCAGTACATTATCTTATTCAGGAATTTTTAGATAAACTTGAAAAAATAGAAGGATT
>Ga0197142_1002197_pt1 | contig 17246 bp, 18 predicted proteins | sample GBS60_MetaG_FD_148614 | JGI IMG/M metagenome (GOLD analysis project Ga0197142, IMG submission 148614) | Sediment microbial communities from Great Boiling Springs, Gerlach, Nevada, United States - GBS 60_MetaG | ecosystem: Environmental > Aquatic > Thermal springs > Hot (42-90C) > Sediment...
TATGTTACCGGCCCGGATGGGGTTCCTGTGCTTAAGCCATTACTGCAAGCACTTTATGAGCAGCTGTACAGGTTTGGCTTCAGAGAGTTCTGCTTCGTGGTCGGTAGAGGTAAGCGGGCGATCGAGGACCATTTCACCCCAGACTGGGAGTTCGTCGAAAAGCTGGAAAAGCTGGGCAAGTCGTCTCCGGCTTTAACCCTAACCGAGTTCTATAAAATGCTTGATAATTCCGTTATAGTCTGGGTCAGCCAGCATTCACCACGTGGATTCGGAGACGCGGTGCTGGTGGCGCGTAACTTCGTTGGCGGCGACGATTTTCTGCTAGCCGCGGGGGACACATACATCATCTCGGAAAACGAATCTTTTCTCTCCAAGCTTCTTTCGATTAAGCCCAGTCACAGTCATGGCGCCGCGTTGCTAACACAGCGTGTGGAGGACCCGCGTCAGTACGGTGTCGTGGTAGGTGAGCCAGTCTCAGAAGACGTATACCGCGTGTTGAGGGTTGTGGAGAAGCCTGCAAACCCGCCCTCCAACCTCGCGATAATGCCCTTCTATATTTTTACGCCTGAGATCATGAGGTCCTTGAGGAATACGTCGCCCGGCGTTGGGGGGGAGCTACAGCTGACAGACGCAATCCAGAGACTCATCGAAGAAAACGCCGCCGTTAAGGCCGTTGCACTCGGCGATAACGAGATTAGGCTAGACATAGGAACGCATGAAACCTACTTTCACGCCTTCTCTGTTTCTTACCGATACGCGGTGGGAAAGGCTTGAAAGTCGGGTTTGTTGGTCTCGGCTACGTCGGGCTTACGACAGCTGTCTGCATGGCGTCTAGGGGCTTTAAGGTTGTAGGCTTCGACGTCGACACACGAAAAACGGAGGCCATCGCGGCCGGAAAAACACCATTCACCGAGCCGGGGTTGGGTAAGATGTTGAGAAATGTCCTTCGAAATCGAGTGTTTGAATGCAGCAGCGACCCCTCTATACTCGGAGAAGCTGACGTCATTTTCATAACGGTGGGCACACCGTCAAACGAGGATGGCTCGATTAACCTTTCATACGTGGTTGACGCAGCCAAGACCGTCGGAGGGGTTCTCAATTCAGTTGGAAAGGTTTCGACGGTGGTTGTGAAGAGCACCGTCGTTCCCGGAACAACCCGCGGAATTGTTAGAAGCATGCTTGAGAAGAGTTCAGGTAAAGTTGTCGGCGAGGGCTTGAACCTGTGTGTGAACCCCGAGTTTCTAAGGGAGGGGTCGGCGGTCCAGGATATGATGAAGCCTGACAGAATAGTGATAGGGGATGACTTGGGTGGTGGAGCCCGCGTCTTGCTGAGGCTTTACGGTAAAATGTACCGCAGACGGCGAATACCTCTTGTCGTAACAAACACGGTCAACGCCGAAATGATAAAGTACGCCAGTAATGTCTTCTTAGCTGCAAAAATAAGCCTAGCCAACGAGCTGGCTAACATTTGCCAGCGTATACCTGGAGCTGACTTTAAAGTGGTTGCAGAGGGAATTGGTTTGGATAAAAGAATTGGCCCGCACTTCCTTGGAGCCGGCCTAGGCTTTGGGGGGAGCTGCTTCCCGAAGGATTTGAGGGCTTTGAAGGAGTTCGGTAAAAAGGTTGGAGTAACTCCATACATTTTAGAGGCTGTGGAGAGGGTTAACCTTGAACAGCCCTACAAGGCAGTGGAGCTCGCTGAACAGCTTGTCGGAGACCTACGGGGAAAAACAGCGGCTGTCCTTGGTCTTGCCTTCAAGCCAAACACAGACGACGTGAGGGAGGCGGTCTCGTTGAAGGTTGTAAAATCGCTACTTGACAAAGGATGCAGAGTCAAGGTTTACGACCCCGCAGCCATGGATAACTTTCGCAAAATCCTCGGCAACGATGTTGCCTACGCCGAAAACGCCCGAGACTGCATACGTGACGCAAACCTAGCTATTGTGGTGACGGAATGGGATGAATTTAGGAAGCTCAATCCCGAGGACTTTGTTAAGCTCATGAAGGAACCAGTCTTGGTCGACGGTAGACGTATCTATGACCCGGAAAAATATGTGGGGAGGGTTACGTTTGCCGCGATCGGTCTGGGACCACGCTAGCCGCCGGCCGTAGAAGAAGCTGTCAACACACGCTTCACGTAGTTGCCCCTATTCCTTATCCTCGGGAACGGTGACTTCCTCGGCTTAGCCTCAAGCTTCGGCGTCTGGCTCCTGACCTTTCCCGCCTTTGTAATGCTTCCGTGCGACGGCATACCGAGGCTAGTTGGTTGCAGGCGTATTTATTCCTAACGCGGTTTAAATAAGGGACCGTAACTTGGTTGTCGGGATGGCTGAAGCCTACGTGTTGACCACAGGGGTTGGGCTGGCTCTGCTGGATGAAGGGAAAAAACTCGTCCTCCACAGGCCCTTCGGTAAAACGGTGTCAGAGATTGCTTCCATATTGAGGATGATTCGGAAAAATGTCACGCCAAAAAGTTTTCTCGAGACCTTCGTTGATGAAGCGGTAGGCAGAGGTTTCAACACCCTGCTATGCATGGGTGAAAAACTTGCCCAAGAGCTGTACGCGGCAGCCGCCGGCAGAGGATGTGTTGTCCGGGAAGTCGAGCCATTACAGATAGACTTTGAAACATTGCTCAGCGAGGCCGAGCGGGAAATGTATAGAAACCTTGTCAGGGAGGTGATGATGGAGGTTGCACGTCAAAAGATTATGGAGCAGGCTGGGCGGCGTGACCTCCACATAGTCCACGCTGTGAGAGCTTATGACGACCTTGAAAAAACCAGGAACCAGCTTTTTGTAAGAGTTAGGGAGTGGTATGACATGCATTTTCCGGAGCTGTCGACCATAGTGTCCGAAATCGACACCTACCTGAGGCTTGTATCAACCCCGCTACTCAGAGACGACATCGAGAAAGCACGGGAGATTCTAGGCTCGGAGGAGGCGGAGGCTGTCATAGAGGCTGCCGGCAGGTCTGTGGGCGGTGTGCTCGCGGGCAGAGATGCGGAAAATCTCGCTTCCCTCGCAAGGCTTGGGCTAGAAGTAAGCCGTCAGGCTGAGAAAACAGCCCAATACATAAGAGAGCTGATGTCGGTTGAGGCGCCGAACATATCCACAGTCGCTGGGCCCGTCCTAGGCAGTAGGCTGATAGCACTTGCAGGCGGGCTTGAGAGACTTGCCCGACTCCCCGCAAGCACCATACAGGTACTGGGAGCTGAAAAAGCACTTTTCAGGTTCTTTAAAACAGGTAGGGGTGCACCAAAACACGGCGTGATATTTCAGCACCCACTAGTACACAGCGCACCCCGCTGGCAGAGGGGGAAGATAGCCAGAGCCCTGGCCGCCAAGATTAGCATCGCGGCCCGCATAGACTATTTCAGCAAAGAGGACAGGGGAGCGGCTCTGCGTGAACAGTTGGAGAAGCGTGTTGAAGAGATAAAGAGAAAGTATCATTCCCCACCTAGGACGGAGCCTAAAAAGCCCTTGAGGAGGCGGAGGGGCGGTCGTTGACCGTCAGGGTCGAGCCTCACCCGTCGTTCCCCGGGGTTTACATCGTCGAAGACGCCGAGGGAACTAGGCTTGCTACCGCGAATCTCGCCCCAGGTTACGCGGTTTACGGCGAGGCCCTCATAAAACACGGCGGCATCGAGTACAGAGTTTGGAACCCTTATAGAAGCAAGCTTGCAGCCGCCATACTTAAGGGCATTAAGCAGATTTTTTTGAAGCCAGGCTCGCGTGTCCTATATCTTGGGGCGGCCTCGGGAACAACTTTATCCCATGTCTCCGATATAGTGGGGCCGTCGGGTATGGTTTATGGAGTGGATTTCTCTCCGAAGGTAATGCAGCAACTACTGAGAAACGTTGTGGAGAAAAGGAAGAACACGGTTCCCATCCTTGAGGATGCTTCCAGACCTGAGTATTATGCAGGGTTGGTGGGGGTTGTCGACGTACTCTATGTCGACGTGGCCCAGCCTACGCAGGCAGCAATAGCCGCCGCTAACGCAAGGCTTATGCTGAGGAAGGGGGGCGGGCTGCTTCTGGCGGTGAAGGCGCGGAGCATAGACAGCGTCGAAGACCCTCAGGTAGTTGTGAAAAGAGAGGTCAAAGCCCTGGCACAGAGCGGTTTCGAAATACTGGAAAGCCTAGAGCTTGAGCCCTACGACAGAGACCACGTAATGGTTGCGGCGTCCTACCATGGCTAGAACGGTAGTATGCGGTGTTGACGAGGCTGGGAGAGGCTGTGTTGTAGGCCCTCTGGTTATTGCTGCGGTTGCTGTGGAGAAACCGTTTGTGGCTAGGCTTAGGGAGCTTGGGGTCGCCGACTCTAAAAGCCTTACAGCCAGAAGGAGAAGAGAGCTCTATGAAGCGATACTTGAGGGGCTTAGGTCCAGGTACGTCGTGGTCGAGCCGTGGGACGTCGACAGAAGTCTACGGGTTCGAGGTGGACCGGGGCTAAACAGCCTAGAGTACCGCCATATAGCGAAACTAGTGGATGCGTTAAGGCCCTCCGAAGTATATGTTGACTCTCCCGACAGAAACACTAGGAGAGCTAGGGAGGAAATATTGAAGCATCTGAAAACCGGCGTCCGGCTCCGCTGCATGATACATGCCGACAGAAGGGTTCCGGTGGTGGCAGCCGCGTCCATCGTCGCGAAAGTTGTGAGGGATAGCCGTGTGGAGGAGCTGAAGAAGGTCCTTGGCGACTTTGGCTCGGGTTATCCCTCGGACCCGAAGACGAGGAGGTGGCTTAGGGCAAGGCTTGACGGCGAAACTTTGCCGCTCCATGTGAGGCGTGGCTGGAAGACTTTAGAGAAGCTGGTGCAGACACGGATTGACGACTTCTAAGGTTGCGGCGTTAACCGGGAGGCCTGGTGTGGGAAAGACTACGGCATTAATGAAAGTTCTCGAAATGCTTCGTGGTGATGGACACGTTGTCGGCGGTTTCTACACAAGTGAGGTTAGGTCAGGCGGGGTGCGTAAAGGCTTCGAAGTACACGATATCATGTCCGGGAAGAAAGGCATTTTGGCCAGCACAGAGCTGGCTGAGGGGCCGTCGGTCGGCAAATACCGTGTAAACATCCGGGAGTTTGAGGATGTCGGGGTTGCAGCTATTCTGAGGTCTCTCGAGAAGGCTGAGGCGGTGTTCGTAGACGAGGTGGGACCCATGGAGCTCCTCTCAAAAAAATTCGTTGAAGCAGTAGACATGGCTATGTCCTGCGGGAAGCCTTCTCTCATGACCGTCCACATAGCCGCACGTCACTCTTTGGCGGAGAGGGTTAGAAGGGCTGCAGGCGAAAACCTATATGTTTTAACCCCGGAAAACAGGGACAGCCTACCCAACATTATCTACGGCCTGTTAAAGAGATGGCTGGCAACCTGAGGCAGACCGGTATGTCGGCGGATGAAACGCTTTCAAAAATGCTTGGATTCCCAGTCAAGTGGTATGTCGAGGGCAGGGTAAGGTTCGCGGCACCAGCCTTCCCGACAACAAAGCAGGGAGAGCCTGCAGCCCCGACCAAGTCACCCGTTTTCTACAACCCCTACTCATCCCTTTCACGCGACCTTACCGTTGCCCTGGTCAGATGTTTTGACAAAGAGGCCGTTGTCGCAGAGCCCTTGGCAGGCTGCGGCGTGAGGTCGATCAGACTTATCTTGGAAACAGGGAATGTTAAGAGGGCCTACCTAAACGACATCAACCCGAGCGCTGTCAGAACCATACACAGAAATATTCAATACTCCGGTGTTGCGGAAAAGGTTGAGGTCAGTCAGGGTGATGCCAACATCTTCCTCGCCAGCCACAGCATCCCCGGAGAGAGGTTTGACTACGTCGACGTAGACCCGGTGGGGGCCCCCGCCAAGTTTACCGAAAACGCGCTAAGAGCATGCGAGAAGGGCGGATACATCGGTGTATCGGCTACAGACCTGGCCTCCCTGGTCGGTAATCATCCTAAAACATGTTTCCGAAAGTACGGTGTTTTATCGTGCAGGAGCTTTTTCCCAAAAGAGGCCGCCGCTAGGCTTCTCGCAGCCCACGTAGTTTTGAGGGGTACGGCATCCAACATAGCCGCTAGACCCGTCCTTTCAGCCTACCATAGACACTTTATTCGCATCTTTTTCAGGGTTGAGCGCGGTAGGTCGAGATGCGTGTCTCTTCTTAAAAATCTAGGCTGGGTCGAGGTCTGCTCCTGCCTCCACCACTCAACCAGTCCGCTACTCTCCTATCCATCGGGAGTGTGCATGCGATGTGGTGGAAAAAAATCCATCATGGGTCCGGCATGGCTGGGCGACCTACACGACATAGAAATATCTAGGCAGATGCTGGAGCGGTCGGAAGACCTAGCGGATGCCTGTAGGGTATTGAAGTCTATTGTTGAGGAGTTACCGGTTGTGGGATACTACCCTGTTGGGCTGTTAGCTAAAGCCGTCCGAACCCAGCCTCCCTCTCCAACAAAGCTTGTAGAAAGACTTGAGCGGGAGGGGTTTAGGGCCTCGCTTACGCACTTTGACCCAACGGCTGTAAAGACTGATGCACCGGTTGACGAGCTTTTACGGCTCTGCGGGTGAGGCCGAGAAACAGCAGGAAGATTTCAGAGCTGCCGCGTTTAGACGACTTCGGCACATACCTTTCAAACTTCCTGAAATGTCTCGAGGTCTCCCTTTCAAACCGACGTAGGGAAGGGTGTTCGAAGGCCTTGAGGAGAAGCGTGCCTCCTTTTCTGAGGTGCTGCAACGCTATCTGACGGGCCTGTTTGAGTAGCTCCAACTGCTGCTCAACCAAGAGGTCGTAGTCACCGGAGTGGCGTGGTGACAGGTCTGAAATTATGCAGTCGTAGGGGCCGTGTTTAGAAATCTCCCGTAAAACCGCTGATTCGAAGACATCACCCCTGACGAATATGACGTTACTCGCAATAAACTGGATTGGCTCCATGTCTACGGCTACAACAAGCCCCTGCTCATCCACAAGCTGTGATGCAACGGCGGTCATGCCCCCGGGTGCCGCCCCCAGGTCTAAAACACGCCCCCCTCTCCGAATAATGCGCCACCTGCTCTGTATCTCCTCAAGCTTAAACGCCGCTCTCGACGGCAGGCCACGCTCCTTCGCCATCCGCCAAAACGCATCCTCTCTACGCCGCTGGAGCCACGCCTCCTTCGTCAACCCTCCCCACCGGAAAGCCATTCCTCAATCAAAACACAATGCCTGTTATGTGGCTCGCTTTTTGGGCCACAGATAGGGTCATACACGCAGGACGGGCATGGGACGCCAAGGAGGGGTTTAATATTCATCGGTTTAATGAGCGGGACAAGCCGTCTTGTCCACCGGTCGTTGGAGAAGGCTTTAACCCTCTTTATATACCCCTTCTTCTCAAGCTTTATCCCAATCCTAGAGCCCTCACGGCTCGTAACCCCCAGTTTATGCCAAAGCTCCGACTGGAGCATACCGCCCTCATGCTGCAGCAGTAGTAAAAGCGCCTTTTCCTCAAGTTTAGAAAGCTTCGCGGACAAGTGTAATCCTATATTAATATATGTAAACGCCACAAATTAAGTTTAGGCTAGACATCTTTCTCGACACCACCACAGTAAGAGGATAAAATATTTGTTGTTTTACGGAGTGTGAGGATGCTTACACCGCTTGCCTCTGAAAGCCTTGTCATGGATATTTTCTGGCCTCTGCTTCTGCATGCCAGATAGAGGGCTGCGGCCGCCACGGCTGACGGCTTCCTCCCAACTAGCTGGGACGCGAGCCCACCGGTTTTCAGAAGCATACAGGCCCTCTCCACAACCTCAGAGCTAATCTCTAATGCTTTTCCAAACCTCTTCACCAGCGCATCATAGTTGGGTGGAATCGGCCTGAGGTTTATTCCCATCACGAAATTGGAAACATGCTTGGTTAGCTGGGTCGTTGTGATGTCGGCGGCCTTTGCGACATCGTCAAGCGTTCTTCCCAAGCCGTGGTGGTTGGCCGCCAAGTAAACCGCGGCCGCGGCCGATGCGCGTGAAGTTCTCCTCACAACTCCCTTTTCCATGGCTCGTCTGACGAACTCAGCCGCCATCTCAGCCACCCCCGTACCCACACCCAGCTTATCGGAAACCCAGACAACCTCTCTAAGCATGTTGGAAAGCAGCCGCTCTCTGGCTGTCGACACTCTGCCCACCTTCAGTGTCCCCACACCTCTGTCGTGTAGGAGGGGTGTGAACCTCGGCCCTACACCATGTTTCGCGCCGAACAGCTCCTTCCTCGAAGGCTCAGTCGATGATTTGCTCTCTACGACCACGTAGCCGCAGTCGCGGCAGATGTATTCACCCGAGTATTCATCGTAGATTATGTTCCGCCCGCCGCAGACCCCGCAAGCCTCTATGTCTTTTCTACGTATAATGGCTCCCCCTCCCTCACGGAATCTGGGTCTGCAAGCTTGACCTCCACCATGGGCTCCGTTACCCGGCCAAAAATGTTTGAGACATACCCTACCTCTTTGCCCCTAGAGTTATACGCTTTGGTGGCGAGCCTTGAAACCGTCGAGGCCTTTACCATGGCTTTGGACTGCCTAATCCTCACCACTTCCCCGAGAAGCTGGAGCCTATGTAGCGAGGGGCTTTTATGTCTTCCCAAGCTTCCGCAGCTCCTCACCCACCAGCCTAATCAGGGACTGTTTGCTCATTTTCTGCCGTGGCTTTACCACTACGTAGCCTGTTTTAAGGTGCCATGCCCTAGGGTACGCGCCCCCATGCACCTCTGCTTCAAACCCAAGCCTCCTGCATACCTCAGCTATCATCTCAGCCGTGGGCCTTGTAACCGACTTTGAAGCCGCAACCCTACGGCCCTGACTCACGCTGTTTTTTGAATCAAAATAAGCCGGCCAGAGAATGTATCCATCTTTTTTTATCAAGTCTACACCTGCTTTACAAGTACGGCGTTAACTGTCCCATCCTGACCGGGTGAGGATGTAACCCTGGCCAAGCCCTCGGGTGTCTCGATTAAAGCCCCCCGAGTGATGACCTTCTGCCTGTCGTAGTCCCTGTTACTTGGGTTTGAGACAACCCTTACTATCTTGAGACGTTTTACGGTACTCCCGGCCGCCACGTTGGCAAACTGTGTTGAAACTACAGCGGCCTTTAGGTTACCACCCCGCGTACGCCTCAGCCGCACCAATTCCTCCCCAAGCCTAGCAAGGTTAATCTCGCCTCCACGCTCGTATTTCCTCTTGCCGCGGCTTGGATGGGCCTTTGCCCCTGTTTTTTTACGTTTATGGATGTTTGTGTGCCACTGAACCATTCTCTAACGACTTGTTTGAAGCAGGTTTTAAACCTGTTTCGGAGGTTGTGGTGATGCCGGCTCTAAGCTCTCCAGCCTCCTTAACCATTTTAGCGACCAAGTTTTTGATGGCGGTGGGGTTGTTTTCAACCCCGAATAGGTCGGCGAAGAGCTGGGTAGTTCTCAGCACCTTTGTGCGACCTGATTTCTCACCCTCCACCAGGCCTTTCTCAACAAGTATCTTCAACTGCCTGTATACGTCTTTACCCCTTATCGCGGCCAGGCTGGAGACAGGTATTGGCTGGTAGTAGGCTATTGTAGCGAGAGTTTTGAGTATCCCGTGGGGGAGAGCCCTATGCCGTGAATACTTTTTCGCGAACTGCACTAGGTCCGGTCGGAGCCGCATGTAGAACCTGCCGCCCTCAAGCTCAACTATCTCAACCGCCCGCCCGTCGTATTCTCTAACCAGCTCCTCCAATATTTTCCGGACCTTTGCAGAGGACCTGATTTTGAGGGCGCGTTGAAGTGTTTTGAGGTCGAGGGGTTTATCGGAGGCGTAGAGCAAGGCCTCGGCAAGTAGCTTTTTTTCACCCTCCTCCATCGACGACACCCTTCAGAACGACAAGGTCGTTTTTGTCCTCTGGCTGCGACAGAAATACTACACGGCGGGCTGCTGCGAAAAGCAGGAGTATGAATGTTTTCGCCGCCTCAAGACGAGGCAAGCCCTTCACAAGCTCCGAGAAAGTAACCATGTCGCGTTGGCTGAATATTTCCGCAAGCCTTTCGAGGAATTTCCCCAGCTCTTCCTCAATTTTGACGAGAAAATCCGCGAGGATTAGCCTGTTCTCCTGCACAGGGGGCGGCACCGTGGATGTTTTTTCACGGGCGGCCTGGGCGAGGGCCCTTTGGAGAGCTGACACAACTTCCTGGATTGTTGCAGTAACCACCTCCGGCCTCAACGGAAGCTCGATGGGCGGCAGTACGGCGATGTCGGGCTTAACTTTGGGCTTGGGAGGAACATCGCCCTGCAGGAGCTTCTCGGTTTTGATACGGTGTATTGTGGCCGCCGACAACACTGCTATGCCGGCGATGTTAAAGTCTATGTAGCCCTGTATCCGCAGCGTCCTTGAAAACTCTGACAACACATCGTTTAGCCTGACCTCCCATACCTTGATTCTGTCAAGCCGGGTTACGTCGAAGAGTATGCGCCACGGTGAGGATAGTATCTGCTCAGCCAGTTGTTTGTCCAGCCTCAACCACCTCCTCCAGCCTCGTCTTCACCACCCGCGAAGCCTCGTTAACCATGTAGACACCGAACAACTCGTCCGCCTGCTCAGCAACCATGTCCTTCAAAGTGATTATTATTATCTGTTTCTTGCTGGACATCTTCTTCAGCAGGTTTACCAAGTTTTTAACGTATACAACATCAAGGTGTGCGTCAATTTCGTCGAAAATGTAGAACTGGGCAGGTGTTAGGTCCTGTAACGCAAGTATCAACGCGACAGCTGAAACAGATTTCTCACCACCGCTGACGGATGAAGTACTACGCGGCTGTTTACCGACAAACCTGACAACCATCTCAACCCCTGAGTTCAAGGGGTCCTCAGGGTTCTCCAGTTTGAGAAAACCCTCACCCCCCGTTATCTGGTTAAAGTAAAAGTTGAATGAGTCTGAGACTCTTTCCAAAGCCTTCACAAAGGCCTGAACCTCCTCTCTGTTGATTGACTCAATGAGCTCAAGTATCCTCGCCCTCTCCATCTCAAGCTCATTTATCCTCGAAGACCTGAGTTTATAGTTTGGTACTATGCTTTCATACTGCGTGGTGGCCAGCTGGTTTACCACCGGTATTTCAGCCATCTCCTCCTGCAACGCCTGCAGAATTTCAACAGGCATGTTGACGGGTTCGGCCTCTGTGTCGGCAGACATCATCCTAAGCCTCTCCTGCACAGATTTTATCTCCCCCTCAATCCTAACCCTCTCGAGGGCGAGGTTGTTGTTCTCCCTAACGAGGCTGGATATCTCATCCACTAACTTCTTAAGCTCCGCCTCAAAACGTTGAGCCTCGCTAAGTTTATCCCTATAACGGGAGAGAAACCCAGCCTGCCTGCTTTCCACATCTTCCCGGGACTGCTTAATTTTCTCAACCTCCTCCAACAACCGTGAGAGCTCCAGCTTTTTTGCGTCAAGTTCGACGTTAACTTTCTCCATCCGTGACACAAGTGCCTCCAACTCTTTTTCACCCGTCTCCACACGCTCCATCAGGTTTTTCAACTCAACATCCATCGACTCCTTCTCCCTTTCAGACTTTAGGTAGGACCGGTAGAGCTGTGATACCCTGTCAGAGGCCTTGCGAGCCATCTCCTCTGCTATTAAGGCCTCAGCCCGAGCCGCATCCAGCTGCTGTTTCAGCGCAGCCACAGCAATCAATACGTCACTATTTTCTTCGACTATTTTCGTTAAAGACGTCTTTTCGGCTGTAAGTTTTTCAACCTCTTGTTCAAGCTTTCTAAGCCTTTCCTCTTCCAGCTCGGCTGTGTGACGCAGATTCGAGAGGTTTGTTTCAGTCTTGCTCAGCTGCAGACTTTTATCTTTAAGCTCTCTGCGAACATCCTCCTGTTCACGGCGTATACCTTCCAAGTCGTTTCTCAGCTGTGTAGCTCTCATTTCAGCTCTGGCCTTCGCCTCAGCTAAAATGCTCTCGAGCTTACTCAATCTGTCAACTAGTTTCCTTATGTGTTCAGCCTCTATGTTTACTCCTTTTCCAGCGGTAACTGTGATTAAGTTCTGCCTAAACACGTACACCCCGTCCCTGCTGGCTACGTTTTCTTCACCGAGCTTGATTTCCTTGACTGTGTTAACAATCCTAGGCGGCCCCCGCCCTGTAAGCGTGGTTATTAGGCCGTCTGCGTCGTTTTCCCTAATTGCGACCACCCTCAGCGGCAAACCCAGCTCCACCGACTCCGCTGCAAGCCTGATGGCGTTCTCCACATCGTCGACAACGACCGCGTTAAGCCAGTCACCTACAACGGCCCTGAGAGCTGGGTCTGTTTTATCGAAAATGTCGGCTAAAGTTTTAATCTGACGGCCGTCTTTTTGCTCTGAGGGTTTTTTAGAGATTGTTTCAAGGATGTTTGAGAGTGATGCTTTCTGTATCTTCACCTCGGTTAGGGCTGAGTTCAAGTCCTTCAGACGTGAGCTAAGTTTCTCAGCTTCGGCGTTTTTTGCCGACTCATTGGTTACAAGTTCCTCCAATTTTCTCTCCAACTGCCCCACTGACTGTCTCAGGTCCTGGACGTTTTTTTCCAACTCCTCCATTTTTCCTCTTATTGTCTGCAGCCGTTTTGCAACCTCCCCCATTTCACGGGTCTTCGCAGAAATCTGATTCTGTAGGTTTTCAATCACCAGGGCCCTGCCGTCGCTGCTGAGGTTGAGGTGTCTGAGGCTGGAGAGCTTGGCTTCGTACTCCCCCTCCAACGTCTCAAACAATTTCCGGGCACTTTCGGCCTTGCTTCGTAGCTCTGCAGAGAGCTGCTCCGCCTCCTTGAAAGCCCTCTCATTCACCGATACTTCGGCCGCCTTCGCACGCATCTTCTCATTAAGCACTTGTGTCTTCTCACGCAAGGTTTGGATGTTATGTGTCAATAGTTTACGCTGGTCCTCGATACTGCCCCGCATATTTTCAAGCGCTGTGGTTTCAGCTTTCAGCCTAGCTATTGCGGAAGCGTAGTCTATCACCTGCCTGTCTAAAGTTTTTAACTCGTCTGATATGCTCTCGGCCTGATTTCTTAATGCCTCCGCTTCAGCACGTAGTCTCGAGAGATACTCCTCCACCTCTGCCTTTTTCGACTCCTTTGTCGAAATAGCTGACACGATTTCCGCAGCTCTAGCCTCCACCTCCATCAGGCTTTGCTGGTGTGATTTCAGTTCACTCAAAAGCTCTACGGACTGCAGCCCTCGGACCATTTTCTCAAGCGACGTTTTTCTAAGAAGCTGGTTTCTCTCAAGCTCTAGCTGTTTAACACGGTTACGGACCTCAGAGGTCGCTGCCTTCGCAACATCCAAGTTTCTCTGGGCGGTCTCCAGCTCCTCATAGGCCTCGTCTCTGCGTTTTTTGTATTCGGCTATGCCTGCAGCCTGCTCGAGAACCTCTCTAAGCTCCTTACTCGTCATCTCAGCTATGCTGACAACCGATCCCTGGGTCACGATGTTGAGTCCGTCGGGTTTGATGTTGGCCGCGGCCAGCAAAGTCAGCATCTCGTTTCTTGAAACACCCCTACCGTTAACAAAATACTCGCTCTCACCCGTGCTGTAAAGCTTCCTGGTAAGGGTTACCTCCTCCGAATCTATTGGAACAGCCTTTGAGCTGTTGTCTAAAGTCAGCGATACTGAGGCGTACTGGTCCTGTCCCTGGCTCGACTCATGCAGCAGCTTGGAGAACCTGTCAGCCCTGAGGTTGTGGGCGCTCAGCTCGCCCAACGCAAACCTTACAGCGTCAAGAATGGTGGATTTCCCACCGCCGTTGGGCCCCGTTATCACTACTAGCCCGGGTGGAAATTTCACAACAGTCTTCTTTGAGCCGAAGGACTTGAACCCCTGGAGGCTTAACGACTTTATCCGCACCATCCGCAGCTTTGAAAGTATTCGGGGCTTAATAACATGACTTTAAGGTTTTGAAGAAACATTACCGGGGTCATGTAGAGGGTCTTACTATACATAAATTCAGCCGGGTAAATGCGGGTATTAGATTGAAGGCGGAGTTTTATGAGGGGAGGCTGGACAGGTTTGCTGAACGCCTGAGAGCCTCGTCCGTGGATGCGGTTCTTCTGCAAAGTCCTGCGAATAACATGTATTTGACAGGTTTTGCAGGCGGGGTTTTGTTCATAGCTTCAGACGGAACGGGGACGATTTTCTCCACCAACCCTGTTTCGACCCACTTAGTCGGAAGGCTTGAAGTTGTCGAAAAGCTTGGGAGAAGAGACGCCTTCGCGCTGGCCCTTGATTACCTTGGAAACAGGAGAATGACACTAGGCTATGACACTCTGAGCTTTGAAAACTACCAGCAACTCATCAGGACAGCACCCTCCACGTCCCTAGTCTCAGTCAAAGAGGTACTGTATGAGTTAAGGCAGGTCAAGTCCCCTGAGGAGCTTGAGCTTTTAAGGAAAGGGGCCGAGATCGCCTCAACCGCGTTAGATGTGGCGAGGGAGGTAATCACTTTAGGTACTACGTCCTCAGACATAAGGCGGGCTATAGCCGACAATGTGTACAGGTCGGGGGCGGAGCTGGTCTCGAACCCGCACATCGCCATAGGTGAGGACACATTCCTCCACACCAGCAGCCACCCAAACAAAAGCATTAAGAAAGGGCAGCCCGTGATGATACGTGTAGGGGTAAGGGTCGAGGGCTACACAGCGGTCATTTCAAGAACCCTCTACTACGGCGACAACCCACCAGACAAGTTTGTAAAAGACTACAACTCCCTGATGCAGCTTAAAGAAACCATCAGGGCTGCTCTAAGTCCATGGTCGTCCGCTGTCTCAGTCTACGACAGGTGCAGGGCGGCGGCGTTAGAGTTAAGGCTTGAACCTTCAACCCTCACAATTTTTGGAAGAGGCGTCGGGGTTGAGGCGGAGGAGCCCCCGATGCTAACTGCTGGAAGCAGTGACATCATAAGGGAAAACACCATAGTCTCGATAGGGCCTGATCTGCTTCTTTACGGGAGGTACGGAATAAGCGACACAGACATGTACCACGTCACTTCTTCAGGCACTAAACCGCTGACAGACGCCGAACATGTCCTCGCCCTAGACTAGCAAGGCTTCTAAAAACAGCCCTCCCCAACCTTGGGAGAGCATGGTTTTAACTAAAGCCCAAACCTTCTTACACGCTGCTGATATGTCCTCACAGCCCTCATAAAATCTATCATCCTGAAATCGGGGAAATTGACGTCCTGGAAGACGAGCTCGCTGTACGCGGACTGCCAGAGAAGGAAGTTGCTTAAACGTGCCTCACCGGAAGTTCTTATCACCAAGTCGGGCTCGGGATTGGGAAGCTCGCCCGTGTAGAGATGTCGTTCAAAAACGTCTTCGTCAATTTTTTCGACGGTTAACTCCCCTGAAGCCACCTTCGAGGCTATTTCCTTGACAGCGTCCAAGATTTCGCCTCTCCCACCGTAGGCTATTGCGAGGTTTAAGAAACGGCCGTCATAGTTCATGGTAGCCGTCTCCAGTTTCTCCAGTGCCTCAACAACGTCCCTTGGCAGAAGCTGTTTCTTCCCAATAACCTTCACCTTCACACGGAATTTATGGATATCCGGGTTTGTGAGAAGCCTTTCAGCCCTCTCCTTGACTAGAGCAAGTATCTGGCTAACTTCACCATTGCTCCTTTTTAGGTTCTCGGTTGAGAGAACGTAGAGTGTTACGGTTTTTATGCCCAGCCTAAGCATTCCCCGCAGGATTTCCTCAACCCTGTCCGCCCCAGCTCTGTGCCCTGCCCAAGGCGGCCAGCCGCGGCGCCTCGCCCACCTCCTGTTACCGTCGAGAATCAAGGCCACGTGGGTTGGCAAAGGCTTTCTGGAAATGGTGTGCCTCAGCCAACGCTCGTAAACCCAGTAAACCCCCGTGTATTTCAGCAGCCCCCGCAGCATACTTTGTCACTGCTTTTTCACAGCACTACGTTTAAACTGCTTACCGTATATGGAGCGGAGTATTCTTGTCATCGCAACTGTGATGCCTAGGGTTACGACGCCAAGGACGGCGGTGAGTATGAAGAGGAAAGTGGACGACTCTGTTGGAGCTATTGCATGGGGTTGTTGAAGTATTATCCCCGCCCTCTTGATCAACGCCCACAGCCATATAGCCAAGACCCCCGCGTGAATGGTCCTCCAAAAACCGTAATACTTTATGATGTAATAGTAGATCATGCTGGATAATACTACGACTAGGGCGCTTACGGCTACGAGGTCTATGCTGCTGGTTATGAAGGCTCCCGCTACCTTCATGGCTGACGGGAGTAGGACGCTGAGGTCGTTGAGCTCCTCTGTTGACAGGTTTAGTGAGACAGCAGTGGAGTAGGCGGAGGTAAAGCCTAGGTATAGGCCAACAAGTAGGGAGGCTGCGGCGCTCATGTAGGCGAAGGCTCTAATCTGGCCTATGGCGGGCATCTGTGATATGCGGTAGAAACCCGAGAAAAGGTTTGACATGTGGATGTCTATTCTAAACCCCCAGAACAGCAGCACAATACCCAATGCGAGGACAAGTATCATGGGCTGGGCAAGACCTACGAGGCTCAGAGTGGCGGCAAGAGCTATAAATCCGCCCGGTATGCCGAGTAGAAATTTGGCGTAACGAGGGTCAGTCAACCCAAGCCTAAGATACTTGCCGAGGATAAGCCACGACTGTTCAACCGTCTGGCTCTGCCTGACGGTAACTCTCTGAACGGATATAATACCAACTTGTGAAGATATTATCGGGGTAACCAATGCGTCTGTTGCACCGTCGCTTACGAAGACGCATCCTTGTGCTGGGAACTTTTCCAAAACCTCCCTCAGCTGGTTGAAGACATTCATGTCCGCGGCTATCCCCTCCTTTCGCGACCCCGTCAGTGTGGCGACCTCGGCCTCAACACCGTTCCCCCTGCTCAACAGCTCGTCATGGACTTTAACCGCGTAAAATATTGCGTTGGCGTCCGCATCCTCCGGGTCGGTCAACGCAAGCTTTACAGCCGCATCAAGGTTGTTCTGCCTACCTATAACGGGGCCTCTCAACCCCGTCTTCTCGCCCAGGTCGTCATCCCTGTCAACAACCAGCACCAGTATTTTCTTGGTTTCTCCAGCCATCCAACCAACAGAAAATCGGAGACGCCGATAATAACCCTTTTCCGCTCCTACAAATCCGAACAGCCTGTAAAAGCTAGAACAACTCTGGAAACCGTTTAAATCATCGTGCTACTGCCTAGCTTGGAATGGCCAAGGACATCATCTGCGGGATGTACGTAGACGAGA
>Ga0197142_1002198_pt1 | contig 17244 bp, 12 predicted proteins | sample GBS60_MetaG_FD_148614 | JGI IMG/M metagenome (GOLD analysis project Ga0197142, IMG submission 148614) | Sediment microbial communities from Great Boiling Springs, Gerlach, Nevada, United States - GBS 60_MetaG | ecosystem: Environmental > Aquatic > Thermal springs > Hot (42-90C) > Sediment...
CAAATATCGCCGCCTTGCGGCGCATGCCTACAGGTGATTTCCGAATTTTCGCCTTCGGACGAGCCTGTTACTATCGCAACTTTCACCGCTGATGGCTTACAACAAGATATCCGCACCTTAAAAGATTACTTGCCGATGCCGTTTAGACTAAGAGTCAACAAAGAGCAGGAAAGAGGGAAATAAACAAAAGGTTTTGTAATTCACAATTCGGCTACGTTCTTGCTTTTGTGCGATGTTTGATCTGGGCTATCGAACTTGCGGCCTTGATTTGGTTGCTTATTGACCATTGAGTTAAGCATGGCTCGCGAAAATCGAGAGCCTTCGTTGCTATCCCTAATGATAGACTTATCGTGGAGGTTTTTAGTACGCAGAATTTTTGTTAGCACTACCTTGCCACCGTCGTTCCATTCGAAGTGGACACAATCCACACATTCTCGCATCAGGCGGATTCCGCAACCGCATATCAGATCTGCTTTCTCTCGATCTGACGCTGACTCGTGCAAGTAATATCCTGGCCCGTCGTCTTTTACCACTACGGTAATAACGTTGTTTGCAAATTGCCAGCTTATATGTATCAGGTCTGAGTTCGGATCGGACGTGCCATGGCGATAGGCGTTCGAAAGAGCTTCGCCCACAGCTATCAGAAGATCCGTTGTGTCGTCGTCATCAAACGCCAATTCTCTTGCAACTGAAAGAATCTCTTGCCGTGCAGATGCGAGACCACGAGGCTCTGGCTTTACAACTATCTGCCCATTACGAGCCGACGGACGACAAAGACAGCCTGATTCCGGCTTGCGTTCGTCCAAATCTTCCACCTCCCACTCATTTTTGATGCTATCCCTAACTTAGGCGTTTCAAAACATCGAGTTTGATGATGAAGCAGGACACGTACAGAGCTAGTGTAAGTAGGAGCCGCGTTAATAGATGTATATAATGGTATAAACCTTAAATTAGCATTAGTACGGAATGGAAATGAGCCGTCATCGGCGTAGTAATATGTGTAGTTGCTGACGCGGCATACACACAGCGGGCAGTAAAAAGATTGAGGTGATGATCAAAAACTGATGATAAGATATCGAGCTATCCTTTTTGATCTCGACGGCACACTACTTGACAGCGTGTCCATCATATTGAAGGCGACCAAGCAAGTGTTCGCTGATATGCAATTGCCCTACGACGAGGCTGCTGTCCGTAAATCCATCGGTATACCACTTGTGGTCCAAGCAGCTGAATGGGCAGGGGACCGAGCCGAAGAGTTTCGTGAGCGCTATCGGCCTATCTACAGTTCTCTGCAAGAAGAAAACGTGCGTCTATTTCCAAACACGCACGAGATGCTTCAAACTATCAGACGAGAAGGTTTGCTCACTGGTGTAGTAACATCCAAAGGTGCCAGAGGCACACGGCGGGCGCTCGATAAGACAGAGATATCCAGCCTTTTCGATACTGTCGTTACCGCTGATGACGTAGTTTTCCACAAACCACACCCAGATCCGATTATCAAGGCCCTTACGGACCTTTCCTTGGAGCCGCACGAAGCACTATATGTCGGCGACAGCTTGTTCGACGCTGAAGCGGCACAAGCAGCAGGAGTGGACATGGCTGGTGTGAGCTGGGGAGTCGTAGGCCGAGAAGAATTACTGCCAAAATGCTCAGCCGGCGTGTTTGACACGTGGGACGAGCTTCTCCGCGATTTGATATTCTGCAAATTCGATTCTTGATCCAACCCACGCATTATTTCTTGATCTTCGTTTTGTTCGCCCTCTAACGCTACAGTTAAGATCGAGATTGACAATAATCATATAGGAGGGACGGATTTGGCAGCCATTTTCGGACCCTCAGCAGGCGAAGGAGGTCGCGTGCAGACGTGGTTTTCAGCTCTTTTTTTGGCAAAGATTCCACTGTTGGGGTAGATATCGGCTCCAACTGCATCAAAATCGTAGAGATCGAACCCACCTCTCGAGGCTGGGAGCTTACAAATGTTGCAGTTGGTGACTGTCCAAGGGATGCCATCAAGGATGGAGTGGTAGTCAACATTTTGGAAGTTGCGAATGAGATTCGAAGCATGCTAAAGGACGCGGGAATAAAAGCCACCGAAGCCGTAAGTGGTATATCGGGCTCTCAGGTGATAGTTCGGCAGGTACAGTTCCCGAAAATGTCCGAGGCAGTTCTGAGAAAGTCCATCAAATACGAAGCGAGCAAATATATTTCCTCTTCTATGGAAGACAGCGTGGTCGAGTTCGAGATCATCGGCGATTCGGATGAGCCTGGCAAGATGAACGTGTGGCTGGTTGCAGCTCCACGTGAGATGATCGAAAGCAGAGTGAGTGTACTTGAGTCTGCTGGTCTCGAGCCTATAGCCATAGATGTAGAAGCATTCGCGCTGATTAGATCTTTGGTCGAGTTTAGTGCATCCGACCAATATCTATATCAGACTGTAGCTTTGGTAGATATGGGTGCTAGTCACACCGATGTGAACATAGTTAGTCGCGGCCAGTTCGTCCTTACGCGAAACATCCCTATTGCTGGTGACAGCTTCACCAACGCGATCAAGAGCCTTACGGGAGCCACTTTCGAAGAAGCTGAGAAGATGAAGCTGGAAATGACCGCCGAGCATCCCCTAGATCAGCTTGCGACTGAAGAAACCAATAACCATAACTGGAAAGCGGTGCAACCGCTACTTGACGAACTCATAAGGGAAATTCGGCGCTCTATCAACTACTACCATTCTCAGTTTCCCGAAGGCAGCGTTGAAGCCTTTGTGAGCAAGGTAATCCTCACTGGCGGCACGGCGCGAACACCTGGGATGGACGCCTATATAAGTTCTAAGCTCGGCATCGCAACCGAAGTTTCCGACGTTTTCAAGGATACCGCTATCAGCATTGGGACAGCCACGCAGCCGATTGTGGACGAACATGGTCCAGTGCTTGCAGTTGGTTCCGGCCTTGCACTCAAAGAGCTGGCAGCTCGAGTGGAACAGAAAGCAGCTTAACGCAAACTCGGAAAGGAGCTTCATCTATGCCTTCTGTCAATATGATCGCCCCCAGGCGTGCGGAAAGAATGCGCCTGGAAAGGGATATGCGAAGACTGCTGGTCGTGATAATGGCCGAGATTGTGCTCGCTGTCGGGTTGGGCGGCTGGACATGCACCAAGCTCTTGACTACACGTAACCGAACATCCGAGTTGAAGCTCCAACTTGCCAGACTCCAACCTGTAGTCAAGCAGATCGAGGGCTACGAAAAAGCTACAAAGAAATTAATGCCGAAACTGGAGCTATTGAACGCAGCAAAAGATCGGACTATGACGTGGTGCAGCATTTTGGATCGGCTTACCCAAAGTTTGCCGCAGTCCACTTATCTGACTCGAGTTTCGACCGAGCAGTCGAACAAGAAAAACGGGGGCGCTAAAGTCACTCTAAACGGCGTGTCGATATCCCAATCCAAAATTGGCGAGACAATGATGCGGTTACAAAATATACCGGACTTCAAAGAGGTAGATCTGCACTTTACTCAACCGACCGTCGTACGTAAAGCATCAGCAATCGAGTTTGAGATCGGGGCTGTGATAAAGGGGGCCCCTTCTCCGAAAGGAGCAAGATCAAATGCCGTCAATCAGTCTTAAAGCCAGCAGCAAAGGCATAACAGCCCTAACTATTATCGCAGTTGTAATACTGTTTGCATGCGTACTTGCCTATGTGGCTGCTGCAGGAAAAATCAAAGCAGCGGTGGCCGAGTTGCAACAAACAGAAAAGCAAGTGGCCGAGAGCAAATTGATTGCCCAAAAACTGGAGAAGTCGAAGTTAGAGTATCTCGACGCTAGGGCACAAGTACGCAATTTGGAAACATCGGTATCCAGTCGCGAATTCGTGCCTACACTACTTAAGCAACTCGAGCATCTTGGACGTTCGGTCAATTTAAAAGTGCTGTCGGTGCGTCCGGAACAAATTTCAGCTTCCCAAGAACCTCGCTCGATATCAAGCGGTGCGAAAGCGGCTGAAGGAAATTTGGAAGACGCTTCTAAGCCTCGCGAAAGCTCAAGTGCATCGACTGCAGAAAAACCTGCCCCTTATCAAGAACTTAAGATCAACGTCGAAGTTCAAGGTAATTACATGGACGCGCTCGCCTTTCTGCACAAGTTAACAAGCTTTCCCAAGATTATTGCTGTAAACAGTGTAGATATCGCTCCCAAGGAAGAATCGACGCTCCAAGTATCACCGACTCTCGGCATCAAGTTGAATTTGACGGCATTCGTTTTGAAGAACGAAGAGCCTAAGGCGCCGGGCAAGGAACGCGAAACAGGCTCGACGCAGGTTGGCACATCCGGCGAAGTTGCCAATCAGCCGACGAAAAAGGCATCCAAAGGGGGGATCAGCAATGCAGCCGGATAAGAAACAGACCATACAGCTTGTAATATCGGGACTATTGGTCGTAGTATTTGTCGGGTACCTCTCGTTCGAGTTTCTTGCTCCAAAAGGACAGGCAAAGCCTCCAAGTTCTACGGCTGGAAATGCTGACGATCGCATATCTGCCAAGCCTGCGGGAACATCCGATGAAGAAAATGCCGAGCCTAATCAGGCCACTATAAGAGTGTTTCCTGATTTAGCTTCAGTGCCGTCTAGGCGAGATCCTTTTATGCCTCAAAAACTGGGCGAATCGGAGGTTACTGAGTCAACTGCGATCCCAAAGCGATCACAGTTTCAACCTAAGCTTCCAACTTTCGCAAAAAACCTGTTTTCAAAAATACCAGCGATAACAGTACCGCCGGTAAATCCGTTTGCTCAAAACACGCGAATTGAGGCGCCATCGCGCAGCACCGCAATAGCGCAGCCGACGAAAGATAACCCGGAGTTTGTACTTACGGGAGTCGTAAGAGGCGAGGAAAATGTAGCCATAATAAGATCACGCGAAAATGGGCGCTACGTTGTCAAACAAGGTCAGTTTATCGACGGTCGTTACAAAGTTCTTTATGTAACGCATGACGGAGTAGTGCTGGCCGATGGGCATCGTCGTATCTACGTCAAACTAGGAGGAGTCAAGAATGCGAGCTGAGACCTTGGCCAAAGCATTAAAATGGCGTATATGCATGGCCGTTGTTGTACTCTTTGCCGTTTCAGTCGGTGCGGAATGTTCAATAACCGGCATAAACGTAGCAAACAAGGCCGACCGTGTAGTCATAACTGTGCAGGGTGATAGCCCTCTATCTATGATCCCGTTACTGTCGCAGTCGGGCAGCTACCTTGGATTTCAGTTCCCAACGCGCTTGGCAACCAAGGGTAGGCTCGTCGGAATACATAGCGGAAGGATTTATAACGTTAGATACTCAAACTTCAAGTCTAATCCGCCTACAACCCGAATAGTGGTTAACACTAGGGCGCATGTGGACTATAGCACCCAGTGGTCCCAAGATCGCAAGAGGTTGGATATCCACGTTATGAAGCTTCCGATAGCCTCAGGAACCAAGCCAACTGCAAATCCGGCTGTCTATGATAAGACTGTACAAGAGTCGGTTTTTGCCTCGACTCCCAAGCCTTCACCTTTGCTTGTTGCCTCGACCAATCCAGTTGTACCGGTCGAATCGTCAGTGGAAGAACCGAAAGTCAGAGTGCTGGGCATGGCGGAGGTAAAAGTGAGTGACCCACAAGAACCATCTGCGACAGAGTCTGCATCCGACTCAAATAAAACCGATAGCAATGCCTCAACAGGTATTACACTGAAATCGAGGCCCCGTTTGTTGGCGCGATCGGTCGAAACAGCAAGCCCTGACTCGCGTGAGCGCAAAGTGTCCCTCAATTTCTTGGGAGCCGACATAAACGATGTGCTCAAAGCTCTCGCAGTACAAAGCGGTCACAATATTGTCGCAGGCAAAGACGTTACGGGCAACGTTACGGTGAGCCTGAACAACGTAACGGTAGAGGAGGCCCTTGACTACGTTGCAAAGCTTAGCGGATACAGTTACACAAAGGGACCTAACGCTTACTTAGTTGGTACGAGCGAGTCATTGCGAAGCCTGTCTGCTGGTGATGAGAGAGCTTCTTCCAAAGTAGAAGTAGTTGCGTTGAACTATGTAAGCGCAGACGATGTTTTATCGCTGCTCAAAAGCCGATATCCTGACGTGCAGGCTTCGATAGGTAGTCGGAGCACCAAAGACAGCAAAGACGCCAAATGGGCAAGCAACTGCAATCTATTGGTGCTTTCAGGTTCGGAAAAACAAGTCGCCGATGCTAAATCGCTAGTGGCTCAGGTCGACGAGGCTGCTCGTGAGTTGGCAGAAAATACTCGAACAGAAATATATCGAGTCAAATACGTTAGCCCAAAGGAACTACTCAACACTCTTACATCGATATTCTCGGATATCCAGATAAGCCTGGCTCCTTCCGATGGATTCGATTTGGCGGCTCCGGAAGCAGTGAAGATGAGCGGCGATGTCGCCGGCGGAGCAACTGTAACTCACTCCAAAGTCGAGAAGAAAGCTGACGAGTTGGGCTACGTGCAGGCGATCATCATTAGAGGACCAACATCCTCAGTAGAAAAGGCCTTGGAAATGGCTGCCAAACTCGATGTGAAGTCGCCCCAAGTGAAAATAGAAGCCAAAGTGACTAGCCTGACAGAGGACGGAGCAAAGAAGCTGGGTCTGACTTGGGAATGGGGAGACTTAGTCGTCATCGAAGACAGCACAACTCGGAAGACCACCAAAACATCCGGAGACGTGGAAGAAGTAACCCAAATCCTCTTCGGCAACGGCAGTTTCAGCAGGCAGCCGTGGAGTTTTAAAGCAAAGCTAGAAGCCATTATCGAGGAAGGCAAAGGCAAGCTGCTTGCCTCACCGAGTTTGCTGTGTCTTGAGGGCAAGCCCAGTGTGTTCTTCGTAGGAGACGAAGTCACCTACATACAGCGCATCGAGACCACACCCACCGGGCAAAACATACTAACGGATACTAAGCAGGTAGGCGTTCAGTTACGTGTAAACGCTGATGTCAATCCCGATGGTTACATAACTATGAACCTGCACCCGGAAGTGAGCGTGCTTAAACTCACCGTCGAGCAAGGAGTTGCCTTGCCCGTAGTGACACGCCGTTTTACAGATCATGTGGTGCGGGTTAAGGACGGCGATACTATCGTCATCGGCGGGCTCATACAGGATGATGAACTGGAAGCAATGAGCAAGGTTCCGTTGTTGGGAGATCTGCCCTTCTTGGGTCAGATATTCCGGCACAAGTCGAAGACTAGAGCACATTCTGAGGTGGTGATGTTCATAACGGCGTCACTCATAAAAGACTAGCTGCGGATAAGGCTTCCCGGGCAGGCGTTCAAATGCTTAAGCCCGGTGGTCGCCCCGCCGCTAGTGCGGCGGGGCAAGATTTGCCGCACGATACGGATGTCAGGGATGCACAAGACAGAAGCTATAGGCGAGATCTTCATAAGGATGGGACTTATAACGCGGGACCAGCTTCAGCAGGCTCTCGAGAAGCAAAGGCTTCTGAAGCGGCAAGAGTCGTTGGGAGATGTCCTGGTTAGCATGGGGTTCATCACCGAACGTGACCGCGTCAGATGCCTTGGCGAACAGTGGGGAGTTCCGTTCATAGATCTTAATGAGTTGGAGGTTGAAGACAGCGTACTCAAGCTGGTTCCGCAAAACGCAGCCCGCAAACTGAAAGTCTTGCCGGTAGCTAAGAAAAACGGCAAACTGACGCTTGCGATGAAAAATCCGCTCGATATCTTCGCCATAGATGAAGTGCGAATGATGTCGGGAATGGATGTTGAACCAGCTATCGCGCTCGAAGAGGACATAATAAACGCCATAGGGCGACTCTACAGATCGGAAGCGAGCGTCACCGAACAGGTCGAGGGCGTTATTAAGGAGTTCGAAGAAGGAGACATAAACCTCACTGCCGGGGATGTCTCCGAAGACGACGAAGACGTTTCCATTGAGCATCTGAGAGAACTGTCAGAAGAGGCTCCCGTAATCAAGCTTGCGAACTTGATAATCAGCAGGGGAATTCAAGACGGCGCAAGCGACATTCACATAGAGCCTCAAAAAGATGTGGTGCGGGTTCGTTTGAGAATCGACGGTATACTTCACGAAGTTATGCAGATCCCGAAAAAAGTACAAGCATCGCTTGTGTCCAGGTTCAAGATACTGGCTGAAATGGATATCGCAACCAAACGAACACCGCAAGACGGTCGCATAACGGCCGTAATTGACGGGAAGCAATATGATCTTAGGGTCTCGACATTGCCATCGGTCTTTGGAGAGAAGATTGTTCTTAGAGTTTTGGACAAAAGCGCAATCTCGATAGGGCTTCACAAGCTCGGGTTGCTACCCGAAACGTTGGAACGTTTTGAAAACCTTATATCTAGAACGTATGGGATCATACTAGTTACCGGTCCGACCGGAAGCGGTAAATCCACCACACTATATTCTGTACTTTCGAAGCTGAACTCAGGGGAGAAGAATATATTGACCATCGAAGATCCGGTCGAATACGAAGTCCCTGGACTAACACAAGTCCAGATCAATCCGCGTGCCGGTCTCACATTTGCCGCGGGCTTGAGAACAATGCTTCGCCAGGATCCCGACATAGCCATGGTCGGCGAAATCCGTGATGCGGAAACTGCGACAATTGCAACCGAGGCAGCGCTAACAGGACACCTTGTGCTATCGACTCTTCACACTAACGATGCACCAGGAGCGCTAACCCGACTCTTAGACATGGGAATCGAGCCTTTCCTAATTGCATCGAGCGTTATAGGAGTAATGGCACAGAGATTGGTTCGTCTGGTCTGTCCCAAATGTAAAGAACAATACCAACCTCCGAGAGATGCCATAAAGCGGCTCGGGATCGAGGTGGAAGGCGATACGAAAGTTACATTCTACAGAGGAAGAGGTTGTGATCACTGCCGAGGCATGGGCTACAAAGGCCGAATAGGGGTTTATGAGCTTCTAATTGTCAACGATCGCATTCGTGATTTGGTCCTGCAGAAGGCCTCTTCCCATCTAATTCGCGAAGCAGCGATTGAATCAGGGATGAAAACTCTTAAAGAAGATGCTATTGCAAAGATTCTCCTCGGTCAGACGACCCTTGAGGAATGTTTGAGGGTTATATACGCTGGCTGAGTCGGATTAGCCGTCCGGCTCTGCCGCTTTGCTGGAGTCCGATATGCAGAATGATTTGGTACTTGAAGAGCTGAGCGATTATCTAACGACAAACAGCGAGAGATCGGTTGAGGCAGTTCATATAGATGATCTGCTGAAAGAAGCGTGCGAACGCGGATCGTCCGACCTTCACCTAACGGTTGGGCTTCCACCTGTGGTGCGAGTTGACGGGCTGCTGACGAGACTCGATTACAAGCCGCTTTCTCCTACCGACACTCAGCGGCTAATATACGACATCCTCACCAACGAGCAAGTCGAGATGTTTGAAAGAACGAAAGAACTTGACTTCTCGTATGGCGTTCAAGGAGTCGGACGCTTTCGGGTTAATGTCTACAAACAACGAGGAAGCGTGGGCGCAGCTTTGCGAGCCATTCCCGACCGGATACCGACATTCGAGCAGCTCAGTTTGCCCAGTATACTTCGCGATCTAAGCCGAAAGCATAGCGGGCTTATCCTCGTAACCGGTCCGACAGGCAGTGGAAAGTCTACCACCATAGCGTGCATGATCGATACGATAAACAGCGAGAGGCCGGTCCACATAATGACCATGGAGGACCCTATCGAATACCTTCATCGTCACAAAAAAGGAATGGTCAACCAGCGTGAGCTACGCACCGATACCGACTCGTTCGCCAACGCCTTGCGAGCAGTCTTGCGAGAGGATCCGGATGTGATCCTGATCGGGGAGATGCGTGATCTCGAAACAATTCAAGCGGCCCTTACTCTTGCTGAAACTGGACACCTTGTCTTCGGCACGCTCCACACGCGCAACGCACCGCAAACTATCGACCGAGTTATAGACGTTTTCCCGCCTCATCAGCAAGAACAAATTAGAGTTCAACTCTCTAACACTATTGAAGCTGTAATTGCCCAGCAGCTTCTGCCGAGAATCGGCGGAGGACGAATAGCGTGCGTTGAAATTATGGTCGCCACCGCTGCAATACGGAATCTTATACGTGAAGGTAAAACCCATCAGATATACAGCGTTCTAGAAACTGGAGCCCAGTTCGGAATGCAAACGATGGACAAAGCGCTTGCCGAGCTGTGCAGAAACGGCTTGATTACCAGTGAGGAAGCGATGGTTCGTGCTATAGACAGAGAGAATATCAAGAGGTTCATGCAAGGAGGTTGATCCATGCCTACTTTTGTATATACAGCGCTGGATCCTAACGGCAAGACCGTTAAAGGCAAGACTGAAGCTGAGAGCGAGAGCCTCTTGCTCTCCAAATTGCACGAACAGAACTATCACATATTGAGCGTTAACGAGGAGAAGGCTCGCGCCACCAAGGCGAACAATGTGCCGTCGGCGGGCAAGAAGGTAAAGCTTAAGAACATGGTTATCTTCAGCCGCCAGTTCGCTACAATGATCGACGCGGGTATTGCAATTGTGCGATGTCTTGATATCCTCGAGTCACAAACTAAGGACCCAGTTCTAAAGTCCGTAATTGCTCAGTGCAAAAAAGACGTTAAGGGGGGAATGAGCCTGACTGATGCTTTCAGCAAACATCCCAACGTCTTTTCGCGATTGTATGTGAATATGGTAAAGGCGGCGGAAACTGGCGGTATACTCGACAAAATTCTGGACCGCCTCGCCACTTTCCTAGAAACTGAGCAAGAGGTGCGGAGCAAAATCAAGTCCGCGATGATATATCCTATACTCGTGCTTGTCTTCGCATTCCTGATGGTAATCGCGCTCTTCTTATTTGTGTTACCCAAGTTTAAAGAGATTTTTGACTCTATGAGCGTGGAGTTGCCTGCTGCTACAAGCATGCTCTTCGGAATCAGCACGGTAATGAGTTCCTATTGGTATATGGGACTCGCTGTGGGAATCGGCGGATACTTAGCTTATAAATGGTACAGCAAGACCGATACTGGAGCTTGGCAAATCGATATGATGAAACTCAAATTCCCGGTCATCGGTGAACTCGTGCAGAAAATGTCGATATCACGATTCTCGAGGACATTCGCCACCCTTATTCATAGTGGTGTTCCAATGATGCGATCGCTTGAAATCGTGGCTGAGACTTCGGGTAACAGAGTGATTTCACATGCCATAGACTCGGCCAGAAATGCAATACGCGAGGGACAGAAGATAAGCACGCCTCTTGCACAAAGCGGACTGTTCCCTCAGATGGTGACCCACATGATCGATGTAGGCGAGGAAACTGGACGTCTATCCGAAATGCTTACAAAGGTCTCAGACTTCTATGATCAAGAAGTGGAAAACGCTGTTAAAGCGCTAACCTCGTTGATCGAGCCTTGTCTGATTGTTGTTATGGGTAGCATTGTTGGTTTTATCGCCATATCTATAATGACTCCTATTTTCAAGCTCATAAGCGCAGTTGGCTAGCGCTTAAAAATCGACAGGTTTTCAATTATATATGCACTAATTTTCGCTTGACCAGAGAGGGATCGAATGCGGGTTGGAAACTTCCGGAAGCTGAGTGAAGATGAGATACAAGAGCGGCTTGCACGCTATGCGCGGCGGCCTGATTCTAAAATCAGGGACGAAATCGTGCTGCAGTATGCCAATCTCGTAGAGAGCATAGCGCGGCGGTTCCTGGGGGCATGCGAACCGTTAGAAGACCTAGTCCAAGAAGGCTATATTGGGCTAATTCGTTCGGTGGACAAATACGACGCCAATATGGGCGTCAAGTTCTCTACCTATGCAACGCACTTCATAATCGGCGAGATAAAGCATTACCTGCGGGATAAGGGCAAAATTATTAAGGAACCGGCTTGGCTACAAGAACTCAATCAGCGCATGACCCGCGTTATCGAATCATTAAATCAGAAATTAGGTCGGCAGCCAACCGAGCGCGAAATTGCAGAGGTTATGCATATGCCGGAAGGCACCGTGCGTGAAATACTCACGACACGGGAAGTCTTCAAAGTCACCTCACTTGACGGCGACAAGGATGATACAACAGGCGCACGGGATGCTGAGAAAATTAAAGATCAGAAGTTGTTCGCATTTCAGCTCCCGGTTGAAGACAAGATCGTATTGGAAACCGCTTTGGAGCGTCTAAAGGATATTGAACGCCAGGTAATTGCTGCCCACTACTACAAAGGCCTTAACCAGACCGAAATTGCACGCCAACTCGGGATAAGCTGCAATTATGTCTCCCATATTCTGCGAAATGGCACCAAGAAACTGAGAAAGATACTCACTACTGAAGAAATAAGAGATAGTCAAATGCAGCGCATACTTCTCTCCAAACGTTCAGGACAATGTGAGGAGTCGGAGGAAATAGCAAGCGTTATTGACTCAACAACCGGTGTATACAGCCGAGAATACTTCATCGATCGATTGGACGAGGAACTCAGCCGAGCCTACAGAGAAAAATACAAAGTGTCTCTATTGTTGATTGAAGTACGCCTACCCGACGAACTTGATAGGTACATACGCATGATCAGGACTGACGATGTGCTTTACGCTGTGGCACAGAACATTAGAGCATCCGTGCGCAGAATGGACTTAGTTGCTCGCTTTGATGATATGTCCTTCGCAGTATTGTTGCCTCATACGGCTGGACATGCTTCTACTGTTGCCGACAGGCTCACGGCTAAGATCTCCTCGATGGAAATAGACTCGGGCTTGAAAAATCGACCTATAACCGTCGATGTGCGCATAGGCATAGCTAGATATCCTGCTGATGCCAATTCGAGATCCGAAATGATCGAGGCTGCTATGAGCGGGCTTGGTATCCATGCTGACCACTCGGCGGATGATTCGCAAACCCAACTTGATAAGGCTGCCTAACATAAATACGGAACACTGATCGGAAACGCTACGTAAATAAAATGAGACGACACCAAATGAGCTTAAAGCAGCATTGGCTGAGTGCCGGGAAGTTTCTGGTTGCTATAGAAAGTATGCATTCCAGACAAAAATCAGCTTAACAGCCTCCTGAGGACTCCCCGCCGTGAAACTTTCGGCGGGGAGTTTTTTGCTTGGACTCTTAATTTCTGAGCAAAACCTCGAAATACTAAACGGTTGTTTTCTTATTACAAGCCTGCCGAGCGTAGTAGTCCTTCGATTGAGCTAAAGATGACGAATTCAGCTTCAAAACAGGAGATCTCGAACTTGAGATATGGCCCCTTGGTCTGATCGGCCATAGACTATCCGTAACGCGGGAAAGCTCTAGCATGCAAAAAGCTAGGTATTCGGCAGCCAGATAAGTATGCAATCTTAGCTTTCCTGAGCCAAGCTCGACATTAATTACAGGACAGTTGTTCAGCAACACTACATAATTAGATGATAATCTGTTAATCCGCCCCGTCCCGATATTAAATGGTCCAGCAGCAGAGAACGGAGAATAGATAAGTTGGATTGCACGAGTCGCGGCATCTTAATGGGGATTTTAGTCGGCTCAAACACTATAATGTGTGAAGGGACGAGTTGCAAATTCAGGGTTTATACAAAGAGTAGAGGTCTATCAAAAATGGCTCCGGGGCCTGGATTCGAACCAGGATATACGGCTCCAAAGGCCGTTGTCCTGCCATTGGACGACCCCGGAATGCCAAACTATTATACCATAAGCTTATATCGACTTGGAAGGTGCTATCTTATTTAAAGAAGAACTCTCTCATAGAATCGACATTACATCACTAAATTGACGCACGGAAGGAGTAAGAACTACTGTGGCAGATCACGAGTACAAATACACAGCGGGACCGTGGAACATCCACACCGGTGCGGATCCGTTTGGTCCACCCGTAAGAGACGAGGTTGATTTTGCTGAGAAGGTTGCTAAGCTAAAGGAAATCGGCTACCACGGTGTTCAGTTCCACGATGACGATGTTGTTTCGGCAGAGGCCGACGCGATCACGACCGAAAAAGTCGCTGGGCAAGTTAAAAAACTTCTCGACGATCATGGAATGGTTGCAGAGTTCGTCGCCCCAAGACTTTGGGAACATCCAAATACGATTGACGGCGGCTACACCTCCAATGATCCAGCAATGCGCAAATACGCATTGGAGCGTTCGAAGCGCAGCATAGACATAGCCCGAATGATCGGGACAAAAAATATTGTACTCTGGCCAGCACGTGAAGGCACTTACATACGCGAAGCCAAGGACCCGGTTACGGCAACCCAGAGAGCGGTAGACTACATCAATGCGCTTTTGGACTATGATAAAGAGATCCGCATCATCGGTGAGATGAAGCCGAATGAGCCGATGGATCACGCCTATAATCCCACCTGTGGTCACTTCATTGCACTTGCTTATAAAACCATAGACCCCGACAGAGTGGGAGTGAATATCGAAAGTGCTCATGCGATACTGGCAGGACTTGACCCTTCGGACGAAATGGCCTTCGCCCTTTGGCACAAGAAGCTCTGGGCAGTGCACTTAAACGACCAAAACGGCCTAAAGTTCGACGAAGATAAGGCGTTTGGTGCAGTTAACTTGCGAAGCGCGTTTAATCAGGTGTGGGTTCTTGATCGATACGGCTACGGTAAGAACGGCGAAATGGTAGGCTTCGATGTAAAAGCCCTGCGCACAACCACGCCTGAGAAGCGCTATCAGCATCTGATCAACTCGAAGATTATATTCGAGCACTTGCTTGCAATTGTCAGATCTCTTGATAATGCCAAGATCGAAGAGCTTCGTGCGAAGCGTGACTATGAGACCTTGGAACTCTACATTATCGAGAAGCTGATGGGCAAATAAGCTGGCAGGCCGTTCGCTTATGTAATTAGGTAACTTGCGTTTTATGCATTACCGCATCCGAGCACTAAAAAACAGCCAATGCGGCGTCTGAGACGCAACATCACTTTTGGCGATAAGTGGAACAAGACGCCGCATAATTATTTTCTAATATCTGGCTCATCACCGGCAGTGAGAAGTCTACCATCTTAGATACGAACCCTAATGACGCGGAGAACATCGAGGTCTGCCGTGATGCGCTCAGGGTATTGCGGAGTAAAGGAGCCATAATACTCCCGGTCACGATCCACTGATACTGAAGCGGTTTCCCGGCGGCAGAATAGCTTGAGCCGATTTTGGAAACCAGCATTTCGCTTATACAAGGCTTTCGGAGAAGATCACTTTTCTTATGCATGTCTGCGGTACTGTGGATAGTTGTCCTCTAGGCTTATTGGTTCAGACCGGATCAGCTTGCGGCGATCACGGCGTGGCCGTTTTGGGCGTGGCAGATTCCAGGTATCGGCCTGGCCCTAGTCGGGTACACGCGCAATAGACGGCGTATCGTGCTTGCAGTCTCAACGTTGTGGCTAATATGGTCGATGACTCAAGCCGAGGAATCATGCAGTATTGCTCGCGCGTTATTTAATAAAAGAAATTGAAAAGTCTAACTCAAAGGTTGTGTATGATTTACTGCTATGAAGTTCAAAGTAGTTGCTTGTGGTGTTTTCGAACCGTATCTTGACATCTTAGCTCAGGAGAGTCCTAATGAGATCGATCTGAAAGTTCTGGATGCTGGTCTTCACGCCCGCCCGAACGAATTGCACCTGATGCTGCAGGCAGAGATTGACCAAGCTTCCCGCTGCGGCTATGATGCCGTCATCCTCCTTTACGGCCTGTGCGGCAGGGGTACGGCTAATCTTATCGCTCGAGATATTCCTGTAGTAATTCCGCGCGCACATGATTGCATTACGCTGTTTTTAGGATCATCGGAAGCATATCTCCGACAGTTTAAAAAGCATCCAGGCACGTTTTACCATACGCTCGGATGGATCAAGAAAAAAGTCAATCCGAAAGACCGAGAAGCATCTGAGCTTTACCGAAACTACGGCAAGGAAGGCTACGACAAACACCCAGATTTCGGCAAACTCGCGGCAAAATTCGGTGAAGAAAATGCCGCCCACATACTGGCCTTTTTCGACCGATGGAAGCAGCACTATACTCGCGCGGCATACATCGACCTTGGATTCCCAGAGGAAGATAAACTAATAGAGTTCACACGCCAAATGGCGGCGGTTTTTGACTGGCAATATGAAACCATACGAGGCGATTCCGATCTTATTCGCAGTGTACTCGCAGGTGATTGGTCGGATGACCGAATCTTCGTACTGACACCTGGACATAGAGCGGCATCTACAGGAGATGATCGGGTCTTTGCTGCCGTAGCGATTGAATCTCCGGAACACGAAGGGCTGCTTGCCGGGGGACAGGTTATCGTCGAATCCCAAGCAAGCGAGAACAAATTGGAGGGCATTGGACTGGGAATAGATGCCGGAGGCACTTACACTGATGCCGTCATCTACGACGTCGGTGAAAAACGAGTTTTAGCGAAGGCTAAGGCGTTGACAACGTATCACGATTTGGTCGAGGGCATCCGCAATGCACTTGCTCAACTTCCAAGGCGACTCCTTACTCGCGTTAGCGTTACATCGCTCTCGACAACTCTCGCAACCAATTCGATAGTTGAGGGTCGGGGACACAAAGTCGGCCTTATAGCTGTATCTCCTTGGGATTGGACTGAGGAACAAGTTGGTCATAGTCCTATTGTTAATGTTCCCGGCGCGGTATCCATTACGGGAGAGATAATCGAACCGCTAGACGAGGTTGCCGTGCGTAGGGCTGCAGAAAGACTTGTTGAGAAAGAACACTGCGCAGCTGTTGTCGTCGCGGGGTATGCCACCGTCAGAAACCCTGCCCTCGTGAATCGTGTGCGAGAAATTGTTTCTGAGATGTACGACGTGCCAGTGGTCTGTGCACATGAGGTCAGTCGTCGACTTAATTCAATTCATGGTGCTCAGACGGCCATTGCCAATGCCAGACTTTTGCCTGTCATACGTGATCTGATCGATTCCGTTCACTGTGCGCTGGCTGAATTTCGCGTGCCCGGCAAGCTGATGGTTGTCAAGGGAGATGGAACACCTGTTGACGAGACAATCGCTCGGGCTAGGCCGGTTGAGACGATTCTTTCCGGTCCAGCCGCAAGTGTCAGCGGCGCGAGAGTGCTTGCCGGTTTGAACGATGCGCTGGTTGTGGATATCGGCGGAACTACGACCGACTGTGCCGTGCTTACAGACGGGCAGGTTGCAGTTTCCGAAGAAGGTGCACGAATTGGGTCGTGGGTAATGAGCGTAGACGCTGTCGAGGTGTCCACTGTCGGACTCGGCG
>Ga0197142_1002199_pt1 | contig 17243 bp, 7 predicted proteins | sample GBS60_MetaG_FD_148614 | JGI IMG/M metagenome (GOLD analysis project Ga0197142, IMG submission 148614) | Sediment microbial communities from Great Boiling Springs, Gerlach, Nevada, United States - GBS 60_MetaG | ecosystem: Environmental > Aquatic > Thermal springs > Hot (42-90C) > Sediment...
ATAAATTTCATCATTTGTTGGGACGATGCATGATGTATAAAACTATGGAATGGACCTACAGTTTTATTGATTTGTCCGTAATGTAGTCCATAATCTGACCACAACATGATTTCTAAATTAGGTTCTACCCAATTATAAGGATTAGCACCGATTGGATAACGTTGATTATACATATAGTATATTAAAAAAGGCATTTCTGGCAATGTGTATAAAAGTCCATATCCCGAAACTGGATTGTCAGGATCGACATCAACTTTATCACCGGTATACTCGTAAGGTGCAATACCGTATAAAGTAAATCTTGCCCAATGATCTAAATAATTTCTACTTAGTATGTAAGAGTCAAAAGGGTCTATCTCGGCTGGGTCTGAAACATAGGCTACATACCTCTTTTGAAGGGGCAACGGCATGACAAAACTATACATATAAGAAAAGTAAGCCCAAGTAGATGCAATATACATATCTAAAAAAGCATCTAACATGTTTATGTATTCTGAATTCGTAAAATCATTGAGAATGTTGAGATTTAGGTCCTTAAAATAATAAGCACCTAAAAGATTATTAGTGTATCGATCTATGTTGTGGTGAAAGAACATTCTTGGATATATTCTAATACCGTATATTTTTAGAGGATCATTAGGGTCTCGATATTGATTGGTATGATTAGGATTATTGTGAAAATACACCACGTGGTTCCAGTAATTATAATTGCTTATCATCTTAACTCTTTCGGACATATTAGGGTATTCCATCCCTAGTTTGCTGAGATTTGTGTATTGATAAAAATCGGGTAGAAAGTGATTTAATATTCCAGACACAATAGGTTTAGAAAAATAAATATTACTCCACAAAGCCCCTCTGATATTAATATTAGAATGACCAAAGCCATAGTTTATAAATGGCATCCAATTGTTTATGTTATTGTTTATGGCTGGCTGAATATTTTCATAAAAATCAGATGATACATTCAAAGATATCCTTTGATAAACGCTTATAATGGTGTTTATTAAATTATTTCTATTAGCTGTAATTTTATCGTTCAGTATCTTGTTAATACCATAATATGCAGGTAAATAAGTATGATAGTCATGTAAGCCGCTAAATTTAGACAGACCAACCATTCTAAGTCCTGAACCTCCTGTGGAAGTTCCGCCCAATACACCAGAAAGGTTTATGAAAATTCCGCCCAGTCCACCAGTTCCTCCCCCGCCTGATGCTCCACCAGAATATTCGTGAAATATAGAAGGAAAGCTTAAATCTACTATTGTTTTATTCATAACGTTATTTAAGTCGTTATCATCATAATATTCATAACCGAAAGGCACTCTAAAATGAAAATTGAATTGCTTAGGCGTTAAAGAGTATCTGAAGAAAGTAGGTGGTTTTAATAAAACAATAGGAGGATTATTGCTATTTGGGTTTAGCATTAGATCAAACATCAGGTAACTACGAAATACATATATTGGAAGAAATTCTTGATAATTAAGTCTAAGCGCAGAGGGTATAAGTGTACACAGATCATTTGCGAAGTATCTGTCTATAACTCTAATCGGACGACCAGACGATGGATCGATATGGAAAAGCCCATCCCCTCTACGAGCCAATTCCGCTACCGACATATAGCCCGAATAGACATCAGACACATAAGATTGGTAAGTTCCATACACGTATGATAAATAATCAAACATATAGCTATCATTATGTATTAATCTTAACCCTGAGGTAAAAGGCCCCATAAACCCTTGTGGTGATCGGTGCTGAGAATCAGTTGGAGTTATGAATATATCATCGGTCATAATAGATCCAGGAATAGAAGAATAACAAAATATCTTGCTTATAGGATGGCCTTGATTAAAAAATTGGTTGTTAAAATCAGATAATGCCACAGAGGCATTATGTGGCGCATAAACAATATGATCTTGCATATTTGACACATTTGGTATAAAAAAGTAAGGATGTAAGAAGGACAATAAAACTGGATTTCCTGTTGTATTATCTGTAGTTCTATTAATTATGGGCAAATTAGAATATAGTATATCTATGTATATACTTTGATAAATATCGGAATAACTCCAATTAGGGTCTTTTAATACTCCCGAAGCTTCAGGAGCTATTACTCTGAATTTTTTTATCCTATAATCATAGTACTTATTATTATCTAACCACCAAATTTTTACTTTTTTAACTTGCTTAAGTTGATGCGTCACATTCTGTTCTGTACCCCCTGGATCGTCTACTTGACTGATTGGTCTTTTCCAGCTAAAAGACTTATTAAATGATATACTGTTAGCTGAACTAAACACATCGTATAAGTTACCCTTGTAAGGATCTGTTGTTCCTCCTCCACCGCCAAATCCTCCTTCGCCAATTACTAGATTTGATAGCACTTTCTGATAGCCAATGATAAAGTTTTCATCTAGCCAGTTCTTAATAAATCTATTTACATTTTCAAAGTAATGATCGGGTTCGCTAGAGGAATAGTCGTAGGCATAGAAGTCGTACTTAGGGTCGTAGTTATAGCTATAGTAAAAATCAAACATTTCTCTGGTATACTCATAAGCCTTAAGCTTTTGGCGCCATATTGAAAAATTATATTGTTCGTAGTCATTTCTTACAGTTGGTACGTCTGTGTTAGGAATGAACTTATTAACATAGTAGCCCTTGATTATGATGATGTCTTCGTCTTGTAGCCCCGTTTTGATAGGTCCGAGATTCCCGCCCTGATCCTTGATTATGCTCCTTCTTAACCGCGATGTGTTTATCTTTATAAACTTCCCTTCTTTCAGCTGTCTCCAATAATCAGGAGTATTTATGTCAGGAATTTGATTAATACTGAAATGACTATATAATCTAACACTACTTTTTTTATTTATCAATGCATTTACAAAACTTTTACTTTTTCCAAGTAACTCTAAAATGCTGCTGTTGAGTTCAAAGGCACTCATGTCTCTGATGTTTTAGAAATTATCTTTGAAAAATTTGTTTACAGCGTAAAGAATGATGAGGCCTAAAATGATAAAAACAACAATGTAGGAATTTACTCTATCAAACCAAGATTCTTTTTGTATTTCTACTGGCTTTTCAACATAAACAGTCTTATATCTATATACTGTATCTGAGATGCAAGATCCTGATACTCTAATGGTATCGTTTTTTCTTATTATACGAATTTTTAGACGATCTTGGCCAATATAAAAAGTATCGTGTTTGTATACTGGATACTCTTCCGTTTTTATTACTAACAATGTATCTTTTACTATACTGTCTCTTACATGAATCACGGTATCGTTTTCTAAGCTTTTTAATTTATATTTAGAAACGATATATCCCACAACATATTCAGGCGAAGACGCGCTGACGATCTTATCTATTTTTCTTTTAATTTTTGCGCTGGGATTACACTGAATGGCTATCATTATAGGTACCAATAGTAAGCCTCGTACGACCTTTTGTACCCATTGCATAGTCATTCAAATTTACTGAAATATTGCTATATTGCGTAATATGAAAAACGGATATTTTCGATATATTATTTTCGCTGGATATGGCGCAAAAGGTTATTGCGTTCGGACAGGAAGCGAGAATGCTGATGAAGGAGGGTTTAGATATATTAGCTCGTGCTGTTAAAGTGACTCTTGGGCCTAATGGACGTAATGTAGCTTATGAAGATCTTATTTCGCATGTAGTGACTAAAGATGGTGTTACTGTAGCGAAACAAGTAGAGGTAGGTCATCCTATTAAGAATTTAGCTATTCGGATGGTTCGTGAGGTGAGCGAGCGCACGGCGGAAGAAGCCGGCGACGGCACTACAACATCGGTGGTATTAGCTGAAGCATTATACAATGAGGGATTAAAATATGTCAATTCTCCTGATGTTCCTGTTCGTGAGTTGAAAATGGGCATGGAAGCCGCCACTCAATTTGTAATAAAGACGCTAAAAAAACTATCCAAAAAAATAGAAGAAGAGCGAAATATTGAAGAGGTGGCTACTTTGGCGGCTAACGGAGATAGAGCTATAGGCAAGCTGGTAACAGAAGCTATTAAGAAGGTAGAAAAAGTAGGTATTGTTACTATTGAAACGTCCAATAATGTAGATAGCTATGTAGAGGTTGTTGAAGGTTTAAGAATTAACCGAGGATATATATCGCCCTATTTTGTAACTGATCAGAATACTATGACCATAGATGTGAGTAATGCGCATATACTTATAGTGGATAAGGTCATATCTCATGTTCGTGAAGCGATAGGCATATTAGAGCTGAATGCTAGATTAAATGTCCCTATTATTGTGATGGCGGAGGATATAACAGGCGAAGCTTTAGCAGCGCTTATTGTAAATAAGATGCGTGGGAGCGCTAATGTTTTTGGGGTTCGGCTGTCTTATTCGGGGCAGGAGAAAGAAGATAAATTTATGAACATTGCTATTTTGACCGGAGCTACGGTCTTGAGCCCTGCAAAAGGCGATTCGCTTGAATCTATCAGTCCGTCTGTTTTAGGTTCTGCACAGCGAGTACGTATCACCGCTAGCGAAACCATGATTATTGGAGGGAATGGAGATAAAGAAAAAATAAAAGAGCGTGCCGAGCTAATTCGGAAAAGATTAGATGAAAACTTTTACCCCGATTATCAGAGGAGCGAGGTTCGGCAGCAGCTGGCAGGTCTTACTTCGGGGATAGCGATTATACGAGTTGGCGGCTACACAGAAGCAGAAATCAAAGAAAAGGAGTATAGGATTGAGGATGCGCTTCATGCGACTCGGGCAGCGATAGAGGAAGGTGTAGTACCTGGGGGCGGCACCGCCCTCATACGATGCGAAAAACCCCTCGAAGCACAAATAGAAAAGCTGAAAAGAAAAAAGAAAGTATCTCTGGCCTATCTCTATGGCTGGCAAATCGTACTTAATTCTTTAAAACATCCCTTTGTAAATATCGTTACTAATGCAGGACGAGATGCAGCCACAATACTGGCTAGGATACGATCACTACGCGGTTTCATGGGCTATAACGCCGAAACCGACAAGATAACAGATCTATACAAAGACGGGATTATTGATCCTCTTAAAGTTACGCGCCTTGCGCTATCCAACGCTGTCTCCATCGCTTCCTTGATGCTGTCCACCGAGTGCGTTATCGTAGAAAAACCCGCATCAAATAAAAGCAAAAATTGATAACCGAAGGTATACACCAGAATAATAAAAATAAACGATATACTAACGGCGTAAAGAAACAATACTACTATAAAAGGGACTTAACATTTAGTCTATGGCATCGTTTATTTGTAAAAAGTAGCTGCTATACTACAGATATAGATTTTCTAGAATACCGTTATAGCGAAAAAGAGGAAGTCATCATCAAGGCCCTAATTGAAGTTAGAAGAAAGGAATATATAAGGCCAGCGTCAGTAGTAACCAGCAGTGTGGAAGCTTCTTTCTACCTCGCTAAACAAGCGGGTATAAAACTCTTGTACATTCTATATAGTGAAATCCCCAACCTATCACGTAAAGAAGAAGACCTTAAGTCCTATCTTTCCGATATTGCTCTATGGCTATGGATTCCATCAGAAGAAGAAATAAAAAAATACAAAAGAAGCGCTAAAACTCCTATAAATGAATTATTCAAACCGATAAATAGCGATGAGCTAAAACAATATATTGAAAACTTATAGGTCAAAAACAAGATGTATATAATTGCCTTTGTATATCTTATCTTCTACGAAACTTATAACATAGTTAGGGTCTTGGAGAACAAGGTCGTAATGGAAAGTTATCCTATCCATACCATTAGAAACCGCCTTATAGTGATTTAAGCAATGTATTGGTTCGTATATTATTGTATCGGAATAAGTATTTAAAGTGCCCTGTTTTTGTATAAAGTCACCTAAGTGATTCTTCATTTCCTTAATACACTTACTAAGAGCTTTATTTAGTATGCTTTCCCCCTGAGCGATGTTTTCTTTAGATAAGCCAAATTCAATCAAAAAGAATACCTGATGATCTATGATGTAGTAATTAGCCACGACCATATAGGATAATCCATGCGTTGTGCGAATAAGATTATAGAGACTAGGATAACTAATAGAAAGAGTATAATGTACGAATGTATCTATTGCTTGGATTTCTTTTTGTTTGAGCTTACCTAATGGATAAACACGTAAAATACTAACTTCATGAGATATATTTTTACCTTTAATAAGATGAGACTTACTTTTATCTATTTTACTTATAACAATACGTTTCTTATTATTATATTTACTATATTGCAATAAAAAGTTCGCAATTTTATCTATTTCCTCTTTGACAATCAGGTCTGTGGGGCCGTGATAGTATAAAACAGCGTTAGATAAGACAGCTCGCATAATACGACTGACATATTCCCTAGTAAAACATTTTTCCAGATTAGAACTTTTTATTTTTATTTTATCGTAGTTTTCATAGAACAGCATATTAGACATAGTAAATATTAAGTTTCTTTCATTGTAATTAGAGACGTTTTTTACTTCCAAATCGTCTATACCATTAAGGTCAGTACGCATGATTTTGCATATATGGCTGATAGCGTTTTCGTCTCTGCCGGTCTCTTCCACAGCCATCATGAGTAATAGTACAGCTTCTAAAACATGCTGTTCTTTATATCCCTGAATTACAATTACTAAGTTGTCGTACATGCTCCATAAATCAACACGAACCTTTTTACTATTCAACTTATTTTTAGCTATTTTTATTACATTGTAAAGCACATTCTCTTCATACAAGTCTATGCCCTTTTTATCAAATATCAACACAACAAACTTTTCTGATGCTAAAAGTTTTTCAAATTCTTTGTTGAATACATAAATATTATCTTTATATTTCTTGTATATTTCCGTACTGTACATATAATCTTCTATCTTTTGAGGTTTGTATTTACTCTCATATTGTGCGCATATTTTCAGTACTTTTGGAGATATTTGTGAGTAATTTTCTCTATTATCTGGTTCATCTATATCTATTGCTAAGTTGTTTTGTTCGAGTGTTGCATCAAAAAGTCCTTTTTTATCTAAGAAGTCTATCTGGCACAAACTATTATGGGATAATAGATCTTCTAAAAAAAGATAAAAATCATTGTAAGTTAAATCTTGAACTATTTCGTCTATCTTTTTTATTTTTCGGAGGCTCTTAGCTCCCATGTGCATGTAAACATCGGATATCAGGTCCAGCATCTCTGAACTGTTTCTCTGCGCCTTTTGAACCATATCATAGTAAGTATTCTTGATAAGCTCAGTAGTTTCGGGCGATAAAATATTAATAACATCATTTTGGACATCTTTATATTCTACATCTCTAATAGTTTCAGTGATAATCACAAACTGTTCTTCAAACAAATAAGTATTTATTTCATTTATATGGTAAGTATTAGAATTTACTATGGTGCCGAGATAATTATTGATTAACATGGCAATAGTTTTTTCTTTTATGTTTTTAAGTACTTTCAGATTGGAAAAGAATCGAGATTCTTTTGGATGTTTGAAGACGAGCTTATCCCGCCTGGGAACGGGGCTTATAGGCGCAAAGTTGGGGAAATAAAAAGTAAAAGAATTGGTCATGGGTTCAAAAACCTGCTTGATTAGTTCTATATCCGAATAATCAGTATTGCCAGCCAATAAAATAATCAAGTTTCGGGGTTGATAGTAAGTTTTCACATAGTCATAAGCGATACGAGGTGTTATAGAGATAATAGAAGATTTATATCCAATTATAGGGTGTTCCAGATAACTATTTTTAAGTGTTTCTGAATACACCCTGAGCAGTCTGTGATCTTCGGACATGACCATTTCGTGGAGTATGATGTTCTGTTCGGTGACGAATGTATAGAACACGGGAGCTATAAACTGATTGTAAAACAGATTTAATACATCTAATAGATTGTCCTTATGCCAGAGTACTACTTCGTATTTAACAGACTGTGCATAAGTTGAAGCATTAACATAGCTGGCTCCCATGGATGTGAGAAGCCTAACAAAATCGTTATGCGTTATGTATTCGCTTATTTGTTTTTCCATCTTAAATACATCGTTTCTTATTTTTATAATCTCTTTGATGTCTTTTGTATGATTTATTTTATTGAGTTTATCGTGCATTTTTTGTATGTGTTTTTCTATTTTATTGTAATCTGTACTTCCTAGGTTCTGGGTACCCTGAAACATCAGATGCTCTACGAAATGGGATAGGCCTGCGTATCTGGCTGGGAAGTGCTGCTGCCCCGTCTCAAAAATAAAAAATAGGTTAATATGCCTGCTGTCAGTAGGCCATATAATGACTTCTATATCGTTGGCTAATCTTTCGTAATACGAAGGCCACCTGAGCAAACTCATTCGACAATACGTATTTTGATCTCTTTACTTATAACCACTTTGCTAAAAATCGTTTGTACCGTCAGGGCTATAGCTAATGCCATATCGTGACTGAAAAGGTCTAAGTACAGCTTTTTGATAGGTTCACCTAAATAACTCTTAAGGTCTAACAATTCGTTAGCCTCCTTTATTAGATGAGGATGTACATACTTGTAAGTAGAAACAGTACGATTATTTATAAAGTAGTTATATATATCCTGATACAAGTTATACTGACCATACATGAGATTAACCATAAATAGTTCAGCTATGTCAATGCCTTGTTTATACTTATAAATCTCCCGATGATGTGGTATATAGAGATTATTGTAATATAATCTATTCACATATAAAGACATAAAGCAATAATAAACTCCTGTCATACTACCATACATTTCTTGAGTCATTTTACGGGTCGTTATAGTTTCTACGATATCACAATCTTCGGTATTAAAATAATAATCTATTATATGTTTTAGATCGTTATCTATGGAGTATAAGATGTTACATTGAATATTTTGTGGAGTCACTAATATATAACCCAGCATATCTTTACTGTATCCGATCTGCAAATTTTTAGGGTCTATGAATTTCATAAAAATACTTTCGGGGCCTATTGTAATATTAGATTTTTTCATAGTTCAAATATACTACAAAAGTATAATAGATGTTCAATAGAAAGAATAAAAAATTTACTTTTAGTATATTTACGCATGGCTGTTAGAGCATTTGAAGAAGAAATAGAAAGAGCAATTAAGAAGTCATTTTATAGTGCTGTTGAACAAAAGATTAGAGATAGGGCAGAGAACTTGTATAAGCAGGTTATAGATACTTACTACACGGGGCACGAGTATAAGCAGTGGTACGATTTGTATAAGAAGGCTGAGGGCAAGATGTCAGTCGACTTTATTAAGTCGTCGCAGATTAAGGATGTTATTCGAGCGCAGCTGAAAACGGCACTAAATGCCTGCCGAGGGACATTAAGACACGAATTTAATAAGCAGTTTGACAGTCCTGGTAGCTCAGCGAATACCATTGTGAGAAGTATTGGCTTCTTGTCTCCTCCGGGATATGGTAAGACAAAATACGTATTAAGCGCCGTAGAAGAACTGCAAAGAGAAGAAAATATGGTAGAAAAGTTTGTATTTGTAGACGGTCTTAAGTATCACACTATATTCAATCCTATTGCCAGCAGCTTAAAGACAACCACTAGTTTAGATAGTATTATCCCTACTAGTGCGAACAGAAAGATTATAGCGGGACTTATTATTAAGGACAGAACTTTAGACCCTGTAGATAATCAGACTTTAACGTATGAACAGGCCATAGGAAACAAAAAGCTTCACGACATATTGTCTTATTTCGTTTCTGGCACTGGAGGCCGACTCCTTGGTAATCTTGCCAGCAAAGAAGTTGCACAAATAGGAAAGGCATCTCACTCGAACCCCCTATATAGCGCTGTTCTTACGTATGTATCCGCTCAAAACGATACATCAGTCAGAGATAACATCGCAAGAAAAATAGTAACTCAGATCTATGCTGCCAGCAAACTGGTAGAAAATATATCAAAAGAACTGAGTAATGATACGTTAGATATAAATACTTTCAAGTCAATTCTACTTAAACACAAAAACAGTAAGCAAGAAATTTTTAGTATTATTCAGTCTATTATTCATACACTCAGTGTCGCGATTATGCTTGATTTTGTAATCACAAATGATGACATGATGTATAATAAAGAAGTATTAAAGGACATTGAAGTTTTAAGCACTTATGCAGCATTATCTGATGTGTTTTTAGGAGGGGCATTGTCTGGTTCTGGAAGTAATGAAGCAGGAGGCGCTTCTATTAGCCCTTTAGAACATATAAAAACGTACATAGATACAAGTGGATCCGATTATTCTAATGAGGCTACTCTTATAGTACAAAAGCTCTATGTTCTTTTGCAAGTATTATATGATAAAGACAGAGTGTCCGATGGGATATTTTTAGTTGAAGATGTCAAGAGTTTTATCGATGGCACTTATCCGAGACATACTTACTGGGGAGCTATCGATAAAATAGCACAGTCTATTGCTGGCACGTCAGGTGGAACAAGATTTCAGAGCACCCGTCCGTCTATAACAAGATTACTATTTGAACAAGATGAAGTAACCCATCATCCCCAGAACTTTGGCAGCTTGTACCTGAGAACACTAGCTAATAAGAAGTTCTTCAGCAATGCAGAAGGCGGTGTTTCACCAGAAAGAATAGCTATAATAGTTGATAAGGTTAGAGAACAAATTAAAAGCATGAAAGCATCTCTGGAAACTCTTTCTGTTACAAAAGAAGTTAATTTTTACACTAATACTCTTACAGCTATACAATCTGTTATTAGCGCTTTCCCTGCTGTTAGAGGCACTACAGGTATTGTTGAGGGTTTTGGGGACGATATACACCAAATCGTATTCAATTTATCTGCGCATATCAACAATGTTCACAGTCATGCGCTGGCCTTCCTGCACCCCGCTTTTTATATGACTGAATATTCTGTCAATAATCAAAGTGACGCAATAGAGGAATTTGTATCTAAATATATTTCTTGTCAGTTCTTCCCCGAAGTATCTCAGTATTATTACGCTAACTTTTCTCCGTTTTCTGATAGCACTGCGGCCCTGACCCTAGCGTTTGAATCCGGCATCCAAGAGCTTCTACACGAAGCCGTAACTAAATACAACGCCAACGCATTGACACTTAAGCAAGAAGGAATAAGAATATCTTCCAAAATCAATGAAATGTCCAAAGAAAAACCATTAAGTGCAATTGAAAAATATAACTTTATAGAAAATCAAAGCTCCAAAGTTGATGAAGTGATAAATAATACTAAACTTTATGTTATTATATTTGATGAAATACTTCACAATGTAACAAGAGAAAATTTTGCTATACTTCTCAGAATATGGGACATGTTATTGAACCGTTCTGACTTTTCAAGGCCGAATGTATATGTTATTCTAACTGGTAACAGCCCATCTGTGCAAGAACTTAGCTATATTGGTCAGCTCTTACAGTCTTCTGGGGTATCGGCTAAGGGTCAAGCAGGTACCACCAGCTCTATAACAGCAGAAAATATATCGGCTTTCTTTGCCCGTGTAGATTTTTACATTGTAAGCCCAGACTACGAGTACGTGCTTAGGAACGAAAGCGGCTTGACACAAGAAATGACTAAGCTGGCTGAAGAAGTAAAAAGCATCGAGGACATTTCAGATATACCAGCCATAGACTACTTTACTACTAATATGATTGTACCAAGAATGACCCAATTTGATTACTTTGAAGCTATACTGAGAAGTAGATTTAACGAAGTCATTAAACAAGAGCAAATAGAAAATACAGATAATATTTCTCCGATAACGAAAGTAGAAATGGCGGTAAAACTCATAAATAATAGATTAGATAATATTTCCGAAGAACTGAGAGCAAGGTTAAAGAGATGTCAGGGATCTGGTAGTCAGGATGGTAAAGATGACTTCTTCTGTCAGATAAGCAAGCTCAAGCCGTATTTTGATCTTACTGGTTTTAGCCTTCAAGATACTGGAACCGCAAAAAATAGCATTATACGCTCTCTTATCAAAACCAGCTTTAAAAATCAGGCCCAAGACTATAAGCTTATGTTCGGCATCGGTTATGCTCCTATACTTCTTTATACGGCTATCTACGATACTCTCAGAACCATACCATCGTTATACAATAAAACCATCAGTAGCCTCCTTGAAACCCTGAGAACAGCCCCCGTAGAACAGAGCGAAATCAAATCCTACAATAGCGCTCTAGAAGATACAATGGAAGCAATAGAATCTATACTTGATATACTAAGAAAAACAAAAACAAGAAAAGAAATCAGCGAATCTTATGCTATGTATTATCCTGTTTGGATAATATATGTTCTGGCTGCTTATAAGTTTATTGTAAATATGAGTAAAATGAATCCTAATATATTAAATGTTTTTAGTTCGCTAGATCCTTCAGCTGCGTATGATCACGAATTTGCTAAAAATATAGAACTCTTTGATCTTATATTTGATCGAGCAGACTTTTTAAGTACAAAAGGTCAAAAAGTAAATCGTTATATGATGCTAAATGCTAATATGAAAGAGGTTTATAGAGATATTAGTATAGATACTTACTTTTTAATAGCCGAGTTGAAGCTCGTACGAGCCCAAGATCGTAATAAACTGGTGGCATGTCCTTTTGATGTTACTATCCCTGATCCTGCGATGAAGGAGGCTGTGAGAAACTTCGCTAAACTCCTCATGATAGCTGTATATAGAATACTTAGTATAAATAGCCAGCAGAAAATTTCAGTTGCAGAAAAATTAGCAAGAGGTATTTACTATCTACTTGATATAAACAGTAATAAATTTCATATATCGCTACGTGATTACAGTAACTATATAGCAAGAGTTGTAAACAGCGTAATAGGTTATGTATACATGCTCAATATCCTCAAAACAGTTATAGAGCAAGATCCCGATAAGTTCCTTTCCGAATGCTGCCCCAACCTGCCCAAAGATATACAAATAGCCTATAAGCAATTGGCTGCTATAGTGAAAAAATATGCAGAACATATTATAAGCTATAATCCTCAGATACATAAGAGCTTACACATTTATCATGATATGTCCAAACAAAGCAGCCAAGAACAAAGCAAGTATTATTATAGTGAAGAAGTATCTAACTTTCTATCCCTAATTGGAATAAGCAATAATATAAGCCAATCTTATAGTTATGATGCTTCTATTTATGATCAAATAGCTAAAAGAGAAACAGATTCTATATTCAAGAATTATTTCATAGACCCGTTGTCTGTAAATAATTCTGTCTTAAATATAATCAAGAGTCCCATAGCGGGGCTATGTTATCTATCTATGATAGCTGCTGAAGTATCGGGTACAAGAAGCGAAAAGTTTAGTCGATTGAACGATATCACAAAACATGTTAAAAAGTTTATTAATACTGGTGGCAGTCATATAGAGGTTGTCAGTAGTGGATCCACAGCTAAGGGATTACTCCACATGAAAGAAATAACCAAATGGTTATACGATATACTAACAATATCGGGCATAGAAGTCGTAGAGCCAGAAATGAATCAATCTATGGCACAAGTAACTTTAACAAGCTACCTGAAATCTAAAAACATTCAAATCATTAATGAGCTGGATAGAGTAAAAAACATGCTAAACCTAGGTGATACACTCGGATGGCTGAACATAGGTAGTAAAATAAAAAATAAAGAAGATAAGATATACAAGCTATATCAATTATATAGTCAGGGTAAAGAACATGTTATAAATAAATTTATTGTTTTCGTCGAATCAGTTGTGAAAGACTTCTTGGGCAGCATAGAAGTACCACAGCCAGAAAAAGACCCCGTGAACTGGATAATACAAAATACAAAGAAAATTGTAGAGATACTTAAACATGTACTATCTATGCCAGATATTCAAAAAGAATTAAAAGAAGGTGTTGAAAGAGTAATCAAATATCTAGACCCTAGTAGATTGGATAAACAAGACATACTACAAGTTAACTATCAAATGTCTATTGGTAAAAATACATTATTGGGGATGATTAATAATATAGTTAATGAGGCTAATATAGAATCTACCATTAATAAAATCAAAGAGATTGGTCTTGATAAAATAACAAGTGTGCTTATGTCTGATGAAGATAAAGACTTACAGAGTGTTTTAAACGATAGTTTATTTGGCTCTCCATTGTTCAGAATTAAGTTTATTTGGATTACACTAGGGGCTATTCTCATAGGAGCTATACAACAGAATGATACAAAGGCGCTAACTGAGATAATAAATATAATTGAGGAATTTGATGCCAAAATTTATGAGACTCAAGATAATCAAAAACCTCACCTTTACGATTTCCTGAAAGTAGTTATGAAAAATAGAAATAATAGGTCAGGTAGATCGGTAGGATCCTTAGTCAAAGTTATTTATTCGCAAAAAATAGAAGTAGTCGATAAAGAGACATACAAGCATGAATTACTGAATAAGTATGGTTATGATCCTAACGAGCGGACTCTTATATGTAATGCTCATATGGTGCCAATTGATAGCATCATCGCAAGTGGGAATATCGTTGTAGGGGTAACTCCACCAGATAGCATACATAAAGCCATTAAGCTCGACGATGTTGTAACTGTGTATAGTGGCTTCGGAGGGCAAAAACTAGATGTGCTATCAGATAAAGAACTATCCATTCAGTACCTAATAGAACCCACCTGCAAGATAAGGTATAAGTACGAATTTGCACAAAGCATAGCCGAACAATCTATGTTGATAGGAGCCATATCGTACATAAGTAATAAACTTGTAAGAGAAGGAAATACTAGTCTCGGTAACGAATACATAAATCAGGTTATGCCTTTTGTAATAGCTAATATATATCACTACTATAATCTCCATAAGCTAAGCGATAATCCATCCATTAATGAAATACGTAGCATGGTATGGGGCGAAAAGCCACTACACCCATGGCTCTTTGTCATACTGGTAGCTTCCAATAGCGGCATCATAACCGATAAATTACACGAGAAAATGAACAAAGATTATGGGATAACTACTACCATGACAACCCAAGATTCAGCATTTTCCAATAAGCACATCAGCTTTATTAGGTATCTATCTCAGCAAGTCAAATACCGTTTCAGTGTCAGTTTAATACATCCATATATGCCAGTGTATGAAATACAAAAAGAAACCTAATTATAAAAATCATAAAAGTGGATCATATACAGTATATTTCAGGCCCTCACTGCTCTATGTGAGGGCCTGAATTTTATATTAAAGTATATTAGCCCTTACTGATTTTTCGATATTACAAAATATCCGAAATCTTAGCGAGGCAAGAGTTGGGTCATGACCATTAGAAGTCAAATCGATGAGAGAAACTCAATATGATAGCTCCAAGAAATATTTCCCTGCACGATATAGATCGCCTTGATACGCTGTTGTTTAAACGATTCAAAAGTAAGTTTGTCGTTCAGCCTTCGCTCTCTCGCCTTCTGGTCAGTTTTCAGGCCAACAAAACTAGACCAATTTATCGTTATCGAAAACATTTTCGATGTCGACACTGGCAGTAAGCTCGCATCCATCAAAAAGATCAATCAAAACATTGAATCAATACCAAAAGAGAGCTGATAATTATGCATAACAATATAGGTTTTGTAGAGACTCCCTACGAGATAGCCGAGTTTATGGTCAAGTTGGCTTCGGTTCCCAAAGAGGCTCCTGTTCTGGATACAGGTTTTGGCCAAGGAGTATTTCTAAGAGCTCTTCTAAATCAAGGCTATGCCTGCATCTCAGGTATAGAAATTCAATCAGACCTTTATATGCAATGCCTAAAACTGTATGGGTCTAGAACCCGCCTCATTCAAGGTGATTTTCTTACGTGGAATTTTTCAGAATCTTATATGCTTATCGTGGGCAATCCGCCTTACATCCACTACAATCAAATTCCTTATCCTCTCAAAGATGTAGTAGCTAAAATTTCTAGAACAAGAGAAGGTGACATCTATTATGCGTTTATTTGGAAAGCTATAGACCTTTTGGAGCATGGTGGAGAGTTAATCTACATTGTGCCTTATCACTTTTTATACAATACACATGCCAATCACCTGCGCACCTATTTGCTCACTCAGGGTGCATTTCGGATCATTGTAGACTTGGGCGAGGCACGTTTATTTCGTAATGTTAGTCCTGAGACAGTAATCTTTAAGTGGCAAAAACATGGGCACCGAGAGCCCATAGAGGTACTTAGAATCACTCGAATGCATGGTCTTCATCCTGCGTCTATCGCACAGGCGGCATGGGTAGCACGTTGCGACCAGCGTTCTAATACCCTCTTTGAATACTATCGTATCCCTCCTTTTTCAGATTCGGGGCCTTGGTCATTGCAAATGCCAGCTTCCAGATCTGAGGCGAGCACGCCCCTAGGGCAAATAGCTCGAGTAGGAGTGGGACTCGTCTCAGGCTATGATAGGGCCTTCATCGTACCGTCAGAAAAGCTCAGTCTTCCTTGTTCTAAATGCGGTCAAGCTTCTAACTGTCCTTTCCTACAACCCTTTGCTAAAGCCAGGTACTGCGAACCTTTTGGGCTAAAAGGTATGACCTTTTATCTTCTGATACCTGATAACATTCAAAACGAAGAAGAACTTCTCTCAAAATGCAACACTCTGATACGTCAGCTATGGCACTATAAAGACATTCTACAAAGAAGATATCTGCCGACTAGCAAACAGTGGTTTCATTGGCAAGCCCTAAGAAACTATGATTTTCTTGTATCGAACCTAAATCGCCGTCGGATTTATGTACCTACCATAGATCGGCGACCTTACAATCGCTTCGCCATTGGTGAAGGGGGAATATGGCCTAGTGGTGATGTGCTTTTCATACAACCTTATCATGATCAAGATCTGCTTCCACTATCCACTTATCTGAACTCCGAAGCATTTCGGAAGAATTACATTAACCTTGGTTATAAGCGCGGAGGTCGTATTCTATTTACGCAGCGACTTCTATCCACATTCCCTCTGCCCCCGGAATGGCGACACTAACCATGACAAAATGTATAGTAAAATGGCTTAGAAAACTACCTTAATGCAATATATGCTTATACGTGCCTTGCGATAGAGCCATCCGTTAAATTAAAAAGCCCCCGTCCTCTAGGACGGGGGGGGCTTTCTAAGCGTCTGGTGGTCTTACTGTGTGGTGTTCTCTTTAGTTTTTTGCAGGTACTTGCGTACGGACTCGTCCCTGCGTTCGATGCGCTGGATAGCATCGCTGAGGAAGGTTTGCACCTGCTGGAGGTAATCTTGGATA
>Ga0197142_1002200_pt1 | contig 17242 bp, 15 predicted proteins | sample GBS60_MetaG_FD_148614 | JGI IMG/M metagenome (GOLD analysis project Ga0197142, IMG submission 148614) | Sediment microbial communities from Great Boiling Springs, Gerlach, Nevada, United States - GBS 60_MetaG | ecosystem: Environmental > Aquatic > Thermal springs > Hot (42-90C) > Sediment...
CAACGCTGGCGCTGCTCACTGCGCTGATGAAGACCCGGCTTGGGCTTGTAACCGTACCCTTGGCCGGGGCAGCACTCCTGGGGAGCGAGCGAGCTCGCAGGAAGTTTTTTCTGGCCGCACTGCTGACGGCCACGGTGGGGGCAAGCGCGCTTTTTTTGGCCGCCCTTTGGTTCGGTAATCCCCTGGACCCCTTGGGCAGGCGGGCGCTTTCCCACCTCCTGCCTCGGGATCTCAAACAACCGTTTCGGGTAGTCTTCGGGCTTTGCTGCGATGCGGCTTACGGCATTGCTTTCGCGGCGCCCCTGTGGCTTGTGGGTCTTTCGGGGCTCCGCCGCCTCTGGCGACGAGGAGGGGCAGGGGAGCGGGCGTTGCTGTTCGGCGCCGGGGCTACCGTGGCTGCACTTTTGGCGTACGTGGAGTGGCGCGGCGGCGGCTCCCCGCCTTTCCGTTACCTCGTGCCCCTCTTACCGGCTTTCTTCCTGGGCCTTTGTGCCAGCTTTTCGCGATCTCCGGCCCGGGCCTTGGCGTTACTGGCCATCCCGCCCACGGCGCTGGTGGGTTGGATAGCCCTCACCCGTCCTGCGATGCTCTACAACATTGGCGACGGCGGCCACTGGCTCGCCGACCGGCTCGCAGGCCGCTTTGCTGCGGACGCGCGACACTTTTTCCCCTCGTTTCTTAGGCCGTCTGCCGCTACCTTTGTCACCCCTGCAATCCTTGCGCTCTTGTTCCTGGGGTTTTGGGCCCTTTTCAAAAAACACCCTACCCTCCGGCGCCGCTTGATGCGGGAAGGGGTGGCCCTCTGGTGGCTAGCCTCCAGCGCGCTGGTTGTGGCGTTGCGGATCGTTCCGGATCGGGTGGTGGAACTGGAGGACCCGCAGGTGGAGCACCGGGGGGGAACTCTGGAGCCTCACCCTGGCGCTTGGAGCCGGTTCCTTTACCCTAACGGATGGCGGCTAGGAGATGGGGACGCCTTGGTGGTGCCCCTGCACCTGGGGGTACAAGCCAGCCTTCGTCTTGCTGGGTGGGGGGAGGGACCGGAAGGAAGCCGGTGCAGCCTGGTCGCTCGTTTTTCGCCCGGGGGTCCCGAGATCCGCCTCGATGTGGCCCCCGGGGGAGCAGGCCTGGCGCCGCTCCCGCACCCTGGCCCAGGACGGTGGCGGCTTGAGGTGCAGGCGAGCTGCAGCCCCGGTGCTACGGTGGTGCTTGACCGCCTGGAGGCGGCGCCATGACCGTGGGCGTCTTCCTGGTCACCTATAACCATGCGGCCACGCTCCCCCAAGCCCTGGGATCGTTGGTGGGACAGGCCTACCTTCGCCAGGTGGTAGTTGTGGACAACGCATCCTGTGACGGTAGCGCCGATGGGGCGCAAGTGTTTGCCCCCAAGTTGCCGCTGGAGGTAATTCGCCTTGAGGAGAATACCGGTTTTGCTCACGGGGCAAACCTAGCCTTGAGGCGGCTTTCCACGTCCTGGGTGCTCTCGCTCAACCCAGACTGCCGCTTGGCCGAAGGCTTTTTGGAAAAGCTCCTGCCGGCTGCCGCCGGGCACCCGGAGGTGGGGAGCGCCACCGGCCTTTTGTTGCGGGGCTTGGGGGAGCAGCTCGAGGCGAGCTCGATGGTGGACGCCGCAGGGATGGTGATGACGGCCACCGGTCGGCACCTCGATCGGGGAGCTGGGAAGCCGCTGGCTCCCCGCTACTTGGAACCGGCCTGGGTTTTTGGTGCCACCGCTGCGTGTGCTCTGTACCGGCGCGAAGCGTTAGAGGACGTCGCATACCCGGGAGGCGAAGTTTTCGACGAGGCTTTCTTCGCCTACCGGGAAGACGCGGACTTGGCCTGGCGCCTGGCGCGCCGCGGGTGGCGATGCCTCTTCTGGCCCGAAGCCCGGGCCTTCCACCGGCGAGGACTTCAGCCTGAGCGAGGACGCGATCCCCGACCCGAGGTGAACATGCACGGGGTGAAAAACCGCTTCCTCCTGCGGCTGGCCAACGCGGACTGGCGTTGGCATTTGGGCTGCTTCCCTTTCTGGCTGCTCCGGGACCTCTTGGTGCTGGCGGCCTGTCTTACCGTGGAGCGGAGCTCCCTGAAGGCCCTTGGGCTGCTCCGGAGCCTTTGGTCTAGCCAACGGGAAAAAGGCCGATGGAACACCCGCCGGGCCAAGCTTTCTACCTGGCAGCTCCTGCCCTGGTTCTTCCCTCCCTGGCAGAGCCGGAGGTACCAGCCATGCGCCTAGCCATCCTTGGCACCCGGGGCATACCCGCCCGCTACGGTGGCTTCGAAACCTTCGCCCAGGAGCTGGCGGTGCGGTTGGTGGCCCGGGGCCACCAGGTTACCGTCTACACCCGCAAGCACCTGGTCCCGGAAAAGCTCAGCAGCTTCCGAGGGGTCCAGCTGGTGCTGCTGCCGTGTTTGCAACAGAAACACCTGGAAACCTTAAGTCACACGCTGCTTTCCGTGCTGCACCTTCCCCAAAAGGGCTACGACGCGGTGGTTTTGTGCAACGCTGCCAACGCTCCTCTGGTGCCGTTGGTGCATCTCAAGGGGATCCCGGTGGCGCTCAACGTGGACGGGCTGGAGCGAAAGCGGCGAAAGTGGGGATGGGTGGGCAAGCGTTACTACCTGGTTTGTGAAGCACTGGCCGCCCGCTGGGCTGATGCTTTGGTTACCGATGCGCGAGCTGTGCAGCGCTACTACCGGCGGGTATGGGGCCGGGATTCTGTCATGATCCCCTACGGCGGGGACCTGGAACCCGCCCACACCCAAGAGGCGCTTCAAAGGTTTGGGCTTTCCCCCGGGGGCTACCTGCTCTACGTGTCTCGATTTGAGCCGGAAAACAACCCCGACCGGGTCATCGAGGCCTACCGGGAGGTACCAGGCACCATCCCGCTGGTGATGGTGGGCGGCGCCCCCTACGCCAAGGCCTTGACCCAACGCGTGCGAGCTCTCGCCGCGAGGGACCCTAGAGTGGTGCTCACCGGACCGGTGTACGGCCAAGGCTACCGGGAACTTTTAAGCCACGCCCTGGCCTACATTCATGCCACGGAGGTTGGGGGAACACACCCCGCTCTGGTGGAGGCCATGGGCGCTGGAAAGGTGGTGTTCTACTTGGCCAACCGGGAAAACCGGGAGGTAGTGGGAGAGGCGGGGGTACCTTTCACGTTCCACGCCACCCCAACCCTTCGGGAGCGGTTGACAGCCTTTTGCGCCAATCCAGGGGCGTGGCAGCACTACGGGGAGCTGGCAGCGGCGCGCATCCAGGCCATGTACCGCTGGGACCAGGTAGCGGAAGCTTACGAAAGGCTGCTGGAGACACTATGCTGCGGGAAAGCGCCAAGCTCCTGACCTACCGCAGACTCTTGTGGGACAGCGCGGTGACTGCTGCCGCCTTTTTCTTGGCCCACCAGCTGCGCTCTCACCTGTTGCCGGCGGTTTTGCCGGGTTTGTTTCCCACCGGGCTGTACCCTTTGCGAACTTACGGACCGCTCCTGGCACTGGTTCTGCCGCTCTGGGCTTTTCTCAGCCTATTGATTAGCGCAGGGCTGCCGGGCCGAAGGGTTTCCCTGGCCCGGGAGCTGGGGGCTGTTTGGCGGCTCGTGGGACTCGGCGTTCTCTCGCTGGCGGCCTTGGGCTACCTCCTTCGGCTGGACTTCGTTTCCCGGCCGTTTCTCGCGCTGTTCGCCCTGGTGAACGGAACGCTCCTGTCCCTTTCTCGTCTTGGCGAGCGGAAGACCGTGCTAGGCAAAAAGCTCATGGCCGGCCTGGAACGAGTGGTTTTGGTGGTGGGCACCAACCCCAGGGCGGCAAAGTTGGCCGAGCTTCTGCTGGGGCACCAAAGCTGGGGGTTCCGGCTTGAGGGCTTTGTAGCGTTGGAGGCCGGCGCGCCTTCCCCGGTGCCGGGGCTTCCGGTGGTAACCACGGTGGGAGAGCTCCCCCAGTACCTCGAGCAGCACGTGGTGGACGAGGTACTTTTGGCGCTCCCCTTGGGGCAGCTGGCGCGGTTTGAGGACATCATTGCCCACTGTCAAGAGCTAGGGGTACGGGTGCGGGTGGTGCTGGCCCCGTTCCCCCACCTCAAGCCCAGGGTAGAGGTGGAAACCTTGGAAGACGAAGCGATCCTCACCCTGGCCCCGGCGCCGTTCTCCCCTCTGCCGCTTTTTTGCAAGCGGGTCATGGATGTGACGGTGGCAGGTCTAGGGCTTGCGCTTTTTGCCCCCTTGTTCCCGTTGCTCGCCCTGGCCATCAAGTTGGACTCCCCGGGGCCGGTGTTCTTCCGGCAGTGGCGCTGCGGGTTGCGGGGACGGCGTTTCGTGCTTTACAAGCTGCGTACCATGGTGCAAGACGCTGAGGCGCAGCGGGATAAGCTTCTGCATCTCAACATCATGGACGGGCCGGCTTTTAAGGTGCCCAACGACCCGCGAGTGACCCGGGTGGGACGCTGGCTGCGGCGGTTCTCCTTGGATGAGGTCCCCCAACTTTGGAACGTGCTGAAAGGGGATATGTCGCTGGTGGGGCCTCGGCCTCCGCTGCCCGAAGAGGTGGCCCAGTACGCACCCTGGCAACGGCGACGGCTGGCCATGAAACCGGGGCTCACCTGCCTGTGGCAAATTTCCGGTCGAAGCAACCTTTCTTTTTCCCAATGGATGGCGTTGGATCTGGCCTACATCGATTCCTGGTCTTTGGGGCTAGACCTCAAGATCCTGGCAAAGACGATCCCCGCGGTGCTGCGGGGGCGCGGGGCAGCTTAAGCGGAACGCGCAGGATCTCCCGGCGCACGTTGCTCGTAAGGCGCTCGGTTCCCCAAAGGTAGCCCTTGGGCCGACCGGCGGCAGGGGCGAAGACGAACAGGCTCGGGAGCACCAAAAGCAGCACAAGGCCCCAAGCCAGCCACGGCGCATGCCGCCCGAGGTCTCGGTCTTCCAAAGGGTGGGGGGGCTTACGAGCGAGGAGCAGCAAGAAGACCAAAAGCTGCGCGGCGAGGAAGGTGGCAACGCTTTGGCGCGGCAGCTGGGGCGCGTTCGCTGCCCCAACCGCCAACCAGAACACCGCTGGCGGAGCAAGATGGCTTACCCAAAGGCGGAGCTTGCGGCCGGGGGTAGGCCCTCCAGGCCCGTGCCAAAGGTAGCTTGCGAAGCAAGCTACGGGCGGAACTTGAAGCACCGCCGCCAAGGCCACACCACCCCAGGGTGCCCAGATCGGGTCCAGGCCAAAAAAGCGAGCGAGGCCAGCAACCAGGCCATCCTCGCCCCCGAGGCCCGGGAGCCATGCGAACCCTAGCTGGGCAGCTGCCGAGCTGAGGTGGAGGAGAAACATGTGGCGAGTCCAGGAGGAATCCGCGGGGAGCTGGGGTGCCAGGAGGGCGAGGAAAGCCGCACAGAGAAAAGGGGACAGCCAATAGCTCCAGAGAGCTGCTCGGGTAGCGGCAAAACCCACGCTGGGTTCGTTCACCAGCGCCCAGGGCTGGGTCCAAGTGGGCAGAGCCAAGCCAATCCAATCCCCACCCACCAACGCTACGGCGACCCCCTGGGCGGTGGGAAGGGCCCACCAAACCAGGACCCAGGCCAAAAAGCCCAAAGCCCAGGAGGTAGCCAACACCGGTAGGGAAAACACGCTTCGAGGCACGGTTTGTATGATAGCGAAGTGGGTTGCCGGCTTTGGCTCGTCGCATGCCAGGTTTGGGCCGTGGTGGCTTGGGGCCAGGCGGTAACTACCGACCGCACTGCCCGGGGTTTGCCGTTCGGGGTGGTGGAGCTTCCCGGTGGGGATACAGAGCTGTTGGCGGCCTGGCTCCCCCACCAGGCACCGCTCCCCGCTGGGTGGGAAGAGCAACCCGCCGACTGGGGACGGGTTGCGGTGGTAGAAGCGCCGGCCCTTGCGGCACCGGCGGTTCTCATGGAGGCCGTGGACCGGGTGGAGCAGGCCGCTGCCCTGGTGCTGGTGGGGCCATTGCCACGGCGGGAGCTTTCGGGGGTCCTGGCGAAGCTGGAGCGGGTGGGAAAAACGGTCCCGCCTCGCCCCCGTTGCCCGCTGGTGGAGGGGGGGCTCACGGTGTGGCGGGGTGACAAGGAGCGCTTTCTGTTGCGGCTGCCAGCTCCTCTTCCCGAGGATCCGAGGTGGGATCTAGGGGAGCTGGCAGCGTTTCTGCTGGAGCGGCGCTGGCGGGAGTTGGGGTTTTCGGGGAGGGTGCGTTTTGTCTCGGCGCCGTGCCCCCAGCTACTGTTGGAGGATCAGGGAGCGCCTGCTCGGCTCCGGCTGCGGCTGGCGCGGCAAAAGCTGGGGATGCTTGCCGAAGGGGTGAGCGAGGAGGCCATCGCGGCGTTTCGCGTCCTCAAGGAACGGGAGCTGAGCAAGTGGGCGGTGGATCCCAAGGGTTTAGCGGCGGCAGCGCTGCTCCGCCTTGGCTGGGGGCAAGCTTTAGGTCCCCTGTTCTTTCCCGTTACGCCTGGGCCGAAGGAGGCAGCGGCTTTTCTTGCGCAGCTGACCGCGGGCAAGGTGGGGAGTGCTGAGGTTTGGGAACGGGAGGTGCGGTGGGGAGGGCCGACCCAAGAGGTCCTGAGCAACGGGATAGTTTTGCGCGTAGAGACGCTGCCCAGCGATGTTGGGATCCTGGCGGTGGCCATTGCTGGGGTGGCAAGCGGCGTTGCAGGACAAGCAGCCAAAGCGGTGGCGCTGCAGGCGGCAGGTGCAGGGCTACCTGCAGAGGTGGTGGAGTTTGGGGGCATGGCTGGGGTGGCCGTGGTGACGCCCAGCGAGCTGCTTTCGGACCAGATGGAAGCGGTGGCCGGGGTACTTGCCGGCCTTGAGCCAGCTTCCGGCGACGAACTTCGCGAGCAGGGGTACGGGGCGCTTGGACTCGGCCGCCAGTTGCGGGGGGAAAACTTGGCGCTGGCGTTGCTTTTGCCGCCGGCCGAAACGGAGGCTTTGGAGGCGGCGCACAAGTTCTTTGGGGCGATCCCCGTGGGCCACGTCAGGGGAGGAAGGGTCCTCGCCCCAGGTCTAGCCGCGAAAGGAGGGGGCGAAGCGGCACAGGTGGTGGTTTTCGCAGTGCTCCCTGGCAGCCTGGGTGGGGCGGTGCTGGGGGAGCTGCTGGTACGGCGGCTCAGGTTGCTGGGGGTCGAGGCGGAGCTTTCCTACGGCGTAGGTCAGGTGGTGCTGAGTTTTGCCGGAAGCGGTGCTGCCAAGCTGGAGGAGCAAGACACAGCCCTTCAGCAGGCTTGGGAGAACGCAAGGCTTGTCTCCCCAGAAGAGGTGATGGGATTTTTTACCAGGGCGAAAACCCAGATCACCGGGTCCGCTGCCCGGGTGGCGCTGCGTCAAGCCATGGGGTTGTTCCTTCCGGAGCTCGCGACCTTGGGGGGTGAGGTCTTGGCAGAGGAAGAAATCGGCAAGCTTTTAGGAGGTCTTCCCCATTACAGGGAGCTGCCCCGCCTCGGGCGAGGGGAAACTGGAAAGCTGGGGCAGGGAGAGCCAGAAAGGCGGAGGGAAAGGTGAAAAACCTGAAGGAGCAAATGGAGCTTCTGCTGAAAGGCTGTGTGGACGTGGTGCGCCCCGAGGAGCTGGAGGCGCGGCTGGTAGCGGCGGCCCAAGAGGGGCGAGGGCTTGTGGTGAAGGTGGGGTTTGACCCTTCCGCCCCGGACCTCCACCTGGGCCACACGGTGGTGATCCGAAAGATGCGGCACTTCCAGATCTTGGGGCACAAGGTGGTGTTTCTGATCGGCGATTTCACCGGAATGATTGGCGATCCCACCGGGAAAAAGACCACCCGTCCGCAGCTGTCTCGGGAGGAAGTGCTGGCCAACGCCGAAACCTACAAGCGGCAAATTTTTAAGCTCTTGGACCCAGAGAAAACCGTGGTGGAGTTTAACTCGCGCTGGCTGGGAAGTCTTACCTCCGAGGATTGGATTCGGCTTACGGCCAAGGTTACTGTGGCGCAGATGCTGGAGCGGGATGACTTTGCCAAAAGGCTAGCTTCCGGGCAGCCCATTGCGCTTCACGAGCTTTTGTACCCGGTGGCCCAAGCCTACGACTCGGTGGCGCTGCGGGCTGACGTGGAGCTCGGGGGCACGGACCAGCTCTTCAACCTTTTGGTGGGCAGAGACCTCATGGAAAAGATGGGCCTTCCCCCCCAAATCGTCATGACCCTGCCGCTGCTCCCCGGGCTTGACGGAGTGGAAAAGATGTCCAAGTCCCTGGGGAACTACGTGGCGGTGGAGGACCCCCCGGAGGAAATGTTTGGCAAGCTCATGTCGATCTCCGATCAACTCATGTGGCTTTACTGGGAACTGCTCACCGACAACTCTCCGGGGGAGCTTCAGGCGCTGCAAAAAGCGGTAGCCGAGGGGCGTGAGCACCCCATGGAGGTGAAGTTCCGGCTGGCCCGGACCATCACCGCGGATTTCCATGGCGAGAACGCAGCCCAGGCGGCAGAAGCCCACTTCCGCGCGGTGCACCAACGGCGGGAAGTGCCCGAAGAGGTGCCTGAGGTGGCGCTTCCTGGGGGTGAGCCCCAGCTTTTGGCCAAGCTCTTGGCGGCGGCGGGCCTCGTGGCGTCAAACGCCGAAGCCAGAAGACTCCTCACTCAAGGGGGGGTGAGGGTGGAGGGGACAGTCATCACCGACCCTTTTGCCACGCTCCCCACCACCCCGGGCAGTGTGGTGCTCGTGCAGGTGGGCAAGCGCCGCTTCGCTCGGCTGCGGTTCACCGCCCGTTCTTAACGCGCTGCAAAGCGTGGAAAAGCAGCAATAGGAGCCAGACCACCCCGCTGATGGTGTGGAGCAGGCCTGCAAGCTGGCGGCTCCCTGAGGAAGTGGCGGTTTGGCACCACGGTCCGGAAAAAACCATGGCCAAGGAAAGCAGCCCGAGGGCTCCCCCGCTGGTTCGGCGCGGTTTACCGGAGGCCCAGGAGCTGTGGACGTGCCGCGCCCAAGCCACCCCCAAGAGCAACACCAGGGCAGGCACCACCAGCACGTGGAAGTGTTGCCAGAAAGGGAGAGCAGGGTGCACCGGAGTAAAGGGATCCTCGGGCCCTGCCAGGTACCGGTAAAAGGCTAGGGCGAGGCCCGAGCCTCCCGCCAGGAGGCTGGCGGCGAAAAATACTGCGAGCTCACCAAGAGGAAACCCGGAACGGCGGGGAGCTTTCATGGCGTGAGGACCTTGTGGATCGCCAGCACCCGGCGGACCGCTTGGGTGGTAGCGTGGGCGGTAAGCGTGGCCCCGGTCACGGGTCTGATTCCCGCGCCGAGCTCCACGCTCGCGGGTTGGTCTTTGCCCGAGAACTGTTGGTACCAGCCCGGACGGGGAAGATACTCCTCGGGCTCCCCAAACGCCAGCACCTCCACCCGGAGCACCTTCCCCTGGGGGTCCAAGATCACCAAAAGCGTTTCCGGCAAGGTGCGTACCGTGTGGGTGTCCAGGTAGGCAAAAGCCACCAGGTGTGAACCTTCCACAACCCGGTACTGCGTCACCACGCCGGGAACGGCTCCACCAGCAAGAGCTGAGGCTTTCGCCTTTTGCTCGGCCGTGAGAATCAGGGTCCTTTTCTCCAGTTGGGCTTGGGGGAAGGCCAGGTGCAGGGCCTGCTCAGCGGTGAGGAACACCCGGGCCGCTAGGGGTACGGCGGCCAGGAAGGGGAGGAGCCAAGCTCCTCCCCTGAACCAGACGCCGAGACAGCGCTGCTTAAAAAACATAGCCAAAGGCCAGGTTCAGCTGGTCCACCCCGGTGACGGCGCGGTTTTTTACCTTCTGCCAGTCCACCTTGAACACGAGCTGCGGGATAGGCTGGTAAGCCAAGCCCAAGGTCAAGATCTCCTCGTCGTTGGCCCCATCCCGACTAAAGCCCCCAGGTACAGCGTGTTGCGTGTCGATTCGCTCGAACCGGAGGTACGGGGCAAGCAATGCCCGCTCCCCGGAGTGTAGGTCGTAGGCCAGTTCCAGGTAGCCCCCGACCAGGGTTTTGCCAACACCCCCTGCGCCGCTGCGGCCTAGGGTTCGGTTGAGGGCAGCGGCGTCCCCCACGGTGGCCCGGGCGTAGAGGGCGCGGACCGCGGCCCGGCCCGGCTTCCACTCCCCGTGGAGCTCGGCGATGCGGACGGGCACGGCGAGTTTTCCACCCTCTGGGGTCTGCAACCCTTGACCCGCCTCCCCCAGGTAAAGGCCTGCTCCCGCGAGAAATCCTGGCGTGGCGGTCCAATCCAGCCTGCCTACCCAGGCGAAGCTTTCGGCCTTGGCTTTGGCCCCGGCTTGACGGGCGTCCCGCAACCCCCGAGGGGAGAACTTGCTGGCGTTTAGGCCGGTGAGGAGGTAAGTGCGGTAGGACCAGGGCCCCAGGTCCCCGTAAGCCCCCACCCCCAGCTCCCGCCAGGTGCTGGGGAGAATACGGCTTTCGGTTTCCGAGCGCCGGGCGGGGAAAAAGGTGGTAGGCTCGTGAACCTCGTTCACAAGCCCCAGGGGGACCAGCACCATCCCGCTGCGCAGCGCCAAGCTGGGGGACGCCAGCCAATCCACGTAAGCGAACTCCAGCTCCACCGCCCCGCCTTTGCCGGTGTGGGCGTGCTCCAGCTCCACCTCGGAGTTGAACACGAAGGGGGCGTCGAACTTGTAGCCCACGTAAAGCACGTGGCGCAGCATGTCGGCGGTGTCGGTCTTGCCCGACCGTTGCCCGTCTTCCCGGGTAGCAGCAAAGTCGGTGTAGATCGCTTCGCCGTAGCCGCCCAAGGAGATGCCCGCTCCGGCGCGGTAGACCTTGGCCGCTGCGGGTGCAAGGCCCAGGGCGCGGGGTTGGGACGCTGGGGCTGCTGTCTCACCGTGGCGCAGGGCTTCCAGCTCCTGAGCCAAGGTCTCCAGCTTGCGTTCCAACTCCGCCAGGCGCGCCTCGGCCTCGCCGCTTTTGGCAGTTGCCAGCTGCTGCTGGAGCGAGCGGATTTGCTCCTCCAGCTGCCGCAGCCGCTCCTCGGGGGTTTGGGCGGCGAGGCTTCCCCCGAAGAGAAGCAAACCAGCCAACACAGACAGCCCTCGCTTCATGGTTTTGTTCCTCCTTCCCATCGTTTTGTTCCTCCCTCCGCCGCCTTCTGACGGCGCTCTTGCATCCAGAAAAACCCAGGGTCGAGAAGCTCGAGGTGCTTCCTGGCAACAGGGGTGGCGAGCACCCCGAAGCGGTCCCCCGCTTTGCAGAAAAACACCGCCTGCACGCGGGGGACGCGGCGCAGGAAGCGTGCCCCTGCCTCGGGGCCGAGGACGAACAGCGCGGTGGAGAGGCAATCCGCTGTCAAGGGGTCGGGGGCCCAAACGCTCACCGTGCCAAAGTCAGGGGCCGGCTTTCCGGTTCGGGGATCCAGGATGTGGGAAAGCCGCGTCCTTTCCACCCAAAGGCCTCGCTCACCGTTGCCGGAGGTAGCCACCGAACCGGCGGGAAGCCGCCAAAGGGCCACCACCCTTGCCGGATCTTCGGGGTGCCGCAAGCCCACCAGCTGCTCTCCCCCGCTCCAGGCCAGCTGGCCCCCCAAATCCAGCTGCAATGCGGTAGCCAAGGGGGCGGCCGCCTCAAGGGCCGCCGCCAAGGCTGCCCCCTTTCCGAACCCCCCCTCTTCCAACACCACCGGTGCTTCTTTGGTAAGGGTGCAGCCGGAAAGCCTCAGGTGACGGTAGCCGGTGCGAGAGCGGGCTGCCGCAAGCTCCGCCGGGGAGGGGAAGCGGCCCTTGCCCCGCAGATCGTAGGCCCCCACCAACCATCCCACGGTAGGGTCGAAGGCGCCTCCGGTGTGGCGCGACCAGAAAAGCGCCTCCTGGAGCTCACTACAGAGCCTCGGGGAAAGGGCGATGGGCAGCTGAAGCGGGGCTGCGTTCACCCGGGCAAGCTCAGTGTCCTGCCGCCAAGTGGAAAGCCGTCCCTCCGCCTGCTCTAGGGCTCGGAGGGCAGCTTCGGTGGCCGCTAGGGCGGCATCCCGAGACGGCGCTTGGGCAGTGATCTGGCAGCGGGTGCCCATGAGAAAAACCTGCCGGGTCACGGTGGCATCGGGAAAATCGTCAGCGAAAAGGGATTGCAAACACAATCTCAAGAAGATAACAAAAAGCCAACCCTTTCGCACCGCTTCCTCCTTAGCTCCCTGTGGCTGCCAGCAAGCAGGTGTTGCTACAAAAATCGCACCGGGCCTCCGGCGGGCAGGAAGCGGTGGTCTGCCGGAAAACCCGCAGGGCCTCCTGGGCTGCGGGATGGTCCGAGCGCAAAAAGCGGATGAGGCGGATCAGCGCCGCCCCGGTCTCCTCGGAAAGCAGGTGCTCTACCTTGCAGGCATCAAGAGCGGCGGCTTGAGGCCGCACCCCAAGGATCTCCTCGAGAAACACCCGGACCACCTCCCGCTTTGAGGCGATCCGGGCCACCAGGTCCGCCCCTTCCCGGGTGAGGTGCAAGCGTTGCTTGCTGTCGAGTTCCACCAGGCCATGCTCCTGCAAGCTGCGCAGCTGGAGCGACGCGGCAGCGCGGGAGATCCCCAGCTCCCGGGCCACGTCCGCAGCCCTGGGATTTTTGCCTTTCCGGGCAAAGGCGGCAATGGCCAAAAGGTAGTGAGCCGCCGAGTGCGTGACCTCGTTGGCCTCAAAGGCGCGCCAGGTGGCAGCGAAGCTCTCCATCGCGGCAGAGCTTAACAGGGAAAAAAAGAGATGTCAAGTATGCTTAACATTACCACTCCGCCAACGGGCGGACGTAAATACCGTTGGCGATGTCCTCCTCCAGGGCCAGCAAGGTGCGGTCCACCTCCACCACCAGGGAAGGTTGGCGCTGTTTCAACGCCACCACTGCTCCTGGTGTAAGCCCGAGGTCCGCTAGCTGCTCCAGCCGATCCCGATGCTTGGGGGCCAAAAGCACCACCTTGCCTTGCTGTCCCGGCTTGAGGCGGGAGAGGGGCTGCAGGATGGGGGCCACCGCCTGGGTGAGGCGCTGGCAGCAATCCCCAGGTGGAATAGGGTGGCCGTGGGGGCAGGCCGGGGGGTGGCCCAGGAAGGTGCAGACGGCCTCTGCCGCCTCTGGGGAGAGGATGTGCTCCACGCGGCAGGCCTCCGCTTCCGCGCCGGCCATGGGCAGCTGCAGAACCTCGTAGAACAGCACCTCCGCCAAGCGGTGGTTGCGCACCACCTCCCTGGCTTGGACATTCCCCTGAGGAGAGAGGACCAGCTTCTCTCCCTCCAGGCGCACCAACCCCTCTTCCAAAAGCTCCTGCACCACCCCACCCCAGCCCTCGGAGGGTCCAACGTGGATTCGGGCAGCAAGCTCCTGGATCGAGAGAGCTGTGCCGGTCTCCTGTGCGGTCCAAAGTTCCTCCAGCACCTCCTCCCTGGCCCAGGTGGGGGGCTTTCCCAGGAGCACATCCCGGCTCATGGTCGCTCCCGCCGGCGAAAGAGCTTGGACAGCCGCGACAGCTTGGGAGAGGGAAGCACGAAGCGGTAGCGGCAGTTGGGACAACACACCGTGCTGCAGGCTCGCGCCATGGGACAACCCGCAGGGCAGGAAGCCTGCCCGGGGAAACGGAAGCCACACAACGGGCAAATTACCCAACCACCGCTCACAGGCTCACCCCCAGGGTACGGAGGACCCAATTCAAAACCCCGCCCACGGCAAAGGCAAAAGGCACGATAAACGCCACCATAGCCAGGGCGGTGCGCAAGCCCCGCTCCTTGACCATCATGAAGAAGTTGGCGATGCAAGGCACAAAGAGCGTGATCACCACCAAGGAAACCACGGCTTGAACCCCATCGAGCTTCCCAGCCTCTCGGAGGGCAAAAAACCCCGCAGCGCCGTAATCCCGACGCAAGAAGCCCACAAGAAACGCCGACGCCGCTTCCGGGGGCAGGCCTAAAAGGCCCACCACCACCGGTTCGGCCAACCGCTGCATGGCCCCCAAAGCCTGAATCGCGTCCAAAACAAACAGGAGGAGGGTGCCCAGCACAAAGAGCGGTACAGCTTCTTTGAGGTACCACTCGGTCCGAGCCGCGGTTTTGATCACGATGTTCGAGAACTGCGGCAAACGCAAAGGGGGAATTTCCAACAGGAAGTCCGAGGAGCGGCCGGGCAGGACCCGGCTGGCAGCCCACCCTACCCCCACCAGGGTGCCCGCCACCACCCCCGCCCAAATGAACGTGCCCGCCGGGCTCATGCTGGAGAGCATGGCCAGGATGACCCCCAGCTGCGCAGAACAGGGAACCCCCAGGGCGAGGAGCAGGGTGACCAGGACCCGCTCTTTGCGGGAGGGAAGGATCCGGGTGGTGAGGGTGGCCATGGTGTCGCAACCCAGACCCAGCACCATGGGCAACACCGCTTTCCCGTTAAGCCCCATAGCTCGAAAGACCTTGTTGAGCATCACCGCAAGACGGGGCAGGTAGCCGGAGTCTTCCAGCAAACCGAAAAAGATAAAGAACGTGCCCACCACCGGAAGCACAATGGCCAAGGAATAGGTGAGGGCCATGGTGACCAGCCCGTACTGCCCCACCAGGGCATCCCGAAGAAGGCCTGGGCCGAAGAGGCGGGTGGCGAGAGCTTCTGCCCTGGGGTTGAGGAACTTTCCGAAGAACCTGTCCTCGATGAGGTCTACCAGCACCTGGGCCCCGAAGACCCCCACAAAGAGGTAGGCGGCGGCCAGGACCAGCAACAAAAAACCTGCACCCCACACCGGGTGCATGGTGAGTCCCCCGAGAAGATCTCGAAAGGACCCGTAACGGGCCCGATCCTGGCGGTAGCTTTGCCTTAAGAGCTCGTCCACAGCCCGGAAGCGAGCTCGAGCGATGACCGCTGCCGCCCGTCGCCCCAGCTGCCGCTCGAGCTGTGCTCGAAGTTCGCCAATGCGGGCCAAAGTGCCGGCGCCCAGCTGCCGTGTCAGAATCGGGAGCAAGCTTTCGTCTCCCGCCAGGAGCATGAGGGCCACACCCCGCCGCCCCGGTCCAAAGTAATCGGGTAGAAGCGCTTCGACCTCCGCGCAGGCGTCCTCCAGGACAGCGGGGTAGGAAGCGGAGATCCGAGCTACCGCTGCGTCGGGCAACCGCTTAGGGATTTGCTCCAGACCTGCACCCCGGATGGCGGTGGTGGCGAGGACCGGGATGCCCAAGAGGCTTTCCAGAAGCTTTCGGTCCACGGTAATCCCCAGGTCCTGGGCCTCATCCTGGAGGTTGAGGAGCAGGATCTGCCGGCGGCCCAGCTCGGCGAGTTGCAGGGTGAGGTAAAGGGTGCGGCGAAGGTTTTTGGTGTCGCCCACCTGGATGACGGTGGCCTCTGGTTCCGCAAGAAGGATGTCCCGGGTAACCCGCTCGTCCTCGGATTGGGGGATGAGGGAGTTGGTACCGGGTGTATCCACAAGCTCCGGGGCGCCGGGGAGGGTTCGGGCCCTGGCCCGGGCCACCTCCACCGTGGTTCCCGGGTAGTTGGCGACGGTAACGTAGGTTTTGGAGAGAGCGCCAAAAACCACGCTTTTCCCCACGTTGGGGTTACCTACGAGCAACAGCGGTGGTGAGGCAGGCGCCGCGGAAGCGAGACTCATACTCCCCCCGGCGGGGGAGTGTAGCCACGCACATCAGCGTTGTCAAGCATGCTTAACGAGTTTGCCGTGCAGGGGTTACTCGCTCTGGCGGCAATCAGCGCAAACCCCCTGGATCTGCAGTGAAAAGTAGGTAGGCGAGAACCCCCGCTCCGCGCAAAGCGCCCGTTGCCGCTCCTCCAACTCAGGATCGAAGAACTCGATGATCTTGCCGCAGCCGATGCACACCATGTGATCGTGTCGCTGCCCGGGGGTGACCTTTTCGTAAACGTAGTGCTCCCCCCCAAGACGCGACTTGCGGGCCAAGCCCGCCTGAACCATGAGCTCCAGGGTGCGGTACACGGTGGCCCGGGACGCCTTTTTTCCCCGCTGGCGGACCTGGAAGAGGAGGGAATCCGCGTCCAGGTGCCCCTCCGAGGTTAAGAGCTCCTCCACCAGCATGAGTCGTTCCCTAGTCACCTTTAAGTTGTTGTCCCGGAGGAACTGGACGAAAAGCTTCTGGGCGCGTCGCACGTCCATGAGGCCACCCTCCTCGCTGAGACACAAATTCATTTGAGGTAACCCTAGCCCTTCTTGGGGGTGCTGTCAAGGGCGGAGCCGTCCGCCATGTGCACCATGCCCTCCACCACGCCACCCTCCTCCACCACCAGAGCCGGGGTCCAAATTTCCGCGAAGACCTTCCCCCCCGGGTGCACTATCAACTTTTCCTTCACCCGGATTGTGCCTCGTACGGTTCCAGCTACCGCCAGCCGCCCTACCTCTACCTCTCCCTCCACAAGCCCACCCTCACCCACCAGGAGCTCCGCCGCACTTTTCACCGTCCCGATAACATGGCCGTGGATGCGGAGCAGGTCTGAAAAAGCTACATCGCCGCGAATGGTGCAGCCCTGGTCCAAAAAGCCGTTCAGCGTTGCGGGTTTTTTCATGCCTGCTCCCCCACAAGGCGGCGGAAAAGGCGAATGAGCTCAGCCTCCTCCGCGAAACGGATGCGGATCTCACCACCTCTTCGGCGGCGGTGGATGGTCACCTGGGTTCCCAGAGCCATGGCGAGACGATCCTCGGCTTCGGCGGTTTCCGGATCTTTCTTCGGCCGAACTTGCTTCTTGGGTGGCCGTAGCCGTCGCTCCAGCTCTCGGACGCTCCACCCCTCGGCCACGCACCGGGCAGCCAGCTCCTCTTGGCGCTGGGGATCCCCCAACCCCGCCAAGGTTCGGGCATGGCCAGCGGACAGTCGCCCTTCGTCCACCAGCGCTTGCACGGCCAGTGGGAGGCTCAGCAGCCGCAAAGCGTTGGCCACCGTGGAACGGTCCTTCCCCACCCGGGCGGCAATTTCTTCCTGGGAAAGGCCCAATTCGGTGCGCAGGTGATGGTAAGCTCGGGCTTCCTCAATGGGGGTGAGGTCCTCCCGCTGGAGGTTTTCGATGAGGGCTAAGGCAAGGCGATCGGCGTCGCTTTCTGCCTCGTGGACCACCACGGGTACCTTGGTAAACCCAGCAAGCTGCGCCGCCCGCCACCGCCGCTCGCCAGCGACGAGCACGTAACTTCCTTCAGCCGGGGCTACCACCAGCGGTTGGAGGACACCGTGGGCCTTGAGGGAGGCCGCCAGTTCCGCCAGGCTCGCTTCGGAAAACTGACGACGAGGCTGGAGCGGGTTAGGGCGGATCGCGGAAACCGGGATTTCCTGTACACCCTTGGCGACCCCAGGGGCCTCCGGAAGGAGCGCCGACAAG
>Ga0197142_1002201_pt1 | contig 17238 bp, 13 predicted proteins | sample GBS60_MetaG_FD_148614 | JGI IMG/M metagenome (GOLD analysis project Ga0197142, IMG submission 148614) | Sediment microbial communities from Great Boiling Springs, Gerlach, Nevada, United States - GBS 60_MetaG | ecosystem: Environmental > Aquatic > Thermal springs > Hot (42-90C) > Sediment...
AGAATACAAAAGATAATGGTCGCTATCATAGCAACTGGCTCAATATGATGCTTCCGCGTCTTTTCTTAGCCCGATCATTGCTTAGAGACGACGGCGTTATCTTTGTCTCTATTGACGACAATGAAGTCCATAACCTGCGACTTTTGATGGATGAGATTTTTGGGGAGGAAAATTTTGTGGGGAGTTTTGTTCGTAAAACTGGAATTGCACCTAGACAAGATGTTAAATTTATTGCAACACAACATGATTATGTCATTTGTTATGCAAAAGATATTTTTAATCTTAATTTAAATAGAAAAATAAGCAGTTTAAAAGGATTTATTTTTGAAGATGAATTTGTTAGAGAAAGGGGAAAATATAGACTTAATAAGTTAGATAGAGGAAGTATTCGCTATTCTGAAAAGTTTGACTATCCAATAACTGGGCCTGATGGCTCATATATATGGCCTGGTGGAAGTCAAGAAGATAGACAGTGGACATGGAGATGGTCTAAAGAAAAAGTAGATTGGGGTATAAAAAATAATTTTATAGTTTTTAAACAAAATAAAGATGGTAAATGGTCTATTTATTATAAAGAATATGAGTTTGTTGACAACGAAGGTAATTATAGAGAAAGAACAAATCCATATGAAACATTGATATTAGAGGCTTATAATGAAAAAGGTAGTAATTTAATTAATGAACTTTTTCAAAGTAGAGTTTTTGATTATTCGAAACCAATCGAACTAATAAAGCATTTATTAAAAATAGGTAGCTTTAATTCCGACCTCATCCTTGACTTCTTCGCCGGCTCTGGCACCACAGCCCATGCGGTGATGGAACTCAACAAAGAAGATGGTGGCAACCGCAAGTTTATCCTTGTTCAATTACCTGAACCTTGTGATCCAGAGAGTGAAGCCCACAAAGCAGGATTTAAAACCATAGCCGATATTTGCAAAGAAAGAATAAGAAGAGCGGCCAGCAAAATCAAACAGGAAATTGAGGATGAAAAAAGAAAAAAAGATGGTGAATTGAAACTGGAAGAGCAGCAAGAGAAAAAATTAGATTTAGGTTTTAAAGTATTCAAACTTTCCGAAAGCAATTTTAAACAATGGATTCCAATAAAAACCGATGATCCAGAAAATTTAAAGCAAAGTATATTAGAATTTGTAAATAACATCAAACAGGATGCAACCGTAGAAAGCATACTATATGAACTTATGCTCAAAAACGGCCAACAGTTAACAGAGAAAATAAAAAGGAAAGATGGTTATTACATTGTTGGAGAGATAATCTTTATCCTTGAAAAAATTAATGAATCGGTAATTGATGAAATCTTAAAACTCAAACCAAAGCCACAAAAAGTAATTGTTCTTGATAAACTTTTTAATGGCAATGATCAGTTAAAGACAAATACTTATTTGCAGTTTAAGGATTTAAATATTGATTTTAAGAGTATATAATTCGCAAACAAATCTATAACAAATAAATATTTTATTTTTCAAATTATATTATCAGCTTTTAGTAGCTTTTCTCTCCTTCAAAATCCTTCAAGCATTTCTTAAGTTTGAAAAAATTGAGATGAAAAATGATTAATGAGAAAGTTCTTAATAAAATTAAATCAATTGTCGGGAAGGAAAATTTCTCAGATTCGCAGGAACATCGAATTGTTTATTCCTACGATGCAACGCCAGTTTACCATCAATTACCAGATGCGATTGTTTTTCCTCAATCAGTTGATCATATAATTGAAATAATCAAACTTGCCAATGAAGAAAAATTTGCAGTGATACCAAGAGGTGCCGGTACAGGACTCAGCGGGGGAAGTATTCCAGTTGAGAATTCTGTTGTTCTGGTAATGACAAAATGGAGAAAAATTTTAGAGGTTGATGTTGATAATCAAACAATTTTGGTTGAACCTGGTGTAATCACAGAAGCTATTGATTTCGAAGCAATGAAATACAATTTGTTTTATCCACCCGACCCTGGCAGTATAAAAGTCTGTACAATTGGTGGTAATGTTGCAGAAAATGCTGGAGGATTAAGAGGATTAAAATACGGCGTTACGAAAAATTATGTAATGGGTCTTGAATTTGTTTCACCTACAGGAGAATTAATTTCAATCGGTGGAAAGAATTATAAAGATGTTGCCGGCTATAATCTGCGAGACATAATGATTGGAAGTGAAGGAACCTTAGGCGTATTCACTAAAATTTTATTGAGATTAATACCCAGACCAAAACTCTCACGAACAATTCTTGCAGCTTTTCCATCTGCTGTTGATAGTGGTAAAGCTGTTGCTGCTATCACATCATCTGGTATCATCCCTTCAATGCTTGAGTTTTTAGATAATACAACAATTAAATGTGTAGAGGATTATGCCAGAGTTGGACTTGACACTACAATCAATTCACTTTTGATAATTGAAGTTGATGGAAAAACATCTGAAGTTGAAGAAGAACAAAACATGATAAAGGAACTTTGTGAAAGATATAACGCTCTTTATGTAAAAGTAGCAAAAGATGAAAATGAAGCAAATAAACTTAAAACTGCTCGACGAAGCGCCTTTTCGGCACTTGCAAGAGTCAGTCCAACGACTATTCTCGAAGATGCGACCGTTCCAAGATCAAAATTGCCGGAAATGTTAGAGAAAATTCAACAAATCGTAAAAGAAGAGGGAATAAGGCTTGGAAATTTTGGCCATGCTGGTGATGGTAATCTACATCCTACCTGTTTAACTGATGAAAGAGACAAAGAAGAGTTACATCGTGCAGAAAGAGCTTTTGAAAGAATTTTTAATGAAGCAATTAAACTTGGTGGAACAATTACAGGTGAACATGGGACAGGGCTTTCTAAAAAACAATTTCTCGAAATACAATTCGGTACTGCAGGTGTAGAGTTTATGAAAAAGTTGAAACAGGTACTCGATCCAAACAATGTTCTAAATCCAGGAAAAATTTTTACTTTCAAACCAAAATGTGAAGGAAGGTTACCAAATTCAATTAATGAGATTAAAAATTTTGAGGAGTAAAAATGAAAAGTAATTTCGGATACATTCTGTTCTTTCTTTTGATAGCGAAGTTACTTTTCGCTCAAACTGAATTTAATGTTCGTTTATACAATCCTGATAAAGTTTTTACTCGTGAAGAAATATTAAATCTACTACCCATCGAACGAGAATTAATTCAAGCGGAAATCTTAGCAAGGTATGGTTATATTTTTAATGATTCGTTACTACAGAGATACTTTCTAAAACAAATCTGGTATGATGCTAAGACAAAAGATTTTCCAGAACTTTCTCAAGTCGATTCAATTAATTTTTATTTACTCGAAGATTTCAATAAAAATAATGAAAGGACAGTCTGGGAAAATGTTAAAAAATTTCGGCCACTTCTTGATGATGTTGTAAAGTCTTACTATAGTTATTGTTTTGAAAATTCAAATTACAAATCAATCGCAAAAAGAAAGTTTAAGATAAAGCCGTTTAATTACTGTTATCGGCAGGTTTATTATGTTCCAAGATTAGAATTGCCAGTTGGTGTTTGGGATTTTGAAAGATTTTTTGCTGAAGAAGATTTTGATATTCGTGATTATGCTTTTTTCAAATGGGCAAATGATGTTCGGGGAATTCTATTTAGAGGATATTATAATAAAGAAGGTAAATTGCTTCAAGTTGATGAAGTTGGTGTTGATCCTGGTCTTAATCTAGGTAAAGTTGTAACTGAAAATTATTTAGATTCACTTGGTAGAATTTTCGTCCATTACAATCTTGATTGTCGAGATGGTGAATTTCAAAAAGTTGCGCGAATACTTGATTATGACAATGATAAAATAAGAAAAGAAGTTTTGTTGTTAGAAGATGAAGAGTATTTATATGTTCAAATTACAACAAGAGAATTTTTCATTGAAACTGGAATAAGGAAAAAGAAATGAACAGTGGATTTTATTCTCACTTAGATTTACCTTCCGAAGAAATTCTTTCAAGTTGCATACATTGTGGAATGTGTCTTCAAGCTTGCCCAACTTATAATCTGACATTTGATGAAGTTTCATCACCACGAGGAAGAATTCGTTTGATAAAATATGTCGCTGAAGGAAAATTGCCTTTGACAGAAAAGTTTGCTTACGAAATGAATTTCTGCCTTGATTGTCAAGCCTGTGAAACAGCGTGTCCTGCTGGTGTAAAGTATGGTTCACTTGTTGAAGCAGCCAGAGTTCATGTTGAACACAGTGAATATGTCTCACCATTAGCAAGATTGATTAAGAAGATTGCATTCAGAAAGATATTGCCGAATTTTGGTTTGCTAAAATTACTTTCAAGAATTTTAAGATTTTATCAAAAATCATTTATCAGAAAACCCATTGAAAATGTTTTGAAAATTTTTTCTAAAAAACTATATGAAGTAAACAGACTTTCGCCCCAAATTTCAGATTATTTTTCAGATGCAATTTTTCCTGAAGTTGTTCCTGCCAAAGGAGATAGAAAATTTGTTGTTCTTTTCCCTGTCGGTTGCTTGATGAATGTAATGTTTTCTGATATAAATAAAGATACGATTGAACTTTTATCAAAACTTGGATGTGAAATAATTATTCCGAAAAATCAAACCTGTTGTGGTTCACTACCAGCACATAATGGTGATTTAGAACAAGCAAGAAAACTTGCAAGAACTACAATCGAAAGTTTTTCTAATTACAATTATGATTTCATCATTTCTAACTCAGCAGGTTGTGGTGCATTTATGAAAGAGTATGGACATATTTTGAAGGATGACGAAGATTACTCCATCAAGGCAAAAGAATTTTCTGCAAAGGTTAGAGACATTATGGAATTCATTTATCATAATTTTGATTTAAGTAATTATGAAACAAAGAATGAGATTGAAATAACTTATCATGAAGCCTGTCATCTGGTTCACACTCAAAAAATTTCTGAAGAGCCCAAGCAGGTTCTAAAACAAATAAAAGGATTGAAACTCATTCTACTAAATGAAGCAACAATGTGTTGTGGTTCTGCAGGTATTTATAACATAGTTAATTATGAATATTCGATGGAGATACTTGAAAGAAAAATGAAAAATATACAAGCAACAAATGCAAAGATTGTATTGACAGGTAACCCGGGGTGCCTTGGTCAGATTAAATATGGAACAGAAAAATTCCATGTAAAGGTAGAAGTAATTCATCCAATTACATTGCTAAATAAAATTATAAATTGAAAAATTATTATAGAAATGGAATTGAAAAATGAAGAAATTGATTTTCATTTTTTCTTGGTTGATTCTTTTATTTATTGGTTGTGAACAATATAAAGAGAAAGGTTCACCGGATTATATCAAGGAAATTAATGATTGGCATCAGAAAAGAGTTGAAAATCTTAAAAAAGAGAATGGATGGCTAAATCTTGTGGGATTATTTTTCCTTAAAGAAGGTGAGAATACTTTTGGCTCGGGCAACAAAAATGATTTTGTAATTAATGACCCAATTTTACCAGAAAAGATTTGCACATTCATTCTAAAAGATACTGTTGTTGAAATGATTGCTGACGAAAATGTTGAACTTTTAGTTGACAATGACCCTGTGAAGAGAATTGTCCTAAATCATGATTTAACTGGAAAACCGACCATTGTTTCTTACAAAAGTTACAGATGGTTGATAATCAAGAGAGGGGATAAGTTTGCATTAAGAGTAAGAAATTTAGAAGCACCACTTGTAAAAGAATTTAAAGGCATTGATAGATTTCCAGTAAATGATGATTGGAGAATTGTTGCTGATTTTATTCCATACAATCCGCCAAAAGAAGTTTTAGTTCCTTCGATTATAGGAATTCCAGAAAAAGAAATTTCTTCAGGTAAAGTTAGATTTAATATTAGAGGTCAAACATTTGAACTTGATGCATTCGATAGTGGAGAAAAATTATTTTTTGTTTTCGCTGATGAAACAAATGGTAAAGAGACTTATGGAGCAGGAAGATTTCTTTATGCAGATAAACCAAATGCAAATGGAAAAGTGATTCTGGATTTTAACAAAGCATATAATCCACCATGTGCATTTACAAAATATGCAACCTGTCCACTTCCTACTCCTGAAAATTACTTAAAGATTAGAATAACTGCTGGTGAGAAGAAGTTTGGTGATCATTAAAATTAATTTCTGAATTTGTTAATTTTATATTGAAAAATGACCGGTTATTAAATGCATTTGAAAAAGATTTTAACATACTTTATCACTATTTCTTTTATCCTATCAAATTCAGTCGGTTTAATTCTAGTTTATCAACAGATCAAATTTTATCATAAAAGCGCTATCAAAGAACAGATAAAGCAAAATAACTTCCAACAAATCGTAGAGGTTTTAAGTTTTTCTAAAAATGATTTAATAAACAAAATAATTGTTCTGGATTTTATTGAGAAGCATGAGTTTAGATACAACGGAAAACTTTATGATATAATCAATCATTGGGAAACCGAAGACTCAATTTTTTATAAATGCATCAACGATACAAAAGAAGAAGAATTGGAAACAATTTTTATTGAGTATGTTGTAAATAATAACCACCGTCAGGATTTACCATTACCAATTAAACAACTTTTAAACTCACTTCAAATTGAATTCTATTTAGTAAACGGTTCAATTGAACTTTTAAACTTCAATTCATCCACTATCTTTTCTAATTATGTAGAAAATCCTCTTGATGTATTTCTATTCCCTCCAGACCATCCTCCACGATTAATTACATGAAAAATATTTTTTAGTCGAACACTTAATCAATCGCATTTAAATCAAATAAAATTATTTGTGGAGGAAATATGAAATTACACATTTTCTTTGTGTTTTTCCTTGCACCATTGTTTTTAATCGGGCAGGAAAAATATGATGGAAAATATTATCTCATTCCTAAATCTGATACAATTTCTTACCAACTTGAAGAAGTTGTGATAACGGGAACAAGATCTTACCAGCGAGCTATTGATATTCCTTATTCTATTACTACGCTTACAAATGTTGACTACAGATTTGATAAAAAAACTTCGATCAATGATGTTCTTGGTTTTGTACCTGGTGTATTTATGCAATCAAGATATGGAAATCATGATGTTAGAATTGCAATTAGAGGATTTGGAAGTAGGTCAAATAGCGGAATTCGTGGTGTAAGAATTTTGCTTGATGGAATTCCAGAATCTGAGCCAGATGGTCAAACAAGAATTGAAGCTATTGATTTTAATGCGGTTGGTAGAATTGAGATCGTTAAAGGTAACTCATCGTCGCTTTATACAAATGCACCTGGAGGTGTTGTTAATTTTATTAATAATGTTTATTCACCTGTTAATTATGTGACTCAATTTAATGAAATTGGTAGTTATGGATTGCGACGAAATGGCTTTAAGATACATACAAGGACAAAAAATACTGGAGTGATACTAACCTATACTTATCATAATTATAATGGTTATCGTGAACATAGTCCCGATTACTGGAACATTCTTAATACAGTTTTTGAGGTAACTCCTGATGTTAATTCGAGATTAGAAGTTTTAGGTTACTTTGTTGATGGTATGATTAAATTACCCGGTTCTTTAAAGTTAGATGAATATCAAAAAGACCCATTTCAGGCTGCGCCAGATGAAAAAAATTTTGATTATCGAAGATATTCAAGAAAAGGAAGAATTGGTTTGCGATACAATAAATTCTGGGGTGAAAATAATTCAAATGAAATTGAAATCTCTGGCTATGGAACGATTAAATATTTTGAAAGAGTTGATAAACGATATCGCATTTTTAATAGATGGGGAACTGGTGGAACTTCAAAATACACAAATAGAATGTTGTTGTTCGGTAATAAGAATGAGTTCACTGCCGGGGTTGATTTGTTCTATCAAACCGGACCAATTGAAGTTTATACTAATGTTAATGGTATGAAGACAGATGCTCTGCGAGGAATTACAAATGAAATGATTTCAAATGCTGGATTTTTCTTCCTGAATACTTTTTCTGTTTTACCTGAGAGATTAAATTTTCTTATTAGTGGTCGTTATGATAGAGTAGTTTTTTACGATGTTGATAGATTGGCTGAAACAAGAAATTCAAAAAGAATTTTCTCTGCATTTACTCCAAAAGTTGGATTAAATTACAAGATTAAACCAGACTTGGCTATATATGGTTCAGCTGGTTATAGTTTTGATGTGCCTGCTGGAAATGAGTTAGATAATTTTCCATTAAGTTCTGATAATGGAAGTGGTCTACTCAATCCAGATTTGAAACCACAATTCTCAACAAACTTTGAATTAGGTCTGAAAGGTAGGTTACAGTATATAGATTTACCAGTTTTCTCTGATAATACTTTCGATTTAACATTATTCAGCAGTGTAATTAGAGATGAGATAGTTCCATTTGAAGTTTTTGGCAGTGTGTTCTACAGAAACGCTGCTAAAACCTGGAGAAGAGGAATTGAATTTGGAAGTGATTCAAAGTTGATGTATGGATTTAGATTGAAGACAAGTTATACATACTCTTTATTCAGATATGTTGAGTATACAGCACAGGTAATCACAGGTAACCAAAATAACTTTTTAATAGCTGAACAAAATTATTCCAGAAATGTTGTTCCAAGTGTTCCCGAGCATAATTTAAATCTTGCATTGACTTATGAAAGATCGTTAACAAATTCTACTGACCTTTTCTCCAAAGTTAGCTATCAATATGTAAGTGGAATGTATGTGAATGACAAAAACTCAGAAAGAACAGACGATTACAATTTGTTAAACTTTATGATTGGAGTCGATCAAAGGTTTGGTAAATTCAATCTGTTGTTAAGCACAGGAGTAAACAATATCTTTGATAAAAGATATGTTGGTTTCATCAATATTAACTCAACTACTGAAAGATTTTATGAAATTGGTGAGCCACGAATGTATTTCGTAAATATTCAACTAGGATATACTTTATGAAATTTTTGATTTGTGTTTTGACTTTCATAAGCATAGATGTCTTTTCACAAACATTTCAAAATGCAGGGGTAAGGAATTTTCTTCTTTACCCCTCCACTATTTCTCAAACAGAGCCTGTTGTTGTTCGTCATCCATCAAATCGAAATGTTTTATTTGCTTCTGCAAATACAATTAGATTTCTTCCATTCTTTGTTTCAGAAGGCGTTTATGTTTCCACTGATGGAGGAATTAGCTGGACAGGTTCAGATACCTGTAAAGGTGAGTATATAAATTTTCATGGTGGTGATCCAGCTATTGCAATTGATAAAAATGGAAGATTTATTTTAACAAGATTGGGTAGATCACCTTTTGTTGGTTTATATGTTCACTACTCAACTGACAATGGTAAAACCTGGTCATTTCAAAACACAATAAACGATCACGATTTAGAACGTGCTGTTCTTGCATCGGATATATTTTCAAATAGTCCTTACTATGGTAGAATTTATTCGGTCTGGGTTAGATTTAATCCACCTTACGCTCTGTATTTTTCATACAGTGACGATGGTGGAGAAAGCTGGTCACAACCAAGACAAATTAACAATCCATCACAAAGATGTGCGGGTGGTGATATTGTGATTGGTAGAAATGGTGAAGTCTATATAACCTGGGCTGTAGTTGCAGGAACATCTCCATTCTCAGAACAATTTGTTGGTTTTGCTAAGTCCACAAACGGAGGCACAACATGGCAGGTTACAGAAAAAGCTTTTGCAATAAATGGAATTCAAGGTTTATTACCTCAAAAACAAAACATACGAGTTAATGGTCAACCCAAAATAGCAGTTGATACAACTGGTGGTGAAAGAGATGGTTGGATTTACATCATTACTACTCAGAAAAATTTTGGAGCTGCTGGAAGTGATCCAGATGTAATTCTTTATCGTTCAACTGATAAAGGTTCGAGCTGGCAAGGACCAATTAGAGTAAATCAAGACCCGATCAACAACGGAAAGATTCAATACTTTCCTGCTATTACAATAGATAAGTTCGGTGCATTGAATATACTTTATTATGATGATAGAAATACAACATCAGACTCAACTGGAGTATTTCTCTCAAGATCAACTGATGGAGGAAATACTTTTATTGATTATCAAATCAGTGATCACAATTTTAAGCCAGAAGCAATTGGTGGACTTGGTCAGGGCTATCAGGGTGATTTGATTGCTTTAATTTCAGTTGATAATTATTTAATTCCAATCTGGATGGATAATTCCACTGGAACTTATCAACTCTGGAGTGCAAGAATCGATATTAATCAGCTTGTTAATGTGGAAAATGAAAAATTAAAAGTTAGCGAATTCAGACTTGAACAAAATTATCCTAATCCTTTCAACTCTCAGACAAATATTGAGTTTGAAATTCCCGAAGATGGTTTTGCGAAATTGGAAGTTTATAATTCACTTGGTCAAAAAGTAAAAATCCTTGTAGATGATTTCATACGAAAAGGAAATCATAAAGTCATATTTGATGCCGAAGATTTATCAACGGGAGTTTATTTTTATAAGTTAAGAAGCGGAGATAAAGCTCAGACAAAAAAAATGACCTACATAAAATAAATCAACGCTTGAACGAATTAAAATAATTTTGTAGTAGGCTCTGGATTAAAAAAAATAATTTGTTTTTTTTAATAATTATTGGGAGGCTGTTATGAAATTAAATATCATCTTAGCTATTATTTTTATTTTCAATCTTCAATCCTTCGCACAGTCAAGCTTGCTTGATCAAAAACTTCAAAGCATTAGAAATCAATACAATTTAGTTGGAATGTCTGTGACTGTGACCAAAGGGAATAATATTATTTTTTCAAACGGATATGGATTACGAGATTTAAGTAGAAATTTACCGGTTGATGATAGTACCGTTTATCGTATTGCATCAATTTCAAAAATGATAACTGCCACTGCATTGATGATTTTATATGAGCAAGGACTCTTTAATCTGGATGATGATGTCAGCAATTATTTAGGCTTCACATTAAGAAATCCAAACTTTCCAAATGATGTAATTACTTTTAGAAAATTATTATCACATACTTCAAGTTTGAGAGATGGATCAGGTTATAGTTCTTTTCTTACTGCTACTTATAACAATACACCGCCACCAACTCTTCAGTCATTGTTAACGGTTGGAGGATCATATTATACATCGGATATGTTTTCATCTTCTAAGCCTCCATCAGAAAATTATTTTACTTATGCTAATATTAATTATGGAGTAATAGGGACATTGGTTGAGAAATTATCAAATAAACGATTTGATATTTTTTGTAAAGAGAAAATCTTTCAACCTTTACAAATCACTGGAAGTTTTAATATTCAAGATATTCCAAATATCAACAATGTAGCAGTACTTTATCGAAGGAGTGGTGGTAGTTGGGTTCCGCAATTTGATAATTATGGTGGAGTTAAACCATCACCACGAGATTTAACTGGTTATGTAGTAGGAACAAATGGAGTAATTTTTGCTCCACAGGGTGGTCTGCGAATTAGCACAAATGATCTTGCTAAATTTATGTTGATGATTAAAAACGGTGGAATTTATAATGGCATCAGAATTTTGAATGATTCAACTGTTCAAAGAATGTTAAATCCAAGCTGGATTTATAATGGCTCAAACGGAAATAATTATTATGGCATTTTTAATACTTATGGATTTGGTTGTCATAGAACGGTAGATTTACTTCCTGGTGAAATTCTTTATGGTCATCCAGGTGAAGCATACGGATTAATTAGCGATATGTATTTCTCAAAATTAAAAGACTATGGAATTATCTTTGTTACAAATGGGGGAGTTTGGGGTTATGGAAATTACAGTGGCTGGTATAATGTGGAAGAAGATGTTTATAAAGCTTGTAAAGTTTTTATTGATAGTCTGATGGTCAATGTTGAAAATGAAAATATAGTTTTAGACAGATTTGTTTTATATCAGAATTATCCCAATCCATTTAATCCAAAAACAACAATTTCATTTACTCTTGATGAAGATGGTTTTACAACTTTAAAAATTTATGACTTATTTGGAAAGGAAATTGAAACAATTGTTCAGGATTACTTGATAGCAGGGCAATTGTATAAATTTGAGTTTGATGGTTCGAGGTTGACATCCGGAATTTATTTCTGCAAACTTCAAAGCAAGGATAAAATTATGGCTAAAAAAATTACACTTATTAAATGATTAATCAATTTAACATCATCTTTTTAATGAGAGATCTGGATTAATAAATTTGGTTTGAATTAAATTATCAGTCATCTCTCAAAATTCTTTTCTTATTATTAAGTTTGAAATAAAAATGGAGTTAATATGCGTCTCTGCGTAAATGTTGATCATGTTGCAACTCTTCGTCAGGCAAGAGGTGAATTTGAACCAGATCCAGTCACTGCCGCATTAATTTGTGAGTTGGCTGGAGCCGATGGAATTGTTTGTCATTTGAGAGAAGATAGAAGACATATCAATGATAGAGATGTTTATCTCTTAAGAGAATTGGTTAAAACAAAATTGGATCTTGAAATGTCAATGGATCCACAAATTGTCTCAATTGCATGTAAAGTCAAACCTGATTTAGCAACACTTGTTCCTGAAAGAAGACAGGAACTTACTACCGAAGGTGGACTTGATGTCGTTAAATATTTTGATCGAGTTGTTGATGTTGTGAAAGAACTTCATTCAAATAAAATTGAAGTAAGTTTATTCGTTGATCCAGTAAAAGAACAAATAGAAGCAGCTGCAGAGACAAACTCTGATTTAATAGAAATCCACACTGGATTTTATGCAAATACAATCAGTGAGGAAGAAGCACGAGAAGAACTTGAAAAGATTCGAGAAGCAGCCAAGCTTGGTAAAAAACTCGGTTTAGGCGTTAATGCTGGACACGGATTGAATTACCTGAACATCATCCCATTTAAAGAAATTAAAGAGATTGACGAAGTAAGTATTGGTCATGCTATAATTTCAAGAGCAGTTTTTGTCGGATTAGAAAATGCTGTTAGAGAAATGGTGAGATTGGTAAAAGGTGTCTGAGCTAAAATTAACCAGACGCTTTTTAGAAAATCTTTACAAAAAATATAATCAACCAAACTCAGCGGAAGATCCTGTCTGGAATGTTTTAGTTCAAAAAGATATTGTTGATCAGGAGATTTTAGCTTTTATTTCCGCTACTTATGCATTTGGAAATATTCGACAAATTAATAGAAGCTTGTTTAAAATTATTGAACTCTTATCACCTTCGGCATATCAAAGGATACTAGATCTTGATTATATTTTTTACCTTGAGAGAAATTTTGATGTCAAACATCGTTTTCTTTCGCATCAGGAATTTATTGGACTACTAAAGTCACTTAATGTCATTTACACTCATCATGTTTCATTAAAAAAATTATTTCTGCTTAATTACAAACCAGATGATAAAAATCTCAAAGAAGCGATAATTCATTTCTCAAAAAATTTGAGAGAACTAATTCATAAGCAAGATCCACATTTGAAAAAAATCAAATTCCTTTTTCCATCACCAGAAAGTGGAAGTGCTTGTAAACGAATTAACTTATTTTTAAGATGGATGGTTCGAAAAGATAATGTTGATTTGGGCTTGTGGAGTGAAATCAAAACTTCACAATTAATCATTCCGCTCGATGTTCATATTTATCGAGTTGCACGACATTTTCAACTAACCAGACTAAAAAGACCATCCTGGAATATGGCGATGGAAATAACTGAAAGTCTTAAAAATTTTGACGCTTACGACCCGGTGAAATATGATTTTGCTTTATCGCATATAAATATTGAGTGAATTATAAACCATTCCATTTAATTCTTTAATCCTACATTAATTAGTAACTCCTTTCTTGTTTCGGAAATCATCAGACTGTTAAATTTTTACCTCATCATTTAATTTTTTGCCTGCTTAGTGATACTGTTTCATCATGGTTAAAACTTCTAAAGAATTGAAGATATTCCTATGAAAATATTTACATATTAATGTAAATTAATTACTTGACAAATAAAATATTTTCATATAAATTGCCAAAAAAAGAAAATATTTACATTTATGGCAGCATCGATTAAAGACATAGCTCGTAAAGCAAATGTTTCAATAGCAACTGTTTCTCGAGCACTAAATGACCATCCGAGTGTCAAACCCGAGACAAAAGAATTAATATTACAAATTGCAAGGGAACTCGATTATGAACCGAGTGGACTTCTTAAATCACTGGTGAGAAGAAATAAAGATGTGATTGGTTTTGTCGTTCCAGAAATTTGGGGTGAATTTTATACAGACATAATTAATGGTATTGATGATGTTGCTTCTCAAGAAGGATTTCATTTAATCGTAGCGAGTTCTCATAGTAAACGGAATATAGTTGAGTCTGTTCTTAACTTCATGCAGGAAAGTTTAGTCGATGGTGTGATTTTAATGATTCCATCGATGAATGAACAGGTCAAAGAAATTATTTCTAATTCAAGAACGCCAATTGTTTTAATTACGGGTAAAAATGAATGGGGCAACATTAATACTGTAAGCATTGCTAATTTCCAAGGAACCTACTCAATGGTGAAATTCTTGGTTGAACAATTTGGTTATGAAAAGATTGCAGTTATTCGTGGTCCCGATGGTAATTATGATTCATCTGAACGACTTGAGGGCTACATTTCGGCAATGCTTGAATTAGGTTTGCCAATTAAAAATGAATGGATAGTTCCTGGAAATTTTGATGTTCGAAGTGGAGAAATTGGTTGCAGTCGTTTGCTTGCTATGATAGAAAAGCCTCAAGTTATTTTCTGTTTCAATGACATGATGGCGCTGGGTTGTTATAAATATGTCCATAAAGTTGGTTTATCAATTCCTGATGATATAGGTATAGTTGGTTTTGATCATATTTTGCTATCAGAGATTGTTTATCCAACATTAACTACAGTTCATGTTCCAAAGAAGGAACTAGGTTCAGAAGCAATGAACATTCTTTTACGATTAATAAAAAACAAAAATCAAAACTTAGAACCACAGCATCTAAAAATTTCAACAGGAATTGTCGTAGGCGGTTCAATAAAAAAACAGAAATAAAAATGGGGTTATATCAAAATAAATATGGCTACTTTACTGATGATTACAAAGAATATGTAATCACAAATCCTTTTACTCCAAAACCATGGGTTAATGTGATTTCTAATGGCAGATATGGAATTGTTTTATCTCAACTTGGTGGTGGTTTTAGCTGGCTCGACCATTCTGAGTTTAATCGATTGAATAGAAGTTGATAGGCTGGAACGAAACAATGATTTGTTACATTCTTGGAATTGCGTCACCAACTTATCCAATTCCTGCATCAACTTATTATCAAGGCTGGGCTTCGTCAAATTATGTAAATGGAAATACTTATTATGGTTATAAGCTCTATGTTGGGCAACATTTAGGTGGACCACTTTTCTTTACTCATTATTCATTCTTAGGTTTTGACCCAAGAAATAAGAAGGATAGATTTTGTAATTATTTCATTCAAAACAGAAATCAAACTTTAATTAATCGTGCTTATTGCATAGCTAATCCGAGAAACTTTGTAGGTTATGATTCTCTCAACTGGGGATTGACTGCAAGCGATAATCCCTGGGGATACTTGGCACATGAACCATATTTAAATGATAACGGAACAATTGCTCCAACTGCCGCTTTGTCTTCAATGCCTTATACACCAAATGAATCAATTGCAACATTGAAACATTTTTACAGAAGATATTTCAATCGACTGTGGGGAACTTACGGATTTAAAGATGCTTTCAATCTAACTCAAAACTGGTTCGCGAATAGTTATTTAGCTATTGACCAGGGACCAATAATTATAATGATTGAGAATTATCGGACTGGACTTTTATGGAATCTTTTTATGTCAAATCCTGAAATTCAAACTGCTCTGGACTCAATTGGATTTGTTACCGATACAACTCAAACTTCGGTTGAACTTGAAAATAACAAATTTGAAAATTTTTCAACTTTGAGTGTATATCCAAATCCATTTAACTACCAAACCGAGATTGAATTTGAAGTGCATCAATCAGGTGAAGTTAAAATCGCCATTTATGATTTGCTCGGTAGAGAAGTTAAAGTTATTTCGATAGAATTTTTAAATTCTGGTAAACACAGATTTAGCTGGAAACCTGAAATTAATCTATCTTCATCAATTTATCTCCTTGTAGCTTTACAGAATAATAGAAAACTTGTTCATAAACTAATTTATCTAAAATGAAAAAAATCATTTTGATAAGTCTTTTATTAATTTTAATTGTCAATGCCTGTAAAGAAACTAATGAAAGCGAACTGACTTTTTGGGCGATGGGCGTTGAAGGCGAAAATGTTAGCAAGCTAATCCCGCAATTTGAAAAGCAATACAATGTCAGAGTAAAGGTTCAGCAAATTCCCTGGACAGCCGCACACGAAAAATTAATCACTGCTTTTGTGTCAGAAACTTTACCAGATGTTTTTCAACTTGGAAATACATGGATACCAGAATTTGTCGCAATAAACGCAATAGACCCGCTTGATACTTTGATTACGAAAAGTCAAATTAATCTGGATGATTATTTTTACGGAATTCTTGAATCGAATAAAATAAATGGTGTTCTTTATGGAATTCCCTGGTATGTTGATACAAGAGTTTTATTCTATCGAAAAGATTTACTCGAAAAAGTGGGCTTTAAGAATCCGCCAAGAAACTGGAGTGAACTTTTTGAATGTTCGAAAAGAATTAAATCTATAACTGGAAATTATGCAATTTATTTTCCGACAAATGAGTGGGTGCCTTTAATTCTTTTTGCTTTACAAAATAAAGCTGAACTTTTAAAACAAAATTATACCGAACCTGCTTTTACAGATTCAAACTTTGTAACAGCATTCGGATTTCTTTCAAAATTTTATAAAGAAAAATTATCTCCTTCGAATATCACAGAGGTTACAAATGTTTATCAGGCATTCGAAGAAGGTTACATTGCAATGTACATTACCGGTCCTTGGAATATTTCTGAATTTAAAAAAAGAATTTCAGGTGAAGTACAGAAACTCTGGATGACGGCACCTTTACCTTCACCAGATGGTGATTATCCAGGAGTGTCTTTAGCTGGTGGAGCAAGCCTTGTAATTAATAAAGCCAGCAAAAAGAAAAATCTTGCATTGAAATTAATTGAGTTTTTAAGTCAACCAGAAATTCAAATTAAATTTTATCAACTTGTAGGTTCACTACCATCAAGGAAGATTGCGTGGAATGATTCAATTTTTTTAAATGATGTGTAT